>Ga0070737_10004303_pt1 | contig 14400 bp, 16 predicted proteins | sample Coa_R1_10_FD_66438 | JGI IMG/M metagenome (GOLD analysis project Ga0070737, IMG submission 66438) | Surface soil microbial communities from Centralia Pennsylvania, which are recovering from an underground coalmine fire - Coalmine... | ecosystem: Environmental > Terrestrial > Soil > Unclassified...
GGGATCATGACCGACACCCAGTCGGCGCCGAATGCCTGACGGAGGGTCCCCGTGATGACCTCGAGCACCCTCGTGACGGGCTGGTCCCCGATGAGGAGGTTCGAGAGCTCGTAGAGCCGGCGGGTGGCATCGGCGTCACGCCGGGCCTCGAGGCGCGCGCGGCGAAGGAAGGCGAAGATCCTGGCCACGATCAGCATCACGACCGCGTAGACCGCCAGCGCAGCCCAGTTCTGCGCGGCGCCGACGCTGAGGGTGCCGTAGGGGGGGATGAAGAGGACGTCGTAGGCGACGAACCCCGCGACGACCACCAGGACGCCGCTCGCGAGGCCGCCCACGGCCACGCCTGCGACCACCGGGACCACGAGCACGAGGGCCGGGGTGGCGATCGAGAGGTGAGACCGAACCGGCACCATCGCCGCCGCGAGCACGCCGATGCCTGCCAGGGCCACGAACGTGCCGAGCATCCAGCGCTTCACCGGCCCTCCCTACCTCCCGGTCAAGTCTACGGGCACCGGCGCGCGACGTCGCCTATCGCCGGGGGTGGGGCCTCGGCGACGGGCGGGGCTGGCAAGGTCCACCTAGCGGGGACGATGCGACGATGACCGAGCCGGGCGCGGCCGACGAGGACTCCGTGCAGGCGGTCCAGGCGGTCCGACCTGCGGGGCGCTTCCGGATCTACGTCGGCGCGGCGGCGGGCGTCGGCAAGACCGTCGCGATGCTCGACGAAGGCTGGCGCCGCCACGAGCGGGGCACCGACGTCGTGATCGGGTTCGTCGAGACGCACGGCAGGCCCAAGACGGCCGAGCAGATCCGCGACCTCGAGATCGTCCCCCGCAAGGAGGTGCGCTACCGCGGTGCGACGTTCAGCGAGATGGACCTCGACGCCGTGCTCCGTCGCCACCCCGAGGTGGCGCTCGTCGACGAGCTCGCGCACACGAACGTGCCGGGGTCCGGGCCCCACGAGAAGCGGTGGGAGGACGTCCTCGAGCTGCTCGAGGCCGGGATCGCGGTGATCAGCACGGTCAACATCCAGCACCTCGAGAGCCTCGCGGACGCGGTCGAGGTCATCAATGGCGCACCGATCGCCGAGCGGGTGCCGGACTGGGTCGTGCGCCGGGCGGACCAGCTGGAGCTGATCGACTCGTCGGCGGACCAGCTACGACGTCGGATGCTCCACGGCAACATCTACCCCGCGGAGAAGGTGCCGGCGGCGCTCAACGGCTTCTTCCGGACCGAGAACCTCGTCGCGTTGCGCGAGCTGGCGCTGCGCTTCATCGCCGACGAGACCGAAGAGGAGCTGCTGCGATTCCTCGAGGGCCACCGTCCGCCGGGCGTGTGGGACACCACCGAGCGGATCCTCGTTGCCGCGACGGCCGCGCCCGGGAGCGACGCGGTCGTGCGGCGCGCTGCCCGAATGGCGCAGCGGGCCAAGGGTGAGCTCCTGGTCCTGCACGTACGGGACCAGGAGCACGAAGGGCCCGAGGCGCGTCGAGCGATCGACGCCCTCCACCGGCTTGCGGACGACGTCGGTGGCGGGTGGATCGAGGTGGACGGCGACGACCCGGCGACGACCGTCGTGCGGGTGGCGGCCGCCCACCAGGTCACCCAGATCGTCGTCGGCGCCACCCAACGGAGCCGATGGGACGAGCTCACCCGCGGCTCGGTCGTCCGCAAGGTGCTGCGCGCCGCTGCGGCGCACGGGATCGACGTGCATGTCATCGCCCGCCGTGAGGTGCCCGGGCCTCAGGTGGACAAGTCGCGCGCCATCGGCGCCGGAGAGGGAGAGGAACGAAGCTGACGGCCACCGACGCGGCCGAGAGCCTGGCTGGACGATACCTAGGAGGGCGGGCCGACCTTCTTCTTGGGCGGCGACTTCGGCGTGTAGCGCTTGTTGGCGGAGGGGGGCTTGCGCGGCTCGCCGGTGCCCGAGCCGTCCTTCCCGGTGCGAGCGCGCCGCGAGGCGCTCTTCGCACGGCGCGCCGTGCCGCGCGCGGGAGGGGGGACCCAGCCTGTCATCACCGACTTTGCGGTCGGGGAGCCGTACTTCTGGGTCCGCCACGCACGCAGCATGACCCAGCCTCCTGCTGCGGCATAGGGCAAGAGGACGATGAGCGAGCCGAAGGCCAGGCCCGTCATCACCATGGTGAAGGCGAGCGGGGCTCGGCGCCGCACGAGGACGGTGACGTAGATCGCCGCGGCGAGCACCAGCGAGACGACGAGGGGCAGGACGTAGTGGTTCGCCGGATAGACGACGTTGCACGTGGCCGTCTTCACGACGTAGTGGCCGATCGAGCAGTGCTGGTGGACCGGCTTGGCTGTGGGGTCCGGCACCGCGGTCTTCGAGACCATGTACGGCACGTTGGCGTAGAGCGCGAGCGCCACTCCGAGCACCGACGCGGCGATGCCGAGCTTGCGCTCCGTCGGGTCCACTCCCGTGATCCGCGCGCGCTTGTCGTCGTCGCTCATGCGGGAGAAGTCGACGTGCTCCGGCTCGCGCACGGGGGCCGGAGCGGGCTGCCGGACGAAGGTCTGCGAGAGCCGGCCCCAGAGCGTCTCGGGCCCGGAACCGCCGTCGCTGCCAGATGTGGCTGAGCCGCTCGCCGCCGGTGGCATACCTGCCGAGGCTACCGGGTGCGGCCGATCCGTTGCGGCAGCGCCAACGGGGTCCTTTGGCGCTGGCCCTGGGGTGGCCGGGGGCACCGGCCCTTCTCCCGGCCGGGGCCTGGCATCGCCAGCACAGCTGGGCTCGCCCGGTCGGACCACTGGGGACTGGAGGCGGCCGGCGGGGGCGTGGGCCGCGCTATCGTCGGCAGACCGCACCCTTCGGCAGGGCGGGTTCCACGGGCGCTTAGCTCAGTTGGTTAGAGCGCAGCCTTCACACGGCTGAGGTCGAGGGTTCGAGTCCCCCAGCGCCCACTGGAATTTCGGCGAGTGTCTTCGAAGGTCAGCCCACGTTGGAACCCGCGAGACCTTGATCGATTCGAACCTTGATCGATTCGACCCTTGACGTCGAGGAACCTCGACCGTCTGGCGTCAACGATGGAGCCGTACGCGTTCGACGAGCGCTGCCGGCGATTCAGCGAGCCCGGCGGTGAGCAGTTGGGCGTCGACGCTGACGAGCGAGATGCCGAGCGCCTGGGCCGCAGCCGCCCAACAGGCGTCGTAAAAGGTGAGCCCGTGCGTTGCCCCTATGTCGGCGGCTTGTCGCAACCACGCTGCTGCAATCGCGAGGGGGGCTCCGCAGATGACGATGAGATCGTCGAGTTGGTCAGCGACATCGGAGGCGCTCCAATGCAGGGAGCGCAGAAGCACATTGCCCATCTCGTAGATCGCGAGATCGATGACGCGAGCTTCGATCTCGCCCCGCCTCGTAGCGCCGAGAATGGCGCGCGCCTCGATGAGCTGGGACTCGCCTTCGCTGTGGAACCACTTGACGAGGACTGACGTGTCGACGAGGAGCGTCGTCACAGGCGCCCGTCCCGGGCGCGGCGGACCAGTTCTGCGGCTTCGAAGCTTCCGGCGTTACGGAACCGCTGTTCGGAGCGGATGATGGCTTCGTCGACCGCGTCGGGGTCCGGTCGAGCAAGCTCGCGTCGAGCGGCAGCAGCTAGCAGCGCGCTGCGGCTCATGGACCTTCGGCGTGCCTCGTCGTCGAGCTGGTGGATCAAGTCCTCAGGTAACGACACCATGACCTTGGACATACCAGCATTATATCCTGGAGTGTTGCTCCCGGATCAGGTGAGCGCTCCCGCGGGTGTCCGGAGCCGTTCCCGTACGTCCAGCAGGTTCGAATACGAGTGGCTACGGCCCACCGCAACTTGCGACCGTAGGTCGCTATCCGAACTGCAAGTGTCCGCACCCGGGTTGATCACTTCGGGCGGTAGACGTCGCTCCGATGATCGACCCGGTCGACGTAGACGATGCGATCGCTCTCGTCGATCCAGTAGATGACCCGGTACGCGCCTACTCGCGCCGCATGCCAACTTTCAAGTTCGCGGCCGAGCGGATGCCCGATCCTGTGAGGGTCAGCGATCAGCCGACCGAAGCAGAACTCGACGATGGCTCCGACGACGCGAGGTGAGGACGTTGCAAGACGGTCGAGCTGGCGAACCGCAGGTGGTGACCACTGGAGTTGATATTCATCCACGGGCCCAGCGTTCCAACGCCTGCTCCTTGGTCAGCTCGATCGTCTGACCAGCCTGGCGAGCAGCGGCGGCCTCGCGGAGATCCGCCATCGCGTTCGGATCGGACAACAGGTCGAGCGTGTCCTCGAGCGATTCGAGGTCCTGGACCGCCAGCACGACGACGCTCGGTCGCCCGTGCTTCGTGATCACGACGCGACGGTGCTGGGTTTCGACGCCTTCGACGACCTCGGACAGATGCGCCTTGGCGTCCGCCAAGGTGACCTGCTCGGCAGCTGGGATGACCATAACTAAGACTATATCTCAGCGACCGAGCGTAGGCAGTCGAGGCGTTGCCGCACGTCAGGCAGGTTCTCTTGCGAGTGTCTACGGCCCACCAGACTGGCCGCTCTCCGACGCCGTGGTCGAGGCTCTCGGGCTGCTCGAGCGCGAGCCCGAGGCAGGTCACCTCCTTCGGGGACGGCTTCGGGGACTGCGGTCACTTCGAGTCGGTACGTAGCGGATCATCTACCAGCTCGACGACGATGAGCGTCTCGTGCGCGTGCTCGCTGTCCGCCACCGGTCTGTCGCCTACACGCCCGATCCGCGCTGACAGTCACTTCCCGGGGAGCGACCCGATCCGTTCTCGGAGATCGTCGAAGTGCGAATACGAGCGCCTACGGCCCACCACGCTCTCGACAGCAGTTCGCCATGCGAACCAGGCCCCGGTTCTCTGCTGTCCACGTGCGGGGCCGGTACCGGGTGTCCCCCTCTCGCGCAACCGTTGCGGTCCTCGTCCGGGACGGAGCGGATCCTCGCCCGGACTGCCAGTGCTACAATGTAGCACTATGGAGCGGATCGGGGTCAGAGAGCTTCGCCAACATGCCAGTCGGTACCTCGCTCGGGTTGCGACCGGAGAGACGATTGAGGTGACCGACCGAGGGCGGCTTGTCGCACTGCTCGTTCCCACTCATGAAGACCGGTGGCAGGATCTCGTGGCGAGCGGCCAAGTTCTCGCCGCGTCCGGTGAGGGCGATGTGGTCGACGACCCTCCGAATGACTACGGCATCGACGCTTCGGCCCAACTGGCGGCGATGCGCGCTGAGGAGCGATGAGGCTCTATCTCGACTCGTCCGCGTTGGTGAAGCTTGTCCAGCGAGAGGTACAGTCGGACGCGTTGCGACGCTTCCTGCGTCGTCACCGTGCTGACCAGCTCGTGACGAGCGCACTTTCGCGAGTGGAAGTGGTGAGAGCGGTCCTCATGGGCGGTCCCGCCGCCATCGCGCACGCGCGTCGACAGCTCTCCCGCCTCGACCAGATCCTGCTGAGCACCGAGGTGCTCGATCGCGCCGCGACGTTGGCCCCGAACGTCCAGTTGCGGAGTCTCGACGCGATCCACCTGGCAGCTGCGCAGGTCGTCGGAGCGGATCTACGGGCTCTCGTCACCTACGACCTTCGGATGGCGGAGGCCGCCCAGAACCTGGGCCTTGCCGTCGAGAGGCCAGGCGAACCGAACCGGGAGCGATCAGCGTAGCGACGCGAGAGTGCAGCTCAGAGAAGGTCGAGTGCGAACATGTACGGCCCACCGGCACCGGCAGATCGACCACGCGCGCCCACTCGAACTGTCCCCGATGATCGCTCGCCGCCTCCTCCACAGGTCTCAGGCGGGGGACCACCGCTTCACCTCAACAAGCTCGCGGACGGCGTCCTGACGCCTGCAACGCTCGCTCAACCGCCAGGTGCAGGCGAGCCGCCCGCCTGCCCGGACAACCGACGGTGAGACCGAGCTCGCCAACTGCAAGGCGTTCCGCTCGAAGGATCTCTTGAGCTCGCTCGTGGTCGAGCCCATGCTCGCAGGCGTGGCGACCCGCAGCACGAAGGTGCCCGTCGGGTTGTGGCTCGGCGACCGCGTCAGGTCGCCCGGCGCCGCAACGGGCCGCGTAGCTCGCTCGGCCATGATCCCACTCGATGCCAACGGTGTGGGCACACATGCAATCCGGCGAGGCTTGACAGTGCAGAGCTAGTGTGATAACCCACAGAATCGACCAAGGGGGGTCGCCGGCGTAGCTGAACGGCAAGAACACGGAGGGGGCCGTGCGCAAGCAAGCTGCACTTCTCTCGGGGCTACTAGTCCTCGCATCTATCGTAGGCGTCAGTGGAGACCATGCGGGTGCTGCGTCAGACTCGCATCAGCCTGTCGGAGCTTCGCAGACACTCGTGAGCGGGACAGGCGTCCCATACAGCGTCAAGCTGGTCACGGTCATCAATCCCGCTACGCCGGCAACACGAACATTTGGCGCACCCGCGCCAGGTACCCGATTTGTCGCGAGTGAATTCACGATTACGAACAAGGGTCACGTTCCGTTCACAAATGATGCCAATCTCGATGCGTCCATTATCGGGAGCAACGACCAGGTCTACTCTGCGACATTCAACACAGTCACTGATTGCACGAACTTTGCGAGCGGCCGTGTCGATCTCTTGCCCGGTGACTCAGAGACGGGCTGTGTCGTCTTCGACATCCCGAGTACCGTCGCTCCGGCGCACGTGAAGTGGGCCAGCACAGATGGCATCGGAAGCACCGTCGAGTGGACAGTGACAACTGTCGTGCCTCCGGTCACGACAGCCCCACTCCCTGCGCCTGCGACATTCAAGACATTCACGCGCATCTATGGCCAAACAGCGGATGCAACGGCTGCAGCGGAGTTGGAGCATCAATTTCCCTATGGGCACGGTCAGTGCGTCGGAACTCCCACATTCAGAAGTGTGGTCTTGGCGACGGATGCCACGTATCCCGACGCGCTCGCAGGGGCGTACCTCGCAGGAATTGACTTGACGGGGACGTTGTTGACCTCGCCGACGAGCCTCTCTACTGCCGCGCAGACCGCGATCCGCGATGAGGGCGTCACATTCGTCTATGTCCTTGGTGGGTCGTTGGCGATCAGCACAGGGGTCGTGAGCGAGTTGGAGTCGATGCCCGTCTATGCATGCGGTGGGACCTCGGAGGTGCCAGGCAGGAAGATGACGGTCGACCGCATCTTCGGACAATCTCAGTACACAACGGCAGCGCAAGTTGCCGAATTCGCGGCGACAGGGCTTTCGACACATCCTACACTGGTCGGATCGGCTGCCTTTCCGGATGCGTATTCCGGGACGAATGCACTAGGTGGAACCGGAAGTTTCAACGAGACGTCGGGTCTTGCATCTTCGTCCCCAAGCAAGTCAGGAAAGCTACCCACGGCCGTTCTCGCGACGGGCAAGGGGTTCCAAGATGCAATGGCGGCAGGGGTGATGGCATATGAAGAGAGGATGCCGATTCTCCTGACGACACCGTCCGTGCTGTCGCCGCAGGCGTCGTCTGCGATTCGTGCGCTTGGGATAGAGCAGGTGATCGTGATGGGCGGGCCGCTCGCAGTATCCAACGGCATCGTGACGACGTTGGAGGGCCTGGGCGTATCCGTGCTGAGGATCGCGGGGCAGAGCTATGGAGGCACGTCAGTGGAACTTGCTGAGTTCGAGTCAGGGACAGCGACAACGACGGGACTCGGGTGGGCCGGGACCGGCGGTCTCACCATTGCCCGTGGGAACGGCTTCACCGATGGGCTCGCGGGGGCCGTCGTCGCCGACGGGGCGAGTGCGCTCGCGACAGGATCGTTCGCAACGTCTCCGACGCCCCTGCTCCTTACGCAGAGCCCGACGGTCGTGGGGACAACACTGGCGACGTTCCTTCGACGGGCAGGTACCGCGGGGATCGGGGGCGTGCCCGTCTCGCGCTTCACGATCCTGGGCGGCCCGTTTGCTGTCACGCAGGCGACCATCAATGCGATGGGAGCTGACCTGTGAGGTGATGGTGGCGGTCGAGGCCCCCCGTCCTCAGCGGCGACCGGCCAATCTCCAGGCGCCGGGCAGGGACACGGCGGCAAGGGCCGCCTTGATCGCGTCGCCAGCGAGGAAGGGCGTCAAGCCGAGGGCGATCGCCTTGCCTGGCCCCACGTGGAGGGAGAAGGCGAGCCAGATGACCCCCGCGCCGTACATCACGACCTCGCCGGCGACCATGGCCGGCACGGACTTCAAGATGGAGCGGTCGGCCCGGTGCTCGGCGAGGAATCCGCACAGTGCCGCGCAGAGGACGAACCCGACGATGTAGCCGAAGGAGGCGCCCACGTAGCCGCTCTCATGGCCTGCGAACCACGGGACGCCCGCCAGGCCCGCGAGTGCGTAGAGGACCATGGCGGCGGTTCCTCGCCGCCAGCCGAGCGCGGTGCCGGCGAGCAGCACGCCGAGCGTCTGTCCGGTGATCGGAACGGGCGTGAAGGAGAGGTGGATCGAGACCTGCGCGAGCGCTCCGACGAGCCCAGCAGCACCGACCACGAGCAGCGCGTCCCGCACCCGCGTGCCGGGGAGGAGATCGGCGAGCACCAGGGGCTTGGGTCGGGAGAGCGTGACGGTACTCGACATGGAAGACCGAACCTCCTGGTAGAGCATGGATCGCCGGCACGAGCCGCCGCAGCGACGTGGGCTTGACCCTACCAAGGGACCCTGCGAGGCTCCAAGGTCGCCACTCCAAGATCGCGTACTGCACTGAACTGACGGTCACCGGTTCCTGAGTCCGCTCGCCGAGGGAGAGCCGAGGCGCATGCAGATCGCCGACACGTTCAACTTCCTTCTCGGGACATGGACCCTCGAACGGTCGATCGCGGACCACCGCTCGCGACGATCCGGAGCCTTCTCGGGTCGCGCCGTCTTCGTCGAGGTCGGCTCGGCCAAGGGACCCGTTCCCGGTGGGCGAGCACGCTATGGCGAGGAGGGTGTGCTCCGGATCGGGACGTACGCGGGACCTGCATCGCGGCGTCTCGGGTGCACCCGGCTGGGCAGCGGGGCGGTGATGCTGTACTTCGCCGACGGGCGCCCATTCCTCCGCCTCGACCTGCGCCGGGGAGCGTGGCGCAGTACGCACGAGTGTGGCGACGACCGCTACGAGGTCGAGACGGTCGTCCAGTCGGAGTCCGAGGTGCAGGAGAGCTGGCGAGTTCGGGGCCCCGGAAAGAGCTACGACGCCTTCACGACGCTCGTGCGGGCCGGATGACTCCCGAACCGGACCGGAGCACACGGCACGACTACTGGGGTGCCGTGCTCGACGCGCGTGACGCCCGCGCGCTCGCCGGCTTCTACTCGGCGCTGCTCGGTTGGCCGATCGTGAAGGAGGACGGCCAGAGCGCGGCGCTCCTCCCGCCCGACGGGGTCGCCTACCTCGCCACGCAGACCAACGAGCACTTCGTGCGGCCGGTCTGGCCCGACGACGGGCGGTCGCAGCAGATGATGGCGCACCTCGACTTCGAGGTGACGGACCTCGACGCTGCGGTCCGCCGCGCCCTCGACGCAGGGGCGACCCTGGCCGTGCACCAGCCGCAGGACGACGTCCGAGTGATGCTGGACCCGACAGGCCACCCGTTCTGTCTCTACGTGAGCGCGACGTGAGCGCGACCTGAAGGGGGCGCTCGCCTCTTCCATGACGTGGCGTCCAGGGGTGCCAGTATGTCGGTGTGCATGCGAGGACCGCTGGGGACGCTCCGGCATGGAAGGACGCTCCGGCATGGAAGCCCGTCAACTTCTTCGGCGAGCACGTGGCGAGCCGCTACGACGTGGTGTCCGCGGAGATGTTCGCTCCCGAGCAGGTGGACCCGGCGGTGCAGTTCCTCGCCGGTCTGGCATGGGGTGGGGACGCGCTCGAGCTCGGGATCGGGACGGGGCGGATCGCGTTGCCGCTCAGCCGTCGGGGCATCCGCGTCCAGGGCATCGACCTCTCGCCCGAGATGGTGGCGCGGCTGCGCGAGAAGCCGGGGGGAGAGCACATCGAGGTCACGATCGGGGACTTCGCGACGGCCAAAGTGCCCAGGCGGTTCTCGCTCGCGTACCTCGTGTACAACACGATCACGAACCTGACGACCCAGGACGCCCAGGTCGCCTGCTTCTGCAACGTGGCCGAGCACCTCGCGCCCGACGGCTGCTTCGTGGTGGAGGTGGGGGTGCCCCAGCTCCAGCGGCTTCCCCCCGGAGAGACGGTGCGGCCGTTCTCGGTCACCGCGGCGCACCTCGGCTTCGACGAGATCGACGTCGCCACCCAGCGCCTCACCTCGCACCACTACCTGATCGATGACGGGAAGGTCGAGGTGGTCTCCATGCCGTTCCGCTACGTGTGGCCGGCCGAGCTCGACCTCATGGCCCGGATCGCCGGGATGACGCTGCGGGAACGCTGGGCAGACTGGACGCGCGAGCCGTTCACGTCAGAGAGCGAGTCGCACGTCTCGGTGTGGCAGAAGCGAGGAGGGTGAGCGGTGACCCACGCACACGTGGAGATGGCTCGGCGAGGCTGGGAAGCGGCAGTCCGAGGGGACTTCGACACGATCGCCGCGATGCTCGACGAGGACGTGAAGTGGCACGCAGGTGACCCTGCTGCAGAGGGAACGTGCCAGAACAAGGCGCAGGCCCTCTTCTGGATGCGGCGTGCGAGAGCGAACGGCAACCTTCCTGAGCTCGTCGATGTCCGGGCTGTCGGGGACAAGGTGGTCCTCGTGCTGAGGCCGTCAGGCCCCGACGGCCCCGAGGACCGACTGACCGCCAACGTGACCACCCTCCGTGACGGCAAGGTGGTCGAGATGGTCCACTTCGACACGGCAGAGGATGCCCTGCGCGCCTCGGGCGCCGGTCCGGAGCGTCCCTCGTGACGGCGTCCAGGGATGGTGCCGCGGGACGCCACCGGAGCGCGGCCCCATGCGGGTGCTGACCCGTGACCTCCTCGAGGCACGTTGTGCGTACCTCGCCGACGTCGAGGCCGACGTCGGGATGGACGTCGAGGCGGACGTCGGGGCCGGCGTTGCGGTCTCTACCACGCCAACGGGGGGCGGGAGCGGGGGCGAGGCGGCGACGGAGCCCCGTGTGCTCGTGCGCAGCGACGCCACCGGCGCGATGCAGCTCTACGAGCTCGTGCACGGGGAACCGTCGCAGGTCACGGCGCTCGCCGACCCGCTGAGCGCGGCGCGCTACGTGCCGGGCCGCCGTCAGGCGGTGATCCAGCTCGACCAGGGGGGCGACGAGCGGCATCAGCTCTACCTGGTCGAGCTCGGTGCGGCGCGCGAGCCGGTCGCCGAGCGCGCTGCGCTGGACGCGCTCACCGCCGAGCCCGAGCGCGTGCACCTCCTGGCAGGCGTCGCTCCCGACGGCGCTGCGGTGGCGTACCTCTCGAACCGGCGCAACGGCATCGACTTCGACCTGTGGGTCTGCGACCTCGCCACCCGGGAGCACCGAGCGCTGTACACCGGCGGGGGATGGTGCATGCCCTCGTCGGGCTTCTCGCCGGACGGGCGGTACGTCGCGGTGGAGCGGCCCGGGCCGCGGCCCCTCGACGTCGACCTCCTCCTCGTCGACTCGTCGACGGGGCAAGTGCGCGTGGTGCTCCCGCACCCCGACGCAGCGGCGCTGGTGCGCTGGCCCGCTTGGGCGGGTCCGGACGTCTGCTTCGTGTCCTCGGACCTCGGCAGGGACCACGCAGCGATCGTCCGCGTCGACCTCGTGACGGGTGCGACCGAGGCGGTCCCGGGCACCGGGGTCGACTGCGACGCCCTGCCGGTGACGAGCCGGGACGGCACGGTCCTGCTCGTCGTCGAGAACCGCAACGGCGCGAGCAGCATGCGGCTCGTCGACACGCGGGACTGCCGACCGCTCTGCGACGTACCGGTCGCAGAGCCCGGCACGGTCGAGGTCCACGTCGCCCCGCCTCCCATGCTCGACCGCAGCGGGACGCGGGTGTTCTCCTCGCTCACCACGCCCCGTCGCCCGGCCGAGGTGTGGGTCGCGGCGGTGCGAGGCGGAGGCGGTGCGCCGCGCCGGCTCACGAGCAGCCCGAAGACGTTCGACCCCACAGACCTGCTGCCGCTCGAGGCCGCACACGTGACCTCCTTCGACGGGGAGACGATCCCGCTCTTCGTCTTCAGACCCCGCCCCGCACCCGAGCGCGCTTCGCGGCCGCCCGTGGTCGTGGTCGTCCACGGAGGGCCGGAGGCCCAGGCGACCCAGTCGTTCAACCCGGTCGTCCAGGCGCTGGCGTCGTCTGGATACGGCGTGGTCGTCCCGAACGTGCGGGGATCGACGGGGTACGGCCGGCGCTACGCCACCCTCGACGACCGGACACTGCGCCTCGACTCGGTCCGCGACCTCGCCGCGGTCCACGCCTGGTTGGGCCACGCGGGGTTCGATCCGCAGCGCGCCGCCCTGTGGGGAGCGTCCTACGGGGGCTACATGGTGCTCGCGGGGCTCGCCTTCCAGCCCGATCTGTGGGCGGCGGGGGTGGACGTCGTCGGGATCTCGGACCTCGTCACCTTCCTCCAGCACACCGCGGACTACCGGCGGGCCCACCGGGAACGCGAGTACGGCTCGCTGGACACGGACCGCGACTTCTTGGAGCGGGCCTCTCCCCTCCGCAGCGCCGAGCGGATCCGCGCGCCCCTCTTCGTCGTCCACGGGCGCAACGATCCGCGAGTGCCGGTCAGCGAGGCCGAGCAGCTGGTTGCCCGCCTCGCGGCGCGCGGGGTCCGGTGCGACCTCCACGTCTACGAGGACGAGGGGCACGGGCTCTCGCACGTGGCCAACCGGGTGGACGCCTACACCAAGGCGATCGCCTTCCTCGACGACGTGCTCGGCCCCCCACGCTCGTAGCGCGATGGCAGGTCGTGGCGTCGCGGAGCCCGACCCGGGCGGCCCGGGACGGACCCTGGCCCGCTCGTTGCGGCTGCTGCGCGGCTTTCGCGCCGAGCCGCACGACCCCGACGGCTTCTACGAGCTCCTCTCCCACGACGCGGTCGCGCAGCTCGGGCGCCGCGTGCGACTCGACGGGGCGCTCGCGCTCGACATCGGCGGCGGCGCCGGGTACCTGACCCGAGCGCTCCGAGACGCCGGGGCACGCTGCGTGCTCATCGACGCCGACGCGGGCGAGCTCTCCTGGCGGGGCCCCCCTGTCGGCGGGTCGGTCGTGGCGGACGCCCGCGTGCTCCCGGTCCCGGACGGCACGGCGGACCTCGTGGTGTCCTCCAACGTGCTCGAGCACGTGCCCGAGCCGTTCTTCGTGGTCGACGAGATGGCGCGCGTGCTCAGGCCGGGGGGATGCCTGTGGATCTCCTTCACCACCTGGTACGGCCCGTGGGGAGGGCACGAGACGTCGCCCTGGCACTACCTCGGTGGCGAACGCGCCCGCCGGCGGTACGTGCGGCGCACCGGCCACGACCCGAAGAACGTGTTCGGGCAGTCCCTGTTCGCGCTGGGCGTGGGAGCCGTCCTGCGGCGTCTCGCCGCCCACCCCCTCCTCGAGGTGCTCGACGCGCGTCCCCGCTACCTCCCAGAGCGGGCGCGGGTGCTCGTGCGGGTCCCCCTCCTGCGAGAGCTCTTGACCTGGAACCTCGAAGTGCTGACGGTGCGGCGCGCGGCTCGCTGAGCTGAGGCACCCTGCGGGGTCCTGCGCGGTCGCCGGCGCCTCGGGGGACCTGCAAGGATGCTGGCCGATGGAGGACCTCTCGGGAAAGGTCGCACTGGTCACCGGAGGAGGCAGCGGCATCGGGCGCGGCACCGCCCTGGCTCTCGCTGCCGCCGGCGCCCACGTCGCGGTCGCCGACATCGACCGGGACCGCGCGATGGCGGTCGCCGACGAAGCGTCCTGGCGCGGCACGGAGTGCTTCGGCATGGCGCTCGACGTGAACGACCAGAGCGCCTTCGACACGGCCCGCGACATGATCCTTCGGCGTCTCGGCCGCGTGGACGTCGTCATGAACAACGTGGGCGTCGTCGCGGCCGGACTGCCCGAGGAGATCCCGCTCCGTGAATGGGAGCGGGTCATGAGCACGAACGTGCTGTCCATCGTCCGCAGCAACGCGACGTTCCTCCCCCTTCTCCTCGAGCAGGAGAGCGGCCACATCGTGAACACCGCCTCGGCGACGGGCCTCTTCCAGTACGCCTACGAGCGGATGCCGTACTCGGTGAGCAAGGCTGCGGTGATCGCGCTCAGCGAGGCGCTCGCGCTCTACCTGCACCCGCGGCACGTCGGGGTCACGTGCCTGTGCCCGGGACCGGTCGCGACCAACCTTCGCCAGCAGGTCACCTTCTCCGGTGCGCCCGTGCGGATGCGCCCGCCGGTGAAGGGCATGGCGCCGGCGGACCCGATGGCGGTGGGAGAGATGGTCGTCGACGCCATCCGGAACGACCGGTTCCTCGTGCTCACCCACCCCGAGCTGCA
>Ga0070737_10004306_pt1 | contig 14390 bp, 12 predicted proteins | sample Coa_R1_10_FD_66438 | JGI IMG/M metagenome (GOLD analysis project Ga0070737, IMG submission 66438) | Surface soil microbial communities from Centralia Pennsylvania, which are recovering from an underground coalmine fire - Coalmine... | ecosystem: Environmental > Terrestrial > Soil > Unclassified...
GGCCTTTAGCGGGGTAAATGCTCTTACGTCCTCCAATGGGATCAGTTTCAACGGAACACGCACCTCGCACAATATCTATCTGCTGGACGGAGGAGAGTTGAACGATCGCGGCTGCGGCGGCTGCTTCAGCTCGCTGCCATCGATCGATGCGCTGTCCGAGTTTCGTACGCTGGACAGTAATTATCCGCCTTACTACGGGCTTGGTTCCGGCGGCGTGGTCATGATGGTCATCAAATCTGGCCAGCGCAAGTTCCATGGTGAGCTTTATGAGTTCAATCGCAATGAGGCGTACGATGCAAATAACTATTTCACCAACCTCGCCGGCCAGAGACGGCCTGAGTTTCGTCTGAATGAGCCGGGAGGAAACATCGGCGGACCGATCTTTATTCCGCATGTATATAACACCAACCGCACACGCACATTTTTCTTTGTGAATGAAGAGTGGCGGCGTCTGATTCAGGGCAGTACACCTTCCATCGTCAACACGATTCCGAGCGACGACTTCCCGACGCTGGGCCAGCCGCTTGCTTATACCATTCCGGCTGGAGGAACTGTGCCGATCGTTCCGGAAACGAGCGATCCTGCGAGGCTTGCGCTTTACGCTGCCGACGGACTGACGCCGGGTCAGCCTTTTCCGGGCAATGTGATTCCGGCAAATCTGATCGATCAGAATGCGGTGCGTGAGTTGAACGCAGGAACATTCCCGCATCCAAATTATGGCAATAGTCAATACATTTCCTCTATTCCCCTGACGGACAATGTTCGTGAGGATGTGGTTCGCATTGACCACACGATCAACTCTAAGCTGCAGCTCATGGGACATTATCTTCACGATGCCGTGAGTGAAACCTTCTTTCCGCCGCTCTGGGGAGATAGTAGCTACCCCACAGTCGGTACCCAGATGAAGAATCCCTCTTACTCGGCAGTCATCAGCCTGACGCAGACTATTTCGCCCAATTTGCTGAACGTTACCGCTTATGACTACAGCGGCAACAAAATCACCCTCGACCCTGTCGCCGGTAAAGGCGCATCGTTTACTCAGCCTCAGGGGTGGAGTGCACAATCCTTTTTCCCCGTTTCTGACAACTTTGAAGCGCGCCTTCCCGAAATTGATCTGCAGGGATCGCCTCTGAACACCAACTGGAGTTCCTCTTATTTCCCCTGGAAGAATGGCTATGAGGGATTTGAATGGCGGGATGATTTGACATGGAATAAAGGTCTGCATCAGCTGCGATTCGGTTTCAGTTGGCTGCACGACTACAAAAACCAGCAGCTGCAAGCCAATACGCAGGGCACAGCGGTATTTAATTCGAGCAATTTCTCGAAGGATTCTTATATCAATTTCCTATTGGGAGATGCGAGCAGCTTTACTCAGCTGCAATATCTATATGGTAAGCATTGGGTGAGTAATAACTATAGCTTTTATGCCAATGATGATTGGCATATCACACGTGATTTAACGCTGAATCTTGGATTGCGCTATGATGCTATGCCGCACACCTTTGAGCGCTATAACCAGTTTGCTAACTTTGTCCCGGCGGATTACAGCTACTCTGCTGGATATCCGCTCAATCCGGACGGAACGCTGAAGTCCAGTTCTCTGACCCAATTCAACGGAGAGCCCTTCTACCTGAATGGTATTAAGGAAGCAGGTGTTGACGGGTTTCCGCGCGGCGTGGTGCAGAATGATTACAAGACGGTAGAGCCGCGCGTAGGATTTGCGTATGACCTGCGCGGCGATGGACGAAGCGTGCTCCGCGGCGGATTCGGCCTCTTCTATGAGCGGGTTCAGGGCAACGACGTATATAACGCCGCTCTAAATCCTCCGTTTGCGTACCAGCCTTCAGCCACCAATGTATATTTTTCAAATCCCAACACGAGCGCCCTCACCGGCGCCACAACAACCCAGAGCTTTCCCGCAGTGCTCACCGATATCAAATACCACTACCCGAATCCAGGAACTGCCGAATATAGTCTCGGCATTCAGCATCGCATCACGAACTCTATGATTGCAGTGGTTCAGTACGTGGGTTCCGATGGATGGGATCAGAACGATGACCGCGCCATCAACACGCTTCCTCTCACTGACCCCAGCAATACGGCGAATCCATACGATGATCGGGAAGGAGTCGCCAACGGTAGCCTCAATGCGAATTTGTACCGCATCTTCCCCGGCTATAGCGGCATATCTCAGGAGGAAAATGAGACGCACTTTAATTACAACTCACTGCAGGCAGGTCTGCGCTCAGATAACTGGCATCATCTGACGCTAGTTCTGGCCTATACCTATTCGCATGAGATTGATGAGGTAAGTTATGATTTAAACGCCGTATCTGACCCGTTCAATCTTAAATACGATCGCGGTTCCGGCGCTCTGGACAGAAGACATATCCTCAACCTAACGTACATTTATGCTTTTCCGTTCTTTGAGCATAGTTCGCGGGTTGCGGAGCGGGAGATTCTGGGAGGATGGGAGTTTTCCGGTATTACTACGGCCGAATCCGGCACACCCCAGCCGATTTTCTACACTGGCTCTGACACCCTTGGACTCGGCGGCGGAACAACCAACCGCCCAAACCTGGTCAATGGAAGCGTGCAGTATGTCAAGCATGGATTACAGTGGTTCAATCCTGCTTCCTTTTCGAATCCCGTCGCGCCGTGGAACGGCGGTCCGAATCAGGGCTTCGGCGACTCAGGGAAAGACGCCGTAGTTCTGCCCGGATTGCTCAACTTCCAATGGTCCCTCTTCAAGACCTTCCACTTTACCCAAGGAGGCTTACCGAATCTCGAATTGCGGTTTGAAGCTTTCAACGTGTTTAATCACACAAACTTCACAGGAATCGATGCGAATTCTGCCGACGCCAATTTCGGACAGGTGACTTCTGCTTATGACGCACGAGAGCTTCAGTTGGGAGCCAAATTCCATTTTTAGGCTCACGGACCTGCATTCTGGTGGAAAGAGATGCATCGCGCGGTTTGCGTGACTGCATCCCCAATCGGCAGAATATGTTGTATATGCTTTACCGCATGCAAATCCAGGACCACATCCATTGCGCTGTGGTCCTTTCATTTTGTCTTCACCCGGCACGGGTCATCTCACGAACCTGAAAATCTTTCCCGAGAGCGATGAGTCTGCTGTCGAAGCGGATTTCCGACGGCCAGTTGAAGCGCAAAATTGATCGATCGGCGCGCCAGCGGGCAGTCTGGAGCAGAGCGCGGCGCGGATGTTTGTTCGCGGTCGCGTCCGGTTTTGCGCTTCCTGAGCTCGTCTCCGCGAAACGATTCATCCAGCAACGATCTGGAGCCGGTATGGTGCTGAGACGGGGTGTGTCTCCAGCTATATTACCGGTGTAATCATTACAGTTTAGTCACGGCACTAGAGGTAACACCTTTTGACCATTGTTTGCCCCTTATGGAGAGGTTACATTCTGGGTAATCAATCGGAGCCATCCCAAAAGTAACAGCCTGCATACCTGTTGTGCGGGCGGTAGGTGTATGCACGGCTCGCTGCGTGCTCCCTCCGGGGAATTGCTTCGATTGCCTTAGGAGGTACCCCTTTGTTCCGCTTTGTTACGCTCTGGCTCTCGGTTCTCTCGTTGACAGCTTCGGCCTACGCCAATGTGATCGTTAGTAGTCCTTCCAATGGAGAGACCATAAACTCGCCCGCTCATTTTGTTGCTACTGCCAACACCACGACATGTTCACAAGGTGTAGCGTCGATGGGCGTATATATCGATAATCAACTGCTCTACGTCGTCAACGGTGCGACGCTGAATACCACGTTGACTCTGCCGGCTGGCTATCACAATGCTGTGGTACAAGAGTGGGATTATTGCGGAGGAGCAACGAATATCTCAGTCCCCGTTGAGGTAACCGGGAAGACCGGGGTCTGGGTTACCTCGCCAGCCAACAACAGTGCAGTGAGCTGGATGACCAGTTATCTTGCCACCGGCACCAGCAGTTGCTCAAAGGGCGTCGCGGCGATGGGTATTTATGTCAACAATCAGTTGGTGTATGTCTCCCAGGGATCTGTGCTCAATACGCAACTGAATCTGCGCCCCGGGATACAGCATACGGTCATTCAGGAGTGGGACAATTGTGGCGGCACAGCCACGGCTCCGGTAAATGTGATTGTGGAAGGCAGCGGAAATACCTTCAGTGATATCCAGTTCAACAAAGGCTGGCAAAGCTGGGGACAATTAGCGCCTTCATACCAGGACTGCAGCAATCCCTGCAGCGGTGTCAAGTGGAGCATGTCACAGAAGACAGCTGCGCCCGATAATACTCTGGCGACAGCATTTTCCATCGGCGGATCAACGCCTTATTCCGATGTTCTCTGGGAAAATCCCTTGATTGGGCAGTTCTCTACAGAGGGTATGCCGGATACCAGCCATCAGATGCTGCCAAAGTTGCATAATTTCTCCTATGATGCAGATTTTTATCTCACTGATCAGAAGGCTACTCAGGCCGAAGAATTTGACATTAACTGGTTTATGAATGGAGTAGGAATCACATGGGGCACCGAATGCCGTATCGCAGGCGGCAACGAATGGGACGTATGGGATAATACGGAAGCAAAGTGGGTCCCGACCGGGGTTCCGTGCAATCCTGTGGCGCATGCGTGGAATCATGTCACCGTAAATGTACAGAGGGGGCCAGACAACGAAGTGATTTATCAGTCCATCGTTTTAAATGGAACTGTATATAACATCAATCAGACATATGCGCCGTTCCAAGTGCCAACTAGCTGGTATGGAATTACGGTGAATTACCAGCAGGATGGTAACTACAAGCAGGATTCGTATACCAATTACCTGAAGAATTTCAGCTTCATGTACTGGTGAGCTGCGAGAAGTTCTTGGTTGGAAGAAGATTTAACGGATCCGGCCCAGCCATCCTGATTGCAGCAGCAAAGGACCCGCGGAAAGCGGGTCCTTTGCTGTTTGTGGCAAATGCACTGGTCGACAACCCGTGCGGCGAGGCGAGCCGAAGTGCTTTTATATAGAGTAGAGACTGAAGGACGCCTTCCGGATGCGCAACAGCAGACGCAATTTTCTGAAGTTTTCCGCGGCGTCTATCGCTGCACTCTCAGTCGGAGAAGGCTTTGCCAGCACAGGCAAAACGGGGATTCTCCAGCCTTTTCACTCCGCGATTCACCCCACGCCATTCGTTGACCCGCTTCCGGTCCCCGAGCGTATTCGGCCTACAGGGAGAGCGGGTGGCAGCGATCTTTATCGTGTGCGTATGCTTGAGTTTCATCGCCGGCTGCACTCTCAACTGCCTGAAGCCCGGCTGTGGGGATATGAAGGATCGTGGCCCGGGCCGACCTTTGAGGTCATGCGCGGCCAGCCCATTGAGGTGGAATGGCGGAATGAGTTGCCAGAGCACCCCATCTTCCCTGTCGATCAGAGTCTGGATTGCTGTCGTCCCCCGGTTCCTCTTCGGCGCGCTGTCCCACACCTTCATGGATCGCGCACAGACTCCGCCAGCGATGGTCTGCCAGAGCGCTGGTTCACGCCGGGCCAATCGGTCAGATACCGCTATCCAAATGAGCAAAGAGCGGCGCCATTGTGGTATCACGATCATGCTGCGGGAATCCACAGACTGAATGTGTACGCTGGGATGGCCGGCTTTTATCTGCTGCGCGACCGACAGGAACTCGCGATGGATCTGCCCTCAGGAGATTATGAAATTCCCTTGATGGTGCAGGATCGCACGGTGGATGAGCAAGGCCAGCTTGTTTATGCCCCTGTGCAGGATGATTGGACTCCTGTTCCACCCGGCAAATGGGGGCCAATGCTTTTTGGTGATCTGCCGGTAGTCAACGGAGTGATCGCTCCAGTTCTCGAAGTAGAGCCACGTCTTTATCGCTTCCGAGTGCTCAATGCAGCAAATGCGCGGTTCTTTAACCTTTATCTAAACTTAGCCAGAACCGCCACCGATGTTCCTCATCTGATGGATTTTCATCAGATTGGCAGCGATGGTGGACTGCTGGCTGCGCCGGTTAAGTTGCAGCATCTTTTGTTGGCTCCGGCAGAGCGGGCCGATCTCATTGTGGACTTTTCCGGGCTGGAAGGCAAAACCATTACACTCTCGAATAATGCTCCCAGTCCCTATCCGGGCTGGAATATGCTTCAGGCGTTATTTCCCCCGCTTCTTGAACTGATGCAGTTTCGCGTGATCCGTCCGTTGAAGCCTTCTGCAAAGAGCTTTCGAATGCCGGTGCCCATTTCTGTGCCGCGTCTCTGGCCTTCCCAGTCTGTCCGGGTTCGCGATTTTGTTTTGACAGACGATATGAGTCGACAAGGCAAGTCACGGATGATGCTTATGGACGGTAAGCCTTATCGTGCGCCTGCGGATGTCTTTCCTCTTCTGGGCTCTGTTGAAATGTGGCGGTTTATCAACGCCACGGACGATGCGCATCCCATGCATCTGCATCTGGTTCAATTTCAGATTTTTGACCGGCAGAGTTTCAACCAGGGAGTCTTTCTTACCCAAAAACGGCTGGAATTCAGCGGGCCGCCGCGTCCGCCCGCTCTGCATGAGACCGGCTGGAAAGATACAGCAATCGTCAATCCCGGCGAAGTGCTCACTATATTAGTGCCATTTCTGGGATTTAGCGGAAAGTATGTCTTTCATTGCCACATCCTGGAACATGCTGACAACGACATGATGCGACCTTTTATCGTGGTTGAGCCAGCAAAGAAAGCTCCAGAGTAAGCCTGAAGACTGACCGTGTCTGGGTGTCTGTCGGACTCCGAATCCGTCCTGCGGTGGAATTCCCCCACGCCGTTAGATCAGATATCTGTCCAGTCAAGGATTACTTTGCCGGCTTCGCCGCTCATCATAGCGGCAAAGCCCTTCTCAAACTCCTTGTGTGAATAGCGATGCGTAATGACCGGTGTAATGTCTACTCCGGAATCGACCAGCACGGACATTTTGTACCAGGTTTCATACATTTCGCGGCCGTAGATGCCTTTGATGGTGATCATATTGAAGATGATCTTTCGCCAGTCGATCTCCATCGGTTGAGCCGGAATTCCCAGCATGGCGATTTTGCCGCCATGGCACATGTTCTCGATCATTTCAACAAAGCCGGCGCGGCTGCCAGACATTTCAAGCCCTACATCAAAGCCCTCCTGCATGCCGAGCAGCTTTTGCGCCTCAGCTACGGGGGTCTTGGTGGGATTAATGGCCAGGGTTGCGCCCATAGTACGAGCCAGTTCTAATCGGAATGGATTGAGGTCGGTCACGACCACGTGACGCGCACCCGCATGACGCACGATCGGAATGGCCATCAGGCCGATAGGACCAGCGCCGGTGATCAATACATCTTCCCCGAGCACAGGGAACGTGAGCGCCGTGTGCACGGCATTGCCAAAGGGATCGAAGATGGCAGCAATTTCTTCGGGAATGCCCGGATTGTGACGCCAGATATTGGTCATTGGCAGGGCAATGTACTCGGCGAAAGCCCCGGGACGGTTCACGCCCACGCCGAGGGTTGCAGCGCACAGGTGACGGCGGCCAGCAAGGCAGTTGCGGCAGCGTCCGCAAACAACGTGGCCTTCACCGGAAACCAAATCTCCCACTTTGAAATCGCTGACGTTGGAACCGATCTCTGCGATCTCACCTACAAATTCATGTCCAATGGCCATGGGAACGGGGATGGTCTGCTGTGCCCACTGATCCCAGTTGTAGATATGCACATCGGTGCCGCAAATGCCGGTGCGATGGACACGGATCAACACGTCATTGATGCCGATTTTCGGAACCGACACTTCCTCCAGCCATAGTCCGCGCTCGGCCCGGCTTTTGACTAACGCTCGCATGGTCACTCCTATAGAGCAGAACCTATTAGCCTATGATAAGCGGCGCGATTGCGCATGCTTTTGGCAACAGATTTTGCGCATGCCTGATGTAGAGGTTTGATTTCACGCCGGCGGTCAGGCCCGCACTGCTGATGCATCCCATCATAGGTTGGGGCCGGGCATTGGACAGACGGAGGAGAGATCTGATCGTCCTCGTCTAATTGCGGAGATCTGCGGACCAATTCGCAGGTGATTGGCCGAGGTGCTCAGAGCTTCTTTTTTGACACCCAGGAATGCGCTTGGTAGAGTGAAATTATTGTCTCTCCATAGGTTTCCCGCCTCGGAAAACCCTTGCGTCCCCGTCGTCCAGTGGCCTAGGACACCGCCCTTTCACGGCGGTAACACGGGTTCGAATCCCGTCGGGGACGCCAATGAAATCAATACCTTACAGGCAATCTCAAGGTCGCCGCTTTTTTCCGGGGACGCTGTGGGGACTAAGAGCGGTGGGTTTCGAATCTCCCGCTGCAAGGGTGCGGCTGGCAGGTGGCCAGACTTCGGCCATCACGGTATCGAGTTTTGCAGCTGTGGCCGCTTGATAAGCGGGACTGAGGTGCGCATAACGTTGCGTCATGCGCGGGGTCTTATGGCCGAGAAGCTGCCCCACAGCGTACAGGTCTGCCCCTTCCATCACCAGCCATGATGCGGCGGTGTGGCGCAGGGTGTGAAAGCTGGCATCCGTAATCCCGAGACGCTGAAATACCCGCTTGGTGTAGACCGAAACCTGTGCGGGGTCCACTCCGGCGAAAACCAGGTCACCAGCCGCACCCTCTGGCAGACTCGCCAATACCTGCAAGGCCGCATCCGACAAAGGCAGAATCCGCAACGCACCGTTTTTCGTTTCCCGGAGATACAGCCGCCGCTTTTCAAGGTCCACATCCATCCACCGTAAGGCCAGCATTTCGCCCCGCCGTACGCCGGTACAGGCCGCAAAGGCCATCGGCGCACGGAGCCATTCGGGGGCCGCCTCGAGAGCCGCCTTCAATTCTCCCGGGGTCAGATAGCGTGTCTTGCCCGGAGGCAGTTGGGGTAGTCGTGCACCAGCCGCCGGGTTCTGATTCAGTTCGCCCCACTCCACGGCCAGCTTGAGGCAATGCTTCAGCACGCTCATTTCCTTGGCAATCGTTCCCGGCTTCACCGTCTGGGAACGGGTATCAATGTATTCAGCCACGGTGCGCTTTGTGATTGCCTTGGCCTGTTCCGGCAAATGGGTTTTCAGCGTGTTCAGGATGCCGTCCAAGCGCTCATAGGTCGTGGAACGGATGCGGGCCTTCTGATGGCGCTTGTAGCGATCAAAAAGGGCCGCTGTGGTGATATCACTTGCCGGACGCACCCCAAGAGTACGCGCGACTTCCTCTTTCGTCTTGATTCGCCGCAGTACTTCAAGAGCCTGTTGCCGTGTGTGAGCCGGGACTTTGCGTTTCACCCGCCGTCCCTGAGCATCGACAAATGACACCCACCATCCAGGGCGATCCTTGCGCTGGAAAACTCCATCCCGATCCTTTGTCTTTGGCATGCTTTGCAAACCTTTGCCAGCATTCTACCGCTACGTGGTCCCTTCGCAGTTCGCCTTGAGCGGCTTGGCAGTGGCGAGGAATTATATCCGGTTTGATATAATCGAGGCATGAAGCGAGTGATATTCCGTGGCGATTCGCTGGAGCGTCTGCGAGAGTTTCCAGAGAGCGCACGGCACGATATAGGCTTCCAACTGGAGCAGGTGCAGCGCGGCGGCCAACCGGACGACTTCAAACCCATGCCCACCATCGGCCAAGGCGTGGAGGAAATTCGCATACGGGACGACTCCGGTATCTATCGGGTGATTTACACCGCTCGCCTTGCCGATGCTGTCTATGTATTGCACGCATTCCAGAAAAAAACGCAAACCACGCCGAAACGAGATATAGCCATCGCAAGGGAACGATTTGCCCAACTTAGGAGGGAACGGCCATGAGCAACAGCACAAAATTCAACAGCGTGTGGGATGCGATTACCGACACCCCGGCAGAAGCAGCCAATCTTCAGGCCAGGGCAGAGCTGATGCGCGGCATTGCCGCGATCGTGAAGAAAAGCGGCTGGACACAGGCAGAAGCCGCACGGAAATGCGGAATTACGCAGCCCCGCATGAATGACTTGCTGCGAGGGCGCATCTCACGATTCTCACTGGATGCATTGATGAACATCGCTTCACGAATCGGCAAAGTTCAGGTAAAGATTAAAGCTGCTTAATGCTGCACCCCGGATGCGATGCGCATGCGGCTGTATCTGCATCTCCCGAAACGTTCTTGTGACGTTCCTGTGACGTTACCATACCGTTCACACGAAACTGGCAAAGTCATTCGTCGGGAGAAACTACCTGTTTTCGGGAATTTGCGCTGCACCTCTGCCGCCTCTGACGGCGCTGAGGGGGGGTGCCACATCCCGCCAACGGCCGCCACTGCAACCGGTCGCATCGGACAGGTCGGCGAGAGTTTGTGGAGTTCCTCGATGGAACCCCACAACTGCAAAACGCCCAGGCTGGCTGCGCAACGGCGCATCGTATGCCGAGAATTCAATGTCTGATAACTGTCATTCTGTATACGCAACAATCAAGTTGCTGACAACAAAAGACTTACGCGCGATTGAGGATTTGCGATGCGGAAATTTCGCGCAAAGTTGATCAGTTCGTCAACAGGGGTGTGTCAGTTGCAATCGAATTCCTTCGGATACCCTCGCACAACCCTCTCTCTGCCGTTGGCCATATATACGATGCTAAAACTTTCCTCTTTAGAGAGTGCAAGAATCGCTTCCGGCGCAATTCAACGATTCGCCTCGATTTTGGCAGGCGGTTTGTCGCAAAAAAAGAGGGGATATGCTGGCGCAGGGCACACCCCCTCTTAAATACCCGCGCGCCCTGAAGGTAAACCGCGCGCGGGACTGCCGAGCGGCGGGGCCAGGAAAGTGTCCACCGCCCGGCAATGCCGATTAGCTTGCCAGAACCTCGCCTTGGAATCGCTTACTCCTCTGCGGTTTGCTGGCAAGCTTCTGAAACCGTTCGCGATGCCGCGCTAACTGTCGTTGACTGCCGGTGAACCAAACCTCGGGAGCGAGCCACCAACTCAAGGGGTCGTGCGGGTCGCGGCAAATCAGCCCGCAGCGTATTAGTTCCGCCCTCGCCTGCGTTGCCGTGCTGGGGCTCTGGCCGGTGTAAGTCGTTGCATTTTCGAGCGGTTGTCGCCAGCGGCCATCGGATTCCGTTTGTGCCATGATGGCAGTTATCAGCTTCATCGCTCTCCCGGAAAGCCTGTGCCGGAGCATCATTAACGCCAGACCCTTGCGGGCATCGTGCCTTGGTGTTTTGCACCCCTCATCGTTACTCGTCGGCGTCATCTTCCTCATCGCGACGATCCTCAAATGGTTTCGCAACTGGCTGCAGGTCCTCAATATCGGCCACGAGCGTGCGGCCATCTGGGGTGCGCACCCACCGCTGACTCGAGCCTGCGAAGCCCGTGATTGTCACCGGCTGATTCTGCCAGATAACCGGCTCGCCCGGGCCGAACTTTAGCGCCTTTTCCATGGCCGCGATGCTTGCTATCTTGCTCAAAACAGATCGGTTAGATTCCCATTTCTCGAACTGCGCAGGAATGTTGGATTCGTTTTTCATGGTTATTCACTTTCTGCGGCAATGGCCGCCGGTTGGATTGTGGTTTTGCGGCTGGGGCCGGTGCCGCCGGCTGAAGCTTTTGCAGAATGGCGCGGAGCCGTTGCCTGCCTTCCGCGCTGCGGAGAACTGCTTCGAGTTTCTGAAGGGCCGGGTAGGTCAAACTATCCTCCTTGCTACGCTTTCATCGATCCCGGTCAGCCCGCAGCTCATGCATTCGTAACTGCCGCGGTTGTGTTTTCGGTATAGCGCATAGCTTGCGCACGCCGGGCAATGCGGAAACACCGTCTCGACTTTTCCATTCACTAGCCATCCCCGCGTCTTGCTCGCCCGGGGTGGGAGCGATTCCGAAATGCCCGCCGCACGGAGCGCATCCAAGGCCCGGCGGACAACCTCGTTTGGCTGCATCATGCTCTTTTCCTCCCTTCGATCCGAAACATGCGAAACACTCCTTTATTCATGCGGGTTTCGGCGTGTTTTCGTTGCCGAAACAGGAGGGCTGTGTTTCGGATGCAAAAATCACGTTTTCGTCAATGTTTACGCGGGTTGTTTCGCATGTTTCCCTTTCAGGGCCGGTTTGGGGCAGGTAACGGGAAAATGCCGCCTCAAAATCTCGCCACAGATACCCCTTGGCGGTTTCCGTTCCGAGGCGGATTTGCCGGGGCTCAATCGCAAACGGACGAAGCATTCCGGCAAGTTTTCGGGGCGTCAACCTATACTCCGGTTCCTGCCAGCGGCTTTCCGGGAGACGTTCTAGTTTTCCGATGAGTTCAGCCGATTTCATCTGCATCGCTCCGGGGTTCCACACCGCGCGGATATCGGCCAACAGCATGAGCGGCAAAGAATCGTCCAGATCGTCTGCTTCCTTGCCCCTAGAGAGCGTCAAGGCGCACCGCTTCAGCTCGTCCAGGCGCTCCGGTGCCGCGACCGCGCAGAGAGCGAAAATGGGCGTCCACAGGTCCGCATCGCGGTCAGCGAGAAAACGAATATCCTCGATTTCACGATAGAGCTGTCGTAGGGCGGCCTCGTTTGCCTTCATCCATCGGGCGATGAATTTTCGGATGGGCTGCGCTTCGCTGGCGGTTCGCGCGAACAAAAAGCGCTCCACGTGCTGGCTTGCCGTTTTACGCTGCATCGGAATACAGATGGAGCGATCCGTCAATGTGTCGGGCAGCCTCCCGATGGCCGCAAATGCCTTCGGCCCGTAGACCGGAAAATGTTCAACGTGCCAGTCCGGCGGCACACAGCGAGTCACAGATGCGCCTTTCCTGTGGCCTGCGTTGAGAATGGCGAGAATAGTCTGCGCACTCTCCGAGGGTTTCGGAGACGCAAGCGCTTCGACCTCGTCCAGCAACAGGGTGGGCATCCCTTTCAACAGCCGAAAGATGGACGCCGGCGAGGCGGACGTAATTCTGAGGGGACGGGCGCACAGCAGCTCTAGAACCTCTAGCAATCTTGTCTTGCCGCATCGCTTCGCCGGCGACAGCAGAGCTATGTACGGAAAGCAGTCGTAGCTGGCGGGAGAATAGGTGCCAACACTCCAGAGGGCCAGCGGCAAGTAGGCGGCCTCCGGCAGAACGCAAAAACGCCGAATGAACGATTCCGCTGTGCGGATGGGGCATTCCGCGCTTGAAGGTACCGGACCCGCGACTTCAAGCGCGGGGGCAACAAACTGCTTGGGCGTGTCCGGCTCGCCGCCGGGCCAGAGTGTCGCAAGATTGACGTTACTCATCACCGGGACTCCAAGCGCGGACGCTCGCCCTCGTTCAGAAGGCGTTCAATTTCCTCGGCGCGCACCATTAAGCGTTTTCCCAATTTGAGCGAGGCAATTTCGCCGCGATATGCCCAGCGTCTCAAGGTCCAAATGCTCACGTTCAGCAATTCGGCAGCCTGCCGAATTGGGTAGGCGAGGGGCGCAATTTGCGCTAATTTCTTTTTCATGTTTCGCAATATCGCGCGGCATGCCGGGCAAATGTTGTAATATTTTGCTGGATTTTTGAATCCTTGCGTTAACATACTTTTGTGCAAATAAAACAAGGGTTTCTCGAACTTCTGGCGCACGGAACCGGCCCAGAGGCAGAGCGGCTGCGGGAGTGGGCACGCGCATGGGTGCAGAGCGGACCGCCGGGAGAGCGCAAATTGAGCGACTCGCAGCGGGACGTGCTAGCGAATCTTTGGCTGGGCGGTGCGACAGCGATCCTAGTTCTCGGGCCTCAAGGTCGTGTGAACATCCGCACGCAGCCGCGCAACGGTCCGGCCATCGGGCAGATTCCGGCGGCTCATGGGCGGTCCACCCCCGGCGGGGTGCTCGGCGTGTTCGTTGGCGGGCAAGTGAAACCAGGCCGGCCTACTATTGCAGGCGGACCGCAACCGGAGGCGTGGGAGCAGAAGGCAGCAGCGCAGTTTATCGGTTTCCTGCAAAGTCCAGACGCAAACCGGCTCCGAATCTGTAACTATTGCGAACGTTTTTTCCTTCGTCAAAGACAAACAAAAAAGCCGAGCGACTTCTGCCCGGCATGTCGTTCCATCGGTAGTGTTTTACGCAATCGCTCGATTGAGCATCAAAAGCGGATTTCTGCGGCGCGGGCCGCGTGGGAACGACTCGGAAGGCCAGGGCTTTCTAGAGGTGTCTCCCTACACATAGCGACAAGATTGAATCGCGCTCGCACGCGCTATGAGCTTCCGATGCGGACGAATTGGATTGTTCGCAACTGGCCGGAGATCACGACCGGCATAAAACCCGAGAAAACAGGAAAGAAACCCAGGACAACCGGCAGGAAAACCGGCGAGAGTCAGTGAAACACGGAAACTCTCGGCAAAAAGCGGGGACGCTGTGGGGACTAAGAGCGTGATACGGAGGGGCAAAATCCGCCAAACCCTGCACAGTC
>Ga0070737_10004308_pt1 | contig 14388 bp, 11 predicted proteins | sample Coa_R1_10_FD_66438 | JGI IMG/M metagenome (GOLD analysis project Ga0070737, IMG submission 66438) | Surface soil microbial communities from Centralia Pennsylvania, which are recovering from an underground coalmine fire - Coalmine... | ecosystem: Environmental > Terrestrial > Soil > Unclassified...
CGCTCTTGCAGCAGCCAATTCAGCTTGGAGCCGATATTGTCATCCATAGTGCGACCAAATACTTGGGCGGCCACAATGATGTCCTTGCCGGCCTAATCGTCGCCAAAGGAAAAGAACTGTGTGAGGAACTGTTCCTTTATCATAATGGCGCGGGAGGCGTGCTCAGCCCGTTCGATTCCTGGCTGTTGATGAGGGGAATGAAAACATTGGCTCTCCGGATGGAGCGTCATGAAAAAAATGCCAAGAAAGTTGTCGAATTTCTTTCAAAGCATGAAGCAGTTACAGATGTCCTTTACCCTGGTCGGGGCGGAATGGTTTCCTTCCGTATTAAAGATGAAACATGGGTCAATCCATTTTTACAAAACTTAAAGCTGATTTCCTTTGCGGAAAGCTTAGGCGGTACAGAAAGCTTTATTACGTATCCGGCAACACAGACACATGCCGATATTCCGGAAGAAATCCGCACGGCAAAAGGGGTTGATAACCGCTTATTGCGTTTTTCAGTCGGTATTGAGGATAAGGATGATTTAATCGCAGACCTTGAGCAGGCCTTCGCCAATATTGCGGAAGGGGTGAAGGTATCATGACGATTGATGAATATTCCTTCGAAACAAGGCTGCTTCATAATCAGCATAAATGGGATCCGGCAACCGGTGCTGTCAGTGTCCCAATCCAGCACGCGTCTACCTTTCATCAATTTGATGTAGACACCTTTGGAAAATATGATTATGCGCGCAGTTCAAACCCAACGCGGGAAGCCCTTGAAGAGATCATTGCCGAATTGGAAGGCGGCGTGAAAGGCTTTGCTTTTTCTTCCGGTATGGCGGCGATCTCCACTGCCTTTTTGCTATTATCAGCCGGAGACCACGTTGTCATCACGGAGGATGTTTATGGCGGAACGTATCGGATGGTGACCGAAGTGCTTTCCCGTCTTGGTATTGAATACACCTTTGTGGATATGACCGAACTTAATGAGGTGAAGCAAGCCATTCAGCCGAACACAAAGCTGTTATATGTCGAAACTCCTTCCAACCCGACATTGAAGGTGACCGATATCCGGGCCATCACCCAGCTGGCCAAAGAACACAATGCGCTGACATTTGTTGATAATACCTTTCTGTCACCTGCACTGCAAAAGCCACTTGAGCTTGGCGCCGATGTTGTCCTACACAGTGCAACCAAATTTTTATCCGGCCATAGTGATGTTGTAGCTGGGCTTGCGGTCGTGAAAGATGAAGCTTTGGCCAAACGGCTTTACTTTTTGCAAAATTCTTTTGGCGCGATCCTCGGTGTTCAGGATGCCTGGCTCGTTTTAAGAGGATTGAAAACTCTTCACGTCCGGCTGGAACAGTCGCAGAAATCAGCGCTCAAATTGGCGCAATTTTTAGAATCCCACCCTTTGGTGAAAAACGTATATTATCCGGGCCTTGAAACCCACCCGCAATATGCGCTGCAGCAAAGCCAAGCAAATGGGCCGGGAGCTGTTTTATCATTTGAACTTTCGGACGCAGCGGCACTGAAAACCTTTCATGCTCATGTAAAAATCCCGGTATTTGCGGTCAGTCTTGGGGGAGTTGAAACCATTTTATCGTATCCAACCAAAATGTCCCATGCTGCAATGCCAAGGGAAGAAAGAGAAAAACGTGGAATCACGGATGGTCTCGTCCGCTTATCGGTCGGTCTTGAAAATCCAGACGATTTAATCAAAGATTTCAACCAAGCTTTTGAAAAGGTGCGCAACAACGAATTAGTGCTCCAGCGAGGAGAATGATGATGAGCTTTTTAAATCAATTGAAAAATAAAATTTTGATTGGCGATGGCGCCATGGGAACATTGCTTTATTCTTTCGGGGTTGATTCCTGTTCCGAGGAATTGAACCTTTCCCAGCCGGAACAAATTCAAAATATTCACCGTGCCTATATTGATGCCGGTGCCGATATCATCCAAACAAACACATATGCTGCCAATTATCTTAAGCTATTGCGATATGGTTTGGAGGATTCAGTCAAAGACATCAACAGTGCTGCCGTCCGTAATGCCAAGCTGGCAGCGCAGGATAAAGTCTATGTTCTGGGAACAATGGGCGGCAATCGCGGCATCAAACCGAATTCGATCACGATTGAAGAAATCAAACGGAGCTTCCGTGAACAATTGTATTGTTTGTTATTAGAAGGGGTAGATGGACTTTTGCTTGAAACCTTTTATGATCGTGAGGAGCTGGAAACAGTCCTCACGATTGCCCGGAAAGAAACGAAGCTGCCGATCATTGCTCAGGTTTCCATGCAAGAACCAGGTATTTTGCAGGACCATACACCAATAAATGATGCCTTAAAGCGTCTAGAAGAACTTGGCGCTGATGTGGTCGGGCTAAATTGTCGGCTCGGACCGCATCATATGCTGCGCGCACTCGAACAGATTGAACTGCCAAAGCACGCCTACCTTTCTGCTTATCCGAATGCCAGTCTCCCTGCTTATACGGATGGAAAGTTTCATTATGACGGTGATGCGGATTACTTCCGACATTCAGCAAAAGCCTTTCGAAATGAAGGGGTCCGTCTGTTAGGCGGCTGCTGCGGAACAACACCGGCGCATATCCGGGCCTTTGCTTCGGAATTAAAAAATAGCACCCCTATTATCGAAAAAATTGTAAAATTAAAACCAAAGGCGAATCGCGTCGAAGTTCAGGCAGCTAAAAGAGAATTAGTGCCGCTTCAAGAAATTGTTCAGCAAAGGCCCTCAATTATTGTCGAATTAGATCCACCAAGAAAGCTGGATACGACAAAATTCTTCGAAGGCGCAAGAGCATTAAAAGCAGCGGGCATTGATGCCATCACCTTGGCCGATAATTCGCTGGCAACCGTGAGAATATCCAATGAATCATTAGGATATTTGGTAAAAACGGAACTTGGGATGCGTCCGCTGATTCATATTTCCTGCCGCGACCGCAATATAATCGGGCTTCAATCGCATTTAATGGGGCTTCATACCCTTGGCATGAACGATGTGCTGGCGATAACCGGCGATCCGGCACGAGTCGGAGATTTCCCCGGAGCTTCATCCGTCTATGATGTATCTTCATTTGAATTAATTCAAATGATTAAACAATTAAATGAAGGGTTATCTTTTTCGGGAAAAGATTTGGGGCAGAAAACCGCCTTCAGCATCGCTGCCGCCTTTAACCCGAATGTCCGCTCACTTGACAAAGCAGTAAAGCGTCTCGAGAAAAAAATAGAATACGGTGCGGATTATTTTATCTCCCAGCCTGTTTTTTCCGAAGAAAAATTGCTGCAAATCTATGAACATACCAAAACATTAAAAGCACCCATTTATATCGGTTTAATGCCGCTTATCAGCAGCAAAAATGCCGAATTCCTTCATAATGAAGTGCCAGGAATCAAAATTGCCGATTCAATTCGTGAGCGGATGGCGAAGTTAAATCATGATCCACTACAGGCGGCCCGCGAAGGAATTGAAATCACGAAATCGCTAATTGATGCAGCACTTACCTTATTCAATGGGATTTATTTAATTACACCGTTTTTACGTTATGAATTGACGTCTGAGCTGGCTCATTATGCCCGTCAGCGTGCACATGAGGTTAGGGGGAACAGCTATGCCGAAACAACCATTTAATGAACAGCTAAAAAGACGAATATTGATCATGGACGGCGCCATGGGAACGATGCTGCAGCAAGCAGACCTCACTGCAGCAGACTTTGGCGGTGAGCAGTACGAAGGCTGCAATGAAAACTTAAATTTGACCGCCCCTTCTGTTATTGCCGGCATTCACCGGAAGTATTTAGAGGCAGGGGCTGATATTATTGAAACAAATACCTTTGGAGCTACAAGTATCGTTCTAGATGAATATAAACTTGGCTATAAAGCCTATGAAATTAATAAAATTGCAGCTATGATTGCTGTGAAAGAAGCAGCTAAAGCTTCAACGGATGAATGGCCGCGCTATGTGGCCGGCTCAATGGGACCGACGACGAAAACATTGAGCGTCACCGGAGGTACAACGTTCGATGCCCTCTCCGCTGCTTACGAAGAACAGGCGATCGGCTTAATAGACGGCGGTGTTGACCTCCTTCTTTTAGAAACGAGCCAAGATATGCTGAATGTAAAAGCGGGATTTATCGGGATTCAGCGGGCATTTGCGAAAACTGGAAAAAAACTGCCCCTGATGATTTCCGGGACAATTGAACCGATGGGGACGACACTCGCCGGACAATCAATCGAGTCGTTTTACATCTCTATTGAACATATGAACCCTGTGGCTGTCGGGTTAAACTGTGCCACAGGTCCGGAATTCATGCAGGACCATATCCGCTCACTGTCCGGGCTTGCCGCAACTGCGGTCAGCTGCTATCCGAACGCCGGACTGCCCGATGAGGAAGGCCATTACCATGAAACACCGGATATGCTAGCGAAGAAACTGGCTGATTTTGCTAAGCATGGCTGGCTCAATATTGTCGGCGGGTGCTGTGGAACAACACCAGACCATATACGTGCCATTCGCGAAGCATTGAAAGATTGCAAACCACGTGAATTCAAGCCTTCTGGCCTTCATATGGTATCGGGAATTGAACCGTTTATTTATGATGACCCGACATTACGGCCGATCATGGTTGGTGAGCGGACGAATGTGATTGGTTCGCGGAAATTTAAACGGCTGATTGCCGAAGGAAAATTTGAGGAAGCAGCAGAAATTGCCAGGGCCCAAGTAAAAGGCGGTGCTCATGTCATTGATATTTGCCTTGCCGATCCCGATCGCGACGAGCTCGTTGACATGGAAAATTTCATCAAAGAAGTGGTGAAAAAAGTCAAAGTTCCGCTTGTGATCGATTCTACCGATGAGAAAGTCATTGAAATAGCCCTTAAATATTCGCAAGGAAAAGGCATTATTAACTCGATTAATCTGGAAGATGGCGAGGATCGCTTTCAAGCAGTAGTTCCGTTCATTCATACTTTTGGTGCCGCAGTCGTTGTCGGAACAATTGATGAAAAAGGAATGGGTGTCACCGCAGAACGGAAACTTGCGATTGCCAAACGATCCTATGAGTTGTTAGTGAATAAATATGATGTAAAACCGCAGGATATTATTTTTGATCCGCTTGTTTTTCCAGTCGGCACCGGTGATGAACAATATATCGGCTCAGCCAAAGCCACCATTGACGGGATCCGATTAATCAAAGAACATCTGCCAGGCGTCCAAACCATTCTTGGCATTAGTAACGTATCTTTCGGGCTCCCTCCGGTCGGCCGGGAAATTCTTAATTCCGTCTTTTTATACCATTGTACTCAGGCGGGACTTGATTATGCTATCGTCAATACTGAGAAGTTGGAGCGGTTTGCTTCGATTTCCCCGGAAGAAGTTCGATTGGCAGAAGATCTTTTATTTAACACTACAGATGAAACGTTAGCGGTGTTTACTGATTTTTACCGTGATAAAAAGAAAGAAGCAAAAACAACAGTTGTCAATCTGAGCCTAGAAGAGCGACTTGCCTATTATATCGTCGAAGGAACAAAAGAAGGCTTGATACCGGACTTGGAGCTGGCACTTCAAAAATATCCGACGCCGCTTGATATTATTAACGGGCCGTTAATGGACGGGATGAGCGAGGTCGGGAGGCTATTTAACGATAACCAGCTGATTGTGGCGGAAGTTCTGCAGAGTGCCGAAGTGATGAAAGCGGCTGTTTCCTATTTAGAGCCTTTCATGGAAAAGGGCGATGTTTCAGCATCAAAAGGAAAAGTTATATTAGCAACCGTGAAAGGTGATGTACATGATATCGGGAAAAACCTTGTGGACATTATCCTCAGCAATAATGGCTATGACGTACATGATCTTGGCATCAAAGTTACGCCGGCAGACTTAATTCGTGCGATCCGCGAAGAAAAACCTGATATAGTCGGCCTTTCCGGACTTCTTGTTAAATCGGCGCAGCAAATGGTATTAACAGCGCAGGATATGAAGGCAGCGGGAATCTCATTGCCGATATTGGTCGGTGGTGCTGCCCTCACCCGCAAATTTACGGATACTAAAATCTCCAAAGAATATGACGGACTTGTCCTTTATGCGAAAGATGCAATGACAGGATTGGCCCTTGCCAACCAGCTACAGTCACAAGAGGAACGGGATAAACTGTTTGCCGAGAAACAAGAAAAACTGGCCGCTGCCGACATTCCAAGAGATCTGCCGAACCGTTCAAATGTTGCAGTTGCGGTACGGCCAAGAGCGGCTGTTTCTACCGAAGTTCCGGTATTTGTACCAAAAGATACGAAACGACATGTGTTAAAATCTTATTCTCTTTCCCATATCAAGCCCTATATCAATATGCAAATGCTATTGGGCCATCATCTTGGTGTAAAAGGGAAAATTTCCAAACTGCTCACCGAAAAAGATGAAAAAGCATTAAAAATTAAGGAAATCGTTGATCAATTGATTGCGGATGCCAGCTTGAATCATTGGATTGCTCCCGCGGCTGTGTATCAATTTTTCCCAGCTCAGTCTGACGGGAATAAAGTTCATATCTATGATCCTCTTGGCTCGGGCCGAATCATTGAAACATTTGATTTTCCGCGCCAGGATTCAGCGCCCTATTTATGTTTGGCTGATTACTTAAAGCCGGTTGACAGCGGTGAGATGGATTATGTCGGTTTCTTTACGGTAACAGCAGGAAGAGGAATCCGTGAAAAAGCCGACCAGTTCAAGAGTGAAGGACGTTTTCTAGAAAGCCATGCCCTTCAGGCACTGGCGCTTGAGAGCGCTGAAGGTTTCGCCGAATTAATTCACCGGCAAATGCGTGACCGCTGGGGCTTCCCTGATCCAATTGATTTCACCATGCAGGACCGTTTTGCCGCCCATTACCAAGGACAGCGCTACTCATTCGGTTACCCGGCATGTCCGGATCTGGAAGATCAGAAAAAGCTGTTTGGACTAATTCAGCCGGAAGAAATCGGTGTTCAACTGACAGACGGCTTTATGATGGAACCGGAGGCATCCGTTTCAGCGATTTGTTTTGCTCACCCTGAGGCTAGGTATTTTAATGTATTAAGATAAGGGATCCCGCGGAAACATCTAGTTTTCCGCGGGATTATTTGTTACTCTTTAACCAGGGAGGGGAGATTTTTGAATCTTTTAGAATTCAATCTTAAAAGTAGTGAAGTTCATAAATTTAGGTTTATTACCTCCAGGAAGCAGTTTCAACACTTCAAAGGTCTGGCAATGGTACTCTTAGGGGCCGTACTTTGGGGTGTATCAGGTACTGCTGCCCAAGTGTTATTTCAACATTATGGGATTGATTCTGGATGGCTGGTTACTGTTCGGATGAGCATTGCCGGGCTTCTGATGCTGGCAGGAGTTTCGCTTAATTCTGGCCTAACGTATACCTTTTCAATATGGAAGGATAAAAAAGACGCCCTAAAGCTGATTGTCTTTGGAATCATAGGTTTACTCGGCGTACAATATTCTTATTTTGCTTCCATTCATTACGGCAACGCGGCCACAGGAACGATCCTTCAATATATGGGGCCTATCTTTATTACAATCTATGTAGCATTGCGTACGCATCGAATGCCGACCATTTCACAGTGTATTTCCGTATTCCTTGCGATTTTGGGTGCTTTTTTACTTGTAACGAACGGAAATTGGCATAGCTTCTCTATTTCGGGACTGGCTGTTTTTTGGGGAATTATTTCGGCAATCACTGTTGCCTTTTATTCCTTGTATCCACAAGAGTTGCTGTGCAAATATGGTGCAGCCACGATTTCCGGATGGGGCATGCTGATTGGCAGCATTGGAATGGGGTTGATCCACCCGCCATGGAATTTCGTTGGAGTTCATTCACTACATGCATGGTTATTAATAAGTTTTGTAGTTATATTTGGGACACTGATTGCCTTTTATGTCTATATTGCCAGTCTAAAATATATTTCGGCTGCAGAGGCAAGTGTATTATCATGTGGTGAGCCGTTATCGGCTTCCATTATTGCAGTGACTATTTTACATGTGCAGATGGGCTGGGCTGCTATATTTGGGGGACTGTGTATTCTTGTTACAGTCACCATTATGGCTGGTAAAGGAGCAACTGATCATTAAATATGTCGAAAGTGAGGTCCATTTCGGACAATTTTTTCAGTTTCTTCGGTGGCTCTGTTCGAAGTTGCAATCAATTCGGACAGAGTGTATAGGAAAGTTATTCTTTCCATCACCAAAAAACCCGCCGGCCAAATCGAAATAATCGATTTAGCCAGCGGGTTTCATTAATGCAGAATCTTTCCAAGAAAGCTTTTGGTTCTTTCATGTTTTGGATTATTGAACAACTCTTCCGGTTTTCCTTCTTCGATGATATATCCACCATCCATGAATAACACCCGGTCCCCTACTTCTTTAGCAAAGCCCATTTCGTGGGTGACAACTACCATTGTCATGCCTTCTTTCGCCAAATCTTTCATAACCTTTAATACTTCCCCTACCATTTCAGGGTCTAGTGCGGATGTTGGTTCATCAAAGAGCATGACATCAGGCTTCATTGCCAAGGCACGTGCAATAGCCACACGCTGCTGCTGGCCGCCGGATAACTCATCAGGATAGCTGTTTGCTTTATGGGCTAGTCCCACTTTTTCAAGCAATTGCATTGCAAATTTTTCGCTTTCTTCCTTTGACATTTTTAACACTTTCCGAGGTCCAATTGTGATGTTTTCAAGGACGGTTAAATGATGGAATAAATTAAATCGCTGAAAAACCATTCCAACTTTTTGACATACTTGATGGATATTTGTTTTTGGATGTGTGATTTCCTTTCCGATGATGGTAATTTTCCCGCCGGTTGGTATTTCCAAACCATTTAAGCAGCGAAGGAATGTGCTTTTTCCACTGCCGGAAGGACCGATGACAACTACCACTTCCTGAGGCTGGATTTCAATATTCACATCTTTTAAAACTTCTACTGTACCAAAAGATTTTTTCAAATGCTCAACGCTTATCAATTTGCAGCCTCCTCTCCAGGTAACCGGCAAAACGTGTAAGTGTGAAAATAATGACTAGATACAGAAGTGCCACTTCCCCGTAAATTTGGAATCCAGCAAAGTTTTCGGAAACAATGATTTGTCCTGTGTACAGAAGTTCAACGATTGCGATCGGAGCAAGCAAAGACGTATCTTTAATAGTTTGGGCAAATTGGTTTACCAAAGGCGGAATCATTCGTTTAAATGCCTGCGGCAAAATAATATGGACCATTGCCTGAAAGCGAGTCATCCCAATACTGTGTGCCGCTTCACTCTGTCCACGGTCGACACTAAGAATACCAGCCCGAATGATCTCGGTAATATAAGCACCTTCGTTTAGCGCCAAGCCAATAGCAGCAGCTATATATGGATAAACCCTTGGACCAAACCAATCATTTAATGGAATAACGGTAGGTAAACCTAGTGCAATAAAGATCAATTGTACAAGAAGAGGAGTTCCACGGAACACCTCAACATATAACCAGCTAATTGCCTGTAATACGCGAAAGCGGGAAAGCCTGAATAATGCAGCAATAAGACCAATAATACATCCGAGAATAATAGCGATCAATGAAAATTCAACCGTTGTCCCTAACGCACGAAATAATTGAGGGAAAGCATGTGCCATAATTTCTAAAGAATTCAAAGGATGACCCCCTTACCGTTACCAATAATCGACAAATCGAAAGGCGCAGCGAAGATAGCTACGCCTTATGCCAAATTACATGTATTTTTATTACTCGTTTAAAGCTACCTTATCTGGGGCAAGTTCCTCATTAACAAGTCCGCTCTTATCTCCGCCAAAGTATTTATCAAATAATTTCTCATATTCCCCATCTGCTTTAATAGCTTTTAAACCGTCATTGATTTTCTTCAATAGATCCGGATTATTTTTCACGACAGCAATTCCGTAATACTCGCCAGTAGGGATGGCTTGGATGACATGTACATCCTTGTGGCTGCTGGCATATCCTGAGTTTACCGGGCTATCGAATACGACTGCATCTGCGCCGCCGCTTTCAAGTGCACTATACGCATCATTGATATTATCGTATTGCTTAATGTTTTGAGCCGGAATCCCTTTCGATTTCAACAGGTCAACAGATGATGTGCCTTTTTTAGTAGCAACAAGTTTTGTTTTTAAATCATCTAAGCTTTTTGCGGAAGAGGATGTTTTGGTAAGAACTGAAATCCCAGACTTATAATAAGCATTTGAGAAATCAACCGCGGCTAACCGGGTTTTCTTAATCGTCATACCGGCTACTGCTACATCGACCGATTTAGCCTGAAGGGCCGGAATAAGACCAGTAAACTGCATGGTAGAAATTTCAACTTTCATATTTTCTTTCTTGGCAATGGCGTTAATCATGTCGATGTCAAATCCTTGAACCTTTCCATCCTTTTCGGATTCAAATGGAGGAAAAGTCGTATCAGCGGCTACTTTCAGTGTTTGCTGAGATGGTTTGTCAGAGGCATTTGATGATGTAGTTTTGCTTGTGCTGCCACATCCGGCTAACAATCCGGCGGCAAGTACCCCTGCAAGTACAAAAGATCCATACATTTTTTTCTTGTTCAAATTAACTCCCCCGTTCATTTAATATATTAAAATATTAAGATATTTTTAGTTTATTATTATTATTCAGTGTTTGTCAACTTGAAATAATTTCAATAATATTATTATATTTCTAAAATAACACTTCTCTCGATCAATAGATTTCCTGCAACAATCCTTGACAATTACTTAAAATCGGCATATAGTTACCTAGGTAATTAATTTGTATCCGGAGTGACCTTTTTATGCCAGACCATCAATTACTTCATACTCTGCATCAACTTTCACGCCATCTCACCAATAAACTCAACGAAGCATTAAAACCGATGGGATTGTACGGTTCACAGTGGTCCGTGATTTTTGTTTTAAAAAAGAAAGGCTCTTTAACCCAAAAAGAGCTTTGCGACTATTTATTTGTTGAGGCGCCGCCGATGACACGCACGATTCAGCGACTTGTGAAACAAGGCTATGTCATTCAGGTGCCCGGACGGGATAAACGTGAAAAGTACGTTCAATTAACGGAAAAAGCATTAACTGAATACCCAAAATGGGAGCAGGCGGTAACGGAAATGAATCAATCCGTATTAAAATCCCTTCCGGAAACCTTACAAAAAGAGCTATTTAAAATACAAAACACGTGGCTCGAGCAGCTTCTAAAAGGAGAGGATTAAATGGAGAAACCAAAATTGTGGACAAAAGACTTTATCAGCATCTCGTTAAGTAACTTTTTCGTCTTTTTTACTTTCTATATTTTGCTTGTCACACTTCCTTCTTACGCAATAGATGATTTACATAGCAGTGCGTCCGAGGCCGGATTGATGTCAACTATCTTCCTCTTGTCAGCCATTATTTCCCGGCCGATTGCCGGACAGTGGATGGAACGGGCCGGGCATAAAAAAATGTTATTAATCGCCGTGATGCTATTTGCGGGTGCCTCGATCTTTTACTTTTTTCCAAGAACAATTACCGGCTTCTTGTTCATCCGCCTGTTACACGGTGTTGGATTTGGAATGGCAACGACTGCTATAGGGACCATTGTTGCTGACATCATTCCCGCTTCACGCCGGGGAGAAGGCATGGGATACTTTGTATTATCAACGAATATGGCGATGGTGTTAGGCCCGTTTGCCGGGCTAATGGCAATACAAAAATGGGGCCCGCATATGTTATTCACTCTTGCTATCATCGTGGCGATGGGTTCCTTGATTACCGGTTTGAGTGTCAAAGTGAAAAGACACCAGCCAATTCAGGTGGAAGTGCGTTCTTCCTTTTCATTCCGCAGCCTGATTGAACCATCGGCGGTTCCAATCTCGACGGTCGGCAGTTTCTTGGCGATCGTTTATTCATCCTTGTTATCATTTGTATCGATTTATGCAGCACAAATTCACCTGGCTAGCGTTTCAAGTATATTCTTTGTCGTATATGCGGTTGTATTGTTAATTTCACGACCTTTTACGGGAAAATGGATTGATCAATACGGTCCTAACGTTATTACCTATCCATGTATTCTGCTTTTTGCGATCGGGATGTTTATATTAAGTCAAGCTGGCGGCGCTGTTATGTTTCTGGTATCTGCCGGATTAATCGGTTTAGGCTGGGGAACCCTCTTCCCTACTTTCCAAACCATTGCCATCCAGGATGCAGAACCCAGAAAAAGAGGCATCGCTACAGCTACCTTTTTATCCATCTACGATACAGGAATAGCATTGGGATCATTGATTGTCGGAATAATCGCCGCAAAAATGGACTATAGTTCCCTATATTTTCTATGTTCTTTCTATGTGCTGATCGGTTTAGTGCTCTTTTACTTCCTTTACACAAGAAAACGGAAAGCTCCTGCGAAACAGAGGGAACAATTAAGCATCGAAAAATAACAGAAGGCTTGAGGACCATCCTGTATCCTCAGGCTTTTTTTTAGTGTATAATAAAATAAAGGAGTGAAAAGTTCATGGCAAAATCAAAAGCGAAAAAACTACGAGAAAAGCTTGTTCGCGAAGGAAAAATGAACCCTGAATTAAAACGCAGCCCCTTTGTTTTTAGCGACATGCGCACTAGAATAACGAAAACAAAGAAAGATCATTTATACCAGTTTAAACATAAGAACCATTCATCCTGGGAAGGAAATGATGGTTCTTTTTATTTTGCTTTTAACTTTTCCATTCTCCCTTTAAAAAGGTTATAGCGGAAATAAATAATAAAACAAACTTAAAATGGTAAAGGATTATAAAGTTAAATTCATATTTATTTGATGAAGTTTTGATGAATTGTTGGTAATATATAAATATAAAAGATCTGTCGAAAGCGTTAACAATTTTAAACTTTTGAACAAAGGGTGAATTGGCATGATTAAGGAAAAACGGATTAATAAAATAGAGGAATATATTATCGAACACAAATCTGTATCTTTAGATGAATTGATGAACGTGTTTAAAGTATCCAAGAATACGATTCGGCGTGATGTTCAGGAACTTGTTGAAAGGGGCGATTTTAAAAAGGTTTATGGTGGTGTTGCAGTAAATGATGACAAACGTGCAAAATTGGAATCTTTCCATGACCGTCAGGTACGCAACCAAAAAGAAAAGGAAAGGATCGGGAAAGCTGCTGCAAACTTCGTAAATGATGGTGATATCATTTTTATCGATTCAGGAACAACCACTATAGAAATGATTAAATTTATCAATAATAAACAGGTCACGGTAATTACCAACAGTCTCGATTTTATCGTTCAGTCTCTGCCTTATGAAAATTTAAATGTCATTACAGCTGGAGGAATCCTTGAAAGAAAAACAAATTCTTTTGGAAGCCTAAAATATATGGATATTTTAAACGCTTATAATATTAATAAGGCTTTTATGGCTGCAACAGGAATCTCCTTATCAAATGGTGTCACGAACGCTTCACCACTTGAAAGTGAATTAAAGTCTTCTATTGTTGATAGAAGTTCTGAAGTATATTTATTAGTAGACCATGACAAATTTGATAAATACGGGTTGATGACCTATTGCAGACTAGATAAAATCGATTACCTGATAACTGACAAAATGCCTGCTGAAGTCTACCAGAATTATACGAAAAAGAACGGAATTGAGCTTGTTATTGCTGAATAGGCGAAAAGGCCTTATCTCATACACTTGAGATAAGGCCCACAGCTCCGGTCTTTATCTAGACAATCTTCTTTAATTTAAATAGGTTCGTTGTATCTTCCTTCATTTCTATGAAATAACTGGAGATACTAGATTTACTTGAACAGGAGTACCCTTTTCAAGTGATTCCTTTGCCGCTTTTGCGATTCTTTGTGCTTGCAGGCCATCAAAACCCGTACAAGTGACTTCTTTATTTTCAATGATGGCAGAAGTAAATTCTACAACTTCATCAAAATATGCTTGTGTGTATCTCTCAAGGAAAAAATAAAGTGGCTTATCTTTCGTAACACCCTCAGCTGTTGACACTTCAACAGTAGTAGCACGATTGTTATCAGCTTGTGCCGATCCTTTTTCACCGAAAATTTCAAGGCGCTGATCATAACCGTACACTGCCTGGCGGCTGTTATCAATTACACCCAAAGCTCCATTTGCAAATTTCAATGTAACGACCGCGGTATCAATATCACCCACTTTACCGATTGCAGGATCCACCAGCACAGCTCCGGTTGCAAATACCTCGACAACCTCACTCCCCATTATATAGCGAGCCATATCAAAATCGTGGATCATCATGTCCATAAACAATCCGCCAGAAGCTTTCACATAGTCAACTCCCGGCGGCTCCGGGTCACGTGAAGTAATTCGCAAAATATGCGGGCGTCCAATTTGACCATCCCTTACAAG
>Ga0070737_10004310_pt1 | contig 14385 bp, 10 predicted proteins | sample Coa_R1_10_FD_66438 | JGI IMG/M metagenome (GOLD analysis project Ga0070737, IMG submission 66438) | Surface soil microbial communities from Centralia Pennsylvania, which are recovering from an underground coalmine fire - Coalmine... | ecosystem: Environmental > Terrestrial > Soil > Unclassified...
CTTCCGCGCCTTCGCGCAGCGGTCCGACGACATGACGTCCACAGGGCGGGCAGGATCCAACCGGGCGATCATCATCGCGGCCGTCGTGGTGGTGGTCGCGATCGTGGTGGTCGTCATAGCAATGACCGCATGATTCGGGGGGGCGACCCCCCGATCCCCCCGCAACGCTCTGTGACCCGGGGGGCGCCCCCCCGAACCCCCCGCAACGCCCCGCGGTGGTACTTCGCCGACACACCGGCCACTCGCCCAGGCCTTCGGCCTGGACTCGCGGCCGGTTAGGGCGCCTCGCCGTAGCACGCGTCCGGTGCTCGCCGATAGTACCGGCCGCTCACCCAGGGCCTTCGGCCCCGGGATTCGCGGCCGGTGGCGGCCGCCTCATCGTGACCGTCCGGCTTGCCAGTGCGGGTGGTGGGCGGCTGGGCTTAGTTCGTCATTCCGGGGGGAGTTCTCCGGAGCCCCGGATTACCAGGGTGGTGGGGAGCTCTATGGTCTGGGCGGGTGCGTGTTCGCCGGCCAGGCGGCCGAAGAGCAGTTCGGCTGCCTTGCGGCCCATCTCGGCGGGGTTCTGGGCGACGACCGTCACGCCCGGCGTGAGCAGGTCGGCCAGCTCGAAATCGTCGAAACCGACCAGGGCCATCCGCCGGTCCGCGTTGGCGATCTCCCGCACGGCCTGCACGGTGATCCGGTTGTTGCCGCAGAACACCGCCGTCACCGGCTCCGGTCCGGACAGCATCCGCTCGAACGCGCCGCTGATCGTGGCCGGGCTGGGCTTGGCCATCGACACCCAGGTGTCCCGGATCTCGATCCCGGCGTCGGCCATCGCCTGCCCGTAACCCTGACGGCGCTGCGCGGCCGTGTAGATGTTCGCGTCGTCGCCGATGAAGCCGATCCGCCGGTGGCCGTGGCCGATCAGGTGGGCCACCCCGGCCCGCGTGCCGCCGGCGTTGTCCGCGAGCACCGCGTCCGCCTCGATCAGCCCGGCGGGCCGGTCCACGAAGACCGACGCGACCCCGGCGGCGATCTCCGGCAGCAGGTAGCGATGGTCGCCGGAGGCCGGGATGACGATCAGGCCGTCGACACGGCGGGCGCACAGTGCCAGGACCAGTTCCTGCTCGCGCTGCGGATCCTCATCGCTCGACCCGGTGAACAGCAGCGAGCCGTTCCAGTGGGCCACGTCCTCCACGGCCCGGGAGAGCGCCGAGTAGAACGGGTCGCCGATGTCCTCCATGATCAGCCCGATGGACGCGGTCTGGCCCTTGCGGAGCAGCCGGGCGCTGTCGTTGCGCCGGAAGCCGAGTTCGTCGATCGCGTTGCGGACGCGGTTGGCCGTCTCCGGGGTCACGCCCGGCTCGTCGTTGACGACCCGGGACACCGTCTTCAGGGCCACCCCGGCGCGTGAGGCCACGTCCTTCATGGTCGGGCGGCCACGGCCGTTCCGCGCGGGTTCGATCCCCCGGACCCGCTCGCCCAGGCCATCACGCTGGCCCCGCGGGACCGGGCCGCCGGGAGCTGGGCGCCTGCCGGTCCCGGCCGGATCGTCGGGCCGCCTGGCGCGCGGACGGCTGTCGAGATCGCTGATCATGGCTGCTTCCCGTGTTCCTCTCGTCGCATTGCGGGAACGCTGGGCCGGCCGCCTGCCTGCCTTCCGCCTTTTCGACGTGCATGCCCGGACTGCGGTTCCCCCCAATGCCAGTGTGCTACAAAGCACGGCATCACGGCGAATATGACATTCTCTTTCACCGTTTGGCTAGCCTTCGGCGCGAGTTGTAAGTACTTGTGTCCATGGGGCGCTTCGGCCGCCCGCCATGTGTGGTTCCGCAGGCTTATCTGGCGCTCACGGAGCTGTCGTGGGCGTTCGGCCGGCAGGCGCACACCCGTCCGGTATAGCGGGCGCCGCCGTGCCGGAATAGAAAACGGCGCGGCCCGGCGGCGCGGTTTTCAGAAATCGGCCGCATCGGTCTAAACGGTGATTGCGCGCTATTTTCCGGATGCCGTGGGTAATCGCGGCATGAAGATCGCGCATCGGCTCATCCGTGCGCTGCGCTCACCAATACTGCCGTGGCGGGCGATGCCGGCGAGCGCCCGGCATGCTTGTATAGGCCTTCGTGGCCACCAGTGACGCGACGGCTGCCCGGCAGGGCGCCGGCCAGCGCGAGGAAAAGGACCGGCTGACCGCCCTGGAGGGCCTGGCCGCGCTGTCTCTCGACGCGCTGTCCTCGGTGGCGTACGGTCCCGAGGCGATCCTCATCGTCCTCGTCGCGGCGGGCGCGGCCGGTCTCAGGTACGCGCTGCCGGTCACGATTGCGATCGTCGTCCTGCTCGCGGTGCTCGTCGTCTCCTACAGCCAGGTCATCGCGGCCTTCCCCGGCGGCGGTGGTGCCTACGCCGTGGCCAAGCGGCACCTCGGTACCTCGCCGAGCCTGGTCGCGGCCGCGTCGCTGATCGTGGACTACATCCTCAACGCGGCGGTGGGCATCTCCGCTGGGATCGAGGCCATCACCTCGGCGTTCCCCGGCCTGTACGGCGCCCGCGTCTGGCTGTGCCTGGGCGCGCTGGCGCTGATCACCGCGGCCAACCTGTGGGGGGTGGCCGAATCCGCGCGCCTGTTCATCGTCCCCACGGTGGCCTTCATCGCGGCCATCGCCGTCGTCATCGTGGCCGGCCTGCTCCGCTCCCACCCGGTCGTGCCGCTCGCCCATCCGGGAAGCGCAGCCACCGCCACCGAGGCAGTGGGTTTCCTGCTCGTCCTGAAGGCGTTCGCGTCCGGATGCTCCGCGCTGACGGGGGTGGAGGCCATCGCCAACGCGGTGCCCGAATTCCGCCGGCCCCGGCCGCGCCGGGCGCAGCACACCGAGATCGGGCTCGGCGTCATCCTCGGCGCCATGCTGCTCGGCCTGGCCGCGGTGATCCGCAAGTTCGACGTGGCCCCGTCCGGCCACGTGACCGTGCTGGCCGAGCTGACCAGCGCGGGCGTCGGGCACGGCGTGGCGTTCTACGTGATCCAGATCATCACGCTGGTCCTGCTGGCCCTGGCCGCCAACACCTCCTTCGGCGGCCTGCCCGTGCTGGCCAGCCTGCTGGCCAAGGACAATTTCCTGCCGCACGTCTTTCACCTCAAGGGCGAGCGGCAGGTGCACCGCTACGGGGTGATCGTCCTCGCCGTCGCGGCCGCCGCGCTGCTCGTCGCCGCGGAGGGCAACACCCAGGCGCTGATACCCCTGTTCGCCATCGGCGTGTTCGTCGGCTTCACGCTCTCCCAGACGGGCATGGTCCGGCACTGGCGGGCCCAGCGGGGGCCGGGCTGGGGCTGGCGGGCGGCGGTCAACGGGCTCGGCGCGGTCCTGACCTTTCTGGCCATCATCATCGAGCTGGTCAGCAAGTTCACCGAGGGTGCGTGGCTGGTCGTCCTGGTCATCCCGGTGATGTACGTCATGTTCACGAAGGTCAACCGGGCCTACAAGCGGATCGGCGAACTGCTCGGGATCGGGCGGCTGCCGCCCCCGCCGCACCGGGAGGAATCCCTGGTGATCGTGCCCATCTCCGGCCTGTCCAACCTGACCGAAGAGGCGATCTCCGAGGCGCTGTCGCTCGGCGACGAGGTGACCGCCCTCAACATCTGCTTCGACGACTCCGAGGACCGGGCGCAGGACGAGGAGTTCCGGCGGCGCTGGGACGAGTGGAGCCCGGACGTGCCGCTGGTCACCCTGCACAGCACGCGCCGCTCGCTGGGGCACCCGATCGTGGAGTACCTGCGCGTGCTCGAGGAGGAGGACCGCCATCAGCGGCTGGTGGTGCTGATCGCGGAGATCCAGCCGACCCGGTGGTGGCAGTGGCTCCTGCACAACCAGCGCGGCATCGTCCTGGACCGGGCCATCAAGCACGGCACGAGCAACGTGGTGGTCTGCCGGATCCGCTTCCGGCTGACCAGCCTCGCCGGCGACCCGGCTCACCCGGCTGGCCGGTGAGCCGGGTCACGGGGCGGCCGCGCCGCCCTCGTCCTCGTCCTCGTCCTCGGGGCCGGGCTGGTAGCGATAGCCCATGCCCGGCTCGGTGATCAGCCACCGCGGCCGGGCCGGGTCGGGTTCCAGCTTCCGCCGGAGCTGGGCCATGTAGAGGCGGAGGTTTCCGGTCGCGTTGGCGTAGCCCGGGCCCCAGACCTCGGCCAGAAGCTGCTGCTGGCTCATCAGCCTGCCCGGGTGACGGAGCAGCACCTCCAGCAGGTGCCACTCGGTCGGGGTGAGCCGGATGTCGACGTCGGCCGCCTCGGCTGCGCCCGCCACCCCGGCCGGGACCGGTGTGTGCCGCTCGACCCGCTTGGCGGCCAGGTCGACCACGAGGTCGCCGAGCCGGATCCGCGGCTGTTCCTCGACCGCGCTGGAGCGGCGCACCGCCGCGCGCATGCGCGCCAGCAGTTCGTCCATGGAGAAGGGCTTGGTCACGTAGTCGTCGGCGCCCGCGTCCAGCGCCTCCACCTTGTCGGCGCTGTCGGCCCGCCCGGACAGCACCACGATGGGCGCGCTGGTCCAGCCCCGCAGGCCCGCGATCACCTCGATGCCCTCCAGGTCCGGCAGGCCCAGGTCGAGCAGGACCAGGTCCGGCGGGTGGCGGCCGGCGACCTCCAGCGCCTCGGACCCGGAGGCCGCCGTGTACACCTCGTAGTTCCTGACCCGGAGGTTGATCCGCAGGGCCCGCAGGATCTGCGGCTCGTCGTCCACGACCAGGACCCTGGTCACTGCGCGATCCCGGCGTCGCGCTCCCGGTGCCCGGGCTCGAACCCGGCCGATCCGGCCTCCGCCGCCACGGCGGGCAGCGACATGGCCATGGTGAGCCCGCCGCCCGGGGTGTCCTCCGCGGCCAGGGTGCCGCCCATGGCCTCGGTGAACCCGCGGGACAGGGCCAGGCCGAGGCCGACGCCGGTGGTGTTGTCGGTGTCGCCGAGCCGCTGGAACGGGACGAAAATGCGGCCCCGGTCCTTCTCCGGGATGCCCGGCCCGCGGTCGATGACCCGCAGTTCCACCCGGTCGCCGAGCGCGCTGGCGGACAACAGCGGCGGCCGGCCGGGCGGGGAGTACCGGAGCGCGTTCTCGGTCAGGTTCACGATGACCCGTTCCAGGATGGCCGGGTCGACCCGCACGTCAGGCAGTGACTCGGGCATGTCCACCACGACGGGCTGGCTGCGCGGCCCGAGGTCGTCCAGGGACCGCGCCACGATCTCGTCCAGGCCGACCGGCCGCGGGAACATCGACAGCGCTCCCGCCTGGAGCCTGCTCATGTCGAGCAGATTATCCACCAGCCGCGCCAGCCGGTCCAACGACTCGTCGGCCGTGGCCAGCAGTTCGTCGCGGTCCGCGGCGTCCCAGTGGATCTCCGGCGAGCGCAGGCTGGTGACGGCGGCCTTGGCCGAGGCCAGCGGGGTGCGCAGATCGTGGCTGACCGCGGTGAGCAGGGCCGTGCGCATCCGGTCCGCCTCGGCGATCGGCTTGGCCGCCTCGGCCTCGGCGGCCAGCCGCATCTGTTCCAGCGCCGCGGCCGCGTAGGCGGCGAACGCGCCAAGCACCCGCCGGTCGGCCGCTGGCAGCGCCCGGCCGCGCAGCGCGAGCGACAGCGTGTCGGTGACCGGCACCTCCACGTCCGCGTCACCGGGATTGGCGATGGGCTCGTCGCCGGCGGTGGCCACCGCGGTCCAGCCGACGCCCGTCCCACGGATCCGGCTGGCCTTGGACGACGCCGCCTTCGTCGGCTCGCTGCCGTCCACGCAATCGGCGGCCGGGCACTCAAGCAGGCTCACCGACCGCATGCCGAACGACTCGCGCACCCGTTCCAGCAGCGCGGGCAGCGCCCGCTGGCCGCGCAGGACGCTGCCCGCCGTGGTCACCAGCAGCTCGGACTCCGCGCTGGCACGGGCCGCCTGCTTGGTCCGGCGGGCCGCCGTGTCAACCACCGAGCTGACCAGCGCGGCCACCACCACGAACACGCCGATGGCCAGCGCGTTGTTCGCCTCCGCGATCGTGAACCGGTGGATCGGGGGAACGAAGAAGTAGTTGAGCAGCAGCGACCCGGCGATGGCCTCCAGCAGGGCCGGGATGAACCCGCCGACCAGCGAGACCACGACGACGGCGGTCATGAAGACCAGGACGTCGCTGGTCAGGTTGAGCTGGCTCTTCAGGCCCGTGAGCATCAGGGTGAGCAGCGGCGCGAGCACGGCGGCCAGCACGTAGCCGGCCACCTTACGGCGGATCGTGAGGCTCCCGCCGGCCCGCGGCAGCAGCCCCCGGCCGCGGCCCATCTCCTTGTGCGTGACGATGTGCACGTCGATGTCGCCCGACCCGCGGATCGTCCGGGAGCCGATGCCGGGGCCGGTGAGCGTGGCCGACAGCCAGGATCGGCGGCTGGCCCCCAGCACGAGCTGGGTGGCATTCTCCGACCGGGCGAAGGTGAGCAGCGCGTCCGGGACGTCGTCGCCCACGACCTGGTGATAGGTGCCCCCGAGCGACTCGGTGAGGCGGCGCTGCCGGGCCAGGGCGGACGGGTCGGCGCCGGTCAGCCCGTCCGACTTGGCCACGTGCACGGCGAGCAGGTCGCCGCCGGCCGACCGGGCCGCGATCCGCGCGGCCCGCCGGATCAGCGTGTCGCCCTCCGGGCCGCCGGTGAGCGCGACCACCACGCGTTCCCGGGCCTCCCAGGTGCCCTGGATGCCGTGGGCCTGCCGGTAGCTCTGCAGGCCCTCGTCCACCTTGTCGGCCAGCCAGAGCAGCGCCAGCTCGCGCAGGGCGGTCAGGTTGCCGGTGCGGAAGTAGTTGGTCAGCGCCGCGTCGATCTTCTCGGGCGGGTAGATGTTCCCGTGCGCCATCCGGCGCCGCAGCGCCTCCGGCGTCATGTCGACCAGCTCGACCTGATCGGCGGCCCGGACCACGGCGTCGGGGACGGTCTCCCGCTGCGGCACCCCGGTGATCTTCTGCACGACGTCGTTGAGCGATTCGAGGTGCTGGACGTTCACGTCGGAGATCACGTCGATGCCCGCGTCCAGCAGTTCCTCGACGTCCTGCCAGCGCTTGGCGTTGCGGGAGCCGGGCACGTTGGTGTGCGCGAGCTCGTCCACCAGCGCGATCTGCGGCCGGCGGGCCAGCACGGCGTCGAGGTCCATCTCCTCGAAGCTGGAGCCCCGGTAGTCGATCGTGGCCCGCGGGATGACCTCCAGGTCCTCCAGCATCGCCGCGGTGTGCGGGCGCCCGTGCGTCTCGGCGAACGCGACCACCACGTCGGCGCCGCGCTCGGCGCGGCGGTGACCCTCGCCGAGCATGGCGAATGTCTTGCCGACGCCCGCGGCGGCGCCCAGGTAGATCCGCAGGCGCCCCCGCTCGGGCGGGGCCGGTTGCTGGGTGGTCATGGCTCGCCGGTGGCCTCTCTTCCGGCCGGTGCCCGCGGCACGCCGCGGGCACCGGCATCCGTCATCTATTGAACCGCGCCGGAAGACACGATGTTTCTCCTGGTCACGGCCGGTACCGGTAACCCATGCCGGGCTCGGTGAGCAGGTGCCGCGGCCGCGCCGGGTTCTCTTCCAGCTTGCGGCGCAGCCGGGCCATGTGGAACCGGAGGTAGTTGGTGCGGTGCTCGTATCCGGATCCCCAGATGTCGGTCAGCATCTGCCGGGAGCCCACGAGCTGGCCCGGCCGGTCGAGCAGGTGCTCCAGGATCCGCCATTCGGTGGGGGTGAGCCGGACGGATTCTCCGGGCCGCGCCGGTTCTCCGGGCTGCGCCTCCCCCGGCGGGCCGGCCGTGGCCGCCACCGCGCGGGCCGGGCGGCGGGTCACGGTGTGGGCGGCCAGGTCGATGACGCAGCAGCCGACCACGGCCGTGGCCGTGCCGTGCGGCTTTGTGTCGTCGCGCCGGAGCACGGCCCGGAGCCTGGCCAGTAGTTCGGCCATGGAGAACGGCTTGGTGACGTAGTCGTCGGCGCCGGCGTCCAGGGCCCCGATCTTGTCGCCCGGGCTGACCCGGCCGGACAGCACGATGACCGGCGCCCGGGACCACCGGCGCAGCTCGGCGATGACCTCGGTGCCGTCGATGTCGGGCAGCCCCAGGTCCAGGATCACCGCGTCCGGCGGCCACGTGGACGCCGCGGCCAGCGCCTCGTGCCCGGCGCTGGCCGTCACCACCTCGTACCGGCGGGCGCGGAGGTTGATGAGAAGGGCCCGGAGCAGGCCGGGCTCGTCCTCGACCAGCAGCACCCGGGAACCGGGCACGGCCTCGGCCGGCCGTCCGGCTTCCCCGGACGGACCGGGAGAACGCGCGGCCGGCCCGGCTCCCCCGGGCCGGCCGCGCGTCACGGTCATCGTCGTCTCCCGCCGCTCAGTGCGACGACAGCTTGTCGAGCGCGATGTTGAGGGTCAGCACGTCGACCCGGGGCTCGCCCAGGAACCCGAGGGTCCGGCCCTGGACGTGCTGTGCGACCAGCGCCCGGACCTTCGCGACCGGTAGGTGCCTGGCCCTGGCCACGCGGCCGGCCTGGAGATAGGCGTACTGCGGCGAGATGTCGGGGTCGAGCCCGGAGCCGGAGGCCGTCACCGCGTCCGGCGGCACGCTGGCCGGGCTGACGCCGTTGAACTTCGCCACCTCGGCCTTGCGCTGCTGCACCAGCTTCAGCAGCGTCGGGCTGTTCGGCCCCAGGTTGGACGCGCCGGAGAAGCCGGGGTCGCAGCCGTCGTCGGTCTTGGATGCCGGGTTCACCGCGTTCGAGGGCCGTGGCTGGAAGTACTGCGGCAGCGGGTTTCCCCTGGCGCCGGTGAACTCCTGGCAGATCAGGCTGGAGCCGACGACCTTGCCCTGGTAGCTGACCGTGGAGCCGTTGGCTGACCCGTGGAAGGCCGCCTGGGCCACCCCGAACATGACGACGGGGTAGATGATGCCGCACAGCACGGTGAAGACCAGCAGCGCGCGGAGCGCCGCGATGTGCTGGCGCACCAGCGTGGGAAGACGGTTCACGTCTGTCACCTGAATCCGGGAATGTTCATGACGATGAGGTCGATCAGTTTGATGCCGGCGAACGGGATGATCAGCCCGCCGACGCCGTAGATCCACAGGTTCCTGCGGAGCATGGCCGCCGCCGACGACGGCTTGTACCGGACGCCGCGGAGCGCCAGCGGGATCAGCGCGATGATGATCAGCGCGTTGAAGACGATCGCCGAGGTGATCGCGGACTGCGGGCTGTGCAGCTTCATGATGTTGAGCTTCTCCAGGCCCGGGAACACGCCCGCGAACATGGCCGGGAGCATCGCGAAGTACTTCGCGACGTCGTTGGCGATCGAGAACGTGGTCAGCGCGCCCCGGGTGATCAGCAACTGCTTGCCGATCTCGACGACCTCGATGAGCTTCGTCGGGTTGGAGTCCAGGTCGACCATGTTCCCGGCCTCCTTGGCGGCCGACGTGCCGGTGTTCATGGCCACACCGACGTCGGCCTGGGCCAGGGCCGGGGCGTCGTTCGTGCCGTCCCCGGTCATCGCGACCAGCTTGCCGCCCTCCTGCTCCTTCTTGATCAGGGCCATCTTGTCTTCCGGCGTGGCCTCGGCCAGGAAGTCGTCCACGCCGGACTCGTCGGCGATGGCCTTCGCGGTCAGCGGATTGTCGCCGGTGATCATGACGGTCCGGATGCCCATGGCCCGCATCTCGGCGAACCGCTCGGAGATGCCCTCCTTGACGATGTCCTTGAGCTGGATCACGCCAAGGGCGCGGGTGATCCCGCCGGCCTTCTCGGCCACCACCAGCGGGGTGCCCCCGCTGGCGGAGATGCCGTCCACGATCTGGCCGAGTTCGGCCGCGGGCGTCCCGCCGTTCTCGCGGATCCATTCGCGCACCGCGCTGGAGGCGCCCTTGCGGACCTCCCGGCCGCCGGCCAGGTCGACGCCGCTCATCCGGGTCTGCGCGGTGAACGGGACGAACTCGGCGCCGGGCAGTTCGCCCTGCTCGCGTTCGCGCAGGCCGAACTCCCGCTTGGCCAGGACCACGATCGAGCGGCCCTCGGGGGTCTCGTCGGCCAGGCTGGACAGCTGGGCCGCGTCGGCCAGTTCTTCCTGGCTGACCCCGGAGACCGGCAGGAACTCGGTCGCCTCGCGGTTCCCGATGGTGATCGTGCCGGTCTTGTCCAGCAGCAGCGTGTTCACGTCGCCCGCGGCCTCGACGGCCCGGCCCGACATGGCCAGCACGTTGCGCTGCACCAGCCGGTCCATGCCCGCGATGCCGATCGCCGACAGCAGGGCGCCGATCGTGGTCGGGATCAGCGCCACGATCAGGGCGACCAGGATGACGAGGGTCTGCGGCGCACCCGAGTAGAACGCCATCGGCTGGAGGGTGACCACGGCCATCACGAAGATCAGCGTCAGCGAGGCGAGCAGCACGTTGAGCGCCACCTCGTTCGGTGTCTTCTGCCGGGCGGCGCCCTCGACCAGGCCGATCATCCGGTCGATGAACGTCTCGCCGGGCTTGGACGTGATCCTGACGACGATCCGGTCGGACAGCACCCGGGTGCCGCCGGTCACCGCGGAGCGGTCACCGCCGGACTCCCGGATGACCGGGGCGGACTCTCCGGTGATGGCCGACTCGTCCACCGAGGCCACGCCCTCGACCACGTCGCCGTCGCCGGGGATCAGTTGCCCGGCCTCCACGACCACGTAGTCGCCGAGGCCGAGCCCGGTGCCGGGTACCTCTTCCTCCCGGGGCCGGGACTGGCCAGGCGCCCAGTCGATCAGGCGGCGGGCCACCGTCTCCTGCTTGGTGCGGCGGAGGGACTCGGCCTGCGCCTTGCCCCGGCCCTCGGCCACCGCCTCGGCCAGGTTGGCGAACAGCACGGTCAGCCAGAGCCACGCGGTGATCGTCCAGGCGAACGCCGACGGATGGATGATGGCCGAGTACGTGGTCAGCACCGATCCGATCTCGACCACGAACATGACCGGGTTGTGGATCATCCATCGCGGGTCCAGCTTGCGGAACGCGTCCGGGGCGGACTTCCAGAGCATCTTCGGGTCGAGCAGGCCGCCGCTGACCCGGTGTGGCTGGGCCGCGCCCCGCCCGGCCGGGGGACGGCCGCCACCGCTTCCGGCCACGCGGGCCGGCTTGTCTGTGATGGGGTTCAGGGACATCAGTGCAGTCCTTCAGCGAACGGCCCGAGCGCGAGCGCGGGGAAGTAGGTCAGGCCGACCAGGATGATGATCACGCCGATGAGCAGACCTGCGAACAGCGGTGTGTGCGTCTCCAGCGTGCCGGCGCTGGCGGGTACCGGCTGCTGCCGGGCCAGCGAGCCGCCCAGGGCCAGGACGAAGATCATCGGCGCGAACCTGGCGATCAGCATCACCACGCCGCCGGACAGGTTGTACCAGGTGGTGGCCGTGGTCAGGCCGGCGAAGGCCGAGCCGTTGTTGTTCGCCATCGAGGTGAAGGCGTAGACGATCTCGGTCAGCCCGTGCGGGCCGGCGTTGAGGATCGACGCGCGCGGCACCTTGAAGCCGAGCGACATCGCGGCCCCGATGAGCGCCGAGAACGGGGTGGCCAGGATGTAGGCGGCCGCCCACTTCATCTCGGTGGGCCGGATCTTCTTGCCCACGTACTCGGGAGTCCGGCCGACCATCAGGCCGGCGATGAACACGGTCAGCACCGCGAGCATCAGCATGCCGTACAGGCCCGCGCCGACCCCGCCGGGGACGACCTCGCCCAGCATCATGTCGAACAGGATGATCCCGCCGCCGAACGCGGTGAACGAGTCGTGGAACGAGTTCACCGCCCCGGTCGAGGTGACCGTGGTCGACCCGGCGAACAGGGACGAGCCCGGTATGCCGAACCTGACCTCCTTGCCCTCCATCGCGCCGTGCGCGGTCTGGAGCGCGGTGCCCGCGTGCTGCCATTCGAAGTAGCTGATGCCGCCGACGGCCGCCAGCCACAGCACGGCCATGACGACCGCCAGCACGTAGCCCTGCCGGTTGTCGCCGACCATCTTGCCGAACGTCCGCGGCAGCGCGAACGGGATCACGAGCAGCAGGAAGATCTCGAACCAGTTGCTGACCGGGTTCGGGTTCTCGAAGGGATGGGCGGAGTTGGCGTTGAAGAAGCCGCCGCCGTTGTTGCCCATCTCCTTGATGACCTCCTGCGAGGCCACCGGGCCGCCGACCATCGTCTGCTGCGCCCCGGCCAGCGTGTGGATCAGGTGCGTGGGCGTGAAATTGTCGATCACGCCGGTCGCCATCAGGATGATCGCGCCGATCACGGAGAACGGCAGCAGCAGCCGCAGCGTGACCCGGGTCAGGTCGACCCAGAAGTTGCCGAGCCGGTCGGTCCTGTTCCGCATGAACCCGCGGACCAGGGCGGTGACCACGACGATGCCCACGCCGGCCGAGACGAAGTTCTGCACGGCCAGGCCGGTCATCTGGGTGACGTAGCCCATGGTGGACTCGCCGGAGTAGTTCTGCCAGTTGGTGTTGGTGGTGAACGACGCGGCCGTGTTCCAGGCGGTGAACGGCGAGACGTTGGGCATGCCGTTCGAGAACGGCAGCCAGTGCTGTATCCGCTCGATCAGGTACAGGAACAGGACGGACACGGCCGAGAACGCCAGCATGCTGCGGGCGTACTGGCCCCAGCGCTGGTCGGCCGACGGGTCGATGCCCATCGCCCGGTAGATCGCGAGTTCCGGCCGGTAGTGCTTCTCCGCGGTGAAGATGCGCGCGATGTAGTCGCCCAGCGGCTTGTAGCAGGCGGCCAGCGCCGCTACCAGCAGCGCGATCTGCAAGAAGCCCGCGAGGGAGCTGCTCATCAGAATTTCTCCGGTCGGACGAGGGCGACGATCAGGTACAGGGTGAGCAGGACGGCGGCGATCAGGCCGACCCAGTTCTCAGCGCTCAAGGCGCTCGACCCCCTTCACCAGCAGGATGAAGAGGGCGAAGATGACGATCGTCAGCGCCACACTGAGCAGGTCATCCATGGCTTCTCCTAAGTCAGCACCAGCAGGACAGCGGGCCAGAAGGCGCTGGCCGGCGGGGACCCGGCCGGTGGCCTCAGACGGTCCATCGGAGTCCTTCGCAGCCCTGGCCAAGCCAATAGAAGCGCGCGCATCGGGGGATAAGGCCCGTCCATGCGGGACCCAAGCGACGCCCTGCCGGTTCCTAACGAAACCCATGCGCCGCGCGGGCGCACCGCTCACCCGTCCGTCGCGACCGCCACCACCAACCGCCGCGCACGGCGGGAAGGAAACCGTAAGCCTGCCGCTCCGGTACGGGCGGTCAACCGCCGGGCCGGGTCCCGCCCGCGCCGGGCGGGACCCGGGTCAGATGTCGAGGTTGCGGACGCCGAGCTCGTCGACCCGGGTCAGCAGGTCGGCCGGGTCGGAGTACACCCGGTAGGCCCCGGCCCGCTCCAGCTCCTCCCGGCCGTACCCACCGGACAGCAGGCCGGCGCCGAGCGCGCCGGCCCGGCGGGCGGCGAGCAGGTCCCACACGCTGTCGCCGACCACCATGGCGTGCCGGGGATCCACACCGAGCAGCGCCGCCGCCGCGAGGAAGAGGTCGGGGTCGGGCTTGGCGTGCCGGACCAGGTCGCGGGTGACCATCGGGGTGCTCTCCGGCAGTCCGAGCAGCTTCAGAGCCGGCCGCGCGGTCACGGCGTTCCCGCTGGTGGCGATGGCCCACTTGATGCCGCGCTCGGTCAGGTAGCCGAGCAGTTCCGGCGCTCCCGGCAGCGGCGCCACCGAGTCCATCTGGGCGCGGTACTCGTCGGCGTGCGCCTGCTGCAGACGGTCGATGTCCGCGCGGGACAGCGACAGGCCGGTCTCCCGTAGCAAGGCCGAGACGAACAGGCCGCCGCTCATCCCGATCCGCCGGTGGATCCGCCACACCGACAGGTCGATGCCCATCCCGGCCAGCGCCGTCCGCCAGGCGATGACGTGCTGGTACACGCTGTCGATCAGCGTGCCATCCAGGTCGAAGAGGAACGACGGGGGCGGTGTTTCGGTATACGTCACCGGTGAACCCATGTGACCAGTCTGCCTTCCCGGCGTTTGGGTGCGCGAGCCGGGCCGTCGGGCCCCGCGCACGGCGGTCACGCCGCCGGCAAACCGGTCCGGCCGTTTCCGCCCGGTATGCGCGACGCTTCGCCTGGCCGCAGCGGTCGGGGAACCTGGCATCATCGGACGTATGGAGGGACATGCCCCGATGCCGAGAATCGGATCCTTTGCCGCGCTGGGCGACAGCTTCACCGAGGGCCTGAACGACGGCCTGCCCGACGGCACCTTCCGAGGCTGGGCCGACCGGTTCGCCGAAGCGCTGGCGGCTCGGGAGCACGGCCTGCGCTACGCCAACCTGGCGGTGCGCGGCAAACTGCTGCGCGAGGTCGCGGCCGAGCAGGTCCCGG
>Ga0070737_10004316_pt1 | contig 14379 bp, 12 predicted proteins | sample Coa_R1_10_FD_66438 | JGI IMG/M metagenome (GOLD analysis project Ga0070737, IMG submission 66438) | Surface soil microbial communities from Centralia Pennsylvania, which are recovering from an underground coalmine fire - Coalmine... | ecosystem: Environmental > Terrestrial > Soil > Unclassified...
CGAGAAAAACCCGGCTTGATGGGTTCCCTCGGTGTACGCCCCGCAAAAACCCGTGTTTCAGAAACCGTGCGGATAAGCGGCGATCAGAAACCGTGCTCAGCCGGTTTCAAGCAAAAACTCGTGGATCCCGCGAATGCGGATGTGCTCGACCCAATGGTAAAGCCCCAGCACATCGACTAGCTTGCCGGTGATGCCGGCGGAGCGGGCGCCAAGCATATCGATCGAATACATGTCGCCGGCGAACAGCGCTTCCTGCGGCGCTACTCCCAGGCGCTGGAGTGCAAGCTGAAAAATCCGCGGGTCGGGCTTAGCCACCCCCACCACGTGCGAATCGATAATCACGTCGAAGAAGGGCGCCAGACCAAAGCGCGCGGCGTCGGCCTCGATATTGCCCACCGCGTTGGAGACCACCGCGAGCCGGAAACCCTGGCGGCGGAATTCTGCGAGCGCTTCGCGCGTGCCCGGAGGCACGACGCGCCAGAGCGACTCGACCCGATTAAGGGCGGTGAAGCGCTCCTGGCACCAACCCAGATGCGCGCCGTCGATCCCCGCCGCTCCCATCCAACGGCGGAAATACAGTGCATAGGCAATATCGAGGCTGATTCCAGGGTCGGCGGCCAGCGCATGATCCAGGGCTTGGCGCCCTTCGTATTCGGCTCGTTCCAGGGTCTGAGCATCCAAGCCCGGCCGCGCCGGCGCCAAAGCTTGTGCCAATGCGGGATAATCGACGAAAGCGAGCGTGTTGCCAAAGTCGAACAGCAGCGCTTTGGGCTCCATGGCGGTCAGCTTAACCCAGGCTGCCATCAGACTCCACGGCCGTGGACTCTGCGGAGCACCGCGAAAACCGGCGGCCGGAGTCAAATTAAGCAAGACTAATGGAACCTGACGGCTTATTTGCCGAATGGACATGAAAGAGGTATGATTTTTAGGGACTTTTTGGCGGCGCCAGAGGCGTAGGCCAGACGCGCTTCGCCAGCGTTCTCACGGAGAGAGAGCCTCGTGTTCAGCGGTATCGTCGAAGACCTCGGCACGGTCACGGCTATCAAGCCTGGCGACAAAGGTGCGCGCCTTTTTCTGCGCACGCGCCTGCCCCTGCGCCGCATCGCAATCGGCGATTCGATCGCGGTCAATGGCGCCTGCCTAACGGTGGTCGCCAAAGGCACCGCTACGCTGGCGATGGACGTTTCGGCTGAAAGCCTGCGCCGCACGACGCTGGGCGCTCTGGCTCCAGGCGCTCGCGTCAATCTCGAGCGCAGTTTGACCCTCTCCAGCCTCCTTAATGGCCATCTGGTGGCCGGGCATGTCGACGGCGTGGGGCGGGTGGTGTCGATCAAGCCCGAAGGCGATTCATGCCTGTTCACCTTCGAGATTCCGGCGGCCCAGGCGCGCTACCTCATCGAAAAGGGCTCGGTCGCGATCGACGGTATCAGCCTGACCACGTTCTCGATTCGCGGCCGGCGCTTTGTTTGTTCGCTGATCCCTCACACGCTGGCCGTCACCACCCTGGGCACGAAGACGCCGGGCGCGGCGGTCAACGTCGAAAGCGATCTGCTGGCCAAGTATATCGAACGCTTTGTGGCGCAGCCGCAAGTGGCGCAAAACGCACGCAAGAGCGGGAAACTCGCGGCCCTGGGCGCGGCCGCCGACGGAGAGCTGCGATGAGCGTGATGCAAATCCCGCGTAAGATCGAATACGCCTTGCGCGCCATGATTTACCTAGCTGACATCGGCGACGGCGTCGCCAACGGCAATGATATCGCTCGCCATGAACATATCCCCAAGTACTTCCTGGAGAAGGTTATTCGTGACCTGATGCGCAGCGGGCTGGTCCGCTCGCGGCGCGGCCCGGGCGGCGGCTATCAACTCGGCCGCGCCGCCGAATCGATCTCCTTCAAGGATATCATCGAGGCGATCGAAGGCCCGATTAACCTCAACGTCTGCCTGGAAGGCACGGCGGGCTGCAGCCTGCTGCCCGGATGCCGCATGTTCCGGGTCTGGGAACAGGGCCAGCGCGCGCTGCTCGAAGTGTTCGCGCAGACCAATCTGCACGATATCGCGGCCACCAAGCTGTCGCCCGAGTTTCTCCTGCCGCTGAGCAGCGAAGCCGGAGTGCCGCGCTGAAGTCGCGCGACTGCCGAGCGCGCTGAAAATTGCCGTCAGCTTCGGTCAGTCATTGGCTATCTCCACGGATGGGGGCGCCGGCGTGTGCGATAATAGCGGGCGAAGCGCCGTGGCCGTGAGGGCGCAGCGCGGCATCGTGCCCGCGGGCCGCGAAGGCCCGCAACCGACCGGGCCGTTTAGCGAAAAGTCCTTCTATCTCGAGGAATTTTACGGCAAAAGCCTGCTCTTCACGCTGTTGCCGCCGGCCGCCAGCCGCTTGCGCGAGCTCGACGCGCTGATGGTTGCCTTGCGCGAGCTGGCGCGCAATCAGACCCGCTGTATCGTGATTTCGCACGAAGCGGCCTTGCCTCGCCTGCGCCGGCGGATGGGCCGCCTAGCCTCGCGCCTGGAACTGCCGATCTTCGACTCGGCTCAGGGTTTGCGCACGCGCCCCTACCCGCCCGATTCCACTGTTGCCCAGATCTGGCGCAGCCTGCGCGCCGGCGGCGTGGTCGTCGGCGCGGCGCGCGGCGACGTCGAAGACTTGCTGGTATTTGCCCAGGAATTGGCCAGCCGCCTGCGCGTGTTCAAGCTCGTGATCCTGGATAACGCGGGCGGTCTGACCGACCGCGACGGCCAACGGATCTCCTTCGCCCAATTGCGGCGGGTGGGAACCCTGTTGCGTCAGGAGCGCTCGAAAATCCGCCGCGTGCTGATTCGCGCCGCCCGGCGCGCCATCGAGGACGGCGTAGCCTCCGTCAGCATCACCACCCCGCGCGCGGTTTACGACGAGCTGTTCAGCTACAGCGGCACCGGAACGCTGCTGACCGAAACCGCCTACGGCTCCGTCAAACCCATCTCGATCGACGATTTCGAGGAAGCCGAGGCGATGATTCAACGCGGTCAGAGCGAGGGCCTGTTGTTGCTGCGCACCACCGAGCAAATCGCCAATGTCCTGCCCTCATGCTTCGGCTACCGCGTGGGCGACGAAAATCTGGCCGGCATCTGCTCGCTGCTGACCGAGCCCTATCGCCGCGAGCGCGCCGGCGAAATCACCGCCCTCTACACTCTCACACGCTTCCAGGGTGAAGGCGTGGGCGCCGAACTGGTGCGCGAGGTCCTCATGGAGGCGCGCGCCCGCAAACTGCGTTATGTCTTCGCCTGCACCAGCGAAGAGCGCGCCGGCCGCTTTTTCCGCCGCCTTCGTTTCCATCGCGTGCAACCCAAAGACGTGCCGCCGGAGAAGTGGGAATCCTACAGTCGAGCGCGAATAGCGCGCCTGGCGATCTTCCGCTTCGAGCTGTCGGGGACGGGGAATCGATGAACCTTTCGGACCAAAACCTCCCGCCGCCGGCTCGCGCCCTGCCCACCTGGCTTGCCGTTGCCATCGCCGCCGCGCTGGGCCTGCTGGTGACCTGCTACCGTATCGGCGCGGCCGACGTCTGCGGCTATAACGAGGCGGTCGAAGGCCTGTTCGTGCAGCAGATGGTCGAGCACGACGAGGTGCTCTTTCCACGCGGCTTCTCCGATCAGCCGATGTACAAGCCGCCCCTGTTCCACTGGACCGCGCTGATGGTCGATCGGCTGGCCGGCGTGCGCAAGGTGACCGCCGCCAGCCTGCGTTTTCCTTCGGCGCTTTATGCCACGGCCGGAATCATACTCGTTGTAGTGTTTACAGCCAGTTGGCTTAGTTCCGGCACCGCCGGCCTGCTGGCGGGAATGCTCCTGCTGGGCGCCTACCAGTACGTCAGCCAGGGCCGCTACGGCCGCGTCGACATGACATTGACCTTCTGCGAGGCGCTGACGCTGCTCGGCTTTGCATGGTGGTGGCGACGGACGCAGGCGCCGCCGCCACACGCGCCATCGCGCGAAACGGCGCTGCGTTATCTGTTCGCGGCGGGGCTGGGGTTGGGCGTGCTGGCGAAGGGGCCGGTGGGTGCCTTGTTGCCGCTGCTGGCGATCGCCATCTTCATCGTGGTTCATCGGCGCTGGGAGGTGCCCCGGCGCCTGTTCTCCGCGGGGTCGGTGCTGCTGGCGTTGGCGATCGCGTGCAGTTGGTATCTGGCCTGCCTGGCGACCAGGCAGATGGATTTTCTGCACCGCCAAATCGGGAGCGAGAACTTTGGCCGCTTCTTCGGCTCGCTGGGTTCGATGGCGCCCTGGTACTACGTCCAGCCGTTGCTGCTCAATTCGGTGCCGATGAGTCTGATTGCGCCGCTGGCAGTCGGCTGGGCGCTGCGGCGCGGCCGCGAGCACGCGCCTCAGGCGCGCGATGAGGCTGCCCGGGATGAAATCGCCGGCCTGTTTGCGATCTTCTGGCTCACCACAGTGCTCTTTTTCACCCTGGCCGCCTACAAACGGCGGGCATACCTGCTGCCGCTATGGCCGCCCACGGCGGCACTCATCGCGTGGTGGCTAACCACCTGCCTTCCGGTTGCGGCGCGGCGCTGGGCGGTGGGCAGCACGATCGCGATTTGCGCTCTGCTGGCGAGTTTCAATTTGATTTATCTGCCGCGGCGCGAGATTCGCACCTGCGGCAACGATTCCTTTCGCCCCGTGGCGCTGCACGTCAACCGTATCGTCGGAGCGGAGGAGCCACTCTATATCTATGGCATGGATGATCCGGCGGCATTGATGTTCTACCTCGATCGGCCCGCGACCAGGTTGCGCGGCGAGCTGGGCGATGCCCCGCCCGGCTATGTGCTGCTACCCGCGCCGGTCTGGTCGCGCGTCCGCAACCATGCCCCGGACCTGCAACCCATCCTGGGCCCGGTACCCGGCAGCCCGCCGCTGGTGCTGCTGCGTCACGGTAAAATCTACGCCGCACCGACACCCGCCAAGGCAGCGCGCGGTTAGATCAGCGATGAAGCATGCAGCGTCGCCCGGCTGGTGAGGGCGTCCGATAACGCCGTCAGATCGTCGTCGTCATAGAACTCGATTTCCATGCGTCCGGGCGCTTTGCCGCGCTGGCGCACGATTCGCACTTTGCGCTTGAGCGCGCGCTGGAGCGAATCCACCAGTGCCTGAAGGTCGGGATCGGACCGCGCGATGGCGCCATGGGCGGATCTGACCGGCTTGCGGGCGGCGGCGGCGAGTTGTTCGGCGCCACGCGCCGAGATGCCCTGTGCGGCGATCTGACGCGCAGCCTCGATCCGCTCCTGCGCCGTCTCCAGCGCCAGCAGCGGCCGCGCCTGGCCGGGCGTGATCTCGCCCCGCCCCAGCATTTCCAGCACCGCTTCGGGCAGATCCAGCAGCCGGATCGCGTTGCTGACATAGGGCCGGCTCTTGCCAATGCGGTCAGCGATCTGCTCGTGGCTGAGGAAGAATTCCCGAGCCAGGCGCAGAAAAGCTCGCGCCTCTTCCAGCGGGCTCAAATCCTCGCGCGCCAGGTTCTCCACCAACGACATTTCCAGCGCCGCGCCATCATCGAGCTCGCGCACCACGATTGGCACCGTCGCAAGCCCGGCCTGGCGCGCGGCGCGCCAGCGCCGTTCACCCGCGATCAGCTCATAGCGCGCGGGGCCGGGGTGGTCGGCAGACAACGGGCGGACCACGAGCGGCTCGATGATTCCCTGGGCGCGAATCGCGTCGGCCAGCTCAGCCAGCCGCTCGGAATCGAAATGGCGGCGGGGCTGAAACGGCGAGGGTGCGATGGCGTCGAGCCCCACTTCCAGCGCCGTGCCGGCCGATGGGGCCTGCCCGCCGCTATCTTCGATCAAAGCCCCCAATCCCCGGCCTAACGGCTTGCGTGTCATTTTCGCCCTCCCATCACTCGCACGGCTTTCCACCAGCGAGACATCGCGTTGCCACCTTCAGCGCCGCCGGCCTGTGATTCGTCCGCCGTCTCCGGCACGACGTCGCCATTGCGCTTGATAATCTCCCAAGCCAAGTCGCGGTAACCTTGCGCACCGCTGGACTTGTCATCGTATTCCAGCACCGACAGACCATGGCTGGGACTCTCGGACAACCGGACATTACGCGGGATCACACTCTTGAACACCTGGCCGGGGAAATGCTGCTGAATCTCACGGGCAACCTCGTGACTCAGCCGATTACGCGCATCAAACATCGTGAGTACCAACCCCTCGAGCTTGAGTTGTGGATTGAGCGCGGCACTTACACGTCTGATAGTTCCAATTAACGCAGTCAAGCCTTCTAAAGCATAATACTCGCATTGCATGGGCACGAGTACCGACTGGGCAGCGACGAGAGCATTCAAGGTGAGCAAGCCCAGCGAGGGCGGCGTGTCGATCAGAACGTAGTTGTAATTCCGCGCCAGAGGCTCGAGAGCACGCGCCAGGCGGCGTTCACGCCCTTCTGCCGAAGCCAGTTCGATCTCCGCACCCACGAGGTCAGCGCTGGCGGGCGCAAGCGATAGAAATTCGCGCATCGGACGACAGGTCTCGGCGATGGTGGCGTTTCCAATCAGGACGTCGTAAATGGTTTTGGCGGGTCCGACACGGCCTGCGTCGCCAGACGCATCGAGCCCGGAGGTAGTATTACCTTGCGGGTCGAGATCGATCAGCAGGACACGTAATTTTTGGCTGGCAAAGGCAACCGCAAGATTGATTGCGGTGGTGGTTTTACCCACCCCGCCTTTCTGGTTGGCAATCGCGACTATCCGCCCCACAACCCAACCTCAAAACGAATTGTCATTCACCCAGGAAGACTCGGAGTCAGGTTATTGTGCGCTATTGGTGGGTTACGATCAAAGGGCCACGGCGACGGTGCAAAAATGCCCTGACATTTTGCGGGTTTATGGCGCCGGTTGTTCCAGACGCAGGATGTCCAGCACGCGGGCTACCGTATCGGTGGCACGCGGAACACCATAGGCGGCATGGCGAAAGTGCGCAAAGCCACAAGTGTGCGCGGCTGCGAGATCGACGGGCTGATCGGGGTTAAGGAACAGCAGAGCGTGGCCGCCAGGATTGAGGGCCCGCGCAGCGATGGCAAAGAAGTTCATGCCGGTTCCATAGGCACGGGAAAGGGCGATGGCGAAACCGCCGGGTACATTGTCGCGCGAGAGGGCGACGTTGAGAACGCGGACGTTTCGGAGTCCCATTTCAGCCGCGGTGAGAGTCAGAAAGCTGGCGCGGCGGCGGCGAGCTTCGGCCAGGGTAAAGGTTGCAGGCGTGGAGGCGGCGAGAATGAGGCCGGGAAAGCCGGCGCCGCTGCCGATATCGAGCACCTGGGAGCCAGTGGCAAAGCCCTCATGATAATCGCCCGAAGAAGCTGGTAATCTCAGCGGCGCCAGACTGTCCAGGATGTGAAAAGCGATTTCGCTGGGATCGGAGGGCTGCGCGGTCAGGTTGGTGGTTTTCCCCCACAGCGCGAGGCTTCTGGCGAAATGGCGGCAACGGTCGATAAACTCGGGCGTGAGCAGGATCTCGAAACCGGGCAGGACTGTCGCGGCGGCCAGGAGGGCGCCGACTGCGCGGGAAATCTGGTCGGGGGTGTTGGGTTTTGATGGCAAACTAGCTCCAGTTTCACGTGGAACTGTTTCACGTGAAACATGATGTTTCATCGGTCGCTTGGCGCCTCGTTCCATCCCCCGTGCTTCAGATATACAGCCAGCACCGACACCGCAGCAGGCGTAATCCCGGGCATCCGCGCCGCCTGACCCAGCGAATGGGGCTGCACCCTGCTCAGTCGCTCGCGCACCTCTGTCGACAGCCCGGGAATACGTCCATAATCGACGCCGGCCGGGATCCTCGTGCCGTCCAGCTCCCGATGCCGCTCCACCATCTCCACCTGCCGTCTGACATATCCGGCGTATTTTACTTCGACCTCAAGCTCCGCCGCCTCGTCTGCGGTTAACACCGGCGCCAGCCCGCCCATCTGCAATATCGACGCGTAGGAGACTTCGGGCCGCTTCAGCAGCTCCTCGGCATACATCGCCTGACGAAGCGGTGCCGAACCCATGCCCACCAGCATCTCCTGCACTGCGGCCGAGTCTGGAATCAGCGTGCCTGCCAGCCGCTCCCGCTCCGCCGCAACCCGCTCCGTCTTCGCTCTCACCCGCGCGATGCTTTCCGCGCCCAGCAACCCGACCCGCTGCCCGATCGGCCCTAGCCGCCGGTCGGCGTTATCTTCCCGCAAGAGCAGCCGATATTCCGCTCGCGAAGTGAACATCCGATATGGTTCGCCACCGATACCGCGCGTCACCAGATCGTCGACCATCACGCCGATATAACTTTCGCTTCGCGCCAGAACCAGCCCATTTTCACCGCGCCCGGTCAATACCGCGTTAATTCCCGCGATCAGTCCCTGCGCCGCCGCCTCTTCGTAACCGGTCGTGCCGTTGATTTGACCGGCGAAATACAAGCCTTCGACCAGCTTGGTTTGCAGCGTGGCGTCAAGCTGCGTCGGATCGCTGAAATCATACTCGATCGCGTAGCCCGGCCGCATTATTTCTGCCGCTTCCAGCCCCTTGATCGAACGCACCATCGCAAGCTGCACATCCAACGGCAGGCTGGTCGACAGCCCGTTGGGATAGACCTCGACCGTGTCTCGTCCCTCGGGTTCCAGAAAAATCTGATGCCGCTCCTTGTCGGCAAACCGCATCACTTTGTCCTCAACCGAGGGACAATAGCGCGGCCCTTTGCTCTGGATTATCCCCGAATACATCGGCGAACGGTCCAGGCTGCCACGAATAATTTCGTGTGTCCGCTCGTTGGTGAAGGTCAGGTAGCAGGGTATCTGCTCCTGATCGATTCGTTCCGTGCGAAAAGAGAACGCCGGCGGCGGCTCGTCGCCCCGCTGAATCTCCAGTTGGGAATAATCGATCGTGCGCCCATCCAGCCGCGGACAGGTGCCGGTCTTCAACCGCCCGATGCGGAAGCCCAATTGCCGCAGGTGCTCGCTCAATCCCATCGCGGCAAAATCGCCGGCGCGGCCCGCCGGGTAGTTCTTCAGCCCGATGTGGACCAGTCCCTGTAAAAATGTGCCGGTGGTGAGAATGACGCTGCGCCCCTCGAATTCCTCTCCGATTTGCGACTGCACCCCGCACACTCGCCGGCCCGCGAGCATCAGCCGCTCGACGCTGGCCTGCCGCAACGTTAGGTTGGGCGCTGTCTCGATCACGCGCTTCATCCGGGTCCGGTAAAGCGCCTTGTCCGCCTGCGCGCGCCGCGCCCGCACCGCCGGTCCCTTGCGCGTGTTGAGAAAGCGAAACTGGATCCCAGTCTCGTCGATTGCGCGCGCCATCTCGCCGCCCAAAGCGTCGATCTCCCGCACCAGATGTCCTTTACCAATCCCACCGATCGCCGGATTGCACGACATTTGGCCGATATGGTCCAGATTCAGCGTCAGCATCAGCGTGCGCGCTCCCATCCGCGAGGCCGCCAGCGCCGCTTCGATGCCGGCATGGCCGGCTCCCACCACGATCACGTCATATTTCATTGTCGTGCACGCGATTATGCCGCGCTCTCCCATCCGCCGCCAGGCGGCATCGCGGCGGCGATTTATCTACAATTTGTAGTACATTGATACAATTCACTTGCCGATACAGAATTCGCGGAAGATCGCATCGAGCACGTCCTCGCTGCCAATCTCGCCGCTAAGCGAGCCCAGCGCGTCGGCCGCCGCGGTTACGTCCACCGCCACGATTTCGGGCGGCATCCCCGCGAGCAATCCGCATTCGGCGTCGTGCAAGGCCGCACCGGCGCGGGCCAGGGCCTGGCGATGACGTTCGCGGGAGATCGCGACCTCCTCTTCGCCCCCCCCGGCCCCGGAGATGTTGGCGATCGCCGCCCGCAGGCCTTCGCGTACTTCAGCCGCACCCTCGCCGCGCAGGGCCGAGATTGTGATTACCGGCAGCTCCAGACCATGCGCGCGCAAATGCGCGGGGGAGGTGCGCGCGGGAAGATCGCGCTTGTTGAGCAGCGCGACGCCCGCCCGGCCGCGGCAGAGTCCGATCACACGCTCGTCGTCAGCCTCGAGGGGGGCCGCGCCGTCGAAGACGGCGATCACCAAATCCGAGCTCGCGGCCTGTGCCAATGCGCGTTCGATGCCGATTTGTTCCACCTGGTCGGCGCCGTGGCGCAGCCCGGCCGTGTCCTGGAGCACCAGCGCGTAAGGGGCAAGCGTCAGCGTATCTTCGATCACGTCGCGAGTAGTGCCGGGAACGGGCGTCACAATGGCCCGGTCGACCCCCAACAGCATATTGAGAACGCTGGACTTGCCCACGTTGGGACGGCCCAGGATCGCGGCCCGCGCGCCACTTCGGGCCATGCGGCCGCGGGCGAAACTGTCGTGCAGCAGGGCGATATCGTTACGCAGGCGGGTCACGGCCTGTGCCAGGCTCTGACGCGAAGGCAGCGCGATATCCTCATCGCTGAAGTCGATCTCGGCCTCCAGGTGTGCGCGCACGGCGATCAATTGGCTGCGCAGGCCGCTTACCCGGTTGCGCAGGGCGCCGTTGAGTTGTGCCAGCGCTTGCGCCAGTGCGCCGTCGCTGCGTGCCGCTACCAGGTCGGCAATCGCCTCGGCGGCGGTCAGGTCCAGGCGGCCGTTCAGAAAGGCGCGCCGGCTGAACTCGCCGGGCTGGGCCAGACGCGCACCCAGCTCCAGGGTGATGGCCAGCACGCGGCGCACGATATAAGGACCGCCGTGGCAATGGAGCTCAGCCACGTCTTCGCCGGTCAAGCTGTTGGGACCGGGCATGAAGGCCGCGAGTGCCTGATCGATAGCGCATTCCTGCGCCGGGTCGCGGATTTCGCCCAGGTACAGATGGCGGGGGCGAATCATGGCGGCGCGCGCTGGCCGCCAGATGCGCCGCGCGATAGCCTCTGCCTGCGGCCCGGACAAGCGCAGGATCGCCACGGCTCCGATGCCGGCGGCGGTCGCGGGTGCAACAATCGTATCGTGCTCGTACATAAGAGGCGGAAAGATCATCAATAGCGCGTTCCGCGCCTTCACTGAACAGGTTGGTCCGTGGTCCACGGCCGCCATCGGTTTGCGCGCAGAGCGGCGCCGTGATTTGGCACTGGGCTTGCGTAGCGACTTTAGGCGCCGCCGCGGCTTGTGCAGGCACGCCACCTCGCAAAGAAGGGCAGCGCAAAATGTCAGCGCGAGTATGAGGGACGGACCGCCGACAAGGCTATCAAACAGGCGGAGCAGAGGTGGCTGCCGCGGGCAAATGGCAGCGGTGTACTGAAAGCACACTGCCGCCGCCAGTGATCCCGGTAATCGCGCGCTGACCGCTGCCGCGACAAGTACCTCTTACCAATGTCGGCGGATCCAGCTAAAGATTTAAAGGATAAAACCGGGGAATGATTCTTCATCAGTCTCGATGGAAATCGTACCGGTTCCAGAGGTCCGTCAGAGAGAAGGAGTATCGCCTTGACGCCGCCTAAGGAGAAGGAGCCCAAGAAATCCAAAACCAGGTCCGCTTCGGCTGCTAAGCCCGCCAGGAAAAAGCGCACCGTCACTTACGAATCCGTGACCGCGCAAGGCACCGAGCCGATCGAGACGAATGGCGCCACCACCAAAATCGGCTCGGTCGAACCCCCTGCCGCAGACTTTCCGGACTACGAGACAATCCGCGTCCGGGCCTACGAGATCTTCCTGGCGCGCGGGGGCGAGCACGGACACGATCTGGAAGACTGGCTAGCGGCCGAAAACGAGTTCAAGAGCTCGCGTTAGCGGTCCGCTATCACGATAGCCGCGGCCGGTCCGCCTCCTGGCGGGTACGGTCGTCTGGGGCCGTGAAGGCTGCCTTGCTCCGCGCCTCACAGTGTGGTTGCATGGGCTGGTTAGGCTCCTGTTGGCGCTGCCTGAAGGACGAGCGGAGCGCGCCGGGGTCACACTACTTTTGCGGGGCAGCCGCCGCGGCTCGCCATGGCGCTGCTAAATACGATTAAGGAATTGATCGGCAACAATGAAGCGGACTTATCAACCCAGCAATCGACGCCGCAAGCGAACCCACGGGTTTCTCGCGCGCATGGCGACGCCTGGCGGCAAGAACGTCCTGCGGCGGCGGCGGCACAAGGGCCGTCATCGGCTGACAGTCTCGATCCCAGCCAAGCAGCCCGGATAACGTCTTCCGGCCATGCCGCGCTGCGCCCTGAGCATCGCCTGCATCGGCGGTCGGAGTTTTTGCGCGTGCAGCGCTCGGGGTGGCAGCACCGAACCCGGCATTTTGTCGTGTATATGGCTAGAGTTCCCGGCCAGTTGGAGCCGCGGCTGGGGCTGACTGTCTCACGGACAGTAGGCAAAGCCGTAGTTCGCAACCGTATCAAACGGCGCTTACGGGAAAGCTTCCGGCTGGCGCTACGGCCGCTGCTGCCTGGCGACAGCGCAATCGTCCTGATTGCCCGCACGGGCGCCGGCGAATTGAAGACTTCGGCGGTCACCGCCGAGATCAAGCCAGCGGTGGCCGCCCTGGTGAAAAGACTTGCGACGTGCTGAACAGATGACTCGGCCCGCTCCCCTTGCGGACGCGATCGGGCACGCGACCGCGACGCGCGTTTTCCGCGGGGCGTATCGCCGCCTGGCCGCGGCCTTGGTATTATTGCTAAGTGGCCTGTTTGAGGTTTTCCACCTCGTAATTTCCCCTTGGCTCGGTGCGACTTGCGGATGGGGTTGTCGGTTCGAACCCTCCTGTTCGCAGTATGCGCGCCAGGCACTGCGTACGCATGGACTCTTGCGCGGTGGCTGGCGGGCGGCCTATCGCCTGCTGCGCTGCAACCCGTTCGGCGGCCACGGTTACGATCCGGTTGGGCACGAGCCAACACCATGAACCGGTACCAGGAGTAGTTTGGATACACGAATTTTACTTGCGGTAGTTTTATCGCTGGCGGCAATTTTCGCTTATCAGGAATTCGTCCTTAAGCGCCTCTATCCGCCCCAGGAACAAGCCCCGATCGCAGGCCCGAAAGTCGTTCCGAGCGCGATGCCCACCGCCGCGCCACCCGCTATCGCGGCCGGCAGACCCGCCGCGATTCCGGTGCAGGGATCGGCTGAACCGCGCAGTTTCACGGTGGAAACGACCAATTATATCGCGCGGTTTGACACCCAAGGGGGCCGCTTGGAGAGTTTCCGCCTCAAACATTTCCGGCAAACGGCGGCCCCGCGAAGTCCCCTGGAGGAATTAGTGACGCCCGGTCCCGACGGCGAGTTGCCACTGGGCCTGGTTATCGAACAGGGCACGCGCACGCTGGATGACCGCCAGGTCGTCTATGACACCCCCGCGCCCGCTAACCTCGTGCTGCAGGACAACCAAAGCGCAACGGTGCAGCTCAGCGCCAGTGCCCCTGGCGGACTGCAACTCAGCAAACGCCTGGAGTTCCACGGCAACAGCTACGTCTTCGACGTCGATGCCGCGGTCAGCGGACCGCCCGGCGCGATCACCGCCGCGGGCCTGACCATGACCCAGCCTTTAGGCCATCGGACGGGTTACAACGACGTGCCCGAAGTCCAGGTGCTGGTCAATGGCAAGACGACGGTGGAGGCGGAAAAGGCGCTGCGCAAAAAGCCGCAACCGCTGCGCGGCAAGGTCACCTACGCGGGCCTGGGCGACCTCTACTTTCTGACGGCCTTTCTCCCGCAGATGGCTCAGGAGGGGACGGTAGCAGCCACGCTGCATGAAGATTTGGCCACCGCGACGATCCTGTATGCGGCTCAGAACGGTGATGCGCGCATCGCCACCCAGGTCTATATGGGGCCCAAGGAACTGACCACGCTGGAGGCGGTCAATCCGCAGCTGCGCCGGGCGATTAACTTCGGTTGGGCGGGCGTACTGGCGCTTGCCTTTCTTCGCGCGCTTAAGATATTTCATCACATCACGCCCAATTACGGCGTGGACATCATCTTGCTGACGGTGGCGATCCGGCTCGTGCTCTTGCCGATGTCGATTAAGAGCCAGCGCTCCATGATGCGCCTGCAAAGGCTGCAGCCTCAGGTTGAACGGCTGCGCGAGAAATTCAAGGACGATCGCGAGCGGCTCAACCGCGAGATGATCGATATCTACAAGCGCAATCACGTCAATCCGCTGGGTGGCTGCGCGCCGATGCTGCTGCAGTTACCGATCTTTCTGGGCCTGTACGAGGCTCTGGCCAATTCGATCGAATTGCGTCACGCGCCGTTTATCGGCTGGATCCGCGATCTCTCGGCACCGGAATGCCTGGTGATTCCGGGTATGCCGCAGTTGCCCTTTCTGCCCTGCGGCGGGCTGCCGATCCTGGTTATCCTGATGGGCGGCAGCACCTGGCTGCAACAGTACCTGTCACCGCAGCCGCCTGACCCTAATCAGGCCAAGATGATGATGCTGATGCCGCTG
>Ga0070737_10004318_pt1 | contig 14376 bp, 15 predicted proteins | sample Coa_R1_10_FD_66438 | JGI IMG/M metagenome (GOLD analysis project Ga0070737, IMG submission 66438) | Surface soil microbial communities from Centralia Pennsylvania, which are recovering from an underground coalmine fire - Coalmine... | ecosystem: Environmental > Terrestrial > Soil > Unclassified...
TGCCGCGAAAGGCGGGCCGGACAAACAGATCTTCCAGATAAAGCCCTGCGCGGCCGAGCCACGTGGAGTAGTTATAAAAGAAGAGAGCGAAGCCCGCCGGCTCGCCTCCCCATTCAGCGATGACAACCCGAAACTTCGGGTTCGCGGAAAAACCATCACGCCGGATGTCCTCTTCCGTCGCCACAGCCTGCTCCGGTGCCCTTTCGTATTCGGCCAGTTCACGGATGAGCTGCACAATCAGAGGAATGTCTCGCGGCTCCGCCGGGCGAATGCACAGCATCTTGAAACTCTCCGAAGCATATTACATGAATCGCCCGCGCATTGAGAAAATCTGTGCAAAGGCGGAACTTAACCGACACGTTCGGGCACACGACCGCCCTGGGTTCGGGGCCGACGCGACCGAACTCAAAGCATTATTCTTTATTTACTGACCCCCAGCCGACTTGTACCGGCCCGCTGACTGTGTGCGAGGCCGGTAATACGGAGGCCAGACAAAGTCTGCGCGACTCGGATTAACTGTTCAGTGCTTCGTGGACCGCGCCGACCAGTTCTTCGGAAGGCACGAGGGTCTTATCGCCCTCGTCTTTCCACTTCGAGGGGCAAACCTCCGTGGGCTTCCGGAACATGTGGAGGTTGGCCTTAAACTTCCGCATCAACTCATCAATGTTCCGCCCCAGATTATAGAAATTCACCTCAGCGTTCACCAGGACGCCATCGGGGTTGATGATAAACGTCCCGCGCAGGTCCAGGCCCCTGTCCCCGTCGTAAACCCCGAAAAGACGTGAAACCTTGCCCGCCGGGTCTGCGCCCATCGGGTAGCGGACGTTCGCCAACTCTTTTTCAGTCTTGCGCCACGCAAGATGAACGTACTGCGTGTCCGTGCTGACGGTGACAATGTCGCACCCCATTTTTACAAACCGCTCATGCTGCTCTGCCAGAGCAGCGAATTCGGTGGCTCAAACAAAAGTGAAATCAGCGGGATAAAAGAACAGAACCGTCCAGCGCCTGCGATTGAGCTGGTCGGCAAAACGGAAAGTCCCGAACTTTCCGGTGGATGGATCATAGGTAGCAAGTTCAAACTCGGGCACTTTGTGCCCCAGCTTCACCGTTTCGAACATTGAGCATGATCTCCCTTGAGGTTGAGTTATGAGTACAGGCCCACGAAGACGGATTTCGTGCTTTGGCAACCTTCCATCGTAATTCAGGACCCGAAAAAAACTCAACCCGGGCAAAGCGTGATCGATAGACCCTACACCGTCCTTGACGAGACACTATGGCTCAGGACGTGTCCGCCCATGCCTAACACCAAATCGCAATTGACATCGAACGTCTTCTGAGATTTAATGGCGGCCAATCATCAGGAGGAGATGTCATGCTGACGCGACGGGGATTTCTTGGAGTGCTTGGAGGAATAGCGGCAGGAGCGACCATTGCCGGGTACGACGCCCTTGCGGCGGAGCATCCGGCATGGGCGGGGCCGATCGGACTCGAACTTTACACGGTTCGAGACCGGTTTCAGAAGGATCCGGCGGATACTTTAAAAAGAGTCGCTGCCATCGGCTACCGTGAGGTTGAAATCGGTCCGGGAACCAAGCCCGCCGCACTTAAGGGGGATCTTCGTGCCGCAGGGTTGACCGCCCCCAGCGGGTATTTCGAAGCGCCCAAAACTCTGGAGGACTGGAAAAAGTCGGTGGAACAGGCTCACGCCTATGGCCTGAGCTATATCGTCATCGGAGACAATCCTGTTCTAAGCGCTGACGCGTGGAGGCGCCGAGCACAGTTTTTCAACCAGTGCGGTGAGGTCGCCCAACAGGCTGGCATCCAATTCTGCTACCATGCACATTTCCATGAATTCGCAAAGGTTGACGGCACTACCGGATACGACATCATGCTGAGGGATTGCAGCCCCAAGCTGCTGAAAATGGAGATGGACATCTTCTGGGTAACCTATGCCGGGGCCGACCCTCTCCACTACTGGCGGCTCTACCCCGGCAGGTTCCCGCTGCTCCATATCAAGGACTTGCGGAAAGGCGTCAAGATCAGCCCACAGCAATCCCCAAAACCCGGAGGTCCCAACCCGTTTGCTCCGGTTGGCCAGGGGCGCATCGACTGGCCCCTCATCTTTTCTCATGTTCATGAAGCCGGGGCCAAACATATCTTCGTCGAACAGGATGAATGCGCGCCTCTGCCTGAATTCCAAGCTATAAAAATCAGCTATGAGTATCTGAGGGGTCTTCGCTTAAGCTGATTCACTGGATCGGTTCCAATGCGTAGGCAGCCCAGTTCGTATGGAAGCCTTCCCCATAGCCTCCGCGAGTCAAGTGCTCAAGGTGGAATCTGGGCCCGAGACAGCATCCAGCCGGGTCCGTCTTTGCGCCCTTGGTTCGATAGATGATGAGCAAGACCGATAGCGAGGCCAGGCGTGGCCACGATAAGTCACTCGGGCCAGCACCTGACCAGGGCAAATCCATGCATTGTTAAGCGTACAAGGAGGGAATCAGTTCGAGTTTGGAAGAGGAAGGGTCGAATTGGCTTGGCTGACGAGATAATCATGCGGGTAGGAAAGCACCTGGATCCGCACTGGCGTTAGCCCTTGCCCCAGAAATCCTAAGCGCTTCGCTGCCGCCATGCTTACGTCCAGCATTCGGCCGGGGGCGACCGGCCCACGATCGGTTACTTGTAATATCAAACTCTTTGAGTTCAACAGGTTAGTGACTATGATCCGCGTCCCAAGCGGGAGCTTCCGGTGGGCGCATGTCATGTCATTCATGTTGAATGGCTGGCCGCTTGCCATGGGTAGGCCTTGAAATTCGGCCCCATACCAGCTTGCCACGCCAATCTGAGATTTCAATCCCAAAGATGCTCTCGACTCAAGCAACTTTACCTCAGGGGGTCTAGCCTCAGATCGCGCTGAAAGCGCCACGAGGGTGGCAACCGCGCAACCCATAACCAGATTTCTCAAATCAACCTCCGTTGGTTCCAGTTTGGCCGGATTCGCATCCGACCAGCGTATCTTTTTTCTTTTACGGGATAACGTAATCAGGTTAAGGAGGCCGGAGAGGGAGTGTCAAGGCAAAATGGGAATTTTACCTACCGAGCGGTCGGTTGGCGGTTTCGGATTCCAGTGGGCTCGACCTGGTGTTATTTGAGGCTTTGCGTTAGTGGCTGCCCCTGCGCGTCCGAAGGTTGGGTCAGCCCCAAAGCCCCGGCAAGGGTTGGAGATAGATCGATGGGTTGGGTGGGCATGGGATAATTCCCAGTCTTGAAAGCCTGGCCCCAGAAAACCAAAGGCACCTGCGCGTCATAATTCCAGGGAGTCCCGTGGTTTGTCCCGGTCATTTTGCCAGTGACCACGGCGAAAGGCATTGGAATCAAGAAGACATCACCACTTCGCTTCGGGTTGAAGCTATTGAACACCTTTCGCGCCAACGGGGTGCTGGGGAGGTTTCCGGACATTATCTGAGTTCGCGTGAAAGCCGCCCGAATCTCAGCAACTGACATGGCGGCTTGAGCCGCCAGCACCTGCGCATTTGAAATATTAATTTGGCGGCTATCGAGGAGCCGGTGATTAAGGTAAATGTAGAATTCGTCCATATTTGCAATCCACTCACCCTGCCCGTAAGCCTTGTCGAGGGCTGACTGGACTGCCCTCCTGACGGCGTTAATGTCCAACCGGCCCGGCCCCAGATGATGCTGCACAATAAAGGCTGGGGAAGGTGCTGCGCCATGATCGCCGGAAAGAGTGATCCACACCTTATCCAATCCGACCAACCGGTCAACCTTCTTAAAAAAATCTGCCAGGTATCGGTCTGTTCTGAGGGTTGCGTCAGCAACCTCTGGGCTGTAGGGCCCGTAGGCGTGCCCGATGTAATCGTTGGCGCTCAGCGAGACAGCCAGAAGATCGGTGGCGGGGCCTTGGCCGAGATTTTCATGCTCGATGGCGGCAGCAGCAAAGTTCAACTCCAGTTGATTTGCAAACGGCGTGGAAGGAAGATGCTCGGCAAACTTCGGGCTGGGGCAGGGCTCGCCGGGAGCCGTTGCGGCTGGATGCAAGACTTCCCCGCCTACCCCGGGCGTTTCCGGCAGCGCCTGCCAAGGTTTACCGCAATATGCTTTGGCAGGCTCGGCGGCGTTAAAAGCCTTCACCCAGCCGGGCAGGGCGTTTGTGTAGTAAGTGCTTGTAATGAAATGGGCTGTACGCGGATCAGCCCAATAAACGGCGCTCGGCATGTGACCGCCCATCATGATGGCGGCTCGGTCTTTCCATGAAATGGCGACCACGCGGGACTTCATTCCGGAAGCCAATCTCAGCTCATCGCCAAATGTGTCCGCCGTCAGGTAATGCGGCGACACTCCGGTTCCAGACTCGTCGCCGACCAACCGAACGTCGGGGTCGGCTACGCAATAGATCTCCTTGTGCGAAGCGCGGTCGTACCAACTGTTGTTAATAATGCCGTTGAGGTTTGCATAAGCGCCGGTGGCCAGGGCGGCATGACCCGGGCAGGTTGCAGTGGTGGCGTAGTCGTACCGGCAATTGACGAAATTGGCCCCGCTAAGGAGGAGATTGAAGCCGCCCTGCACAAACTCCGGGCGAAAGCGCACCAGATAGTCGTAGCGGAACTGATCGATCACGAGCATGATGATCAGCTTCGGCTTGTGAGTGGCAGTGACCTCATGCCCTGCCTGCGCGGCATCCGCTCCAACCGGGGACCACGATCTCATCAGCATCACAAGAAGCAGAAAAGAAAAGACCAACGCGCTCCTTCGCACGAGACCTCCTGGTGAAAAGACGGAATCTTAGGACCGGGCGGTTAGTTTAGCACAATTGTATTCCGCTCCGACTACCCTCCTGCCCTCACCGTGACAGTTGTCACCTCTTAGGCTGTTGGGTAAAATTTGTAATAAAGAAGAATAGGGCTCAGGCAGAAAATGCCGGAGGAAAACACTTTCAGGAGGTTGGCGCATGAGGATCGCCCAAGTTGCGCCGCTTTATGAGAGCGTTCCCCCAAAGCTCTATGGCGGCACCGAACGGGTTGTTTCCTATCTTACAGAAGAATTAGTCCGTAAGGGGCACGACGTGACACTCTTTGCCAGCGGAGATTCCGTCACGACAGCCCGCCTTGTTCCACAATGCCCGCAGGCGTTGCGGCTCGATTCTCATTCAGTTGATCAACTCGCCCCACACATCCTGATGCTGGAACAGGTAATCAAACGGGCGGAGGAATTTGACATTATCCATTTCCATATCGATTACCTCCATTTCCCCTTTAGCCGACGGCAAAGGATCCCGCACTTGACGACTTTGCACGGCCGCTTGGATATTCCCGAGCTTGCAGCCCTTTACCGGGAGTTCAACGAGATGCCGGTCGTCTCCATTTCAAATGCACAGCGGATGCCGCTTCCGTGGCTGAATTGGCAGAAGACTGTTTATCATGGCCTGCCGTTGAATCTCTATCGACTTCGGGAGCAGCCGGGCGAATATCTCGCCTTCCTGGGCCGCATCTGCCCCGAAAAGGGAGTTGACCGGGCAATCGAGATTGCCAAGCGTTCGGGAATGAAATTGCTTATTGCCGCCAAGGTTGATCGGGCGGATCGTGAGTACTTCAAAAGTGTTATCAAGCCGCTGTTGAATCAGCCTTTTGTCGAATTTATCGGCGAGATCGGCGAGCGAGAGAAGAACGATTTCCTCGGCAAGGCTTTTGCTTTGCTCCTGCCCCTTGATTGGCCGGAGCCGTTCGGCATGGTGATGATTGAAGCGATGGCATGTGGCACGCCGGTGATTGCTTTCCAACGAGGTTCAGCTCCGGAAGTAATTGATGAAGGTGTCACGGGATTCATCGTCCAGAACGTCGATGAGGCCGTGGAGGCGGTCAAGCGGGTTCCAACACTTGACCGGCGGGTTTGCCGCAAGGTTTTTGAGCAGCGATTCAACGTGACGCGTATGGCGGCGGAGTACATCAGCGTCTACGAAAAGCTGCTCGGGGAGGTGCCGCTGGACTCCAGGGTCGGAACGACAAGCAATGCAAGGCACCGGTTTCGCCTGTTCCCCAAAGCTGGCGAGAAAGTTCTACGTGTCCCAGCCGGTTTGCACGCAGCTGTAAACCCTTCTAGTGGCAGGTTAGTTCCGTTGCAAGCCGAGACTCAGGGCATTGCTGCCTGCGAAAACAACTGAAAGCTGACGAGCATCATTACAGCCTGTTAGTAGCCTCGTACAAGGTATGTGAAATTTCCGGGGTGTGCGCTCCATTCGGAGCCGCACCACATTTTTTAACGTCAGCGCTGCTGCCAACATGTGTCTTGTATTGCAGTACAAAATGGAAATCGGCCCATTGACCGATCACCAGGGGCCATGGCACGGCTGGGGAGGCCGGAAAGGGGTTAGGAAAGTACTTTGAATGTCAGGAATACAGCCGATGAGATCATTCGCGTTAATGAGCAATTCTATATCCTTGCATCGTCGTCGCTCGCCGACAACCGCACACAGGTGCTCAAGCACGGAGACACTTTCGGGGTCTTTGACCGGCGGGGTGACATCGAACCTGTTGGGCAGGGCGCTCAAGGGCTTTATCATGAGGAAACCCGTTTTCTATCCAAGCTGGTCCTCAAACTGGAGGGCGAGAGTCCAATTCTCCTTAGTTCATCGGTCAAGGAAGACAACCGGCTGTTATCGGTTGACATGACCAACCCTGATATCCTGACTGATGGCATGGTCGTGATTCCGCGTGGCGCGCTCCATCTCTCACGCGAAAAATTCCTTTGGAATGCGACCTGCTACGAACGCATTCGCCTCACGAATTACAGCCTTTCGCCGGTTTCGGTCAGGATATCGCTTGATGTTGATTCCGACTTTGCCGACGTATTTGAGGTCCGAGGCATCCACCGGGATCGGCGGGGTCGCTATTTCGAACCCGAAATAAAGAACCATAGTGTGACATTGATTTATGAAGGGCTGGATAAGCTGGTTCGACGGACGCAAATCCATTGTTCGCCCCCGCTGGTTCATGTGAAGCCTCATGAACTGCGGTATGAAGTATCCGTCGAGCCCAAAGGGCAGAGCACACTGTATGTCATGATTGTCTGCGACGCAGATGCTTCGCGTTCGGTGCAGCCCGTGGTATCGTTTGAAACCGCTTTGGAGAAAGCTCAGGGCGCTCTGGACGCCGCGCGCCGCAACCTCTGTAAGATTCACACCTCAAATGAGCAGTTTAACGACTGGTTGAATCGGTCCTCGGCTGATTTGCGCATGTTGGTGACGGACCTGCCCGAAGGCCCCTACCCTTATGCTGGAGTTCCCTGGTTCAGCACCGTGTTCGGGCGGGATGGTATCATCACCGCGCTCGAGATGCTGTGGGCAGAATCAGGGTTAGCTCGAGGTGTCCTTAGGTACCTGGCGCGAACGCAAGCAAAAGAGAACGACCCGCAGAGCGACGCCGAACCTGGGAAAATCCTTCATGAGACGCGAAAGGGAGAGATGGCCCTCTTGAAAGAAATTCCCTTCGCCCGGTATTACGGCAGCGTGGACGCTACACCGCTCTTTGTGATGCTGGCAGGGGCGTATTTCGAGCGGACAGGTGACCGCCAACTGATGGAAGACATTTGGCCGAACATTGAGCTTGCTTTGGCCTGGATTGACGAATACGGGGATGCCGATGGCGATGGCTTCGTCGAGTATGCGCGCCGCTCGAACAAAGGACTTGAACAGCAGGGTTGGAAAGACTCAAGGGACTCCATCTTTCACGCGAATGGCATGCTTGCGGAACTCCCTATTGCCTTGTGTGAAGTTCAGGGATACACCTATGCTGCACGATTGCGCGCGGCGGAGATCGCTGAGGCATTAGGCTATGGTGAACGAGCTTCCGCGCTGCGTGCCCAGGCTGAGACGTTGCGGGGAAAATTCGAGGCAGCCTTCTGGTGCGAAGACATTGGGACATATGCGTTGGCCCTCGACGGCCGGAAGCGCCCTTGTCAGGTGCGAACTTCCAATGCGGGACATTGCCTATTTGCAGGTATTGCAAGCCCCGAACACGCCCGCCGGGTTGCAGAGTCTCTGCTGCAGGAAGAAATGTTCTCGGGATGGGGCATAAGGACCGTCAGCACCCGCGAGCAACGTTACAACCCTATGTCCTATCACAACGGCTCCGTATGGCCCCATGACAACGCACTGATTGCTTCCGGCATGGCGCGCTACGGGTTGCGGAGAGCTGTAGAGCGGGTTTTTACAGGTTTGTTCGACATGGCCATTTTCCTGGACCTTCACCGCATGCCCGAACTTATATGCGGGTTCGAGCGGCGTCCCGGCGAGGGACCGACGCTTTATCCTGTTGCATGCCTTCCTCAGGCATGGTCAGCAGCGGCCGTTTTTATGGTCCTTGGAGCGTGCCTGGGTTTGTCCATTACTGCCGTGCCGCCACGAATCTCATTCAATCGCGCGTTCCTTCCCGAGTCTATACCAGAGATCGAGATTAGAAATCTGAAGGTCGCCGACGCATCGGTGGATCTGGCCATCTCCCGGTTTAACGAAGAGGTCAGCGTTAACATCCTGAGGCGCGAGGGTAATGTCGAAATTGTTTCTTCTAAGTGACTTTCACCACTTCTACGCCAATCCTTTGAAATATTCCACAAGGGCTTCAAACCTTTGAGGGCCGTGCCGGACGTTCACAGGGGCACCCTGATCTTCACCTTGAGGGTATCCCCTCAGGCTGTCTGTAATCGTTGTCGCTTTGACGGACCTGATACCATGTTTTCAGCTTGAACACGGTATGTGTGTGTGTTAGCCTGACGTGGAGTAAAATTAAATGAGATGGAGGTGGCACACCAGTGAGCACCCCTACCGAGGCCATCCGGGATAATTCGATGGCCAATAACTTGGAGTACCAGAGGCTTCAGGAAGAGCACAGCCGTTACGCAGCCGAGCTGGAACGACTCGAAGCAAAGCCGTATCTGACCGAGGCGGAACAGCTTGAGGAAGTCAGGCTGAAGAAACTCAAATTGCGGCTTAAGGATCGGATGGCCGCATTGCTGCGGAACAAGACGGCTGCGTAGCCGAACGGGCGCGCGGGAAAATGAACTCCGTTCCTCCGGGAAGGAACTCTGCGGAGGAAGAGGGTGTGTATTGTATTGCGGCGGGTGACTGGGGTCTGCCGGGCTTCGCAAGGATGAGGGCGGATTCCCAACAGCTATGGTGAAAGAAGGGTACTGGTATGGCTTGCCGCTCGTTGTGGCGGGAGGCGGGCTGCTGGGCATCGGGTTTTTGTGGCCGGCCAAGTTCTTCTTTCTCGCCGCAGTTTTCTTCTTCCTGCTTGCGCTATTCGTTCTGAATTTTTTCCGCGACCCGGAGCGGCCAATTCCCTCCGGCGCCGGCCTACTTGTGTCCCCCGCTGATGGGCGCGTTGTTGAAATCCGTGAAGAAAAGGGCGCTGGCAGGCCGTGGAGGCGAATCAGCATTTTCATGTCGCCTCTCAACGTTCATGTGAATCGCTCGCCCATTGCAGGAACCATCCAAAGCGTTGTTTATCGCAAAGGGTCTTTCCGGATGGCCGCAGAACCGCAAGCCTCCGTCGAGAATGAATGCAACACCTTTACGCTGCACGGCGAAAACGGTGAGGTCATCGTCCGGCAGATTGCCGGCGTCCTGGCGCGGCGGATCGTATTCTGGAAGAAAGTCGGCGACGCAGTGGAGCGCGGTGAGCGCATTGGAATGATTAAGTTCGGGTCGCGCGTTGACGTTTTGGTCTCTCCGGAAGTCAACCTGACGGTCAAGATCGGCGACCACGTGAAGGCCGGGAGCAGTATCATTGGAACCAGCAGACCCAATGCGTCTGAATAACATCGAAGCAACGGAAACGGGCGCCAGCAATCACCGGCTGCGACGTGGGATGTATGTGCTGCCGAGCCTTTTTACCGTCGGAACGCTGATTTGCGGGTACTATGCCATCCTCACAACGTTCCAGGCAGCGCAATTGATGGCCGGAGGCGCTGCGACTGCACTTGCCGGCAATTCCTTTGACGGCGCAGCAATTGCAATCGGTCTGGCAATTCTGTTTGATGGACTCGACGGCCGCATCGCGCGACTCACGAACGCTACTTCGAACTTCGGCCGCGAATTCGACTCGTTGGCTGACGTTATCGCTTTTGGGCTTGCCCCCGGACTTCTCGCTTACTCCTGGGGAGTGCGCCCCGCGATCGACGCCTCGCAAGCCCCGTGGACGCACCATCTGCGCCCCGTGGGATGGATCATCACCTTCGCTTATCTCATTTGCGGAGCAGCGCGCCTGGCACGCTTTAACATCGACTCCGTGAAGCCCGGCGTTGACCGGCGGTATTTTGTCGGCCTGCCCATTCCTGCGGCGGCAGGCGTTATCGCTGCGGTCGTCCATTGGGCGAAAGACCCCCTGACAGACTGGCCGCTTGCTTTGGTGTGGCTGTTGGTAACGCTGGGTCTCGCCTTCCTGATGGTCAGCCGTATCCGCTATTACAGTTTCAAGGCACTTGATCTGCGCCGCCGGCGCCCCTACGTCACGATTATCTTCATCGGGCTCATTATCTGGGCCATCATTTTCTATTCAGAACCCGTGCTGCTGGTTTTGGCGCTGACGTACGCACTTTCGGGACTTATCCACTTGTTCCCCGGCAAAGCGCACCACAACCCTCCCGCTCCGGAGGAGGCAAAAACCCAATGACGGGCGCAGGTTATCGTGTCGTTGTCATTGGAGCAGGTTCGCTCCTCGGCAAAGAACTCCTTGCTATTCTTGAAGAGCGCAATTTCCCGATCGCAGAACTGATCACAGTTTCCGGCGAGGCGGGTGAAGCCGACTTGCCCATCGTGGACATCGGCCGCGGAAGCCGCACGGCTGAGGGATATCAGGATGAGATTCCTGCCGGCTTCGATTTCGCTTTTGTCTGCGCACCGCATCAGCAACTGGCCTCCTGGATCGAACGTGCCGGCCGCGACAAGCATGAACCCGTGGGCTCGCGCATCATCATCGATCTCTGCTTCAGCGTTCCGGGAGGCGCAACCGCACCCGTCCAGATACCTTTTCTCGACGACGCGTCAGCTCCGGGTCGCCGCATCGATGTGGACGAACTAGTGCGCGTCATCACTGCCCCGCATGCGGCGACGCTGATGATCAGCGCGCTGTTGTTGCGGCTCGGGGCGCGGTTTCAGGTGCGAACCGCCGTGGCCCAAATCTTCAGCCCGGCTTCGGAAATGGGTCCGCGCGCCATTGATGAGCTTCAGAAGCAGACGGTTAACCTACTCAGCTTCCAGAAAGTCCCGCGCGAAGCGTTCGGCGCGCAGATTGCGTTCAACCTGCTGCCGCGCCTGGGGGCCGGATACGAAAAGGCCGATGCGCTCGAAGCGCGCATCCGCGATCAGATTGATGCTTACTTTGGCGGACGGGTGCCGACTCCAGCTCTGCGAATTTTCCAGGTTCCTGTGTTCTATTCCACGGCCCTTTCGCTTTATGTCGAAACTCAGGAGCGCGTGCCGCCTTCTGATTTGGTCGTTGCGCTTGACGGCGCGCCCATCGTGATTCGCCGCACTTCGGAAAAACCGCCTTCGCAGGTGGACGCCGCGGGGTCCAACGACATTCTGGTGGACGCCATTCAGCCCGACGCCGCGCATCCTGCCGGCGTCTGGTTCTGGGCCGTTGCGGACAACCTGCGGCTCGCGGCGTTGAATGCAATCCAGATCGCCGAAGGCATCCACCGACAGCGCCAGCCGCTGCAACTCCACAAATGAAACGCCTGATGCGCGCCATGGCCGCTGCGATTGCGGCGGGCCTGATTCTACTGACGATTGCCTGCGGTTACCGCGTCGCGGGAACAGCATCGCGTCTTCCCCCCGACATCAAAACGATCGCGATCCCGGAGTTCACCAACAAGAGCACGCGATTCAGGATCGAGCAGAAAGTTTCCGCCGCCGTCACGCGGGAGTTCATTGAGCGCACGAGTTTTCGCGTCACTCCCGATCCGGCAGGCGCCGACGCCGAACTGAAGGGAACCATCAACTCCGTCCGCTCCGGGGTGCTGACGTTTGATCCCAATACCGGCCGCGCGACCACCTTTGAGATACAGGTGACCGCAAGCGTCGAATTGGTGGACCTCCATACAAAGAAGGTGGTCTTCTCGAATCCCAACTATATCTTTCGCGAGGAGTATCAGGTCAGCCAGTCCACCAGCGCGCTCTACGAGGAGAGTGAACCCGCGCTTGACCGCCTCTCGCGCGACTTCGCTCGCACCCTGGTGACAGATATTCTTGAGAACTTCTAGCCGACATTTGCGTACGAGCTTATTGCTGTGAGCAGACCACGCTGTCCATGGGCCGGCGACGATCCGCTTTACATCGCTTATCACGACAATGAGTGGGGCGTGCCGTCACACGACGACCAGCATCTTTTCGAAATGCTCGTCCTTGAAGGCGCGCAAGCCGGTCTGAGCTGGATTACTATCCTGCGCAAGCGCGAAAGTTACCGCCGCGCGTTCGCCAATTGGAACGCGGGAAAAATCGCTCGTTTCGGCGAAAAGGATTTTGCCCGCCTGATGGCAGACGAAGGCATTGTTCGCAACCGGCTGAAAATCCGTGCCGCCATCGAGAACGCCAAGGCTTTTCTCCGTGTGCGGAGCGAATTCGGGAGCTTCGACCGATACATCTGGCAGTTTGTTGGCGGCGCGCCGATTCGCAATCATCGCCGCACCCTGCGCGACGTCCCCACTCACTCCACCGAATCAGACGCCATGAGTCGCGACCTGAAGCGGCGCGGCTTCAGTTTTGTTGGCACAACGGTTTGCTACGCCTATATGCAGGCCGTCGGGATGGTCAATGACCACATTGCGTCCTGCTTCCGCGCGCCGAAGTAATCAGTATGCTGCCGTCCGATGGGCGGCAGATCACTTGTGTTCAAAGGCTATGAGCCGGTTGAAGCTGTCACGGTGTGCCTTGGCTACCGTGAGGTTATCAATGACTTCGCCGACCGTGGGATCCTGTTTACCGGCCGCTGCTATTTCGGCGAAGAACTTATCGATGGCGGCACCGTCAGGGAAAAAGATGGCGAGGGCGTAGAGGCCGGGCGGATAAGAGTGGACGTCCTCCTCGTCGAAGTTGTACATCAGGATCGTGCCGTTCGCGACGTCCTTGTCGAGCACCGGTTTAATCTGGTTCAGCACGTATCCCTGGAGCGCATGATCCGCTCCCGGCCTAGCCTGCCATTCAGTTACGCGCAGATAACCGGTGGCGTTAGAGACCGGGTTCCCGCCGTGGGCGATGGTGTGGAGGAACTCGTCGCGCTGTCCCAGACCGTTTCAAGAGCCTTCAGCAGGTTGGCTCGGCTGGTGGCGGTGAAGAAGTCGGAATGAGTATAACCGTCTTCCTGGTGCACCCTCTCTGCAAGGATTCCCCAGGCAACGATGGTGCCGTCGCCAACAAGCTTGCGCATGGTCGCCTCTGTGGACTTTTCCTGCTGCTCAAAGGCCGCCCAATCACTTCGTGGGACAGCCCAATGGGAAACGTACGTATAGTAGCCCTGGTCCTGCGGGCCCGATTGGGCGCGAAGAAAACCTGCACTCAGCCCTACCGCACACGCCAGCAATACTGCCGTCAAAAGACGCCTGTACATAGACACCCCCTCTGCAGATAATTCGCGGTGCCCAACACCACGGCTCTTCCGGCCGCAACTTCAGCTTTCCCCTTGGCTGGATTGCATCGATTATACGCCGTTCACCGGCGCCGTCAATCAAAATGCCTCATTTGTGCCGGGGGCTTAACCTTGCGGCTTGCGCCACCAGCTGAAGCAAACCCGCCGGGGGAGGGGAGCCCTCTGGGCTCCCGCCTTGCGAGAAGGCGCAGCTTCGCGGCCGCACTCCAAGCGGGCAGGTTTTTGTCTTCCCTGGCGCGTTAAGCCCTGCCCAGCCGCGACGGAAAAAAGGTGCAACCTGCCGGTGCGCCGAGGCATCTTGCAGGTAGTGAACCCCGATCATCCCAAGCCGAGCCTAAAGGCGGTGGACGTACTTGCCGGATGGGGCAGGGTACTGAGCGGCAGGGTGCCGATCCTGTCGATCGAGATCACGCGCGAGTGTCCGCTGAACTGCCCCGGATGTTACGCTTACAGCGACGCGCACCTGGGCGGCGGGATCACTCTCGACGAGTTGAGCGATCTGCGCGGCGACAAGCTTGTTGAAGGCGTTCTGGGGATTGTCCGCCGGCATAAGCCGCTGCACGTTTCGCTGGTCGGCGGTGAGCCGCTGGTGCGTCACCGCGAGTTGAGCAGGATTCTTCCTGTTCTCGGCAAGATGGGCGTGTATTCGATGGTGGTGACGAGCGGCGTGATTCCCATCCCCATCGAGTGGATGAGCATCCGCCGGTTGCGCGTGGCGGTTTCA
>Ga0070737_10004319_pt1 | contig 14376 bp, 11 predicted proteins | sample Coa_R1_10_FD_66438 | JGI IMG/M metagenome (GOLD analysis project Ga0070737, IMG submission 66438) | Surface soil microbial communities from Centralia Pennsylvania, which are recovering from an underground coalmine fire - Coalmine... | ecosystem: Environmental > Terrestrial > Soil > Unclassified...
GGCGGGCCGATCGGAATCGAGCGGCTCAAGGCGCGGCCGGTGACGACCCTGTGCATCGAGTGCAAATCCTCGCAGGAAGCGCGGGAGAAGGGGCGCTAGCTGGGGCGGGCGGCCTCGCGCATATTCAGTCGGACTCAGACTGCATCTGGAAATCACTTACTGTCCGTGAAAATAAAAAAAGCCGTAATACTGGCCGCCGGGTTCGGCACGCGGATGCTGCCGGCTTCCAAGGTGGTACCCAAGGAACTGCTGCCGGTGCTCGACACGCCCGCTATCCAGCTCGTGGTCGAGGAAATCGCCGCGTCGGGTATCAGCGATATCATCATGGTGATCAGCCGCGGCAAGGGCGCCTTGCTCGACCATTTCGCGCCCGCCCCCGAGCTGGAGCGTTTTTTGGCGCAGCGCGGCAAGCACGAGCTGCTGGAGGTGGTGCGCAAGACCTCGACGATGGCGCGCATCGCGGCGGTTGAGCAGCGCGAGGCGCTGGGCATCGGCCACGCCGTACTCCAGGTCAAGGAGGCGGTGGGCAACGAGCCGTTCGCGGTCCTGTTGCCCGACGACATCTGCGATTGCCCCCGCCCCTGCCTGCGCCAGTTGATGGATGTAGCGGAGGAGCGCGAGGCGCCGGTGGTGGCGCTGATGCGGGTGGCGCGCGCGGAGGTGTCGAAGTACGGCATCGTCGAGGGGCCGCAAATCGCGCCGCGGCTTTATCGGATGACCGGGATGGTGGAGAAGCCGCCGGTGGAGCAGGCGCCCAGCGAGATGGCGATCATCGGACGCTACCTGCTGCCGCCCGAAATCTTTGCCATCCTGGAGCGGGCCAGGCCCGGTCACGGCGGCGAAATCCAGCTCACTGACGCGCTGCTGGAATTGGCCCGGCGGGGCGATCTTTACGGTTACGAATTTGTCGGCGCGCGCTACGACATGGGCGACCGCCTGGGCTTCCTGACCGCCCAGATTGCCTACGGGTTGCGCCATCCGCAAACCGCTGATAAGTTGCGCTCTTACCTAAAGTCGATTCTCTCCTGAAAGTCCAGCCGGTCGGGGCAGTAGCTCAGCTGGGAGAGCACCACGTTCGCAACGTGGGGGTCGAGGGTTCAAATCCCTTCTGCTCCACCAATTTTCCTTTCCAAATTAAAGGCGTTGTGCATGCTCTGGAGGGGCAAACTGCACCGATTCGAAGCCGCCGCAGTCCATCTTCGCCAGCTCCAGGGTGTCGTCTTTCGCCACTTTCGCACGAATCCGCCGGGGCGGCCTGCCGACCCCGGTGTTGGGCTGAGAATCTTTCGGCTCCATCTTTTAGACCACGTTCTCGGTGAGTGCGGCTACGGTCCTGACTCCTTCTCCGGACACGCCGGACGCGGCATCGCCACGCCCTATGCGCGTGCGGCGTAGGCGCCCGACGCGCGCCGCCGGCGCCCTATCCGGTGCAACGAGCCCTCACGCGAGAAATGCGCGAGCTGGCGGTCAAAAACAGTGACATCAAGCGGCTACAGACATCGACCGGACAATCCGCCGTCCGGGCGCTTGCAGGGCCCGCTGGCGAGGTGGCGCGCGAACTATGGGAGGGGGTTCAACTGCTTCTCGAGCCGAGCGCGTGAAGCGCTTTTCGCGCGACAGAGCCATTTCGGAAAGTCGAAGCGCGCGAGCGAAAAAATTGCGCGATCGCGTTGGAAACGATCCGAATTTTGGCGCCGCGTCTGAGATCTTCATGGCTGACTAACCACAGTGGACAAAGATTGGGCGGCTCATCGCGCCAGACTCTTTCAAGCCCGGATTCTTTATCTGCTATACAGCATGGCAGTTCCGCGATTCCCAGACCCTCCGCCGCCGCTCGCAGTTGCGCAAACGTGCTGTTGCTGTTGAACCCGGCGATCGCACCTTCGAGCGACTCGCCCAGGTATGGAGCAGCAAGGCCAGCGACGGGTTGCAGATAACCGATCAGAGAGTGGCCGGCCAGTCCTTGACCGCGAATGGGCCGCCCGCGTTTTGCGATGTAATCGGGCGAAGCGTACAGCGCGAACCCATACTGGCCCAGCTTGCGGCAGATCAGGGCCGGCTGGGTGGGTCGGGGAAGTCGAACGGCAAGATCTGCCTCGCGCCTGGCAATGTCGAGAGCACGATAATCGATGAGCAACTCGACCTCCAGCTGCGAATGTTCGTCGCGAAGGGCGCGAAGTGCGGGAACGACAAGACAACTCGCCAAGGTTTCCGTAGTAGCGATTCTGACGACCCCGCTCAGCTTCGCGTCATGGCCAGCGACCATCCGCTCAACGGCGGCGGCGGCACCTTCCATGGTTTCGCAAACGCTAAGAATGCTGCGTCCGGCTGAGGTCAGCACCAATCCGTCTGAGGTTCGATTAACGAGCTTCGCACGCAGCCGCCGCTCCAGGGCGGCAAGCCGGCGTCCAACGGTAGCGTGGTCCACCTGTAAGATTCGGGCCGCACCCGACAGCGTGCCCTCGCGGTACGCTGCCAGGAGAAATCGCCCCAGCCAAGGAGCTTGACATGCCGATTCGCATCGAGCGCAGTGACCGCGTGCTGACAGTAATCCTGTCGCGTCCTGAAGTCCGCAACGCCATCGACCCCGAGCATGCCGACGAATTGCACGCCGTGTTTGTCGCCTTCGACACCGACGACACGGCAGATGTCGCCGTCCTCTGGGGAGAAGGTGGCGCGTTCTGTGCTGGCGCCGACCTGAAGAGCCTCGCAAAGCGCGGCATTGCAACGCCCGGGAACCGCCACACCCACCGCTCGCTCGAATTCCCGACCGATGGCGGGCCGGTCCCTCGGGGACCCCTGGGGCCAACGCGCCTGGGGCTCAACAAGCCCGTCATTGCGGCCATCGAGGGCCCGGCCGTCGCGGGCGGCATGGAACTCGCCCTGTGGGCGGACTGCCGGGTCATGGCGGAAGGTAGTTACATGGGCGTCTACAACCGCCGTTGGGGCGTACCCCTGACCGATGGCGGGACCATTCGCTTGCCGCGTCTGGTCGGTCAGGGCCGCGCGCTCGAGCTCATCATGACCGGCCGCAAGGTTGACGCCCAAGAATGTCTAAAGATCGGCCTTTGCGAGCGGATCGTTCCGAAGGGTAAGGCCCGAAGCGCAGCCGAGACGATGGCCCGAGAGATAACACGGTTTCCCCAAAAGTGCCTCCGCACCGACCGTCGTGCGGTCTATTTGCAGCACGGCATGCCCATCGAGGCAGCGCTCGAGCGCGAATGGGCCAACTCCGCGGGTATTTTCGAAGCCGAAGGTGCCGCCGGTGTGGCGCGTTTCGTGCGGGGCGCGGGCCGCCACGGCGATTTCGGCCGACCGGCCGATAGCTGACAGACGTGCGCTCGCGAGACTGTCAGTGATTTTGCCAGAGGAGCAAGCACCTTCTCCTGGATCGACTCGAATCCTGAGGGCGGTTCGACTGAAAAAGATCAGTTGAGTTGAATCTCGCCGTCAAACTTGAAAAAGCTACAACCTGGGAGCTGTGCCCAGAAGATAACCCAACTGTTGTTTTCGGGTTCAATTCGCCACACCTCCCCCACAATTCTTTGGAAAATTTGGGCCTTTTTTAGATCGCCTCCTCTGAGGTAGCCCGGTCAGTTCTTACGGGTAGGCGCGAGCCTTGCCCAGTTACGACGTCTGTCGTAGGCTGGGCCTAAGCAAGAAGGTGAACGGTCAATTTCGATTACCCGGCGGCGATCTTGAATACGCGGTGCTGGCAAAACTTTGGGAGTTGGGCAGCGCTTCGGGGCGGGAAATTCACACGCACGTGGGTGTGCCCCAGGGGCTCGTCTACACCACGATCGCCAAGGTTTTGGACCGGCTGCACGCCAAACGCCTTGTGACCCGCGAGCGCAAAGGCATCGCCTTCGTCTACCGTCCGCGTGTGGCCCGCGCCGTAATCGAAGCGGCCCGCGCCCGCGAGTTGTTGGCGAGGCTGCTCGGCCCTGCCCCGCACTCGGCGGCGGCGAGACTGGTGGACGCGGTGGAATCACTCGATCCACAGCTGCTCAATGAACTCGCAAATGCGATTGCCGCCCGGCGGAGGGCAAAGCATGGACCGTGAGTGGTGTCTGAGCATGCTGCTCGCCCTGTTCGGGGGGACGATGCTTCTTGGCTGTGGCTGGTGGCCTGTGGCGCGCGCCCGCCAGATTAGCGCGCGCGGACTTGAACGAATCGCCTGGTCTCGCGTGTGGCTACCACTTGCGCCGGCGCTGACTGTTGCGGCGGCGCTTTGCGGATGGGCACTGAGAGAACCGGATCCGGTTCCAGAGAAGGTGCCGAAATCCCTCATCCTTATCAGCCTTCCCTTTGTCCTGCTGATCGCCAGAGCCGCGATCCGCGCAACCAGGTCACTGCTAGCTGTCCGCGGCGGTCTCGGAATTGCCACGGTGGGTCTGTTGCGGCCTCGGATCGCATTTTCTCAGGATCTGGCAATCAGCTTGGACGAGCGAGAAGTCGCAGCGGCACTCGAGCACGAGCGCGCCCACGCACGGCATCGGGATCCGCTGCGGATTTGGCTGGCGCAACTTGCAACCGACTTGCAATGGCCGTGGCCGCAGGCGCGTGAACGGCTGCAAGGATGGCTCCTTGCGCTCGAACTGGCGCGAGATGAAGAGACACGTGCCGCAGGCGTCGATGGCGCCGACCTGGCCAGCGCGATTGTTGTCGCGGCGCGATCCCTTCGGGGAACGAGTCCACCGTTGGGTGCGGCGTTGATTGGCGAGCGCTGCGCGTTGAAGCAGCGGATCGCGCGGCTGCTTGCGCCTCTGCCCGACGCGCCGGGTACGACGTGGGCGGACACGTGGCGCTCATTTCTCTTCTTGATACCCGTCCCCTTAATCGCGTTGGCGCTCGGCGCGGCCTTCGGCGAGCGGGCGATCCGCGTCCTGCTTTGAACGGCGGCTAAAGGCCGCGTTTTCTTTGCACGCGGGCTGCTGAGGCTACGGAATCGATGGACTTGCGCGCTGTAACCGCGCTCATGCTTGCGGCAGCATGCACGTTTTGTGGGTGCGCGGCGTATCGCCCCGCGCCGCTCGAGCCGGATAAAACCGCCCAACAGTTTGCCCAGAGGTCGCTCGATAATGCTGAGCTTTGCGCCTACCTGAAGGAGAATCTGGCCGCTCGGCGTGACGCGTGCCAACCAAAACAGCGGAATCTCGCGGCGCTGACCCTGGTAGGATTGTTTTACAGCCCCGCTTTGCGCGTGGCCGAGGCAAAGCTTCGGGTCGCTAGAGCGGCAATTATCACGGCCGGACAGAGGCCCAATCCAAGCTTGGGGCTCGGTCCCGCCTACACGGCCACGGGTGCTCCCGCGGTCGTGCCGTGGGCTATCGGCGCTGCGTCGTTCAATTTTCCCATAGAGACCGCCGGGAAGCGCGGTTACCGGATTGCCCAGGCGCAGCGCCTCGCCGACGCCGCGGCGCTCGCGGCCGGCGACGCCGCATGGCGTGTGCATAGCGATGTACGCGCCGCGCTTTCGAACCATCTCATTGCACAGCAAGACTACAGCCTGGCGCGCGCTTACGCTTCCGCATCCGAGCGCATCGCACAATTGCTTCAGGAGCGCGTGGCGGCAGGTGCGGCAGCCGCTCCGGCGCTCGATTTTGCCCTGGCGAATCTCGCTTCCGCACGGTTGAAGCTCGCTCAAACGCGAAGTCGTGTCGCGGAAACGCTCAACGCGCTCGCGGCCGCACTGGGTGTGCCGGTGGAAGCCCTTCAAGGCGTGACCTTCGCATGGCCGGGGCTCGAACATCCGCCGCAGGATGCTTCGCTGACGCCGGTTCGGACTCGGCGTCTGGCCCTGCTCAATCGAATCGATCTGCGCCGGACGCTGGCTCAATACGCGGCTGCCGACGAGGCGCTCAAACTGGAAATCGCCAAACAATATCCCGATATCAATCTGGGCGGCGGCTACGCATGGGAGATAAACGAGAACATTTTCGAACTCGTTCCGAGCGTGACGCTGCCGCTGATTAACCAGAACCAGGGTCCTATCGCGGAGGCAACGGCCAAACGCGCACAAGTCGCCGCGGAATTCATGGCGCTTCAGCAGGGGGTAATCGCCCAGACAAACGAAGCGCTTACCAGGTATCGGGGCGCGCTGGATGCGTTCAATCAAGCCGCAAACTCGGCCGCTTTCTCGGAGAAGCGACTGGCCGCGATGCAGCGGGCCTTCGCGCTGGGCGATATCGACAGCCTGACGCTGGCGACCGCTGAGCTCGAAACGATCGTCGTGCGGCAGGCGAAGCTGAGCGCCTTGGCCGCCGCGCAACATGACTTGGGCGTGTTGGAAGACGCCGTCCAGCGCCCTCTGGACCCTGACGATCTAGGCTCGTTCACTCTTCCGCCATCGCTTCACAACACCCTGGATGGACAAGACCCGTGATGAGACGGCGAACCTTAGCGGTATCGATCGTTGCCGCCGCTGCGCTGGTTGTCGTTGGCAAACTCTCTCTTGCCAGCGCCGACGCGGATGAGGAGAAGCCGATAGTCTCCGCCGCTGCGCGAGTCTCCCGCGACGCCGCCGGTCATGTCGAAATCGCGATTGCGCCCGGCGCGCAGAAGGTGATTGGACTCACCGTCGAAACGCTGCGACCCGTTGTCCAGACCATTGAGGTTCCGGCCTATGGCTTTGTGCTCGACCCGCTCCCGCTTTCCAAACTCAGCAGCGATCTGTTGAGCGCGCAGGCGGCGCTCGACGCGTCAGATGCGCAGTACCGGAGGGCTAAGCAGCTCTACGCGGAACAGAAAAACGTATCGTTGCGTGACCTGCAAATCGCGCAAACAGCGTACCTCACGGACAAAGTTCGGTTCCAGACACTGCAGCAGCAGCTGCGCGATGGGTGGGGCGCCGAGATCGCGCAGAAGGACGCTCGCGCACGCGGCGAACTGGTCAGTGCACTAATCAGCCGACGCGAAGCGCTCGCACGCGTGACAGCACCTATCGGAGAGCAGCTCGACGGATCTCCACGCGGCGCAGATGTGTACGTGCTCGGCCACGAACAGCAGCCACTCACTGCGCGAGCCATCCATGAAGCACCGACGGTCGACCCCCGTATGCAAGGGCAGAGTTTTCTGCTGCTGATAAGCGCAGACATGTTTCCTATCAGGCCGGGTACGGCAGTTTCGGCCCGTCTGGCAACTTCCGATAAGGCCAAAGGAGTGATGGTTTCTCGCTCTGCAGTCGTGCGATACGCTGGCGCCGAATGGGTCTACCGCGAAGCAAAAAGTGATGTTTTCACGCGTCTGGAAATCTTCCCAGCGCAGTTAACTGGCGCCGGTTATTTCGTTACCCAAGGTCTCCGGCCCGGCACGCGCATCGTGGTTACGGGCGCTCAAACCCTGCTGTCCGAGGAAATGAAATCCGCGATCCAGCCCTCGGACTAAGGCCCCTGAATGATCAGATCCATTGTCGCGTTCTCGCTGCGTTTCCGCGGTATCGTAATTGCGCTTTCATGTCTTGCGTTCGCATACGGAATCTATTCTGCCCTTAACGCAAAACTGGGCGTGTTCCCTGAATTCGCACCGCCGCAGGTGATGATTCAGACCGAGGCGCCGGGGCTCGCCTCCGAGCAGGTCGAAACGCTGGTAACGCAGCCCATCGAAACCGTGCTGCTTGGTATGAACGATGTCGCGACTATCCGCTCGAAATCGATCCAAGGTTTGTCGGTAATAACCGTCATCTTTCGCGAAGGTACGGGTATCTATCGCGACCGTCAGCTCGTAAGCGAGCGCCTGATCGTGGTGGCGAGCCAAATGCCGGCTGGGGTGCCAGCGCCAGTCATGGCACCGCTGACGTCGGCTACGGCCGTGTTCCTCACCGTCGGCCTGACCTCGAACAGGCTTGCGCCGATGGATCTCTGGAGCTTCGCCTACTGGACCATACGTCCCCGCCTGCTCGCCGTACCCGGAGTGGCAAACCTTACAATTTACGGCGGCGGTGTGCGCCAACTCCAGGTTCAGGTCGAATCGCAACGTTTGCTGGCCTACGGCCTAAGCATCGGTCAGGTGCTGGCGGCGGCGCGGCGCGCGACCGGAGTTGAAGGCGCCGGATTCATCGAAAACGCCAATCAGCGCATTGTCATCCGTACAGAAGGGCAGTCCATAACACCACGGCAACTCGGCGACGCCGTCCTCGCCTCCGTGGACGGGACAAGTATTCGGCTGCGCGACGTCGCTCAAGTACGCTGGGCTCCGCAGCCGCTAATCGGTGATGCGGGGATTCTCGGCAGGCCAGGGGTGATCCTGGTTCTGGCGAGCCAGTACGGCGCCAACGCTCTTGAGGTTACGCACAGAGCTGAAAGCGCTCTGCGCGACCTGGCGCCCGCCCTGAAGGCCGAAGGTATCACCCTGTATCCGCACCTTTTCCGCGCCGCTGACTTCATTGAGGTCTGCGTCACGAACATCAGGGCATCATTGCTGCTCGGCGGTGCTTTGGTCGCGATCGTTCTGACGCTGTTTCTCTACAATGTGCGCACGGCCTTCATCTCGCTATCCGCGATTCCGCTGTCACTGCTGGTCGCCGTCATCGTGCTCACACACCTGGGAGCGACGCTTAACACGATCACTCTGGGCGGGCTTGCGATCGCGATTGGCGAAGTGGTTGACGACGCCATCATCGACGTCGAGAACATCTTCCGCCGCCTGCGCGAGAACCGCGCCGGCCCAAATCCAAGGCCGCTGTTCAATGTGATGCTCGACGCCTCGCTGGAGGTGCGCAGGGCCGTGGTCTACGCGACTTTCGTCGTGGCGTTGGTCTTCTTCCCTGTGCTCAGCATGAGCGGTGTGCAGGGCAAGATTTTTGCCCCGCTCGGCTTCGCCTACATCCTCGCAATCCTCGCTTCGCTGGCCGTGGCCCTGACGCTCACCCCAGCGCTGTGCGCGGTGATGCTACCGCGGGCCCGAGTGGAAGCAGAGACCCGATTCGTTCGATGGCTCAAAGGGCTGCATCGCCGAGCGCTTGAAACTTTGTTAGACCGGCCACGCATCGTGGCAATCTGCGTCGCCGGTCTTTGCGTTGCAGCAATCGCGACGCTGCCATTCTTCGGCGGCAGTTTCCTACCCGAGCTTCAGGAGAACAGTTTCATCGTGCATATGACCGCGATTCCCGGCACGTCGATTCCCGAGTCGATGCGGATGGGACATGAGGTTACCAAGGCTTTGCTGCAGGACAGCGATGTCAAGAGTGTGGCGCAGCGCGTGGGCCGCGGTGTGCTCGGCGAGGATGCCCTAGGCCCGCAGGAGAGCGAGTTTGATGTGACCTTAGAACCGCGCAACGGCGAGCATGTTGACGCCGCGCAGGCAAAGATTCGCCGCATCCTCAGCCGGTTTCCCGGTTATGACTTCGGCCTGAACTCGTTCCTGACCGAACGGATCGAGGAGACGCTTTCCGGCCAAACTGCCGACGTTGCCGTAGACATCTTCGGCCATGACCTCGATGCCCTCGATCGAGCCGGAGACGCGGTCGCGGAGGTGCTACGAACCGTTCGGGGAAGCGCCGACGTTCGGGTGCTGGCCCCCGGCGGAATGCCGCAACTGGCGGTCAGGCTAAAGCCGGCTCGTCTGATCCAGTTCGGCTTCTTGCCGCTCGATGTCCTTTCGGCGGTCCGCACTGCTTACCAGGGTGACGTGGTCGCGCGAACTTATGAAGGCAATCGCATATTTGGCGTGTCGGTCATCCTCGATCCTGCCGACCGCATGGATCCCGACGCCGTCAAGGGGCTGCTGCTCAGGAACAGCGAGGGCAATGTCGTTCCGCTGGGCGAGCTCGCTTCCGTCTCGCTCGCGACGGGACGCTACTCAATTCTTCACAACGGTGGGCGGCGGGTACAGATCGTGACTTGCAACGTACGGGGGCGTGCGCTCGATTCGTTCGTCGCCGAAGCGCGCAAGAAAGTCGCAAACATCCCCCTTCCCGCCGGCGCCTATATCGAGTTCAGCGGCGCCGCCGCGGCGCGGGCAAGCGCGCTTCGACAGATCCTTCTCAACTCCGTGATCGCCGCAGTCCTGATCTTCGTCCTTTTGTACTTCGCTTTTGGAAATCTCAGGAACTTATCCCTTGTACTGATCAACGTGCCATTCGCCCTCGTCGGCGGAGTTATCGCCGGATGGCTTGGAAGGGGATACCTTTCGTTGGGCTCGATCGTTGGCTTCGTGACACTGTTTGGAATCACCATGCGTAACTCGATAATGATGATTTCACACTTCGAGCACTTGGTCGCGAATGAAGGCATCAACTGGGCGCGTGAGGCCGCGCTGCGCGGCGCCTCCGAGCGCCTCCTTCCGATCGTGATGACGGCCACGGTGACCGCACTTGGCGTTCTTCCCCTCGCAGTCGCCAGCGAAACGCCCGGCCGCGAGATCGAAGGTCCAATGGCAGTCATCATTCTGGGTGGTCTCCTCACCTCGACTGCGCTCAATCTGCTGGTTCTCCCAATCCTTGCGCTCCGTTATGGGAAATTCGAAACCGTCAATTCCCGCGAACTCGGTTCGGCGCCAAGGGGCTAGCGCGGTCACAGAAGTCTGCAAACGCATGCCCGGCAGGACGAAGGCAAGCATCTTGCGACAAAAGGGTTCAGAGGAGCGCCGCCGGGTCCATGCTTGCTGATCGTTCGCCTATCCTTATTGCGATCGCAAACATGCGCCGGCTGGAACTGATGAGCGCCTGCCATCTGCCGCTGACAACTGCACCGCGGCGCCTCGGAAGGCTGGGAATACCGGCGGCGCCATTTAGCGGCGCATCATCAACGGGCTGGAGCAAGCTTATCGCGCGCTAATTGTTGCTGCTCATCAGGGCCTTGAGCACGCGGGGCGGTGACATCGGGGTAAACCGCATGCGCACGCCGGTGGCGCGATACAGCGCGTTGGCGACCGCAGCCGGCGGCGGCACGATGGAAACTTCGCCCACGCCGCGCACCCCCAACGGGTGAAGTGGGTTGGGCACCTCGACTACGCAGGTCTCAATCAGCGGCAGGTCGAGGCAGGTCAGCAAGCGGTAGTCGAGGAAGCCGGCATTGCGCAGCTTGCCCTGGTCGTCGTAAACATACTCCTCGTTAAGGGCCCAGCCGACGCCCTGCACGGCGCCGCCCTGCATCTGACCCTCGACGTAGCTGGGATGAATCGCTTTGCCGGCATCCTGAGCCACAGTGAGACGAAGGACCCGCACTTTCCCGGTTTCGGGATCGACTTCCAGGTCGACCAGCGCTCCGGCGAAGGCAGGGCCGACGCCGGCGACCTGCACCGAAGCGCGGCCGCTGACCGGTCCGCCCGTGCGCACGAACTTGGCGGCCATTTCCTTCAGCGTCATCGGCGCCTTGCCGTTGTTCTTCGAGATCAGCTTGCCCTCAACGTAATCGATATCCTCGGGTTTGCAAGACCACAGCCTGGCGGCGCGTTCCTTTAGCTGGCGTACCGCGTCCTGCGCAGCCTGATAGACCGCCCACCCGGTTGCCATCGTGACGCGGCTGCCGCCGGTCACGTCACACTGGCCGATCGAGTCGGTGTCGGCGACGCTGGGCCGCACCTCCTCGGCGGCAAGCCCCAGCACCTCGGCCGCAATCATCGCCATCGAGGCGCGCGTCCCGCCGATGTCCGGATTGCCGGTCACGACACTGGCAGTGCCGTCAACGTGGATGTTGACCAGCGCCGAAGACTGCATGCCGGCGTTGATCCAGAAGCCGAAGGCGACCCCGCGTCCGCGGTTGTGGCCGGTCAGCCTGGATTTGTAATGCGCGCTGTTTTTGAGCGCCTCGCAGACCTCGACGAATCCGATCCGGTTGTAAGGTCCCCCCAACATCGAGGGCGTGCCCTCTTTGGCCGCGTTCAGAATGCGCAAATCGATGGGGTCGATCCCACATCGCTCCGCCACTTCGTCCAGCGCCGACTCCATGGCAAATGCTGCGTTGGGAGCACACGGCGCGCGGTAGCCCACCGTCTTGGGCCGGTTGACCACCACGTCATAGCCGTCGATGAGATAATTGGAGATGTTGTAGGGCGCCAGCACTGTCATCGCACCGGCTACCACCGGCGAGCCGGGGTACGCCCCGGCCTCGTAGGCGAGCCATACCTGGGCGGCCATGATCCTTCCATCTTGTTTGGCGCCCAGCTTGACCTTGATTGTGGAGCCCGAAGCTGGGCCGGCGGCGCGGAGCACCTCGGCCCGGCTCATCACCATCTTCACCGGGCATCCGGTCTTCATCGACAGCGCCAGCGCCAGCGGCTCGAGGTAGGTGGTGGTTTTGCCGCCGAAGCCTCCGCCGATTTCCGCCGGGATGACCTTGATGTCGCCAACCGCAATGCCCACCAGTTGCGCGGTTATCGAGCGGACCTCGAACGGCGCCTGTGTCGAACAAATGATGGTGGCGTGGCCGTCGGAGTTGTAGATCGCGAGCGCATTGGGCGGTTCGAGGTAGCCGTGATGCACCATTTCGGTGTGGTATTCGCGCTCGATGATGATGTCGCAGTCCCCAAACGCCTCTTCCACCTTGCCGCGCTGGAACTGGATGTGGGAGGCGACATTGGTAGGCTTGTCGCCCGAGTCGGCGTTGCGCAACTCCGGATGCACAATCGGCGCGTCGGGCTTCATCGCGTCATCAACATTGAGCACGGCCGGCAGCGGTTCGTACTCCACCTCGATCAGGCCCAGCGCCTCTTCGGCGATGTGCGGTGAGGTCGCGGCGACGGCGGCGACAGCGTGGCCATCGTATAGGGCCATTCCGCGTGCCAGCGTGTTGTGCGCCCAATGCTTGGGATTGAACGGGGTCTCGCCCAGCGCCTCCATCCGGTCGGGCAGGTCAGGCAGGTCGTTGCCGGTGATGATGGCCTTGACCCCCGGCAGCGCCAACGCCCTCTCGCTGTTGATCGATTTGATCCGGGCGTGAGCATGCGGACTGCGCAGCACCTTGCCGTACAGCATGTTGGGCAAGCTGTAGTCCGCCCCGTACTTGGCTCGTCCCGTAACTTTGTCGACCCCGTCGTGACGAATCGGACGCGTGCCGATGACTTTGAACTGTTGCCTTGTGTCCGCAGCCATTGAGTGGTCTCTCGTGACCTGTTTTGGTGGTGGCTTTACATCGATTTTATGGCACTTCGCTGTCAGATAATAAAGGCTCCTCCAGCAAAGTCAAGCGCGATTCGGACACAGCGAGACGGCGCCTGGCCGACCTGCTTTCTCTGAAGATAGGCACAAGACGACTTGCGAGCCTGGTCCCCTCGACCGGACGCTAAAGAGGCTGACGCGTGGAAAAGTCATCGGTGGTTCCTCCACGCCGTTGAAACCGGTTGTACGAGGCGGCCTTGGCGCGCGCTTGACAACTCTTCTTCTTTTTTGTGACAGTCATCTGTCAAGAGAGCAATACCAACAGGCATCGCGCGCATCCAAAGTGGGACATCGAATGAAAAAATCCAACGTTAGGGGACGGCCCCGGGCTCCCTCAGCCTGGCGGAGACCGGCAAACTCATTGAAAGTCGGATAAGGACTGAAAGATGCCCGACGAACTCACGGGAAAAGTTGCCATCGTCACGGGTGGCGCTTCGGGAATCGGCCGCGGGACCGCGCAGCGGTTTCTGACAGAAGGCGCTCGGGTCGTGATTGCCGACGTCGATCGGGAGCGCGGGGCGGCGTTTGCGGCGGACTGCGGTCCGAACGCCGCCTTCAAGCACACCGACGTGGCTGATGCAGAGCAGGTTCGAGAGCTTGTCGCCTTCACGGTGCAGAGGTTCGGCGGCCTGCATATCATGCTCAACAACGCCGGTATTTCCGGCGCTCGCCACCCCCGGCTGCTGGACGAGGACTTCAGCGACTTCCAGCGTATCATGGCGGTGAACCTGCTCGGAGTGATGCTTGGCACGCGGGAGGCAGCCCGGCACATGGCAGGACACGGCGGCGGGTCCATCATCAATATCTCATCTGTAGGCGGAATCCAGCCGGCGCCGGGCTTGTGGACGTACCACACTTCCAAGGCGTCGGTGATCATGTTCACCAAGTGTGCGGCGATCGACCTCGGCGAGTATGCCATCCGCGTCAACTGCATCGCACCCGCCAACATCGAAACGCCGATCCTGTCTTCAGTCCTCGCGGTTCATGTGCCCGAGCAGGAGAAGGCGCAATTCATGAGCGCGGTGCGCAAGTTTATCATGTCCCGCCAACCGCTGCGGCGGCAGGGAACGACGGACGACATCGCGGAGGCCGCCGTGTACTTCGGCAGCGACCGGTCCAGCTACGTCAGCGGAACTGTGTTGCCGGTCGATGGCGGGATGCTCGCAGGCACTCCTGCGACGTCGAACAGCTTTGAGGACATCGTCAAGCGCGCCAAGCCCGCATGACTCGAGGCCGGCACATCGCAACCACGCCCGGGGGAGCCTGCTTGACGGGGAATG
>Ga0070737_10004320_pt1 | contig 14374 bp, 12 predicted proteins | sample Coa_R1_10_FD_66438 | JGI IMG/M metagenome (GOLD analysis project Ga0070737, IMG submission 66438) | Surface soil microbial communities from Centralia Pennsylvania, which are recovering from an underground coalmine fire - Coalmine... | ecosystem: Environmental > Terrestrial > Soil > Unclassified...
CGCGCCCCGGGGCGGACACGATCACCCAACCTTTCGGGCCCATCGTCGCGGTGGGTGAATGTCGAGCCCCCGGCGGGTGAATGTCGAGGCCCCCGGCGGGTGAATGTCGAGCCCCCGGCGGGTGAACGTCGGCCCCCCGGTGGGCACGCGCGGATGACCGAACGGCGAGCGCCCCCCGGACGCCGCTCCCCGCCCCGGCGGGCCCCAAACGTCACGACTCTCACACGCCCGGCAACAGCCTCGTGCCGATTGCGTCACGACTTTGCGGATTTTCCGGAGAGGGCGGCCTGTGCCGTCTGACCCGCCCATAGACTCGATCACGAGCTCTGAAACGTCACGAAAGGAGCCATGGAGATGGCTGGAGGCAACATCAACCGGGTGATCATCACCGGCAACCTGACCCGCGATCCGGAGACGCGCTCGCTGCCGAGCGGGACCTCGCTGTGCTCGCTGCGCATCGCCTGCAACGGCCGGCGCCAGAACCGCGAGACCCAGCAGTGGGAGGACGTGCCCAACTACTTCGACGTCACGGTGTGGGGCCAGCAGGGCGAGAACTGCGCCCGGTATCTGTCCAAGGGTCGTGGGGTCGCCGTCGACGGCCGGCTGCAGTGGCGCGAGTGGACCGATCAGCAGGGCAACAAGCGCCAGTCAGTTGATATCGTCGCTGAATCCGTGCAGTTCCTCGGCGGTCGTGACGACGCTGGCGCTGGTAACGGGGGCGGTTTCTCGAGCAGCGCGCGCGCCGCGGAGAGCGATGTCCCGATCGACACCGGCGACTTCGATCGCACCCCCGTGGCCGCCGGATCTGACGACGACATCCCGTTCTAGAGCGAACCAACTTCCGATACTGAGCTAGGCTGGTCAACGTGGCAAAGCAACGCAGACGTCCGGTGCGCCGGCGCGATCGTAAGGGCGGCCCCTCCGCGGGCCGTCGCAAGTCCTGTCCGTACTGCCGGGACAAGATCGAGCAGGTCGACTACAAGGACCTCTCGATGCTGCGCCGGATGATCTCCGATCGCGGCAAGATCCGCTCGCGACGGATCACCGGCGCGTGCCGCCGCCACCAGAGTCAGGTCGCTCGTGCGGTGAAGCGCGCCCGCGAGCTCGCCCTGCTGCCCTACGTGGCTGAGGGGAGCGATCACCGCGGTGGACGCGGCGATCGTGACCGCGACCGCGACCGCTGAGTTCGGAAGAGGAGCCGTAGCGATGCCCCAGGCAATCCTGCTCGAGGACGTCGAGTCGCTGGGAGAGCGCGGATCGGTGGTCGAGGTCTCGGCCGGCTATCTGCGCAACTTCCTGGTGCCCCGCAAGCTGGCCGAGGCGGCGACGACCGGCTCGATCAAGCAGGCGGAGCGCCGGCGTCAGGACGCCGAGAAGGCGGCGCGCGAGGCCGAGGAGCGGGCGCGTGAGAGCGCGTCGGTGCTCGGCCGCACGGTGCTGACGATCACCCAGCAGGCGGGCGACGACGGCCGGCTGTTCGGCTCGGTCACCACGCAGGACATCGCCGACGCGATCCGCGAGGCGCGTGGCCTCACCGTGGACCGGCGCCGCATCCACCTCGAGGAACCGATCAAGAACGTCGGGACCTACATGGTCGTCGTCGAGGTCGTGGACGGGGTCACCGCCACGGTCAAGACGATGGTCACCGGCTCCTAGCCGCGCTTTCTCCTCGGCGCCAGTCACGGCGCGTCCGCTCGCGCGGCGCCGGTCACGCCGCGCCCCGGTCGTGCCGGTCACGCCGCGCCGGTCACGGCGCGCCCGGTCGTGCCGGTCGCGCGGCACCGCGCCGGTCACCCGCTCCCGCGGGTCGGCGCGCCCGCCTGACGTCGCCGGCAGCCGTCTGCCGCTCCGCGCCGACGAGAAAACTTGACCATGTGAGCGTTAACAACGCCGGTTGCTGGGTACTACGCACGTGCGGTCGGTCCATCGTCCGGCGCGGTTGCGCGGACACGAGCAAAGGAGAGAGGTTGCCTACCTACGGACAGCGCTCTCGGCGCGCGCGGCTCACGCGGGCGTCGGCAGGTGCGGCGGTCGCGTCGTGCGCGGCGCTCGCCACGATCGGCTCGGGGGCCGCCTTCGCGGCGACCCCGCAGCACAAGCACCACGGCCACAAGCAGAAGACGCAGAAGACTCACCCGACGATGGCCGGCGGGAAGGCGAAGGTCACGTCGGCCCCCTGGGGCACCATCGCGGCCGGACCGAGCACCGGCCAGACCGCGGACCTCTACACGCTGAAGGGCGCCGGCGGCATGAAGGTCAACATCTCGACCTTCGGCGCGGACGTCCAGTCGATCAAGGTGCCCAACAACAAGGGCAAGATGGTCGACGTGGTGCTGGGCTTCCCGAACCTGAACGACTACGTCCAGGACTTCACGCAGGGTGCTCAGCAGATCGATTGGCCGATCCCGGGCACCTCGGGAACGGGCGACACCTACTTCGGCGCGACGATCGGCGAGTACGCCAACCGCATCGCCAAGGGCCAGTTCTCGCTCAACGGCCAGACCTACAAGCTCGACATCAACAACGGCGTCAACTCGCTGCACGGCGGCTACCTGGGCTGGAACACGTACAACTGGATGGGCTCGCCGTCGGTCACCCACAACAAGGCGTCGGTGACGCTCAGCGAGAACTTCCCGGCCGGCCAGGGCTGCGACAAGGCGCTCACCCCGGACTGCACCGGGTTCCCGACCGCGATCGACGCGGCGGTGACGTTCACGGTCACGCCGAAGAACGCGCTGCAGATCCACTACTCGGCGACGAACGAATCCCCGTCGCTGTCGACGGTGATCAACCTGACCAACCACTCGTACTTCAACCTCGGCGGTCAGGCCAGCGGCACCATCTACAACCAGGACCTGGCGCTCAACGCCAACCAGTACCAGCCGACCGATCCGACCCAGATCCCCGAGCCGCCGTACTTCCTCAACGTCAAGGGGACGCCGTTCGACTTCCTGAACGGCCATCCGATCGGCAAGAACATCGAGGCGGCGAACAAGCCCGACGGCACCGGCGCCTCGATCACCCAGCTGCAGTACGCGCATGGCTATGACCACAACTGGATCCTCAACCAGCAGGGCAAGTACCGCCTTGCCGCCGTCGCCGAGGACCCGGACAACGGGATCACGCTGTGGGCCTACACCGACCAGCCGGGCATCCAGGTCTACACGAGCAACTACCTGGAGGGTGATCTCACCGGCACGACCGGGACGACGTACCGCCAGGGCCAGGCGTTCACCCTGGAGACCCAGCACTACCCGGACGCGCCCAACCATCAGGGCGACCCGGCGTGGCCGACCGTCGTGCTGCCCGCCGGGCAGACGTTCCAGTCGACCACGGCGTTCAAGTTCGGGGTCAAGGGCCCCAACTACGGCACCTCGGTGCACTTCAAGTAGTCCTCCTCCCCACCCCCGGCCGGGCCGCTCGCGGTCCGGCCGGACCGCCGGCCGGGCCGTCCTCACGCGGTCCGGCCGGCCGTGTTTTCGGCCCGCCATCGGTCGGGCGTCCGGGCCACGGGGCGGTGATCGCCCGCGCCGGAACGGCGCCTCGGGAAACGTCCGCTGAGAGCGGGATGATCGTCTGCTCACCCGTGAACGCGAACCTAGACTCATCAGCCCCGTGAGCGCCGTCGAGTACTCATCGCCTGCCACCGACGGCCGCCCCTCCGGGTCGTCAGCTGCCCTGATGGCGCTGCCGCCGCACAACCTCGACGCCGAGCGCTCGGTGCTCGGCGCGGTGCTGCTCGACGAGCGTCACCTCCACGCTCTGATCGTCGAGGAACAGCTCAAGCCCGAGCATTTCTACCGCGAGCAGCACGGGGCGATCTTCCGCGCGATGCTCGACCTCTACCGCGAGGATCGCAAGATCGACTACCTCACGGTCGCCGAGCACCTGCGCCAGAACAACAAGCTCGAGCAGATCGGCGGCGTCGGCGCGGTCGACGAGCTCGCCGGCTACACCCCGGCCGCGGGCCACGCCCGGGAGTACGGCAAGATCGTCCACGAGCAGGCCCAGCTGCGCCAGCTGCTCACCGCCACCTACACCGTGCAGGCCTCGGTCCACGAGCGCCACGCCGACGCGCGCGACCTGATCGAGCAGGCCGAGCGGCTCGTGCTCGAGATCACGACCGACGAGCGCCAGAAGAAGATCCGCTCGATCCGCGAGATCCTCGACGAGGAGACCGACAAGCTGCACAAGCTGTCGATCTCCCGGACGGCGCTCACCGGCACGCCATCGGGCTTCAAGGACATCGACGAGAAGACGGGGGGCTTTCAGCCCGGCAACCTGATCGTGCTCGCCGCCCGCCCGTCGATGGGCAAGTCGGCGCTCGTCGCCAACATCGCCGAGAACGCCGCACTGGCGGGTCGGGGCGTGGCGCTGTTCAGCCTGGAGATGTCCGAGTCCGAGCTCGCGCAGCGCTTCATCGCCTCCCAGGCCGGGATCCCCGGCGAGTCGCTGCGGCGGGGGAAGGTCGCCGACTCACAATGGCCGAAGATCGTCGAAGCCGCCGAGCGGATGTCGCAGGCGCCGCTGTACGTCGACGACTCCTCCGACACCGGGGTGCTGGAGATCCGCGCCAAGTGCCGGCGGCTGCACGCCCAGCTCGACGGTGGCCTCGGGCTGGTGATCATCGATTACCTGCAGCTGATGCGCTCGGAGGGACGGATCGAGAACCGGGTGGAGGCGGTCGGCCAGATGAGCCGGGGGCTGAAGGGGCTGGCCCGTGAGCTCGGCGTGCCGGTGATCGCCCTCTCCCAGCTCTCGCGCGCGGTCGAGCAGCGCGCCCAGAACGACAAGAAGCCGGTCCTCTCCGACCTGCGTGAATCGGGCGCGATCGAGCAGGACGCCGACCTCGTGATGTTCATCTACCGCGACGAGTACTACAACCGGGACTCCGAGCGACCCGGCGAGGCGGACATCATCATCGCCAAGCACCGCAACGGCCCGATCGGCGAGGTCGTGCTCACCTTCCGCCACGACTTCCCCAAGTTCATGAACTACGCCGGAGACCGGTTCCAGTGAGCGCCTGCCAGTTCGGGATCTGCGACGGCTCGGGCTTCGTCTACGACATGGAGACGAACACCGCCAGTGACTGCCGCTGCCGGGCGCAGCGCATCTCCCGGGCGCAGGCGCGGAGCCTGTCGGCCGTGATCCCGCGCCGGTACCGCGACGTCGCGTTCGACCGCCCGCCGGTGAGCGACATCGACGCCGGGATCGTCCGCGCGGTGCGTGAGTACGCCGCCCGCGTCGACGATCACCTGGCCGCCGGCCGCGGCCTGTGGCTGATGGGACCGCCCGGCACCGGCAAGACGACGCTCGCGATGCTCGTCTCCAAGGCGGCGCTCGAGCGCGGCCACTCGGTCGCCATCTACTCGCTCCCGCGCCTGCTCAACGAGATCCGCGACACCCACCGGGCCGAGCGCTCCCATGTCGACCTGCTCGACCGGCTCACCGCGGTCGACCTGCTCCACATCGACGACGTCGGCGCCGAGCGCTCCACCGACTGGGTGCTGGAGGAGCTCTACTCGATCGTCAACGCGCGCTATGAGGAGCAGCGCTCGGTGCTCATCACCACGAACATCATGGACCGCGATGAGCTCTGCGAGCAGATCACCCCGCGGACGGTCTCGCGGCTCACCGAGATGTGCGACGAGCTGCCGCTGCTCGGCCACGATCACCGCATGGATCTGCGCACCGCCTGACGGTCGGTCGTCAGCCGACGTTTGAGCAGTCGGCCTGACGGCTAACCACCGCTCCATGTTCGATCGCCGCCGCTCCCTCGCCTCCCTGATCACCCTCGTCGCCGCGCTCGCCGGCGCGCTGGCGACAGGCACCGCCGCCGCCCGCGCGGCCGCCGTCCCGGCCGCGCATCCGATCGCCACCGGCAGCGGCGGCTCGGTCGCCTCGATGGACGCGAGCGCGAGCCGTGCCGGCATCGACGTGCTCAGGCGGGGCGGCAACGCCGTCGACGCCGCGGTCGCCACCGCCAGCGCGCTCGGGGTGACGGTGCCGTTCGTCGCGGGCCCCGGCGGCGGCGGCTTCATGGTGATCTACAACGCGCGCACCCACACGGTGACGACGATCGACGGCCGTGAGACCTGCCCGCGTTCATGCACCAGGTCGCTGTTTGTCAACCCCAAGACGCACAAGCCGATGGACTACGTCACCGCCTCCGATCAGCCACTGTCGACGGGCGTGCCCTCGATGGTCGCGACCTGGTCGCTTGCGCTCAAGCGCTTCGGGCGGATGAGCCTCAAGGCCGATCTCCGTCCCGCGATCTCGATCGCCCGACACGGCTTTGCGATCAACCGCGACTTCCGCCAGCTCACGCGGTCAGGACTGTCGCTGATCCGCGCCTATCCGGCCAGCCGCCAGCTGTTCCTCACGCGCCAGGGCCAGCCGCTGCCGCTCGGCCACGTGCTGCGCAATCCCGCCCTCGCGCACACCTACACCGAGTTGGGCGACCACGGCTCCCGGTATCTGTACGACGGCCCGCTCGGCCGGGCGATCGTCCGGGCCGTCGACACGCCGACCCTCACCCCGGGCCAGAAGGTGATCACCACCCCCGGCCACATGACGCTCGCCGATCTGCGTGCCTACCGCGCGCGCGTCCAGGCCCCGACCCACGTGAGCTACCGCGGGCTGTCGGTCGACGGGATGGGCCCGCCGTCAAGCAGCGGCACGACCGTCGGCGAGGCGCTCAACATCCTCAGCGGCTTCCCGCTGTCGAGCGAGCCCCGGGCCGAGGCCCTCTATCAGTACATCGAGGCCTCGCGCCTGGCCTACGCCGACCGCGATCGTTTCGTCGGCGACCCCCGCTTCACCAGCGTCCCGGTGGCGAAGCTGCTCAGCCCTGGGTTCGCCCACGCACGCCGCTGCCTGATCACCGGCCGGGCGCTCACCTCGCCGCTCGCACCCGGCAACCCGTTCGCGCCGTTCAGGGGCTGCAAGGGACCGCAGCGGCGCGCCGTGCAACCGACGAGCGCCTCGCCCGAGGCTCACCACACGAACAACATCGTCGCGACCGACCGCTGGGGCGACATCGTCGCCTACACGAACACGATCAACTTCTTCGGCGGTAGTGGGGAGGTCGTGCCCGGCTACGGCTTCTTCCTCAACGATGAGCTCACCGACTTCGACTTCGCCGCGGTCAAACCTGGGGTGCCTGATCCCAACCTGCCCGGACCCGGCAAGCAGCCACGCTCGAGCATGGGCCCGATCATCGCCTTCTCCCACGGCAAGCCGCTGCTGTCGATCGGCGCCGCCGGCGGCTCGACGATCCCCGAGACGATCCTGCAGACGTTCATCGGTCACGTCGACTTCGGGATGAGCCTGGCGCAGGCGCTCGCCGCGCCGCGGATCGCCCAGACCAATTCGCCGACGACGCTCGCGGAGCCGCGCTTCTACCGCAGCGCGTTGCGTCACACGCTTCAGACCCGCTACGGCGAGAAGTTCAGCCTCGCCACCGGCTCGATCCTGCCGCTGGACAGCTATCCCGGCGACGCGACCGCCGTCCAGATCCTCGGTGGCGGTCGCGTCCAGTCGATCGCCGAGCCCTACCGGCTGTACGGGGGCTCGGCGTTCGTCGTCCACCCGGAGCGCTGAACTAGCTGACTCCGACCTCGCCGCGCAGCGGGGCGTGCTCCGCGGGCTCCGCGGCCTCGATCGCCGCAAAGCGCATGCGCCGGATGCGGACGAGGTACCAGGCGACGGCCAGTGCGGTCACCACCAGGAACCCGACCGCGGCCTTGTGACCCACCGCGGGGATCGTCAGCGCGGCGATCGCCACCACCAGCCAGGTGAGCGCCGCAAACGCGACCGGACGGTGCCAGCGCCCGAGCGAGAACCCGTTCGGATCCAGCGAGGGCAGCTGCTTGCGGTTGACGAGACCCGCGATGATCACCAGTCCGTAGCCGACGTAGATCGCCACCGAGGAGACACTGGTGATCACCGCCTCGGCCTTCGCCACCACCGTGAAGGCGATCGCGATCACCGAGACGACGATGATGGCGGCGTACGGGCTGTGGTTGCCCTTCGTGACACGGGTGAGGAAGGATCCCGCGGGGAGCATGTTGTCCCGGGCGAGCGCGTACATCTGGCGGGCCGGCGTCGCGGTGTTCATCAGCGTGCAGGCGAAGATCGAGATGAACACCATGACCATCGCGATGTGGGTGAGAACCGACCCCAGGTAGTGCTGCATGATCACGAGCAGCGGGGTGCCGCTCTGCACGACCGCGGGCAGGTTGGGGATGGCCAGGGTGAATCCGAGGATCACGAAGAAGCCGAGCACGGCCGAGATGACGATCGAATAGATGATCGCCCGCGGGACGCTGCGCACGGCCCCCTTCGTCTCCTCCGAGAGATCGGCTGCGCATTCGAAGCCGATCAAGGTGTAGGCCCCCATCAGGATCGACGAGGCGAATCCGCCGAAGTGGGTGTGACCCACGTGGCTGCCCGCCAGGCCGACGTTCGAGCCGAGGCTCACATGGGTGTGTCCGTGGACGAGCGAGTAGATCAAGAAGCCGATCCCGAGCACCGTGATGCCGATGATCTCGGTCACCACCGAGACGTTGTTCACGTGACTGGCGAGCTTCATGCCGACGATGTTGATCGTCGCGACGACCACGATCAGGATGATCGTCGTGATCACGATCGTCCGGGTGCTGGTGCCGATATTGAAGTACGGCGCGAAGTAGGCGGAGAACGCGTAGGCGACGCCGGCGTAACCCGCCATGTAGCCGGCCAGGGTGAACCACCCCGAGAACCAGCCGTACCGCGGCCCCATGAGGCGAGAGCCCCAGTTGTACATCGCGCCCGCCAGCGGCACGCGCACCGCCATCTGCGCCAGACAGAGGGCGACCAGGATCTGCCCGACGGCCACCAGCAGCCAGGTCCAGATGAACCTGGGTCCACCCTGCTGAATACCGAAGGCGTAGTTGCCGAAGATGCCGGTGGTGATGGAGACGAAGGAGAACGACAGGGCGAAGCTCGAGAACGCGCCCATCGTGCGATTGAGCTTCTGCTCATACCCGAACCGCCTCAGCAGTTCAGTATCCGAGTCAGGTGTGCCAGTTGACATTGAGGGTCCCTTCCTGTGTCTGGGCGGCGGGCTAGTACTCGATCGCTTCGATCAGCGCGGACGGCTCGTCCATCAGCGCCCAGAAGCGGTCGCGGATCTGCACGGTGAGCGGTCCGGGGTCACCGCCGCCGATCGTCTCCCCGTCGAGTGACACGATCGGGGTGACTCCCCCGGCGGTGGTCACCGCCATCAGCTCGTCAGCCTCGTAGAGCTCACGGCTGGTGATGTCCCGCAGGATCGCCTCGATCCCCATCGTCTCGGCGATCTCGAACACCGTCCGGCGGGTGATGCCCGGCAGCGCGTTGCGCGATGGCGAGGCGAGCTTCCCGTCCTTGACCACCACGACGTTGAACCCCGGGCCCTCCGCCACGCAGTTGTCGGCGTCGAGCAGGATCGCCGAGCGCGCGCCCCGGTCCTGAGCCTCGAAGCTCGCCGCGGTGAGGTCGCCCCACTGGTAGTTCTTCACCGTCGGATCGACGGTCGCGCGGCTCGCCCGGCGCACGTGACGCGGCACGACGACGGTGGTCCCGAAGATCTGCTCGTGCGGCGGAAAGGCCCACACGTACGGGATCGCGTACACGTACAGCTGGTGGGTGAGCTTGCTGACGTCGCGCTCGCCCTGCCGCTGCCCGAAGCCGCGGGTGATGGTGATGTTCAGGAACGCCTCGCGCAGCTGGGACAGGCTGACACAGCGCTTGGCGATCTCGGCGAGCTCGTCCTTGGACATGCCCACGTCGAGGCGCAGCTGCCGAGCCCCGTCGAGCAGCCGGTCGAGGTGGTCGCCGAGGCGGAACACGTTCCCGTGCCACACGTGGGCAACGGTGTAGGTGAGATCGGAATGGCCGAAGCCGGTGTCGAAGATCGAGATCCTCGCCTCCGCCGCCGGGACGTACTCCCCCTCGATCCACGCCGTCCCGCCGGCCAGCGGGCTTGTGGTGTCCAGCTCGTAGTCGCTGTAGCGGATGACCGATCCGGGCGGAGTGTCCTGGCGGATCGCCCCTGGCTCGACCGCCACGAGGTTGCTGTTGGCGCTCATCGATCAGTTCCTTTCAGGCGGCGCTCATGGAGGACTGGACGACCCGTTCCGCAGCGCGGGTCACCCGGGAGACGATCTCGCCGAGCACCTCGTCGGAATGGGCCATCGACACGGTGAGGTCGGTGTGGAAGTACACGCCCTCATCCAGACACTCGGTGAAGAGCCGCCTGGCCAACCGAGCGTCGACGTGACGGAGGATGTCCGCGCAGCTGCGGATCGGCTCCTCGGTGCCGACGAAGATGCCGTACCCGCACCCGGCGCTCTGCACCCGCGCGGGCACCCCGGCACCGCGCAGCCCCGCCTCCAGCTCCTCGGCATAGGCGCGCGTGCGCGCGGTGAGGCTGTCGTAGAAGCCCGGCTCCTCCAGGAAGTCGAGCGTCGCCTGCGCGGCCGCCAGCCCGGGGATGTTCCCGGCGTGGGTGCCACCCTGCAGCGCGCCCTGCGGCAGCGGCGCGGCCATCACCGCCATCACGTCCTCGCGGCCGGCGATCACCGACAGCGGGAAGCTGGAGGCGACCGCCTTGGACCAGACGGTCACGTCGGGGCGACCGCCGAACGTCCCGGTCGCGCCGCTCAGCCCGGTCTTGAAGCCCGACAGGACCTCGTCGAAGACGAGCAGCACGCCATGCGCGGCCGCCAGCCGGCTGACGGTGTCGAGATACCCCTCCGCCGGCGTGATGCATCCGTTGTTGAGATCGAGCGGGACCATGAGCACGGCCGCGACCCGCTCCTCATATGTCGTCAGCGCCGCCTCCAGAGCGTCCGGGTCGTTCCACGGGACCGGCAGGATCGAGTCGGCGCTCAGCTCGGGGATCCCGCTGCACGACCGGATGCGGTGCGACGGACGCCCGCCGGGGTTCTCGGCGTCGCTGAAGGACGCCATCGAGTTGACCATCGCGTAGTCGCTGGAGCCGTTGTAGTGGCCGTCGATCTTGATCACGATGTCGCGGCCGCTGTAGGCCCGGCACATGCGCAGGGCGGTCGCCACCGCCTCGGTCCCGGTCGAGCAGAAGCGGATGCGTTCTGCGCCCGGAAGGATCCGGGCGAGCCGATCAGCGACCACCGCGGCCAGGCCGGTCTCGTAGCCGAGCACGACGCCGGCCTCGAGCTCGCGCTGCACCGCGCGCAGGACCGCCGGCTCACCGTGGCCGAGGACGGTGCTGCCGTGGGCCATGAACGTGTCGATCAGCTCGCGGCCGTCGGTGAGCTCGAGCGTTGCTCCGCGGGCCCGGCGGACCTCGATGTACCCACCGGTGTACGGGTTCGTGCGAAAGCTCGATGAGATGCCGCCGAGCAGGGCCGGCGCGGTTGCGTCAGTGATCATTCGCCCTCCGATTCAGGGACGCGGGGTGGTACCTCTCTCCTCCCGACCGGGCCGGCTGCGTCGCGCCGTTCCGATGCGGTGCGGGCAAGTTAGAGCGAGCCGCCGAAAGAGAGAAATCAAGATCACTCCGGGATTGATTGCCGTCGGCGATCAATCGCGGCCGGCCGCCGCGACCCCGCGCCGCGGTCAGGCGGCCACGGGGGTGGTGGCGAGCGCGCTGCGGGCGGCATCGAGGAACGGCTGCAGCGCCGGATGCTGGGACCGGTCCGGCCAGGCGAGCGCGATCTCGCACGGCGGCAGATCCTCGATCGGGACGAAGCAGACTCCCGGCCGGCGGTAGTAGCGCTCGGTGGTCGCCGAGGTGACGACGATCCCGCGACCGGCCGCGACGGCTTGCAGCTCGGCATCGCAGGTGGCGACCTCGAGCGAGACGTTCGCCTCCCCGCCGTCGCGGTACTCGGGCAGAAGCCAGTAATCGCGCCACACCCCCGGCGTCGGCGAGGCGATCAGCGGCTCGGGGAGGATCTCGGGGATGGTCACGGACGCCCGACCGGCGAACCGGTGCGAGCTGGCGACGCAGAGCACCCGCGGCTCCGTGCACAGCGTCTCCATCCGCAGTCCCTCGCAGTCCACGGGCGGACGCAGGAACGCGACGTCGGTCGCGCCCGTGTCCAGCCCGGCCTCGGGGGCGGCGAAGTCGAACTCCATGAGCGTGACGGACACCTCGGGGCAGATCCGCTCGAACTCGCGCAGCACCTGCGGCAGGAAGTCCAGTCCCGTGGTCACCTCGTAGCCGATGATCAGCTCCCCCGCCTGCCCGCGCCCGACCTGCGAGGCGCGCACCATCACCGCGTCCAGCGCCGCCACCGCAGTCCGTGCATCATCCAGCAGCGCCCGTCCGGCGGCGGTGAGCACGACCCGCCGCGTCGAGCGCTCGAACAGCTGCACCCCGACGGTCAGCTCGAGCTGGCGCAGCGTCTGGCTGAGCGTCGGCTGAGCGATGTGCAGCCGCGCCGCCGCGTCATGGAAGTGAAGCTCGTCGGCGAGCGTGACGAACGCCCGCAGATGCCGGTATTCAAGGCTCCTGAGCACGGCGCCATCGTCGCAGGCGGAGAATGCGCTCGCAACGCGCCTCGCCGACGCGGTGGCAGACGACGGCCCGGGGACCGGTCGTGGCGACGCCGTCGCTCAGTCGCGCCGGTGGGCCACGACGAACGTCCGCCGAAACGGGAACGCCGTGCCGTAGGACCGGCGCGGATAGGCCTCGCGCAGCAGCGCGCCGTACTCGGCGCTGAAGCGGGCCCCGTCATCGGCGGAGAGCGCCGCGAGCGCGGGACGCAGGCCGGTGCCGCGCACCCAGTCGAGCACCGGGTCCTCGCCCTGCAGGATGTGCACGTACTCCGTCTGCCAGGTGTCGACGTCAAGGCCCGCGTCGCTGAGCAGCTCCAGGTACTCGATGGGCGGGGCGGTGGAGACGGTGCCGCGCAGGACCCCGCCGAGCCGGTCGCGCCATGGCGGGGACTCGGCCAGCTCGCGCATCAGCACGTGGGAGGGCGCGTCGAAGTTCGCCGGGACCTGGAAGGCGAGCCATCCGCCCCGGTTCAGCTCGCCGGCCCACCGGACGATGAGCCGGCGGTGGGTGGGGACCCACTGCAGGGCGGCGTTGGAGACGAGCACGTCGACCCCCTGCGCGGAGAAGCTCTCCGCCGCGCCGACCGAGAACTGAACCGCGCCATCGGTCGGAGCGCGGTCGATCATCTCCGCCGAGGAGTCGATCCCGCGCACGAGCGCCTCGGGCCAGCGATCCGCGAGCGCCGTGGTCAGCTCGCCCGACCCGCAGCCGAGATCGACGACCGCTTCCGGCGCCGCACAGTCGACGCGTGCGACCAGTTCGAAGAACGGCCGGCTGCGCTCACCGGCATAACGGCCGTACTGGATCGGATCCCAGCGCATGAGCACAACCCTACGCGGGCACTGCGAGGTGCGCCGGCCGATGGCTGCCTGACCCCGCCGTACACTGAGGCCCTATGCCGGGAATCGTGGTCGTCGGAGCCCAGTGGGGCGACGAAGGGAAGGGCAAGGTCACCGACATGCTCGCCGAGCGCGCCGATGCGGTCGTGCGCTTTCAGGGCGGCAACAACGCCGGGCACACGATCGTGCGCGGCAACGAGGTGTTCAAGCTGCACCTGATGCCGAGCGGGATCCTCTATCCCGACAAGCTGTGCGTGATCGGCAACGGGACGGTGATCGACCCCAAGGTGCTCACCGATGAGCTCGACGGCCTGCGTCACCGCAGGATCGATACGCGCTCGCTGCGCATCTCGGCCAACGCCCACCTGATCATGCCGTACCACATGCTGCTCGACACCGCGGGCGAGACCAAGCTCGGCAAGCTCCAGATCGGGACCACTCGCCGGGGGATCGGTCCCTGCTACGCCGACAAGGCGGCCCGTCTCGGGATCCGGGTCCAGGACCTGCTCGACGAGAAGATCCTCAAGAAGAAGATCGTGGCGGCGATGGAGCCCAAGCGGCTCTCGCTGCGGCCCTACGCCAAGGACCCGGCGCTCGACCTGCAGTCGATGACCGAGGAGTACCTCACCTACGGCCACGTGCTGGAGCCGTTCATCGCCGACACCTCGCACCTCGTGCTCGAGTGCCTGGACAACGGCCGGCTGGTGGTGTTCGAGGGTGCGCAGGGGGCGCTGCTCGACATCGACCACGGCACCTATCCGTTCGTCACCTCCTCCAACCCGGTGGCGGGCGCGGCGTGCACCGGCGCGGGGGTCGGCCCCAAGGACATCGACGAGGTGTGGGGCGTGGCCAAGGCGTACGCCACCCGCGTCGGCTCCGGCCCGTTCCCGACCGAGCTGGAGGACGAGCTCGGCGACCGCATCCGCGAGGCCGGCGGCGAATTCGGCACGACCACCGGGCGGCCGCG
>Ga0070737_10004321_pt1 | contig 14371 bp, 14 predicted proteins | sample Coa_R1_10_FD_66438 | JGI IMG/M metagenome (GOLD analysis project Ga0070737, IMG submission 66438) | Surface soil microbial communities from Centralia Pennsylvania, which are recovering from an underground coalmine fire - Coalmine... | ecosystem: Environmental > Terrestrial > Soil > Unclassified...
ATGGCGATGCTCGCGGTCGCCGCCCGGCTCTTCCACGCTCCCGGGCTGGCAGGCGTGTCCACCCTCACGCAGGCGCACGCCGAGCTGGGCCGGCTGGCGGGCGGTGCCGCGGCGGCCGCCTTCGCGGTCGCGCTCCTCGCCGCAGGGGTCTCGTCCGCCAGCGTCGGGACGTACGCAGGACAGGTGATCATGGCCGGGTTCCTGAGGCTGCGCGTCCCCGTGCCGGTTCGCCGGGCGATCACCATGATGCCCGCGCTGGCCGTGCTCGCCACGGGGGTCAACCCCACAAGCGCGCTGCTGCTGAGCCAGGTGGTGCTGTCATTCGGCATCCCGTTCGCCCTGGTCCCGCTTGTCCTGCTGACCTGCCGCCGTGACGTGATGGGCGCGCACGCGAACCGGCCGCTCACGACGGCCCTTGCCTGGTCAGCCGCGGCCCTGATCAGCGGCCTGAACGTCTTCCTGGTCATCGGGTGCCTGGTTCCCGGCTAGGGGAGGGCATCGTGCGGCAGGCGCGGGACAAGCCGCGTCTTGACGCCCGATCCCCGTCGAAGATAATCTATATGAGAAAGTATTTCATAATATGAAATATAGATTGTATGGGGAGATGTGAGCACGATCGTGAGCACGGACGCTCCCGGGCCTTTCCGCGGCGGCGGCGCTGGCCCGTCCATCGCAATCATCGGGGCCGGCATCGGTGGCCTCACGCTCGCCGCGCTCATGCTCGAGCAGGGCGCCCCGGTCCAGGTCTTCGAACAGGCGGGAGCCTTCGCGCGGGTCGGCACCGGCATCCAGATGGGCCCGAACGCCATGAAGGTGCTCACCCGCCTCGGCCTGCACCGCGACCTGGCGCAGGTGGCGTATTCGCCCGCGACGCTGGCGAACCGTGAATGGGACACCGGCGCCCTGACGTTCGAGCTGCCCGTCGGGAGCACGGCGGTGGAGCGATATGGCGCACCGTACTACCTCCTGCACCGCGGGGACCTGCACGAACTGCTGCAACGGCGCGTTCCCGCGGAGGTTATCCGGCTGGGCTCGCGGCTGGTCTCGCTAACGGAGCGCCGCGACGGGGTGGTCCTGCGCTTCGAGGACGGTTCCACCGCGCGGGCGGACATCGTGGTGGGCGCGGACGGCGTTCACTCGACGGTCAGGGACTGCCTGTTCGAAGCGGCAGAGCCGTCCTTCACGGGCAAGGTCGCCTACCGGGCGGTCTTCCCGGTGGAGCTGGTGACCGGGGAGCTTCCCGGGCCCTCGACGAAATGGTGGGGGCCGGACCGGCATATCGTCATCTACTACGTGAGCGCCGGCCGGGAGCTGTACTTCACCACCGCCGTCCCTGATGCTGGCTGGGAGGTCGAGTCCTACTCGGCCCGGGGCGACCTGGGCGAGCTTCGCGCCGCGTTCACCGGCTTCCACAGCGAGGTGCAGGCGGTGCTCCAGGCCTGCCCGGCCGTCCACAAGTGGGCGATCTACGACCGCAGTCCCCTGCCGACATGGCACACGGACCGGGTCGTCCTCCTGGGGGACGCCTGCCATCCCATGACGCCCTACATGGCACAGGGGGCCGCGACCGCCATGGAGGACGCGGTCGTGCTGTCGCGCTGCCTGCGCGCACACGGGATGGAGCCCGGCGCGGCGTTCCCGCTCTACGAAACTTGCCGGAAACCCAGGACGAGCGCGATTCAGGCGGGTTCGCGCGCTAACGACTGGCTGCGCGAACCCACGGACCCGACCTGGGTGTATGGCTATGACGCCGTGCACGTGCCGTTGGACGCTGATAGCGAAGGAGCAGGGAAATGGGTCGTTCGCCGGTAAGCCGGGATGAGCCCGAGGGCACTGACGGGCCGAAGCCTTCCCGGGCGACCCGGGTTCACTCGGTAGACCGCGCCGCGCGGCTGCTGCACCTCATCGCCTCGACACCCGAACACGAGCGGACCGTCAAGGAACTGGCGGCCAAGATGGGCACGTCGCTGCCCTCCATGTACCACCTGGTGAACACCCTTGTTGACGCGCGGCTGCTCACCCGCGACCGGCGGCGGCTGTACCACCTCGGACTGGGGATCGGTACTCTCGCGAACGCCTATTACCAGCAGAGCCAGCCGCCGCCGGAGCTGCTCGACCCCCTCCAGGCCATCATCCAGGCGACCGGCGAGACCGCCTACCTGGGCGGGCTGGTCCGCGGCGAGCTCGAGGTGCTCGCCGAGATGGCGGGCACGCGCGCCGTCCGCGTGACGGACCTCAAGCCCGGCTACCGGGGCGCGGCCCATGCCCGGGCCTCGGGCAAGGTGCTGCTCGCGTTCTCCGATGCCGCGGAGCGCAACCGTTACCTGGGAACACATCCGTTGCAGCCGCTCACTCCGAACACGATCACCGACGCGGCGCGGCTGCTCGCGGAGCTGGATGAGGTGCGGCGGCAGGGCTACGCCACCGAGGTCGAGGAGTTCACCGAGGGAGTGGCGTGCTGCGCGGTGCCGATCCTCGACGACGGCATCCTGCTGGCCGCGTACACACTCGCCGCTCCCGTGGAGCGGTTCCGGACATCGAAGGACGAGTACATCTCCATCCTCAAGGCAGCGGCGGAGTCGGTGATATTGCCGCAGACAGAAACCGGAGGCGAAGCATGACGGGCCCAGCGGCCACGAACGGCAACGACGCGGGGGAGAGCGGCACCGAACCGGACCACCGCCTCCCGGCGCGGGCCGGGCTGACCAGCGCCCAGCTTTCGTCCATGCTCACGGACATGATCATGATCCGTGAGATCGAGAATGAAGTGGAGCGCCTGTACTCCAGGGGACTAGTGCGCGGCAGCACTCACCTGTGCCAGGGGCAGGAAGCCGTGGCGGTCGGGGCATGCCGCGCGCTGCGCGCCGGGGACACCATGACGTGCACCTACCGTGGCCACGGTGCCGTGCTCGCGCTCGGCGCGGCGCCGGAGAAGGTGCTCGGTGAGATCCTCGGCAAGGAGATGGGGCTGTGCCGCGGACTCGGCGGCTCGATGCACCTCGCCGACGTGGAGCGCGGCGCCATGGGGGCTTTCGCGATCGTCGGCGCCCACCTGCCGATCGCCGCCGGGCTCGCCTGGGGTCATCAGCTGCGCGGCAGCGCCGAGGTCAGTCTCACGTTCTTCGGCGACGGATCCACGAACATAGGCGGGTTCCACGAGGCGATGAACCTGGCGTCGGTGTGGCGGCTCCCCGTCGTCTTCGTGTGCGAGAACAACCTCTACGGCGAGTACACGCCGATAGCCGTGACGACCCCGGTGGAACGGCTTGCCGACCGCGCCCGTGCGTACCGGATGCACTCGGTGCAGGTGGACGGGAACGATGTGCGCGCGGTCTACGACATCTGCGCGGACGCCGTCGACCGCGCCCGGCAGGGGGCCGGCCCCACCTTCGTCGAGGCGCTGACCTACCGCCAGCGCGGCCACTCGCGGTCCGATCCCGGCACGTACCGGCCGGCGCAGGAGGTCGAGCAGTGGCTTGCCCGCGACCCGATCGACCTGTTCGGCGCCGCTCTCGTCGCCGAACGGGTAGTTCCGCCGGAATGGCCGGACAGCGAACGACAGCGGATCATCGGCGTCGTCCGGCAGATGTCGGAAGAAGTCGTCGCCGCACCGGAGCCCAAGACGGTCCCGGCGCCCTTCGAGGGGGTCCTGGCATGAGCACGGCCGGACGTTCCTGGACCTACCGTGACGCCATCCGTTCCGCACTGGCCGACGAGATGCGTTCCGACCCGGCGGTGCTGCTCCTCGGCGAGGACGTCGCGGCGGCGGGTGGCGTCTTCAAGGTGACCAATGGCCTGCTGGAGGAGTTCGGGCCGGTGCGGGTGCGCGACACCCCCATCTCCGAGCAGGCGATCATCGGCGGCGCGATGGGCGCCGCGATGCTCGGCTGGAAGCCGGTGGCGGAGATCATGTTCGCCGACTTCGCCGGCGTTGCCTACGACCAGATCGCCAACCAGCTCGCGAAGCACTCCTTCCTCACCGGCATGCAGGTGTCGATGCCGGTGACCATCCGGCTGGCCAACGGGGCGGGGCTCGGGTTCGCCGGCCAGCACTCGCAGGCGGTGGAGAACTGGTTCATCGGCGAGCCGGGGCTGAAGATCTGCGTCCCATCGTTCGCGGCCGACGCCTACACACTGCTGCGGCAGGCCATCCAGGACCCCTCCCCTGTGCTCTTCTTCGAGCACAAGGGCCTGTACCCGAGGCGTGATGACGAGGGCCTGCCCGCGGTCGCCGGCCCCCACGGGGCCGTGGTCGTGCGGCCAGGCGGCGATGTCACGATCGTGGCCACGCAGGCCGCGCTGCGCTGCGTGGTCGAGGCGCGACCGGAACTGGAACGGCTGGGCGTGGACGCGGAAATCATCGACCTTCGCTGGCTGCGGCCGCTCGACATCGACGCGGTCCTCAAGAGCGTGGTGAAAACCAGCCGACTGCTGTGCGTGCAGGAAGGCGAGGCGATGGGCGGCTGGGGCGAGCATGTTGTGACGGAGGTCGTCAGGTCGGGGTTCGGCTACCTCGATGCCCCTCCGACGCTGCTGGCGAGCCCTTCTGTGCCGCTCCCGTACGCCGGCGGTCTCGAGAAGCGGTGGATGCCGAGCGCCGAGAAGGTCGTGACGGCCGTACAGGCGCTCGTGCAATGGTGACTCGCGGATGGCGAAAGGGAGATGACCGACGATGGACATCCTGCTCGGGGTTGACACGCTGTGCTATCACTGCCGGCTGGTGACCGGAGGCATCACGCATGCGGAGGTGCTCTCCGAGATCAGCGACCTCGGGGCGCAGTTCGTCCAGCTGAATACCTATCACCTGCGCGACCTTCCGCCCGCCGACATTGAGAAGCTGCGCGGCCAGGCCGAGGGCCTCGGGCTGGGCATCACGCTCGCCGGGACCATGGTCGGCCGGGCCGCCGAGGGCGATATCGGCCCCGGCGTCGCGCGGGTACGCGAATGGCTGGACCTCGCACGCGCTCTCGGCAGCCCTTACATGCGGGTTTCCTCGGGTTTCTACCGGAACGAGCTGATGGGCAAGCCGGACGCGATCCGTGCTGAGCAGCGCTATGTGGGCGATGTCCTGTCCGCGGCGACGGACGATGCCGCGGACGTGCGGGTGCTGATCGAGAACCACTCGGACTTCACCCCGGATGAGTACGTGGAGCTCATCGAGACGGTCGGCGCGGAAAGGCTCGGGGTGTTCCTCGACCTCATCAACCCGATCAGCGTGCTTCAGGACCCGCTGCCCGTGGTGCGCCGCCTGGCCCCGTGGGCGGTGGGCGGCCACGTCAAGGACTTCCGGATGGTCTCGCGCTACGTCGAGGACAAGTTCCACCGGCGCGGGTTCGAGGTGCAGTGGTGCTATCCGGGGGAAGGCGTCGCCGACCTGCCCGCGCTGATCGGGGGGCTCCGGGCGGGGGTATCCCACAGCCCTTACTACCTGTCCATTGAAGGGCTCGACAACTACCCCGACCGCGCCGACCAGCGGGACAGGCTGGCCAGGTCCTTCGAACTGCTGCGCGGGCTGCTCGGCGCCGGTGCCGCTTAACCGGGCGAGCCTGGCCATGGCACCGCGGCTCTTGACGCCTGCACGGAGCCCCAGGCCATCGCGTCCTACAACGATGTTCCCGGCTTCCCGGGGTCACCCGCGACGGCCGATGGGAGAGGGGAGTGGCAAGTGAGCGTGACAGCGCCGGATCACGTGGTTGACGTCGATCCCTTTGCCGACGAGTTCCTCGCCGATCCATGGGCGGACCTCGCGCGGATCCGGGACGCGGGCCCGGCCGCGTTCCTGCCGGCGTACGGGGTGTGGGCCGTGGCCCGGCACGAGGAGGTGCGCGGCATCCTCAAGGACGCGGCCACGTTCTCGTCGGCCGCCGGGATCGGCTACCTGGACGTCCGCAAGGATAAGCCGTGGCGGTCACCCAGCCTCGTCTTGGAGGCGGACCGGCCGCTGCACACCCGGACGCGGCGGGTCCTCGGCAAGGTGCTCGGCGAGACCGCGCTGCGCGCGCTTGCGCCCCGCTTCACCGCGGATGCCGAGCAGCTAGCGGAGTCGCTCGTCGAGCGCGGCGAGTTCGACGCGGTGCGGGACCTGGCTGAACCGTACCCGCTGAAGGTCTTCGGCGACGCGGTCGGCCTCCCGCCACGCGACCGGGAGCGGCTCCTTGAGTACGGCGCCATGGCCTTCGACGCGAACGGCCCGCGTAACGCCCGTTTCCAGGCCGCGGTCGAAGACGCCAACGGCACCGTTGCCTGGACGATGCGCAACTGCGCCAGGGACGCGCTGTCGCCCGACGGCTTCGGCGCCGCCGTCTACCGGGCCGCCGACGCCGGCGCGATCAGCGAGGACGAGGCCCTGCTGCTCGTCCGCTCGATGCTGTCGGCAGGGGTGGACACGACCGTGAGCGCTTTCGCGTTCGCTGTCCTCGCCTTCGCCCGCCACCCCGGACAGTGGCGTGCGCTGCGCGGCGACCCGGCGCTTGTCCGGCCCGCCGTCGAGGAGGTTCTCCGCTTCGAGCCGCCGTTCATGGGAGTGTTCCGGATGCCGGTCCGGCCCGCGCGGGTCGGGCAGGTCACCGTCGAGCCGGGCACCAAGGTGCTCCTGCTGCTGGCCGGCGCGTGCCGCGATCCCAGGCGGTGGCGGGATCCGGACCGCTTCGACATCAGCCGCGACGCCAGCGGGCACACCGCATTCGGTCACGGCATCCACCGCTGCGTCGGGCAGGCCGTGGCCCGGCTGGAGGTGGAGACGATGCTGACCGCGCTGCGCAGCCGGGTGGCGAGCTGGTCCCTGACGGGGCCGCCCGTGCCCAGGCTGAACAACTCGCTGCGGGGCCTGACGAGCCTCCCGGTGCGCGTGGAGGCGGCGTGATCACGCGGCAGGACGAAGGCGCGGCAGGCGAGCTGGCGGGCCGCGTCGTGGTGGTTACCGGGGGCGGCAACGGCATAGGCCGGGCCATGTGCCGGGAAATCGCGCGCCGCGGCGGCATGGTGGTGGTCGCGGACATCGACGAAGCCGCCGCCTCCGGTGTGGCGTCCGAGATCGCGGCGTGCGGAGGTGAGGCGATCGCCGCGACGGTGGACGTCGGGAACGCGGCGTCGGTGGACCGGATGGCGGCCGCTGCGGCACGCCGCTACGGGCGCATAGACGGCCTGGTCAACAACGCCGCGATATACGCCACCGTGGCCGTGACCCGGGCGCCGCACGACGAGATTACCGAACGCGAGTGGGACGACATGATGCGGGTGAACGTCAAGGGCACCTGGCTGTGCTCGCGGGCGGCTGCCCGGGTCATGCGCGCCCAAGGCGGCGGAGGCAGCATCGTGAACGTGAGCAGCGGCACCGCGTTCAAGGGGACACCCGGCCTGATCCACTACGTCACCTCCAAGGCGGCGATCCTCGGCTTCACCCGGTCCCTCGCCCGGGAACTCGGCCCGTACCAGATCAGGGTCAACTGCATCGCGCCCGGTGCGACAGCCAGCCGCGCCGCCCCGGACGGGGGCGGCGACGAGGGCTGGTCGCCGGACCGGGCGCTCTCGCGGCAGGAGGTCCCCGGCGACATAGTCGGCAGCGTGGTCTTCCTGCTCTCCGGCATGTCGTCATTCGTCACGGGCCAGACCCTCGTCATCGACGGGGGCTCATATCTCCACTAAACCGCGATCCACCGGTCCGGCCTCATTTCCGGGCGTGCGCGATTTCCGGGCGTGCGCGCCCGGGCGATCATTCCCGTCGGCCGGTCCTCGCCCGCATCGCGGCGGCGGTCTCCGGCCATGAGCTAATGTCGCCGCATGAGGGAAGAGGCCGTGCTGGTCGCGCTGCCGGGGACTATGTGCCCACCCGCGGTGTTCGGGCCGCTGGCCCGGGCACTGGCGGGCCAGGTGGCCGTCGATCCGGTCTCCTTGCTGACGCAGCCGGGCCCCTGGGACATCCCCGCCGTCGCCGGGCGGGTGGCCGGCCACATCGAACAGGGCTAGGGAGGTCCCGCGCTGAGTTCCTCAGCCGGGCCGCGACCCTCAGCCGGCAGGCCGTCTATGGCGTTCTTGCCAGCCAGCGGGACCTTGACCTGACCAGCCGCCTGGCCGCCGTCAAGCAGCCCGTCGTTGTCGTGCACGGCCGTCATGATCGCGCGCGGCCCCCGCGGCAGGGCCGCGGACTCGCGAAGTCCCTGCCGGACGCCGGATTCCGGCTAGCCGACGCCGGGCACACCCCGGTGTGCGAGACCCCTGGTGCCGTGGCCGATGCCGTGCGCGATGTGCTCAGCCGGGCACGAGGCCGCTAACGCGGCGCGCTTCCCGCCTGCCACCGTGAGGACAGGCCCACGCCCGTGAGGACAGGCCCACGCCGATGGCCCGGCAACCCATCCCGCCCTGAAGCCCCGGCGCCGGATGAGCGATTCCGGGGCTGTGGTCGTGACGAGCGGCGGCTCCTTGGCCGGGGCACGGCGTCCTCCCGGCGGCAGGGGCACGTCAGGGCTTGCGGCCCACCGCGCACCACAGCAGCGACGTGCCCCCGGCCGGGGTCCCGGGATCCGGACGCCACTCCTCGACCCGCACCAGCCCGGGCTCCACCAGGTCCATGCCCGCGAAGAACCGTGCCACCTGCTCGCGGGTGCGGTAGGTGAACTGCTGCTGGACCATGCGGTCCTGGACCATGCGGTCCGTGAGCTCCTCCAGGCTCTGCTGCGTCTTTTCGTCGAGGGCGTCGGAGGCTAGGTGGGACAAGGCGAGGTAACTGCCGGACGGCACGGCGTCCATCAGCGTGGCCACGATCCCGTAGGGATCGTCGTCGTCCGGTATCGCGTGCATGATCGCGAGCAGCGTGACCGCCACCGGGCGGGTGAAGTCCAGCAGCCGGGCGGCCTGGGAGAGGACCGTCTCGGTGTCGCGCAGGTCCGCGTCGATGTAGTCGGTCGCGCCTGCCTCGTGGCTGGTGAGCAGCGCGCGGGCGTGGGCGAGCACGACCGGGTCGTAGTCCACGTAGACGACCCGGGTCTCGGGCGCGATCGCCTGGGCGACCTGGTGGGTGTTGCCGGCCGTGGGGATGCCGGTGCCGATGTCCAGGAACTGGCGCATGCCCGCCTCCCCGGCCAGGTAGCGGACGGCGCGCCCGAGGAACGCCCGGTTGGCGCGGGCGGTGAAGGCCCCGTCGGGGACGAGCTTGAGCGCCGCCTCGGCGGCCGCCCGGTCGGCCGCGTAGTTGTCCTTGCCGCCGAGCAGGTAATCGTAGATCCGCGCCTGGTTCGCCACGCTGGTGTCGAACGGCAGGGGCCTGGCCTTCCTGGCGGTTCCGCCGCTGGTAGTTCCGACGCCTGCTGGTGTCTCGCCGCTGGTCATCTAACACCCTTCTCGCTTGCCGGTCATGTTTCCCGGGCAACCTGCCCGATGAAGCGCACAGTGGCGGCCGGGGTCAGCGCCTCGCCGCTGAGCTGGTCCATAACCTCGAGGTAGTGCTCGACATCCGAGCGCTGCTCCAGGTAGATGGCGCTGGTGAGCTGCTCGGCGTAAACCACGTCCGGCAGGTCGTGCTCCTCGAAGCGCAGCACCGTGAACGACCCGCTCGCGGCGGCGTGACCGCCGCGGGCGAACGGGACGACCTGAAGGGTCACGTGCGGCAGCTCGGCCGCCTTGATGAGCTGCTGAAGCTGGGCGCGCATCACCGCGGGGCCGCCGACCGGCCGGCGCAGCACGGCCTCGTCCATGACCGACCAGATACGGGGCGGGTTCGGCCTGGCGAGCAGCTCCTGGCGCCTGAGGCGCAGGGCGACCCGGTGCTCGATCTCGCCGGTGAGGGCGCTGCGGCGGCCGAGCTTGGTGACGGCCCGCGCGTAGTCCTCGGTCTGGAACAGGCCGTGCACGAACTGGATCTCGAAGCTGCGGATGACCGAGGCGGCGGACTCGAGCCCGAGGTAGGTCTCGAACCAGTCGGGCAGGACGTCGCCGTACTTCGCCCACCAGTCCGGGGCGCTGGACTGCCGGGCCAGGGAGAGGAAGCCTGACCGCGATTGCTCATCGGTCATGCCGTACAGGGTGAGCAGGTCCGCCACATCGCGGAGCTTGAACCCGACCCTGCCGGTCTCCAGGCGGCTGATCTTGGACCGGGATGCCCGGATATGCGAGCCGGCCTGCTCGGGTGTGATGCCGGCGGCCTCGCGAAGGCGGCGCAGCTGGCTGCCGAGCAGCATGCGCAGCACAGTGGCGTTAACTGGCTGGTCTTCCAGACCGGGAATTGGCTGGCCGCCGCCCGGCATGACAGTATTCATCACTGCTCCGATGCCGATGGACCGGTGCTTCCGCCTCACCGCCAGCGGGCCAGGCGGCAAGAGCATCCTATCGCATGAATTCCGCTGCGGGAGGAAACAAGAATTCCCATGCCGATAGCACGCCTGACCGCCTGGCCCATATCACGCCAATTCCCTGCGGCATCGGTCGCTGGCGCCGGCGCGGGCTATGCGGAAACCCGGTGATGATCATGGGGCCGGCGTTCAGCGCGCCGCGGTGCGCGGGCCGGCGTTCAGCGGTCCCGTGCCAGGTCGTCGAACTCGCCGTTCCGCACGCCCGCGAGGAACGCGGCGATCTCGGCGCGCGTGTAGACCAGGGCGGGGCCAGAGGGGTGGCGGGAGTTGCGGACGGCGATCTCGCCGTCCGGCAGCACCGCGACCTCGACGCACGATCCACTCGGGTTACTCGCGCTGCTCTTCCGCCAGGTTACTCCTAGCTGGTCTGCGGGTATTCCGTTGCGAACGGGCATCTGCCTTCCCTTCTCGGATAACTGTGAAAGCCCGTGGCGGTGCCTTCATAGCGGAGATTACCAGCCCGGTCTGCACTGTGCAGATGCACATGGCGATTTCAATGCGCCTGAATAATTGCAAATGCAATTGCAGGAGATCTATGTGAGATCTGTGCAGTGGCATCTATGTGAGATCTGTGCGGTGGCGCCGCGCGCTCCATACGGCAGGCGTCCCGGCCGGCGCGATAGGTCCGCCGATGCCCGGACCTGCCCGGCGCGGCGAACCCGCCGCCTCCGGGACCGCCGGCGCCTGAGACCTCGTGTGCGCACGGGGAGGCGCCACGGTCCGTTCGGGCTAATGGGACGGTCCGTTCGGGCTGATGGAAAGGAGCGGACGGCGGGCGCACGGTGCGGGCATGGACGACGGCATCGTCGCAACGCTCAGCTACCTCGCGCCCTGGCCCGCGCGTAACTCGCCGCAGGCCGCGCCGGGGGGCGGCTCACCACGACCCGGTACGGCCCGCGCACCGTGCCGGTCGCCGGCGGACGGCCCCACCGGGACGAGCTCACGCTCGACGTGGGCGGCTTCTGGCGGACGTCTGTGGGGGACGCTGGAGCTCCTCCGGGGCCCCTTCCACCGCGTCCGCGGTCCCTGGAACGTCCTGCGCCTGCGCCCCGGGTCACCCGATGCGGCGATGGACGTTCGCCAGGTGTGAGGGGCCGGGTTCGGCGGACGCCACCCACGGGCCGGGCAGCGACGGGTCGATGATATCCGCCTCCAGCCAGGCATAGCGGCCGGACAGCACGCGGCGGGCGAGCCGGACGTCGTCCGCATCGGTGTTGCGCCAGAGCTGGCGGAACAGTTCTTCGACACGCGATCGCGCCTGGACGCAGAACGCCGCGGCCAGCTCGGCGGCCGTCCCGCCCTGCCCGTCCGGGGCTGCGCCGTCCGGGGCTGCGCCGTCCGGGCCGGCCGCGGCGTCGGCATGCGCCCGGACGCACACCGCGCTCATCGCGAACAGCTCGGCGCCGATGTCCACGATCCTGGCGAGGAAGCCCTGCTTGCGCTCCAGCCGGCCCTGCCAGCGGGCCATCGCGTAGAACGTGGCCCGGGCCAGCTTGCGGCTGGATCGCTCCACGTACCGCAGATGCTCCGCCAGCGGGCCGAACTCCGCGTACCCGCCGGGCCGCAGCCCCTCGCCGACGACCAGGGTGGGCAGCCAGCGGCCGTAGAAGGCGCCGGCCCGGCGCGCCGCCCGGGCCCGCTGGCCGGCGGGAATGCCCGGCGCGATCAGCGCGCCCGCCGCGCAGCTGCACCAGCTCGTCGGCGATCCGCCAGGCCATCTCCGAGCAGTACAGCTTGGCCAGCGCCGCTTCGATGCGGATGTCGCTCCGCTTGTCATCGGCGAGCCGGCTGGCCAGGTCGACGATCGTTTCGATGGCGTAGGCCGTCGCCGCGATGAACGCGACCTTCTTCGCGATCGCCTCGTGCTCGCCGATCGGCCTGCCCCACTGGACCCGCGCCCGGGACCATTCCCGCGCGATCTTGCACGCCAGCTTCGCGGAAGCGGCGCAGGTCGCCGGGAGGGACAGCCGGCCGGTGTTCAGGGTGGCGAGGGCGATCTTCAGCCCCTGCCCCTCCTCGCCGATCCGGTTGGCGGCCGGGACCCGCACATCGTGGAACCGGACGCCCCCAGGGCCGCGAGCCCCTTCACGACCTCGTCCGGGATCCTGGCGTCGTTCTCGATGACCGCGCCGTTCACCTCCCGGGCGCAGAACTCCGTCAGCCGCTCGCAGAACGCCTTACCGCGTTCTTCCAGCTCCGGGTCTGGCTCCGGGTAGGGATGGATGAGCCCGGGCTGGAAGTCGCCGAGGAAGAGCTGCTTGCCGAAGCTCGGCCGTAGCCAGGCGGCCTCGCGGGCCTCTTCCGCGACCCGCCTCGCCTCGGCCTCGCTGACCTGAGGGCTCCCGGCGCCCTCCCGGGTGCCCGGCTGCCGGACGGCGCCGGCTGGCTGCCGGCTTGTGTCAGATCGCTCGCTCACGGCGCATCTCCCGTTCCGCTGGCCGCACTGCGTCACGATGCGGCCTCTGTGGGTTACGGCCCAGTATTACCCGCAAGTAGCCCGGAACGAAACCGCGGATCTGATCGCCTGATCGCGCGGGCGCGGCCGGCGCCCCGCCGCCCCACTGGCTTGATCGCAGCGCCAATGCGCGTCCCTGGTGTCGAGCATGCCCTGCCTGGGAGGCTCTGGCCCGGCGGGCTCACCGGTCATATGCCTATCGCGGGCAGCGCCTTGAGAGGCTGGACCGGACTGCCTGCCGCGTGATTGCGACGGGTAGCCGCCTGGGTACTCGTGTGGTGTGACGAATGTGGCGCCATCACCGAGCGCGGTCCGCCGCGCCTACCATGAGGAGCTTGGCCCCGGGCAGCGGTCTGCCCTGCTCAGCTGGCTGTCCTTCACCGTCGCCTTCGCCGGGCTGCGGGCGCTCACCTATAGCATCCGGGCCGGCCGGGGGCCATTCCGGAACGTCAGCGTCGGCGGCGAGCACCTGCACCACTACATGTGGGGCATCGGCCTGCTGTCTGGTGTCGGCGCGGTCGCCGTCCGCGGCGAGGAACGGCACCGCCGTCACCCGGCGGTCGCCGTCAGCTACGGCGCCGGGCTGGCCCTTATCGTCGACGAGTTCGCCCTGCTGCTCGACCTGAGGGACGTTTACTGGGCCAGGCAGGGCCGGATCTCGATCGACATCGGGATCGGCGGCATTGCCCTGTCCGGGTCCTACTTCGCGGCGCTGCCGGTGCTGCGCAGGCTGCGACGGGAGCGAAGGCACGGCGCCGTCCCGCCCCGGCCGCCCGCGCCCGAGGCGGTGCCCGACCCGGGGGCCGGTCACGGGAGCGGTCACGGGAGCGCCTCAGCCTCCGGCTTGCCCGGCTGACCTGTTTCCTGCGGACGACGGAGTGAACTGCTTTCCTGCGGACGACGGGGTGAACTGCCCGGCTCTCCGCTCTCCGCTCCGCGGAGCGCCGCTTCCGGAGGGCAAGGGCAGGGTATCGAGTGCCTGGCCTGCGACAACCTAGATGGCGATTCCGTCCGGGATGAATCCGCGCCGATTGCCGGGTCTGCTACAGTTCATTCCGTGATCGTCCGGATTCAACCCGTAGCGACGCCGGGCCGTGCGGATCGACCGCCCGGCTGAGGACGACACGCCGCGCCCCGGACCCGAGAGCCGCACCGCCGGCCCGCCGCCGGCCGCGGACGGGCAGCAGGCCCCGGACCGGGCGGCCCGCGTCGCCGAGTACCGGGCGGCCGCCGACGCCGTCTACCGGGCGTACCGCGCCGCGCGCGAGTGGGACGAGGCCGTCCCCGCGCTGCGGGCAGCCTGGGAAAAGCATGAAAAGAAGTGGGCATATCCCGAACGGACCGGGCCGGCTCCCCGCCCCGACGTTCCTGGCGGCTGGCGGGGAGACGGCGGCCGCTACCTCGCCCCCGACGCGAACGCCGAAGTCACCCGCGGCTGCGCGCGGATCCGTGAGATCGGCGAGACCGTCATCACCCCGGCGATGCGCCGCATCGAGGCCGAAGACCCCGGCCGCCACCTCGCCGGGTTCGACTACCGCCTCAAGGGCGAGGACCGCCTCAAGGAAAAGGTGGC
>Ga0070737_10004324_pt1 | contig 14365 bp, 12 predicted proteins | sample Coa_R1_10_FD_66438 | JGI IMG/M metagenome (GOLD analysis project Ga0070737, IMG submission 66438) | Surface soil microbial communities from Centralia Pennsylvania, which are recovering from an underground coalmine fire - Coalmine... | ecosystem: Environmental > Terrestrial > Soil > Unclassified...
CGCAGCTGATGCAATTGGCTGATGCCGAACCGGTCGGCGTCCATGATCAGCATCACGGTGGCATTGGGAACGTCGACGCCAACCTCAATGACGGTGGTGCACACCAGCACGTCGATCTCGCCGGCCCGAAACGCCGCCATGACGGCATCTTTGTCTTCCGCCGGCAGCCGACCATGCATGAGACCGAGCCGCAGGCCGGCCAATTCACGGCGACGTAGCCGCGCGAACAGGTCGACCGCGGTGGCCGAAGACCGGCCGCCCTCTTCGGTCTGCCCAGCGTCATCAGTTTCGTCGATCCGTGGCACTACCACATAGGCCTGGCGTCCGGCGGAGACCTCCTCGATGATGCGCTGCCAGGCACGGTCCAGCCATGCCGGCTTGTCATTGACGAAAATCGCGGTCGTAGCGATCGGCTGGCGGCCGCGCGGAAGCTCACGCAATGTCGCGGTTTCCAAGTCGCCATAGACGGTAAGCGCAACCGTCCGGGGTATTGGTGTCGCAGTCATCACCAGCAGGTGTGGCGTGATGCCGTCAGGAGCCTTGGCCCGCAACTGATCTCGCTGCTCTACTCCGAAGCGATGCTGTTCGTCGACGACCACCATGCCCAGCCGGTGGAACTCTACGGCGTCTTGCAGCAGCGCGTGCGTGCCGACGACGATACCCACCTGTCCGCTGGTAATCTCAGCGCGCACCTGTTTCTTCTGCGCAGGAGACATCGAGCCGGTGAGCAACGCCACCCGGGTGGCGTTGTCGGCACCGCCTAACTGCCCGCCCATTGCCAGTGGTCCCAACACATCGCGGATTGATCGAACATGTTGTGCTGCAAGGACTTCTGTCGGTGCCAGCAGGGCGCACTGGTATCCGGCGTCGACCATCTGCAGCATGGCCAGAACCGCCACGATCGTTTTCCCCGAACCCACCTCACCCTGCAACAACCGGTTCATCGGGCGGGTCGCTGCGAGTTCGCGACGCAACACCTCGAGCACCTCACGCTGACCGTCGGTGAGTTCGAACGGCAACTGCTGCAACAGTTCTTGTGCCAAACCGTCGGATCGGGGCGATGCCGGAGGACCGGATTCGGAGAGTTCACCGTGCCTGCGAGTCACCAGTGCCCATTGCAGGCCAACCGCTTCGTCGAAAGTTAGCCGCTCGCGGGCCCGTCGGCGTTCGGTTTCGCTTTCCGAGAGGTGAATTGCGCGCAGCGCTTGATCTTCGGAGATCAAACCGTATTCGGTGACAACCGATTTCGGCAGCGGGTCGGGTATCGGGTCCAGCACGGCGAGCACTTGCCGCACGCATGCGTAGATGTCCCAGCTTTGCACTTTCGTGCTGGCCGGATAGATCGGGTAGAAGGCCCGTTCGAACGCCGATTGCAGCACCTTGCCGCTGATTTTCTTCGAGGCGTCGGCAATCATGCGCAGGGACCTGCTGCCGTGGTCCTTGCCGTCCGGAGAGTCGAGGACGAGGAAATCGGGATGCGTAAGCTGCATAGTGCCCCGGAAATAGCTCACCTCCCCGGACAGCATGATCCGGGTTCCTTTGGCCAGCTGGTCTACGAACCACTGCTTGACGTTGAAAAACGTGGCGGTCACCCGGTTGCGGCCAGATCCGATCGTGATCACCAGGTACTTCTCTTTCGGGCGTTTCTTCATCGGCCGTGACATCGCGCCCGTGATGGTGTCGACGAGCGTGATGTGCTCGCCGGCCGGTGGTCGCTCGTCGCCGACACCGCGCACCGCCGCGCCCTCGACGTAGGTGCGCGGATAGTGGCGAAGCAAGTCCTGGACCGTGCGGATGCCGAATGCCTCGTCGAGCGGGTCGGCCGATTTCGCCCCCAAGACGTAATCCAGCCGGTCGGTCAGCGCCACCACGGCTACTCGACCCCGATCAGTAGCGCATCGCCGCGATGCCCGGTGCGATAGCTCACCACCTCGGTACCCGGATGATGGTCGTGCACATGGGCTTTCATCGTTGATTCGACGACGGCGGCATCGGCATCCAAACCCGCGCCGACCAACACGGTGACCAGCTCGCCACCGGCAGCGAGCAACAGATCGACCAGGCCGGTTGCCGCCGAGCCGATATCGTTGGCGACGATCAATACCTCGTCACCGGCGATACCTAGGCCGTCGCCCGGCCGGCAGGGGCCGGCGAAGGTCAGTGCTTGCTCGGTGGCAACGCGCACCGACCCGTGCCGGGCGGCGCCGGCCGCGCGGGCCATGGTGTAGCCGTCGTCGACTGCCTGCCGCTCAGGGTCGTGCACCGCGAGCGCGGCCAGCCCCTGCACCATCGACCCGGTCGGCAGCGGCACCACGTCGATCCCCCAGCCGATGGCGGCGGTGCAGCCGGCCACGAGTTCTTCGGCGGCCACGTAACCGTTGGGCAACACCATGACCTGTGCGGCGCCGGTGTCCACCACTGCCCGCAACAGCTGCTGGGCGCTGACCGCGGTAGCGGGTTCGGCCGCCTCGGGGTCAGGCCGCAGCACGCAAGCGCCCTCGCCAGCGAACAGCTCCGCGGCACCGTCACCGTCGACAACAGCCAGGACCGCCCGCTCACGCGTCCAGCTGCCCGGCGGCAACCCGGTCGCTGCCCCGGTCAGCGCCGAGATCTGGATCCGGCGCGGCGTCCCGAACGCCAGCCCGGCCTCGACGGCGGCGCCGGCGTCGTCGGTGTGGACATGAACCGAGTAGCCGCCGACCGCATCGGATGCCGAGGCAGCGATCGCCACCGAGTCACCGAGTTCGCCAAGCCGATCCCGCAGCGCATCGGCTCCGGCGGCATCGCAATCGCCCAGCAAATACATCACCTCGAATTGCTGCGCGGGGTGCACGCGCGGGGTCTCGGCCGCTAGCCGCGGCGGTGACGGCGCATACACCGTACGAACCGGCGCCCGGCCGGTGATGGTTGCGCTGAACGCGTCGAGCAGCACCAGCAGGCCGCGCCCGCCGGCGTCGACCACTCCGGCGTCGGCGAGAACATCCAGCTGTTCGGGAGTTTTGTCCAGGGCCACGACGGCGGCATCACACGCGGCCGTAATCGCTCGTGCCAGCCCCTCTCCGTCGTACGCGCACTGTTCCACAGCGCTGGCCGCGGCCTGCAGCACCGACACGATGGTGCCGGCGACCTCGTGCCCGCCCATTGAGGCGACCACCAGGTCCACGCCGTGCCGCAGCGCAGCCCCGAGCGTGGCGGAGTCGATGTCGGGCAGCTCACCGCCGGCGTCGGCGGCGGCCGTGGCCGTCACGTCGGCGATACCCCGCAGGATTTGCGAGAGAATCACTCCTGAGTTGCCGCGCGCGCCATGCAGCGCGCCGGCCGACAGGGCCGCCGCCACCCGGGCCACGTCTGCCGACCCGGCCTGGGAGCTCGCGGCCGCGTTGGCCTCAGCCAGCGCCGAGCGCATGGTGAACAACATGTTCGTACCGGTGTCGCCGTCGGCGATGGGAAACACGTTGAGCCGGTTGATCTCATCGATGTGGGTGATCAGGTCACTGACGGCGGTATGTGCCCAGTCGCGCAGTGCGAATGCGTCCAGCCGACGAGCCGACTTAGCCACATCGGACACCACCTCGCACACCTCCTCTGGTGGCGCCAGCCTAGCTAGTTGAGCCGACAGCACAGGTCACACGGTATCGCCAGCTGTTGGTCGTTTTGGCGCTCCGCCACGCCGCCGGTTATCCTGGCCAGGTCGTCGGGTCACCCCTAGCTCGGTTGTTGGCCCCCAGAGATTTGAGGAGTTTCGCCATGGCCGCCGTCTGCGACATCTGCGGAAAGCGCCCCGGTTTCGGCAAATCGGTGTCGCACTCGCACCGCCGGACCAGCCGCCGATGGAACCCCAATATCCAGACCGTGCGCGCCGTTGCCCGGCCCGGCGGCAACAAGCAGCGGCTCAACGTCTGCACGTCCTGCATGAAAGCCGGCAAGGTCGCCCGCGGCTAGCGGCGCGCGAACAGAGGCAAAACCCGCCCGGTCGGCCAGCGTGTCACGGGGGCGTCGGCGTCGGCCGGGGGACTAGGGCAGCCGCCAATCGATCGGTTCGGCGCCCATTTTCTCCAGCAGCTCGTTGGCCCGGCTGAACGGCCGTGAACCGAAGAAACCTCGAGACGCCGACAACGGCGAGGGATGCGGCGACTCGATCGCGACGCATTGGCCGCCGGCCAAGATCGGTTTGAGCGTCGAGGCGTCGCGGCCCCACAGAATCGCCACCATCGGCTGCTTACGATCCGCCAAGGCCCGAATTGCGTGCTCGGTGACCAGCTCCCAGCCTTTGCCGCGATGTGACGCCGGGTTTCCCGGCCGGACGGTGAGCACCCTGTTCAGCAGCATCACTCCACGCTGAGCCCACGGGCTCAAGTCGCCGCACGACGGTGTGGGATGGCCCAGATCGTCGACATACTCGGCGAAAATGTTCTCCAGGCTGCGCGGCAGCGGCCGCACATCGGGGGCCACCGAAAAGCTAAGCCCCACCGCATGACCGGGAGTTGGGTACGGATCCTGCCCGACGATTAGCACCCGCACCTGGTCGAATGGAAATGTGAAGGCCCGCAATATATTTGGGCCGGACGGCAGGTAGCGGCGCCCGGCGGCGAGCTCGGCCCGCAGGAACTGCCCCATCGCAGCGACCTGCTCGGCCACCGGCTGCAGCGCGCGGGCCCAGCCGTCCTCGACTAATTCATGTAGCGGACGCGCGGTCACGCCAGTCCCTTCGCCAGCAGCACCACGGCGTCCGCGCCCGCGTCACGGTCCTGCGAAATACGTTGGTATTCCGGCAATTCGGCCCAGCTCCGGAAGGCCGCCTCGTCGGGAAACGACATCAGCACCACCTTCTCATGGTCCCATCGGCCTTCGACGACTTGCGGAGCCTCGTCGGCGGCCAGCAGTGTTCCGGCATAGCGCGAGAAGACCCCCATGAACCTCGCCCGGTAGCGGTCGTAGGCAGCGCGGTCGGTGAATCGGAGCTGAGCGATCGCATATACGGTCACCGCGCTACCTTAACGACTGTTGAAGGCTTGCCAGCCCGCGTATCCGCGCCACTCCACCCCGTCGACGAGCACCCGGGCGGGACCGTCGAGCACACGGCCGATGACCCGCCAGCCCGCCGGGACACCTCCGGCGAACGCCGCAACCAGCGCATGGTCCTCTCCCCCGCCGAGCACCCACGACCACGGGTCGGCGCCCACCGCCTCGGCGGCCGCGGTCAGCGCCTGATGATCGGCGGCCAGAGCCGCGGTAGACACGTCGATGCCTACCCCGGACGCGCGGGCGACGTGGCCCAGATCGGCGACGAGTCCATCAGACACGTCGATCATCGCTTGCGCACCGGCCCTGGCGGCGGTCCGGCCCTGCCCGTAAGGCGGGCGCGGCACCAGATGGCGACGGCGCAACTCGTTGAAGCCCTTAATTCCGCTGCGCCACAAGGAATATCCGGCAGCCGAATATCCCAACTCGCCGGCGACCGCAATCACCGAGCCCGGGCGGGCTCCTGCTCGCCGCACCGGTGCGCCACCGGCCAGATCGCCCAGCACCGTCACCGCGATGACCCATTGCGGGCAGTTGACCAGGTCGCCGCCGACGATGCCGGCCCCGATCTGTCCCGCCTCGTCCCACATCGCGTCGGCGAACTCGCTCACATGAGCGGCAAGGGTTTCCGGCGGCGCGCCGAAACCGACGACGAATGCGGTCGGCGCCGCGCCCATGGCCTCGATATCGGCCGCGTTTTGCGCGACGGCCTTGCGGCCGACATCGTCCGGCGTCGACCAGTCCAGCCGAAAATGCCGGTTCTGCACGAGCATGTCCGTCGAGATCACTGTCCGGCCGTCGCCGGTCCGCACCACGGCCGCGTCGTCACCGGGTCCGAGTGCGGTCATGGGCGGTGGCCGACGGCCGGCCAACAACCGGTCGATCATGGCGAACTCGCCGAGCTGTCTGAGGGTGGGCCCAGGCTCGCCGCTGCTCACGTCGCTTCCTCCCGGCCCGTTGATCCCCGATGAATACCGGTCGACTCGCGGTAAGTTTGGTCCGCCGATCTCGGCGGCGGACACGTGGAGTGTAAGCAGGCGATAGGACCGTCCCGAAAACTACGACGCGATGGACGCGCAATCGAGAAGTGAGCAGGTGGCCGGTTCAGACGGGCCGCCGCGGGCGTTGCTGATCGCAGCACTGCTGCTGACCGTTGTCGTCATCGGGATCATGTTGGCGATCGCGGCCACCCGCCACCCGCCGCAGCAACCGGTCGCGATCCCGGCCGTCGCCGCCCCCCGGGCCGACGATCCGGCGTGCCGGGCGCTGCTGCAGGCGCTGCCGCAGTGGCTTGGCGACTACCAGCGTGCGCCGGCTGCTCAGCCCGCGCCGCCCGGGGCTGCCGCGTGGCGTGCCCGCAGCACCGCCGAGCCGGTGGTGCTGCGGTGCGGCCTCAACCGACCGCCAGACTTCGTGGTGGGCTCGCCGATTCAGGTGGTCGACCGGGTGCAGTGGTTCCAGGAGATGGATACCCAGGCCGGCGGCCAGGCGGGGCGCAGCACGTGGTACACGGTCGATCGCCCGGTGTACGTAGCGCTCACGCTGCCGCCGGGGTCGGGGGCCACACCCATTCAGGAACTGTCGGAGGTGATCGACCGCACCATCGCCGCGGTACCCATAGCCCCGGCACCGCCGCGCCGCTAGCGCAGGCCGACGCCTCGGGCCAGCGCGGTCTCGACCATGACCGCCAGCAACGTGGGGTAATCGACACCGCTGGCCGCCCACATTCGCGGAAACATCGAGATCGTGGTGAATCCGGGCATGGTGTTGACCTCGTTGATCAGCGGCCCGTCTTCGGTGAGGAAGAAATCGACTCGGGCCAGCCCTTCGCAGTCGATCGCGCGAAACGCCCGGATCGCCAAGTCACGGATCGCGTCGCTGAGCCGATCGTCGATTTTGGCCGGCACGTCCAGCTCCGCAACCTCGTCGAGATATTTGCTGGCGAAGTCGTAGAAGGGTTCCTCGCGACCACGGACCCCGGTTAATCGGATCTCCCCGACACTGCTGGCTCGCACTGTGCCGTCCGGGAATTCGAGCACACCGCACTCCAATTCGCGGCCAACCACCGCGGCCTCCACCAGGACCTTGGGATCGTGCTGGCGGGCCTGGTCGATGGCCTCGGGCAGCTGGGCCCAGTCCGTCACCCGGCTGACACCGATCGACGAGCCGCCGCGCGCAGGCTTGACGAAAACCGGCAGCCCCAGGCGTTCCCGCTGCTCAGGGCCCAACGTCGGCTGCGACGAACGCAGCACCGCATACGCGCCGACGGGGAGCCCGTCGGCCGCCAGCAGCTTCTTGGTGAACTCCTTGTCCATAGCTGTCGCGCAGGCCAGCACACCAGCGCCCACATAGGGAACGCCGGCCAGTTCCAGCAAACCTTGAACGGTGCCGTCCTCGCCGTACGGGCCATGCAATACCGGGAACACCACGTCGACGGAGGCGAGGACCTCGCCAGCGCTGCGCTGCCCGTCGCTGTTGACCGATACCAGCTGGCCGCGCTGGCGCGGATCCTGCGCCAGCGCCAGCGCGGTTCCAGACGCCGCACTGACTTCAGGCAACCGGCCATCGGTGATGGCCAGGGTTTCCGGGCGGGCGTCGGCGAGCATCCAGCAGCCGTCACGCGTGATGCCTACCGGGACGACGTCAAAGCGTTGCGGGTCCAGGTGGCGCAGAATGCTGCCCGCGGAGACGCACGAGATCGCGTGTTCGTTACTGCGTCCGCCGTAAACCACGGCGACGCGGATCCGGCCCCGGGATGTCGGCGATCCGGCGTGTCCGCTCGACGCGGGCCGGTGGCGAGCACTCACAACCTCAAGAGGCTACCGCCATGGCGGCCCGGCACCGGTACGGCGGCCCTGACCTGAACCGGTAGCGGCTCACTCCGGCTTGGTACTGCGGCCCAGCAGCAAGGCCACCGCTTCGTCGACGGACAGGCCCTTGTGGCAGACGCGGTGCACGGCGTCGGTCAGTGGCATCTCCACGTCGTAGCTGGACGCCAGCGCCAGCACAGATTCGCACGACGTCACCCCTTCCACCACATGCCCGTCGCGCGCTTGCATGGCCGACTGCATCGTGCCGCCGGCGCCCAGGCACTCGCCGAAAGACCGGTTGCGCGACCGCCGGGAGGTGCAGGTGGCCACCAGGTCGCCCACCCCGGCCAGGCCGGCGAGCGTGGCAGCCTTGGCTCCCAGTGCGATCCCGAGCCGCATGATCTCGGCAAGCCCCCGGGTGATGATCGCCGCGGCGGTGTTTTCGCCGAGCCCCACACCGGCCGCCATCCCGCACGCCAACGCGATGACGTTTTTGCACGCGCCACCGATCTCGGCACCGATCACATCGGCATTGGTGTACGGACGGAAGTAGCCGGTGTTCAGTGCGCGCTGCAATGCGACCGCGCGTCCGGAGTCGCTGCACGCGACGACGGTGGCGGCGGGCTGACGCTGGGCGATCTCGCTGGCCAGGTTGGGGCCGGAAATCACCGCAACCTGGTCCGGATCGACGCCGGTCACCGCGACGATCACCTGGCTCATCCGCATCAGCGTGTTCAACTCGATACCCTTGGCGAGGCTGACCAGGGTGGCGCCCTCGGCGAACAAACCAGCCCACTGCTCGACGTTGGCCCGCATGGTCTGGGCCGGAACACCCAGCAGCACGGTCGACGCGCCGCCGAGGGCCTCGGCGGCATCGGCGGTGGCGTGAATCGTCGAGGGCAACTGGACACCGGGCAAATAGCCGGCGTTGCAGCGGGTGGCATTGATCTCGTCGGCGACCTGCGCCCGCCGGGCCCACAACGTCACCGCACTACCCGCTTCGGCCAGCACCTTGGCCAGCGCCGTGCCCCACGCACCGGCGCCCATCACCGCTACCGCACCGTCCCTGCCAGCCACCGATACCAACCCCCAATGCCGTGTGTCTGCTGCATCCGCAGGCGCCCTACCCTAGCCCGGCCCACGCCGAGCCCCGGTCCGCGCTGGCAGGATGAGCGCATGAACGGCACCCGGGCCGACGGTCACGGTGACGTTGGCCTGATCGTTGCCGTCAAGCGGCTGGCTGTCGCCAAGACACGCCTGGCGCCGATCTTTTCGGCCCGAACCCGCGAAGCGGTGGTGCTGGCCATGCTCGTCGACACCCTGACCGCGGCCGCAGCGGTTGAATCATTGCGCTCGATTACCGTGATCACGCCCGACGACGCCGCCGCCGCCGCGGCGGCCGAGCTGGGAGCGGAGGTGCTGGCCGATCCGACGCCCGAGGGCCACCCCGACTCACTGAACAACGCGATCACCGTAGCCGAACGTCTGGTGGCTGAAACGGTGACGAATCTTGTTGTCCTGCAAGGAGATTTGCCTGCTTTGCAGCCGCAGGAGCTGTCCGAGGCGATTGCAGCAGCACGCAACCATCCGCGAAGCTTCGTCGCCGACCGGCTCGGCACCGGCACCGCGGCTCTGTGCGCGTTCGGAACCGGGCTGCAGCCCCAATTCGGACCGGATTCCTCGGCACGGCATCGTCGTTCGGGTGCAGTGGAGCTCACCGGTGCGTGGCCGGGTTTGCGATGCGATATCGACACGCCCGACGATCTGGCGGTGGCCCGCCGCCTGGGGGTAGGCCCCGCCACTGCGCGGGCCCTGGCCGGCCACTAGCCCGGCCGGATGGCCGGGCGCGACACCATGCGGCCCCGCACCGATAACAAGGGAGTGAACAGCACACCAACGGTGAACGGCTGGCCGCTGGAGTGTGGCAGCACCACCGGGTAATGCGCGATGATCGAAAAATGACCGAAATCGAAGCCGAGGTGCGCCCTGACCAGAGCGTGTGGCATCCGGGTGACTCGGCCCCGGCGGCTCCGCCCGCTGCCACCACGGCCGTCCTCGAGGCAGAGCTTCCCGAGGACCGGTATCTGAACCGGGAGCTCAGCTGGCTGGACTTTAACGCGCGGGTGCTTGCACTGGCCGCGGACACCTCGCTGCCGTTGTTGGAGCGCGCCAAGTTCCTGGCGATTTTCGCCTCCAATCTCGACGAGTTCTATATGGTGCGCGTCGCCGGGCTCAAGCGCCGCGACGAGATGGGGCTGTCGGTGCGCTCGGCCGATGGTCTGACCCCGCGCGAACAACTACGCCGCATCGGCGAGCAGACCCAGCAGATCGCGACCAGGCACGCGCGCGTGTTCCTCGATTCGGTGCGCCCCGCGCTCGCCGACGAGGGCATCCACGTCGTTACCTGGGCCGATCTCGACGAGGCCGAACGCGATCAACTCTCGGCGTATTTTCACGAGCAGGTGTTTCCGGTTCTGACGCCGCTGGCCGTCGATCCGGCCCACCCCTTCCCGTTCGTCAGCGGATTGAGCCTGAACCTGGCCGTCACGGTGAAGCGCCCCGAGGACGGCGGGACGCATTTCGCGCGGGTCAAGGTGCCCAACAACGTCGATCGTTTCGTCGAGCTGGCCGGGCGTGCGGGCCCGGACGGAAAGGCGGTCGTGCGGTTCTTGCCGATGGAGGAGCTGATCGCGGCCTTCCTGCCGGTGCTGTTCCCGGGTTTGGAGATCGTCGAGCATCACGTGTTCCGCATCACCCGCAACGCCGATTTCGAGGTCGAAGAAGACCGCGACGAGGACTTGCTGCAAGCGCTGGAGCGGGAATTGGCGCGTCGACGGTTCGGATCGCCGGTGCGCCTTGAGGTCTCCGACGACATGACCGAGAGCATGCTGGAGCTGCTACTGCGCGAGCTCGACGTACATCCCGGCGATGTCATCGAAGTGCCTGGGCTGCTTGACCTGTCGTCGCTATGGCAGATCTACGACCTTGACCGGCCCGCCCTGAAGGATCCCCCGTTCGTGCCCGCTACGCCGCCGGCGTTCGCCGAGCGGGAGACGCCGAAAAGCATTTTCGCGACGCTGCGCGAAGGTGATGTGCTGGTCCATCACCCGTATGACTCGTTTTCCACCAGTGTGCAGCGATTCATCGAGCAGGCGGCCGCCGACCCCAACGTGCTGGCGATCAAGCAGACGTTGTACCGCACTTCCGGTGATTCGCCCATCGTGCACGCGCTGATCGAGGCCGCCGAGGCCGGAAAGCAGGTCGTGGCGCTGGTCGAAATAAAGGCACGCTTCGACGAGCAGGCGAACATCCGGTGGGCGCGCACGCTCGAACAGGCGGGCGTGCATGTGGTTTACGGGCTCGTCGGACTGAAGACGCACTGCAAGACCGCCCTGGTGGTGCGCCGCGAAGGCTCGGCCATCCGCCGCTACTGCCATGTCGGCACCGGCAACTACAACAGCAAGACGGCCCGGCTCTACGAGGACATCGGCCTTTTGACCGCAGCTCCCGATATCGGTGCCGATCTCACTGACTTGTTCAACTCGCTCACCGGCTATTCGCGCAAAGTGTCCTACCGCAATCTGCTGGTGGCCCCGCACGGTATCCGCACGGGCATCATCGAGCGAGTCGAACGCGAGGTCGCCGCGCACCGCGAAACCGGCAACGGGCGGATCCGGCTCAAGCTCAACGCGCTCGTCGACGAACAGGTCATCGACGCGCTCTATCGCGCGTCGCAGGCCGGCGTGCGGGTCGAGGTGGTGGTCCGCGGCATCTGCGCGTTGCGCCCGGGCGCCAAGGGCTACTCCGAAAACATCGTCGCGCGCTCTATTCTGGGACGTTTCCTGGAACACTCGCGGATCATTCACTTTCGCGCTATCGACGAGTTCTGGATCGGTAGCGCCGACATGATGCACCGCAATCTCGACCGGCGAGTCGAGGTGATGGCTCAAGTCAAGGATCCGAGGCTGACCGCGCAACTGGACGACATATTCGAGTCGGCACTGGATCCGGCCACTCGCTGCTGGGAACTGGGGCCCGACGGTCAGTGGAAGGCGTCGCCGAAGGACGGGCAGACGGTGCGCGACCACCAGGTATCGCTCATGGAGCGGCGCCGCAACCCCTGACATACCGCATCAATCATGACCGCCAGACCGCATACGCATGGTTACGAGCGGCCCGAATTGACCTGCAGGAGTTAAGGTGTCGACAGGAACCTCACCCGATGGGCAACGCCCGGCGGGTAAAGCCATTCCCGCCGCAGGTGCGGTGCTCTGGCGGCCGCGCGGCGACGAAGAAGAGGTCGAAATCGCGCTCATCCACCGTCCGCGCTACGACGATTGGTCACTGCCCAAGGGAAAAGTCGATGTCGGTGAGACCGAACCGGTGACAGCGGTGCGCGAAGTGTTCGAAGAGACCGGTCACCGAGCGCATTTGGGTCGCCGGATCGCTGCGGTGAGCTACCCGATCGAGCAAGGCATAAAAAAGGTGCGCTACTGGGCGGCCCGCAGCACCGGCGGTGAATTCACACCCAACCACGAAGTCGACCAACTGGTCTGGCTGCCGGTTGCGGCTGCGATGAAAAAGGTCGGCTACGCACAGGATCGAAAGGTTCTGCGCAGGTTTGCCGAACGCCCCGCAGACACCCAGACCGTGCTGATCGTCCGGCACGGTAGCGCTGGCAGCCGGTCGCGCTTCTCGGGAGACGACTCCAAGCGGCCGCTGGACAAGAAGGGCCGCGCACAGGCCGAGGCACTCATCGGGCAGCTGTTGGCGTTCGGCGCCACCGACGTATATGCCGCAGATCGATTGCGATGCCATCAGACCGTTGAACCGCTTGCCGAGGAATTGGGTGTGGTCATCGGCAACGAACCCCTGCTGACCGAAGAGGCTTACGCGGAAAACCCCAAGCGTGCTCGACGTCGAGTTCTGGAAATCGCCGCGCGCGGACATACACCGGTGATCTGCACCCAGGGCAAAGTGATTCCAGACCTCATTGCGTGGTGGTGCGCTCGCGACGGTGTGCGGCCGGATAAATCACGCAATCGTAAAGGCAGCACGTGGGTGCTGTCGCTGGCCGACGGCCACCTCATAGCGGCAGACCACATCGGCACAGCCTTGGCGGTCAATGCCCCTAGGTAAAGGCAAACACCCTCCAGGACCAAGCCGTCCGAAGGGTGTTTGCGTCTCGACCCGTTACCGGTTCACCTGCGACCTCTTCTCGCAGTGGATTTCTTCGCCGGCGCCCTCTTCGCGGCCGACTTCCTGGCCGGTGCCTTGCTCGCGGCCTTGCGGGCGGTAGCCCTCGAGGCAGTCCGCTTAGTGGCCTTCCTGGCGGTCGATTTGGCCGCCTTCTTGGCCACGGTCCGCTTTGTCGCAGCCTTCTTCGCCGCCGCCTTCTTGGCCGCCGACTTCTTGGCAGGTGCCTTGGTCGCGGCCTTCTTGGCCGCTCTGGTCACCTTTTTAGCGGGCGCCTTCTTCGCTGCCTTCCTGGCCCCGCCAGAGAGGACACCGCGTTTGACGGCTGGCCCTTCCGCCGGGAGACGCTGCGCCCCAGAGACAACCGCTTTGAATTGGGCCCCTGGACGGAACGCCGGCACCGATGTCGGCTTCACCCTTACCGTCTCCCCGGTGCGCGGATTGCGGGCCACGCGCGCTGCGCGATGCCGCTGTTCGAAAACACCGAAGCCGGTAATCGTAACGCTGTCGCCCCTGTGCACCGCGCGCACAATGGTGTCGACGACGTTCTCGACGGCGGCCGTCGCCGATCGACGGTCTGTACCCATTTTCTGCGTGAGTACGTCGATGAGCTCTGCTTTGTTCATCCAAAACCCTCCGAAGTCAGTGGCCCTCTTTGGACCGACTAAAGGACACGGTAAACCCTTACACGGTTGATTTCCAAGAGCCACGCGCAATTTCAGGGGGCTTTAGCGAATTTTTTAGGAATCCACTTGCCCCCCTTGGCCGGTCGCCGGGCCCGAAATCAGCTCGCGGATAGGGGCCCTGGAGGGCCGAAATTCGGTCCCGATCGACACGTCAGGAAGTGGCAAAAGTACGCGGCTTCCACTGTGGGCGGGAAGCCTCGAAAGACTCGATTTTGGCGAGTTTCCGCAGCGTGAGGGCTATATCGTCAAGCCCTTCGAGCAATCGCCAGGCGGTGTAATCGTCAATCTTGAACGGCAGCAGGACCGTTCCGGCGGTGATATTTCGATCTTGAAGATTGGCAGTGATTTCCAGTCCCGGGCTGGCCTCGATAAGCTTCCAGAGTAGTTCGACACCTTCTTGGGCGACTTCGGCCGCCAACAGGCCCGCCTTGCCCGCGTTGCCCCGGAAAATGTCGCCGAACCGGGAGGAGATGACCACCCGGAACCCGTAGTCCATCAGTGCCCACACCGCGTGCTCACGCGATGATCCGGTGCCGAAATCGGGTCCCGCGACTAGTACTGAACCCCTGTCGAACGGGCTGAGATTCAGCACAAACGACGGGTCCGCCCGCCATGTCGCGAACAATCCGTCGGCGAAACCCGTTCGGGAGA
>Ga0070737_10004326_pt1 | contig 14364 bp, 10 predicted proteins | sample Coa_R1_10_FD_66438 | JGI IMG/M metagenome (GOLD analysis project Ga0070737, IMG submission 66438) | Surface soil microbial communities from Centralia Pennsylvania, which are recovering from an underground coalmine fire - Coalmine... | ecosystem: Environmental > Terrestrial > Soil > Unclassified...
CCACGCCCGGATCGCCCGGCTCAAGTTCGTTCAACGTCTGCGCGGCAACAGACGCATCGCCAATAAACCCCTGCTCCAGGTGCGGTGCGCTGTCGAAGCTGACTACCGCAATGCGGTGAGGAACATTGCCCACCACGGCGTCGACAACGGCGTCCAGTCCGCGGTAGTCGCCCAGATGCGACGCTCCGGCTCCTCCAATCTGCGCCAGGATTACCAGCGTCAAAGGCTGCGTGTCCGTGTCCGGCTCCAGCCGCAAAGGCTGCGGGATGCCATCGTCCGTCAAGACGAAATCATCGGCGTTCAGCGAGAAGACCAGCTCGCCACTCTTCGTCTTCACCAGCGCGGGCACCAGCACCAGCGACGAACTCACCGTCAGCGTCGCTGGTGGGGGTGGTGGCGCCAACGTATCAGGCGTCTGCGCCCCGCAGAGGACAACTGAGAGCAGACTGGGAGCCAAGATCGCCGATCTCCCGGTTAATGGCCTTCGCATCGGCATGTTTCTTGGACGCACTTTCATTACGCCGGGCGCTAGCCTACCTAACGCTGCGGTGATGCAGAACCATGCCGCGGGCGCTGCGTCTGCCCCGTCGCTGACCTTGCGCCCGGCTGCGTGGTGGACGTTCCGCCCAATATCGCCTGCGGCGAACTCGGCTCCACCTGATCAGCCGTCGGCGGCGTCGGCACAGGCTGATGCACCTGCTGTGGCGACCCGTTCGGCACGGCGTGCCCCTTGTCCGCGCCGCCTCCCTGATTGGTGTCGCCATGGCACCCTGCAGCCATCGCCGCCAGCAACAGGCTCCAGGCCAGCCAGACCACCGTTCCATTCATCTCCAGACGCCGCATCCCGCACCACCTTACGCATAAGACGCGATCGCCTCGGTCCCGCACGTATCGGCGGGGTTACCCTAGAAGGGTCATGAGCGCCGCCACCCTCACCCCGCCGTCCGCCGTCGAAGCCTCCAAGCGTCCGCAACTCGCGCACCTCACAGCCGCGCTCGACGAATTACGCGAAAAGGGCACCTACTTTCGCTTGCGCGTCCTCGACGACGAACAAGGCCCGGTCTGCCATTACGACGGCCGCGAGGTCATCAACCTCGCCAGCAACAACTACCTCGGCCTCTGCAACCACCCCAAGCTCCGCGAAGCCGCCACGCAGGCCATCGCCCGCTTCGGCGTCGGCTCCGGCGCCGTCCGCACCATCGCTGGCACCATGCGCATCCACATGGAACTCGAAGAGAAGATCGCCGCCTTCAAAGGCGTCGAAGCCTGCGTCGTCTTCCAGTCCGGCTTCACCGCCAACGCCGGCACCGTCAGCTCCATCCTCGGCAAAGACGACTTCATCCTCTCCGACGAGCTCAACCACGCCTCCATCATCGACGGCGCCCGCCTCAGCCGCGCCAAAATCAAAGTCTTCCGCCACAAAGACGTGGCCCACTGCGAAGAGATCCTGCAGGAGATCCAGAACGAACCCGGCCGCAAGCTTGTCATCACCGACGGCGTCTTCTCGATGGACGGTGACATCGGTCCCGTCGACCAGCTCGCCGCCCTTTGCGAAAAGTACGGCGCCATCATGATGGTCGACGACGCCCACGCCAGCGGCGTCCTCGGCCGCAACGGCCGCGGCTCCGTGGACCACTTCGGCGTCACCAGCAAAGTCGACGTCCAGGTAGGCACCCTTTCTAAAGCCATCGGCGCGCTCGGCGGCTACGTCTGCGGCAGCCGCGACCTCATCGACTACCTTTACCACCGTGCCCGCCCGTTCCTGTTTAGCACCTCACATCCACCCTCGGTCGCCGCCAGCTGCATCGCGGCCTTCGACATCCTCGGGGACGAACCCGAACGCATCCAGCGCCTCTGGGACAACACCCTCTACTTCCAGCAGCAACTCAAATCCGCAGGCTTCGACATCGGCGGCCAAACCACCCCCGCCAGCGAGACGCCGATCACGCCGATCATCATCGGTGACGGCCGCAAGACCATGGACTTCAGCCGCGCCCTCTTCGACAAAGGCGTCATGGCCACCGGTATCGCCTTCCCCACCGTTCCCGAAGGCAAAGCTCGCATCCGCTGCATCATGACCAGCGAACATACACGGGACCAGATTGACGTAGCCCTGGAAACGCTGACCGGTACTGCTCGTCAGCTCGGTGTGTTACAAGGAGTTTAAAAAGGCATATAGCCCAGGCGGCAGATCGCGTCCAAACTCCACATGTTCCGCTTCGGCAGTCACGGCCAGGGCATGCTGCAGATCAGCGAGCTTGCGTTGGCCTTTATGCTTTCCGCGGTGATCGGCCTGGAACGCGAACTGAAGCAGAAGAGTGCCGGGCTCCGCACCTACACCATCGTGGGCGTATCGGCCGCGCTCTTTTTGCTGATTTCCAAATATGGTTTCGATAATGTGCTTGTACCGGGCCATGTGGAAGTGGATCCCTCGCGCGTTGCTGCCCAGATTGTGACGGGCATCGGCTTTATCGGCGCCGGTTTGATCTTTGTCCAGGGCGTCACCGTGCGTGGCCTCACAACCGCAGCCACAGTGTGGATGGTGACCGCGATCGGGATGGCTTGCGGCGCCGGTCTGCTCGTGTTGGCAGTCGCCACCACGGTCCTGTACTTCGTGATCGCCCTCGGCTTTCCTCGCCTGCTGCGCCTTTTGCCGGGCCGGCCCTCGCCTGCGGAGCTAGGAAGCGAACAGCAGAACGACTAGCCGAGTTCTTCCGCTCCCCTCTCCAGCGCCGCTCCCGCATCTCACAACCGGGGCACGCCACTCGCCCCCAGGAGACCCAAATGGCAGATCAGCAAGCATTGCAGCAGAAGTACGCCTCCGTCGGCCAGGTCATCGCCGACTTCGCGCCCGAAGGCGCCAAGTTCGACGGCATCTTCATGGAAGGCGACAAGCTCATTCTGAAGGCCGACGTTCCTTCCAAGGTCGTCTTAAACCGCGTTTGGGATGCCACCAAAAAGGTCGATCCCAACTACGCCGACTTTGAGCCGCGCCTCACCGTTACTGGCGGCGACGACCAGCCATACGAGATCAAGCCCGGCGAAAACCTCAGCAAGATCTCCGAAAAGTTTTACGGCACCCCGAACAAGTACGAGACCATCGCCCAGCACAACAACATCTCGAACCCTGATCACATCCAGGCAGGCCAGAAAATCAACATCCCGCCGCTAAGCTAACGCAACGTTCTTCTTTGTAATCCCAAAGGGGATTTACGCTTTACACGGGGCCACCCATACGGTCCGGCATACAGCGCAGATCCCCTCCGGGTTCTAAGAACCAAACGAGTTCAATACATCAGCCGTACTGTCTGGATCATGTACGGCGTCACCGGCACCTTCACCTGATCGTCCTTGACGGTCAGCGTCTCGCCGGTGGGTTCCTCCATCAGATTCACCACCTCCGCCGACTTGAGGCCAGCCGGCACACGGAGCATAACCTCGCCGCCTTCACCCGCCGATTCGTACATCCGCGCAATCAATCCATTGCCATCCTCGGCCTGCTTCAGCGCGGTGAGCACCGCGTGTCCACTGTTCACCTCCGCAAACGTGTGCTCCGCAGGCAACGTGCCTTCATGCTCGCCTACCTGCATCGCTTGCAGGCCGTAATTGAATTCATACCCATGTCGAACCGTCCCCGCTGTTTGCCATGTGCCGATGTGCGGGTAGAGCGCATACTCAAAGGTCTGCTCACCACGGTCCGCATCCGGGTCGGGCCAAGTCGGCGAACGCAGCAACGTCAGCCGCAGCAGATTACCAACAGCGTCATAGCCATACTTCGAGTTATTCACGAGGCTGAAGCCATGCAGGCCATCGCCTTCATCGGCCCAGCGCATCGCGGGCACTTCAAACTTCGCCTGTTCAAAGCTGTTACTCCGCGTCGTCGGCCGCTCGATTGATCCGTACGGAATTTCGAACGTAGCCTTCACATTGGGGTACGCCAACGGTATCGCAGCCTTCAGCAACACATGCGTCTCATGCCAGCCAATGGTGTTTTTCACCATTACTTCGTTGCTTCCGCGATACAGCAACAGATCCTGCTGAAAGGTCGAGTGCCCCCATGTGCGCTTGATACGAACATCCGCCCGCAGCGGTCCTGATTCCACCATCTCGATCGAATCCACCTGATGGATCAGCGCTGGCGGCACGTCATACGTGCCCGGGTCCACGTTCCACGCGTCATAATTTTTCGGCGTGTCCTTATAGGCCTGCAACTCATTGCCGCATCCGCCATTGGCCAACGTCTCAAAGCCGCCCCGCTTGTCATACAACGACGTGATGCATCCGGTCTTCGGATCGACCGCGACGCGCAGCATGTCGTTCTCCATCACGTAATCCTTCACCTTCAAATCGCTCGCGAAATCCCGGTGCCCCTCCACCGCATGCAGCACGGTGTATCCCAGCGACGGTACCGCCTCGGCCTGGATCAACACCGTGAAGCTCTGCGATCCAGTCTCGTGATCCATCACCTGCGAGGGCACGGCATGCCCCTTGCCGTCTACGATAGAAATCGTGTCCACTGGCCGCGGCATCTGCACCTTCACCAACACCGGCCCACCACGCTCCCACGCCAAGGGGTTCCATAGGAACACCGGCGTTCCGCCTTTGCCCCGTGTGTCCACGCGATCCGCGATGGCCTTCAACGAAGCCCCACTGACCTCATCCGTTGCCCACTTCACCTGCGCGTAATCCTTCTGCGCATCGCGGTAGATCGTCGCAATGCCCGACCCCGCAGCCAGGTCATGGAACTGATTGAATAAGACCTTCTTCCACGCCCCGTTCAGTTCTTCATGCGGATAACTCACGCCATACATCGAAGCAATAGACGCAGCCTTCTCCGCGTTCAGCATCCACTCTTCGCTGTCGCGCATGCTGCGCTTGTGCTGCGCTTGCGACGTAAACACGCCGCGGTGGTACTCGAAGTACAGCTCATCCTTCCAGGTCGGTACCGTGATGTGCCCGTACGCAGGCGGGATCAGTTTGGTGTCGCCGCTGGCCAGTGTGCCGTAGTTCCACGTCGGCGACTCCGGGCTTAGCTGCGCCTCCACACTCTTGAAGTAGGGAAGCGCCGTGCCGAACTCCTCCTTCGGCACCACCTTGTTTGGTTCCATCCAATGCAGACCCTCATCCAGCATCGTCCTCGTCGGCCCGCCGCCATGATCCCCCACGCCAAACAAATCCAGCATGTTTGTCATCCCTGGCGCACGAGTCCGTGCCTTCGCCAAACTCGCGCTCAACCGCACCGGATCCAGATTCGTGTACGCATAATCATCCGGAAAGTATGTCAAGACCTTGCTGCCGTCCGGCGATTGCCACCAGAACAACTTCAAAGGCAACTGATTGGTGTCGTTCCAGTGCATTTTCTGCGTCACAAAGTAGTCGATCCCGCTGCGCTTATAGATCTGCGGCAACTGCCAGTTGTAGCCGAACGAATCCGGGTTCCAGCCGATCTTTGCGGTCACGCCATACAGCTTCTTAAACTCCGCTTGACCCACCAGCAACTGCCGCACCTGGCTCTCGCCATCGGGCATGTTCAGGTCCGGCTCTACCCACATGCCGCCAACAATCTCCCATCGTCCTTCCTTCACGCGCTGCGCGATCTGCTCGTTCAACGGCGGATACTTGTCCGCCATCCACTCGCTGTATGCCGCCGCCGATTGCGAGAACGTGTACGCCGGATACTCATTCATCAACTGCGCCGCCGACGTAAACGTGCGCTTCACCACGTCCACCGTCTCGGTCCAGGGCCAAAGCCAGGCGGCATCGATGTGCGCGTTGCCGCTCAGATGGTAGTTCGCCGTCTGCAACAGCGGACGCAGCGCCTCCAGCCGTGCCTGCGACGATCGCAACGATGCATCGAACGCCGCCTGGTTCGCCGTGTCCAGCGCCCGCAGGTTCACGCCTGCAATGGCATCCTGCAACACCTTCGCCTTACTCGCATCCCCTGGTGCCAACGACGGCACAAGGTACGCCGCCGAGACCAGTTGCTTCTCCAGATCCTGCGGGCTTGGCCGATCCGGCGCGAAGCTGATCTTCATCGCCACACCGCGAAAGCGCTTGTCATCCACGGTCTGCAACAGCTTCACCGCCACCAGCACCTTGTCGCCGGGCTTCACGTTGTGCAGCAGCGGAATCTCTTCCAGGTCGTCGCCCAGTGCCACACGCCGCCCATCAAAGTACACAATCTCCGGCATGGGCCCGTTGGCGTCGGCCTGGAATTGGAAGCTGACCTCGGTGCCGTTCAGGCTATAGCCATGCAGCGTGCGCGGGATCACAATCTCGCGCCGGAACCACACCGCCTCCTTGCCCACCGTCGCGGGCGCGGTCACGCTCTGCCAGGCGCTGTCGTCGAGAGTCGACGCTTCCCCATGCGGCAGATCGCCCTGATGCACTCGCCACGGACCATCCGGCAACGACGAGAGCTCATGCAGTCGCTCCAGCGTGGTCACTTCGCTGGGAGAAAGACTGTCCGGCCGCTGCATGTGCTGAAAGCTCTGCGCGCGGAGAGCGGGAACGGCCAGAACAACAGTGAAGCAGACGTGCGTAACAGCCCAGGAAAAGCGGTTTCCTTGCATGGCGTTGAACCTCCCGACGGCAAAACATGGCGGAGAGGCCATACTACCTACCCGGACGCATCGAGGGGGAGTGACGAGAAGCTAAACCTTCTGAACCCGGTGGACATCGCGCACACCCGGCACTTTGCGCAGGTTCTGCTGCAACCGCGTGAGGTGGCGCACGTCCACGGTCTCGATCACGAAGTCCACATGCACCTCGCCGTTCTCCGTCGGCCGCGTGTCCACGCTGCGAATATTCGTGCCATCTTCGGAGATGATCGCCGCAAACTCCTTCAGCAAGCCCGCGCGGTCGTCCACAAGCACGGTCAGCTTCACGGGATACGTCGTCGGCTTGGGCGCGCCGCCGTTGGCTGCATTCGCTGCACCTGGTCCGCTGGACCACTCCACCTCAATCCGCCGATCCGCCTCATACAACAGGTTCTGCACATTCGGGCAGGTGCGCGCATGCACCGCCACGCCCTTACCCCGCGTCACGTAGCCGATGATCTCTTCGCCCTTGATCGGGTTGCAACATCGCGCGCGGTAGACCAGCAGATCGTCCTGGCCTTCCACCTGCAGGCTCTCCGAACCCTTGCCGAAGAACACCCGCTTCACCGCCTCGCTCATGTGCGAGAGCGCGCTGCTGACCGGGTTCGCCTCCGCCTCGCCCGTCTCTGAGGAAGCTCCGCCCGTCGTTGTGCCCGGCTCCAGCTTGTTCAGCACCTGCCGCGTGGAGTACTTCCCAAATCCAATCCCCGCCAGCAGGTCCTGCTCGCCGCTCAGCCCATACTCGCCGGCCACTCGGTCGAAGTCCGCGGTACCGAACTTGCTCAGCCCCAGCTTGAACTTGCGCGCCTCGCGCTCCAGCAGCTTCTTGCCGATCTCGATGGCCCGCGCGCGCTGGTTCTCATTCAGCCAGTGCTTGATCTTGTTGCGCGCCCGCGAACTCTTGACAAAGCTCAGCCAGTCGCGCGACGGCGCATGCCCCGGCTGCGTCTGGATCTCCACGATGTCGCCGTTGCGCAGCCGCGAACGCAGCGGCACAATGCGCCCGTTCACCTTCGCGCCAGTGGTTGCATGGCCCACATCCGTGTGGATCGCATACGCGAAGTCCACCGGGCTCGCATCCTTGGGCAACACGATCACCTTGCCCTTGGGCGTAAAGGTGTAGACCTCCTCCGGATACATGTCCATGCGCAGCGTGGACATAAACTCGTTCGGGTCGACCATCTCGCGTTGCCATTCAATCAGCTGCCGTAACCACGCGAGCCGCTCTTCATCCTTGGCACTAACGTTGTCGCTGGCCTTGTACTTCCAGTGCGCCGCAATGCCCTCTTCCGCCACGCGGTGCATGTCTTCCGTGCGAATCTGCACTTCGAACTGGTGCCCGCCTTCGGCGATCAACGTCGTATGCAGCGATTGATACAGATTCGGCCGCGGCATCGCAATGAAGTCTTTGAACCGCCCCGGCACCGGCCGCCACGTCGAGTGCAACAAGCCCAGCACCGCATAGCAGTCCTGCTCCGTCTCCGTGATGACGCGCACAGCAAACAGGTCATACACCTGGTCCACGGGAATCGAGTGGAGGTTCAGCTTCTGCTGAATGGAAAACAGCCGCTTGATGCGTGACTCCACGCGCCCACGCAGGCCGGCGTCATGGAGCTTGGCTTCCAGCGTCGCCACGATGCGGTCAAGAAAGAGCTCACCCTCGCCGCGCAACAGCTCTACCTCTTCGGTGAGCTTGTCGTAGGCCACGCGGTCCACATAGCGAAACGCCAGGTCTTCCAATTCGCCGCGCAGCTTGCCCATGCCCAGCCGGTGCGCTAGCGGCGCATACACATCCAGCGTCTCGCGGGCGATGCGCGCCTGCTTCTCCGGCTTCAGGTGCTCCAGCGTCCGCATGTTGTGCAGCCGGTCTGCCAGCTTGATGATGACCACGCGCACATCAGTCACCATGGCGAGCAACATCTTGCGGATGTTCTCCGCCTGATGATCCTCACGGTTGGCGAACTTGATCTTGTCCAGCTTGGTGACGCCATCCACGATGTGCGCGACCTGCTCGCCAAAGCGCTTTGCGATCTCCGGCGTTGTTACATCGGTGTCTTCCACCGCATCATGCAACAGGCCCGCGGCGATCGCCGTCGCGTCCATTTTCAGCTCGGCCAGCACCTGCGCCACTTCCAGCGGATGAATGATGTACGGCTCGCCCGAAGCACGCTTCTGGTCCTTGTGCTGCTCCTGCGTAAAGGCCCACGCCGCCCGGACGAGATCCTGGTCGTCATGCGGACGGTTGGCGCGCAGGGTGGCCAGCATGAACTCAAATCGATCCTCCAGGTGCAGCGGATCATAAGGCGAATCCGCGTGACGCGGCGCGCGTGGACTCACCGTCGCCATGGCGGGCGGTGGCAGCGGCATCTCATTGCTGGCCGTAAGAAACGCGCCGGAAGGTTCATCCAGGGAACTCGGAGCCGCGACCCGCACCGCCGCCGAACGCCCCGGCTGCGCCAGTGCCGCTTCCATCCGCATGCCAGACTCGCTGGAAGCGGCCTGCTCCGGGCTCAGACCGGTCGCCTCAGGCACAGGATTCACCGGCTGCCCGCTCTCGGGGCCGGCTGACGCAGTCCCACCGGTTCGGAAGGATCCCATGCTCCATTATATCGACCAGCTTTGGGTAGCAGTTTAGCGGCTTATCTCTCACCGGAGCAGCCCAGGCGGAGGATGTGCCCCGCCGTGCGTCCACGCCACGAGCTCATCGAACGCGTGCCCAATCTCCTCCGGCGTGATCGCGCAGTGTCCATCGCGCGGCACATATTGCTGCACCAGGTGATCGCTCTCGCCCGCGGCCTCCACCATCTCGCTGTACAGGGTCAGCAGCCCCGGCGGTATGTACGGATCGAACACCGTATGCACCGCCAGCATCGGCCGGCCCAGGCGCCCATTCGGGGTGTAATGATGCACCAGATATTCGCGGGCCTTGGGGTTGGCCGCATATCGCTTCACGCCCGCATTCAGCTCCTCATCCGCCGCGCTTGAGCTGGCGTTCGCCCCGGAATAGATCCAGTTGCGATTGTCGAACGGATTGCCCCCGGATCGTCGCTGCATATCCGCGATCACGAAGGTGAAGTACGCGATGTCTCGAGCCACCTGCTGATCCGTATGCAGCCCCATCAGCTCCCGCATCAGCGCGGCGTTAGCCGGATTCGCCTTTAGCGCGGCTCCCACATGTTCCCGTACGGCTAGCGTGTCGTCGTACTCCGCCGGCACCGGCACCAGCGGCCCCATCACTCCGGGGAAGTAGTGGTCGAAGGCCGCCCGCAGCGCAAACCGGCGGTCAAACGAAACAAACGTCGGCCCCACCGCACCGCACAGGTCCAGCCCGCCCACATAAGGTTTCGGATTGAGTTCCAGCGTGATCATCACCAGCGCCCCGCCCATGGACCCGCCGGCGACATAGGTTTCCTTGGGATGGCCATACTTGTGGTCGAAGTAGTGCCGCAGCGCCTCGGTCTCGGGATACGCCTGCTGCACCGCCCATCCGCCCTCTGAGTAGGCGCTCTGCACCACCGCGTACCGCCGTTCCAGAAAGTTCTCGAGGTCCGCCGGGGCATGCTCGCCGATATGGAAGGTGGTGCCGTGCTCGGCATAGCCGTGGTACCAAACCACCAGTGACCCGTTCCAGTCCATGGGCACGTCGATCCGGTACTCCGCACCATCCAGCAGGCCAACTTCGGTTACGCCGTTCGCGGTTTGCACCACCTGCGGCGGCTCTTCCGCCCTGTCTTTCTGCGGTGTAGCGGCTCCGCCTGTCGCGATTCCTGCAAAGGAGGCGAGCATCAGGAGAACGGCCATGCGGCAGTGTCGTGGGAAGGGCAGAGGCATCGCGGTGGGGCTTATTCTAGCGCGCCAACTCCCAGCGGCTCACGCTCAGTGGTAACCACCTGGCAAAGCCGCCGTGTGCCGTCAGTCTCTGGTGCCAAGTTCTGGTCCGCATGACAGAGCCGCTGCGCTCGGCATACGCTTATAGCCCATGAGCCTGCTCGACCGCCGCCGCTTCCTCCAGACCACCGCCGCTGCTGCCGCCCTCACCTCCGCACCGCTGCGCTCGCTTGCACAGGCCACGGCCGCCGCCGCGCCGCTGAAGCTGCACCCCGACCGCAACGGACCGCAGGTCCCGGCCAGCTTTATCGGCCTCAGCTATGAGATCGAACAGCTCGCCGAGCCAAGCTTCTTCTCGCCGCACAACACCGGCCTGATCGCCCGCTTTCGTGAACTTGCTCCGAACGGCGTTCTCCGCCTCGGCGGCAATACCTCGGATGTTGGCTGGTGGAAGCCCACTGCGGCCAGCACCCAACCGCCGCTGCCCCAGAACGTCGTCGTCTCCGTAGAACCCGGCACCAGGCCCTTCCAGCAACTCGCCTATCCGGTCACGCCGGAAGCCATCAAGAATCTGCGCGGCTTCCTTGATGCCACCGGCTGGACCTGCCTGTACGGCATCAACCTCGCTACGAATACCCCGGAGCGCGGCGCCGACGAGGCCGCCTTCGTCTTCACGACACTCGGCGCCAAGCTCGAGTACTTCCAGCTCGGCAATGAACCGGACCTGTTCCAGCACCGCTTCCGCGATCCCAAGACCTGGAACGTCGATCACTACCTCGACGATTGGCTCGCCATGGCCAACGGCATCCGCGCTCGCGTCCCACAGGCCCGCTTCGGCCTGCCCGATACCGCCGGCGATCCCACCTGGAGCTCCCGCATCGCGCAGCGTCTCAGCGCCATGCCGCCTGCCGGGACCGGTAACGGCGCTGGGCAGGGAAGCCGTCCCAACGTCGCCGCCGTCACGCACCACTACTACTTTGGCGGTCCGCCCACCAACCCTGCTATCAACATCCCGGCCATCCTGAAGACTGATCCTAAGGTCGCCAAGGTCGCCGCGACCACGCGTGAAGCTGCCGAAAAGCTGGGCTGCGTCTACCGCATGAGCGAAGGCAACACCTGCTACCAGGGCGGCAAACCCAACGTCTCCGATGTTCTCGCCGCCGCACTCTGGGCCGCCGACTACGCCCTTTCCCTTGCGGCGTTCGGCTATGCGGGGATCAATCTTCACGGCGGCGGCGGCAAGGCCGTCGGCAACTCGCTCGGGGCGCGCATGCCCGGCGAAGCGCTCCTGAAGCCTGACGAAGCGCCGCACCCACGCCCCTTCTACACCCCCATCGCCGACATGAACGGCACCTATGTCCCCGAACCCGACTTCCGCGGCCTGCAGTTCGCGGGCCGCTTCGCCGGAGCCACGATGATCCCGCTGGACTTCGAGCCCGGCGCGGTCAACGCCACTGCGTACGCAGCCAAACTCCCTACCGGTCAACTCATGGTGGCCATCATCAACAAGGACGCCGACCGCCCCGTCCCGCTCAACCTCGCCGGCTTCAGCCCCGCCCTCGTCCTCACCGCGCCCAGCCTCGAAAGCCGCGAAGTAAACCTCAGCGAACCGCAGGCCAACACCGAAGCTAACGCCGTGCCGCCCAAGACCGCCATGCTTCTGCTCAACGTGCACGGTTAGATTGCTTCGCGTGTCCCCGCCGGCTACCCGGCATGGCGCGACCGTTAGTTCGGCCGCGCCACGATCATCTCGTACGCCGCTCACGTCTGGCCCTGCAGGCCGGATTGCAGAACCACGCCGACGCCCCTTCTCGAGACCCCAATGCCCTTGCTGCTCTGGAACGCCTTCCTCATCTCCTTTACCGCGTTGCTACCGCTGATTAACCCGCTCGGCTCAGCGCTCGTATTGATGGGGCTCGTTGGCGAAGCGCCGCCACCGGTATATCGCTCGCTGGCCCGCAAAGTCGCGCTGAACAACATCGCCTTCCTTGCGGTGATCGAGTTGCTCGGCTCCGCCATCCTGAACTTCTTTGGCATCTCGCTGCCTATCGTGCAGGTCTCGGGCGGCATCGTCATCGCCTCCATTGGCTGGTCGGTTCTCAACGACAAAGACACCGACAGCAACACGACCCGTGATAAGCAAGGCGCAAGCGCCATCGACCCAGAGCAAACCCTGCGCTCGCTCCAGCAAAAAGCCTTCTATCCCTTCACCTTCCCTGTGACCTCAGGTCCCGGAACGCTGGTGGTGATGCTCACGCTGAGCGCGCGCTTCTCCGGCGGCAAACTCACGCCCAACATCGTCGGCCATCTCGGGCTGTTTCTGGCCGTCGTTCTGCTCAGCATCCTGGTCTTCGTCTGCTATGCCTATGCGCCCCGCATCAAGGCCGCCGTCGCCCCGACGACCATCCACGGCATCCTCCGCATCGTGGCTTTCATCCTCATCTGCATTGGCGTGCAGATTGCCTGGAACGGCCTGACTGTGCTGCTCAACAGCGTTTTGCATCATGCAACGCCTTTAGGCAGCTAGGGAAGGACTGCCAGCCGGAGCGCATCCTACGCTGTATGACCTCCCCATCCTCTGAACTGGCTCGCCAACCACAACCCACCCCCAAAACCGTCACGGAGAACATCCGCTCGGTGCTGGACATGCAGGCCGCGCTGGAGCATCGCCGTACCCTCGTCGACCGCATCGCCGACCTCATCGGCGGCTTCTCCGGGAGCATGAACTTTGTCTTCATTCATCTCGTGTGGTTCACAGCCTGGTTCCTCATCAATACGCTGCCTCTTGGGGTCAAACACTTCGATCCCTATCCGTTCATCCTTCTGGCCATGGTCGTCTCCGTTGAAGGCGTTCTGCTGTCCACCTTCGTCCTGATGAAGCAAAACCGCATGCAATACCGCGCGGACATTCGCGAACAACTCGACCTCCAGGTCAATCTCCTCGCCGAAAAAGAAGTGACCAAGACGCTTCAACTGCTTCGCGCCATCTGCGAAAAGCTCGAGATCAGCCCCGATGTCGATCAGGACCCAGAGCTTCAGGAAATGGCCTCCACCACCTCCGTCGACCTGCTCGCCCAGCGCATCCAGACGGACCTGGAGCCGAAGAGCTAAGTCGCGCCCGCTCGTGCGGCCTTGCTGCCAGTCGCCCCCACGCATGAAGGGCTGCCCCTCGCCATTGAGCCCGCGAACGCCAAGTACACTTGGCCCATGTCCGACGGTCTCGCCGCTCCTCGCATCGACGCGGTGTTCGCGGGCGGTCCCAAAACCCTGCAGGACGACCGCGGCCCGTGGCGCTCCTCCATCGACAAACAACCCCTCACCGGTCCCGTTGAGGTCACCCCGCGCGGCATTGTGGGCGACAAGGCCACGCAGCGCTTCTACGGCGGTCCCGATGCCGCCCTCTGCATCCACCTCGCCGACCACTACGCCTTCTGGCGCGAGCGCTACGGCATCGATCTCAAACCTGGCGCAGTCGGCGAGAATCTCACCATCAGCGGCCTAACCGAAGACAACATTTTCGTCGGCGACATCGTGCGTCTCGGCTCCGTGCTCGCCCAGGTAAGCGGCCCGCGCGTCCCTTGCGCCAACCAGGCCCGCCACGTGCACCGCAAGGACTGGGTCAAGCTCTCCATTCGCGAAAACCGCACCGGCCTCTACATGCGCATCCTCGAACCCGGCACGCTCCAGCCGGGCGACCAATGGCTGCCTGTCGACCGCCGCAACGACACAGCCTCCATTCCGGCCATCAACGACTGCATGTATCTCCACTTCGACCCAGCCTTTGCAGAACGTATGCTGCACATGCCCGCGCTTACGGCATGGTGGAAGCAACAAGCTGCAGGCAAGCTTGCCGAGCACAAGGATTTCGAAGCCAACTCGCTGTTCGCGCCCTCAGACTCGCGGTAGCTCTGCGTCCATCAGGGCAGGTAAGCCCGGG
>Ga0070737_10004327_pt1 | contig 14364 bp, 17 predicted proteins | sample Coa_R1_10_FD_66438 | JGI IMG/M metagenome (GOLD analysis project Ga0070737, IMG submission 66438) | Surface soil microbial communities from Centralia Pennsylvania, which are recovering from an underground coalmine fire - Coalmine... | ecosystem: Environmental > Terrestrial > Soil > Unclassified...
CGAATGGGCCAGGTTGCAGTTGCCCCATGGCCAGAGCGGATGGGTACCGCAAGAAAGCTTGATTGACCGCGAGACCTACAAGCGCGGGCAAGAGCTCCTGAAGGACTTAACCCGCAGCCAGGTTCAAGCGGAAGGGCACACGGACAGCGCGGTGAATCTCCATCTTGAACCGTCGCGGGATGCGCTCAAGCTTGCGGAGTTCCCGGCAGGCCAGCGCGTGGATGTCTATAACCGCCGTCTGGTGGCCCGCTCTTCGCAGCCGGCGCCTGCCAACGGGAAAGAGCCGCCTCCTCGGGACGTCTGGTATCTGGTGCGCAGCGGTCCATATGCGGGATGGATTCTGGGGCGCTTTGTTGATCTCGACGTGCCGGCCGGTCTTGCCAATTACGCGCAGGGGATTAATATGGTGGCATGGCTCGTATTAGACACGGTAGATGACGGAGGCCACGAAGTGCCGCAGTATCTGGCGGCTGACCGCATCGGAGAGCGCGACCTGGACTTTAACCATATCCGAGTTTTTACCTGGTGGATCAAGCATCATAAGTATGTGACGGCTTATGTGGAAAGCCACTTGAATGGATACTTCCCGATCACCGTCACACACGAGGGCAACGTGCCCTATTTTCGCTTGCGCCTGATCGGCGATCAGGGCGAGAAATATCAGAAGGTTTACGGGCTCTTTGACACCATCGTGCGTCCGATCGGCACGGTGGAAGGCTGGACGAGCGAGGCGATGCCTGCCCCGCCGGCTTCGCGCGCCAGGCGAAGAAGAGCGCGCCGGCGGCGATAGCGACCGACGGCAAACTGAGTTATGGAAACGGTGGTGAATACTGGAAGCTTTGTCTTGCAGCCTCGCGCGAGCGAGGACGCGTTCGCGGAATTTCTGCGCAGCGTCTTGCGATTCTGGTTCGGGCTGTTTTTCCGTCGGATTCGGGTTCTGAATGTGGAGGCGCTCACCCGCACGGGGCCCGCCCTGCTGGTGGTGAACCATCCTCCCGGGTTTGCCGACGCTCTCATTCTGAACGCCGCGTTCGATCGCCCCGTGTACTGTCTGCTGGAACATCGATACATGAAAGGCGTGTTGGCGCGCGGGTGCGCGCGCGCGCTGGGTATGATCCCCTACGAATTTGGAGGTGAGGATTGGCCCGCTGCTCTCGGAAATTGCTGCGAGGTCTTTGCACGGGGCGGCCTCGCGGTGGTTTTCGCCCGGCAGCAGACTGTAGGATCGGAAGAACCGGCCGGTTTTGCTCCCGAAGCTGCGGAGATTGCCCTTGAGGCGCAGACGTATCTTGAAAGGGAAGCTCCGCTGCCAATTCATCCGGTGAATTTATTCCTGCCTGTGCCGCCTTCGCAGTCAGACGAGTTGCTGATCTCTGTGGGGGCCCCGCTGGCTTTCCCGGAGATTGTCTCGAAGCCGGGGGTTGATCCGGAGCAGAAAATCAAGGCCCTGGATGAAGAACTGGAGCGCGTCTGCCGCCAGAATCCCTTTCGCCTCCGGTCGGAGGAGATGGACCAACTCATCGCCGGACTGGAAGGAGTGATGCGCGAAGATTTTGCGGAGCGCTGGGCGCGGCGCGAAAACTGGAAGCAGCGGGTTGAGGAATTTGAACTCAGTCCTTTCCTCATCCGATTGGTGAGCCAGCTTAACTATGGACACCCGGGTCGCCTTGTCGCCTTAAATGAGGCGCTCCAGTCTTACCATGAAGCCAAGCGCAGGGAGGCCTTGGGCAGGTTCAAAATAGAAACCGCCGGCGGCTGGTTCAGGAACGCCGGGCAGCGTTGGGGCGCATGGCTTGAGACCATTGTCGGGTTTCCAATTGCCTGCTACGGGCTTCTGAATTCGTTGATCGCCTGGCTCGTGCTTCATCTCATCGGCTCGCTGCGCAAAGGACTCTGGGAAGCGACGGCAGGTGAGTGGGTAAAGCGCGTGATTGTTGCCGCGATTTGCTATGCCGGGCAGATCGCCCTGGCTGCTCACTTCCTTCCGCGGTCTGAAGCGGGTTATTACGCGCCGAGCGTGTTTATTGCGGGCGGATATCTGTTGCGATACCTTTGGCTTCTGGAGCATCGATCCCATATTCTGTTTCAAACCGTCGGCAAGGAGCGGCGAACCTCCAGGTTGCGGCGGATGCGCAAAGCCCTGATCGAAGAACTCAAGCGGGATCAGGACCGCTATGCGACGCTTTGGAAACTCGTCCACTGACCTCAACGCCATGAGCGACCTCCATTCCCCCAACGACCTCATCCCTCCCCCGGATTCTCAGGGCGAGCGGATCTTCCAGCTTGCGGAACTCAGCTACCAGCGGCTGGATGAATTCGACCGGAACCGCGCGGTTGTCATCTTTGCCGTCAGCCCGCTGGAAGAACACGGAACCCACCTTCCGGTGGGCACAGACCTGTTTGAGGCGGAGTTCTTCAGCCGGGAACTGGCCCGGCGCATTACAGACCGGATGCCGGGGTGGACCGTGCTGATCGGACCATCGCTGCCCGTGGGCGCTTCGGTTTTCGAACGGGCAGGCACGCTGCGCGTCCGGGCGCGCACTTTGCGCCGCGCGGCGCAGGATTACGGAGCGGCCCTGGCGCGCCATGGCTTCAAATACATTTTGCTGATGAACGCGCACGCCGGCCCCCGGCACATCCTCGCGCTGGAGCAGGCCTCGGCAGCGGTTTCCAGCCGCTATAATGCGCGGATGGTCTCCCTGAGCGGCCCTGTTCTTTGGCGATTTCTGCGCGGGAAATATACGAAGCGGCTGGAAGACCTGATCGGCCGAGGTCTGACGCTCGATGAGCGCGAGGCGATGCGAGGCGATGCCCATGCCGGCCTGTGGGAAACTTCGCTTCTGCTGCGCGCCCGGCCGGAACTGGTGAGTGGCGAATATCGGTCGCTCACGCCGCAGCGATTTCCGCTGGTGAGCGCCGTGATACCCAACTATCCGCTGTGGCTCGGAAATCGCAAAGGTTATATCGGCAACCCCGCGGCTGCCAACGCTTCGTGGGGCGAAGCCGCGCGCCAGCTTTTGCTGGATGCAGCCTGGGAATTCGTGGCGCCGGCGTTGGACGCGCAGAATGAGAACTGGCAGCCGCGCTCACTGTTCCTGCGGCTGGCGCCGGCGAAAAAGGCGCTGCCTTATGCCGTGGGCGCGGGAATTGTCGCGGCGGGAATAGTCGGCGTTGGCGCGTTGGGTTTTGGCGCGCTGCTTTGGGGGATTTCACGCTGGCGCCGGTCGTAAAAAATCCCTCTGACTGCTGCTCGCTTGTCATCCTGACAGCGTGGATCTGTCATTCTGAGCGGAGTGCAACGAAGCGAAGAATCCCCGTATTCCGCGTGCGGTGATCCCAAAATGCTCTTCCTTTCTGAAGCTGACGTGCTGGACCTGTTCCCGATGGAGACGGCCCTGGAATCCATCGAGGCCAGTTTCATCGCGCAGGGAAACGGCGCTCCCAATCATCCCCGCCGCCGGATTTTTCTGCCTCGCGTTTCGCTGCATTATATGGCGGCGGCCCTCCCGCACGAGGGATGGCTGGGATTGAAGATTTATACCGTCTCGCGTGAGAAGCTTCGCTTTATCGTGCTGCTTTACGAAGCGGAACGCGGCGAGTTGCTGGCGATGATTGAAGCCGATCATCTGGGTCGCATCCGCACCGGCGCAGCAAGCGGAGTGGCGACCAGATGCCTCAGTCGTCCGGAGGCTTCGACCGTCGGCGTGATCGGCTCAGGCCGCCAGGCGCGCACTCAACTGCAAGCGGTCAGCCGGGTGAGACCCGTCAAATCAGCGCGCGTCTTCAGCCGCAATGAAAAGCGTTGCGAAACTTTTTGCCGGGAAATGAGCGAGCAACTCGGGATCGAGGTTGAGCCGGCGGCGAGCGCGGAGGCTGCGGCGCGGTTCGGCGAAATCCTCATCACGGCGACCACGTCGAGCGAGCCGGTGCTTCTGGGCAGTTGGCTTAAGCCCGGCGCGCACGTCAATGCCATTGGCGCCAATATGCCCAACCGCCGTGAAGTGGATGACGAACTTCTGCAACGCGCTGCGGTGATCGCGGTGGATTCCCTGGAACAGGCGCAGATGGAATCGGGAGACCTCATTCAGGGCTTTGCCGATGATCCCGAGCGTTGGAAGCAGGTGGCTGAGCTTCAGGAAATTATCGCGGGTCGCCGGCCTGGCCGTCAGTCGCCGGACGAAATCACGCTCTTCAAGTCGGCGGGAATTGCGCTGTGGGATGTCGCCGCCGCGAGCGTCATCTATAGGCGGGCTTTGGAACTTGGTCGCGGGAAAAAGATCGAACTTTCAGAAGATATCCCTTAAACGTCTTGATACCGCAGCTTCACAGGGCACGGCTGCTTTGACGATTCTGTAACCGCTGGATATACTGAATTTAAAAGAGGTTAAGGAGGTCAGACTTGCCACTCTACGAGTATCAGTGCCAGCAATGCAAAGCTCAGTTTGAGAAGATTCAGAAGTTTTCCGATCCACCCCTGACAAAATGTGAGCGGTGCGGGGGCAAGTTGGAACGCCTTCTCTCTTCACCCGCCATCCAGTTTAAGGGCTCGGGTTGGTATATCACGGACTATGCTCGCAAGTCTGGTGGCGGTGACGGGAAGAGCGGGTCTGAAAAGCCCGCAGAAGCAAAATCTTCAGAGAGCAAATCCGGCGAGGTCAAAGCTGGCGAAACCTCCAAAACTGAATCCTCAAAACCCGAAACTTCCTCGGTCACAAAGTAACGACTGCCCCGCTAAATCTTCAAGCTCTTGAGGTACTTCCGAAAGGGCGCTCCCAGTTCCGGTCTTTTTAAGGCCATCTCCACGGTCGCCTGAAGAAAGCCCAGCTTATCGCCCGCGTCATAGCGCTTTCCTTCAAAAAGATAGCCGTAAACAGGTTCTTTCTGAAGCAAGCGGCGCAAAGCGTCCGTCAGTTGGATTTCAGAGCCGGCTCCGCGCGGGGTGGAGGCGAGTTCTTTAAAGATGGCAGGCGTCAGAATGTAGCGGCCAATAATGGCCAGGTTGGAGGGCGCCTGATCCGGCTGGGGTTTCTCGACCATATCCGTAATTCGGAAAAGCCGGTCGCCCGCCTTGTGGTCTTTCACCGGATGGCCCTTAATGATGCCATAACTCGAAACCGCCTTTTTTTCAACGCGCTGGATGGCCACAACGCTTCCGCCGTATTGCGCGAATATGTTCATCATCTGCTTCAGGCACGGAATCGGGGCATCGATGATATCGTCGGAGAGCAATACGGCAAAAGGCTCATCGCCGACCAGATCTTTTGCAACAAGAATTGCATGGCCAAGACCCAGCGGATTCTTCTGCCTCACATAGATCATCTGAACCAGTTTCGAGATCGAGCGGACTTGGTTGAGCATCTGTTCTTTGCCGCGTCCCGCCAGCATGTGCTCAAGCTCAAACGAAACGTCAAAATGATCTTCGATGGCGTCCTTGCCGCGCCCGGTCACAAAAACCGCGATCGGAATTCCCGAGGATTCCACCTCCTCCACGGCATATTGCACCAGAGGCTTATCGACAATCGGCAGCATTTCCTTCGGTTGCGCTTTGGTGGCAGGCAGAAAGCGGGTGCCCAATCCGGCCACCGGCAAGACGGCTTTGCGAATCTCCATTTTCACCTCGCGAAGAGTATTATTTCTTCTGATGTTTGCGCCCCTCGTAAAGACTCGCGCGCGTGAAGGCAGCGTCACGAGCCTTCTCGTGTGTATGCTAACATACTCTCCTGAGAGTATTTGAAATGCTGATCCTTGGGATTGAATCCAGTTGCGATGAGACGGCCGCTGCGGTGGTGGAAGACGGCGAACGCATTCTCTCCAACGTCATCGCCTCGCAGGCGCTGACCCACGAGAAGTATGGCGGCGTGGTGCCTGAGCTTGCCAGCCGCGAGCACCTGAAGAAAATTGCCCTGGTGGTGGATGAGGCCTGCCGCCAGGCAGGAGTGCGCGTGCAGGAAATGGACGCGCTGGCCGTTACCGAAGGTCCGGGTTTGATTGGTTCGCTTCTGGTCGGCCTGGTCTACGGCAAGGCCCTGGCGCAGGCGCTTCAAAAACCTCTGGTGGGTGTCAACCATCTGGAGGGTCACATCCATTCAGCGTGGCTTGAAAATAAGATGGCCCGACGCGCCAAATTGAGCACGGAAGAGGCGCGATTCCCCAATGTCTCGCTGGTGGTTTCCGGCGGGCACACCAGCCTGTTTCAGGTATGGACGGAAGATCATCCCCATACTCGCACGCCCATCTTCTTTTACCGCCAGCTTGGCCAGACGCGGGATGACGCGGCGGGCGAGGCTTTTGACAAGGTAGCGAAGCTGCTGGCCCTGGGCTATCCCGGAGGGCCGGTGATCGACAAGCTCGCCCGGTTCGGAAATCCTCACGCAGTTCCATTCGGCCCCATTCGCATGAAGGGTAACCCTCTGGATTTCAGCTTTTCCGGCCTTAAGACCGCCGTTCTCTATCGCCTGCGCGGAAGCGAGCTTGGGGCGGAAGCCGCCAGACGCCGCGAGTGGCGGAACCGCGCGGGCCGCGTCACCGCAGAAGAGATTCGATCTCAGTGCTCCGAGGAAACGCTGGATTTAATTGCCAGTTTTCAGGAAGCCGTGGTCACAGACCTGGTGGAGCGGACGCTGGCCGCCGCAAAAAGCACGCAGATAAGCTCCGTGTTCGTGGCGGGCGGCGTTGCGTGCAATTCGCGGCTTCGCGAGCGTTTTCGTGAAGCCGTAAAGGCGGCGGGGCTGAGCGTCTTTTTCCCTTCGCTGTTGCTCTCGACCGATAATGCCGCCATGATCGCGGCTGCAGGTTATTTCAAACTCCTGGCGGGCGAGCGCGCTGATCTTTCGCTCACCGCTCATGCCTCTTTCCCTCTCGGTGTCGTTAAATATGAACCCGCCGTAACCCGTGGCCGATAAGTCTGCGTGAAAACCTCGATGGGAACTTTGATTTATTGACATGTGATGCACATGCAATTATGTTATAAACATGGCGACGATGATTCAGATTCGACACGTGCCTGAGCCGCTGCATCGCAAGCTCAAGGCGCGCGCTGCTACCGAAGGCATGTCACTTTCGGAATACCTTCTGCGGGAAATACGACAGGTTGCCGAACGGCCCACCCTGGACGAACTCCGCCAGCGGCTTGCCCGCCGCTCGCCTCTGTCACCTCATCTCCCTCCAGCCACGATGGTGAGAGCTGAAAGGGATCGGCAGTGATTGTGGTTGATGCCTCGGCAGTCCTTGAAGTGCTGCTTCGCACCCCCCTTGCGGAAACTCTCAGTCAGCGTATTTTTGACAGGCGTGAAACCCTCCATGCGCCTCATCTCCTTGATCTTGAAGTCGCCCAGGTTTTACGCCGCTATTGCGCTATGGGTGAGTTATCATCCGAGCGAGGTCTTGAGGCTATGGACGACCTCGGGGATTTACCCGTCACGCGCTATGCCCACGACCCTTTTTTGAAGCGCATCTGGGAATTGCGCAGCAACGTTACGGCCTACGATGCGGTTTACTTGGCCCTGGCGGAAACCCTTGATGCGCCGCTTGTGACGTGCGACCGCGCTCTGGCTTCGTCTCCAGGCCATAAGGCTCAGGTGGAGCTGGTCAGTATGTAACAGGCGCATGAATTTCATATTTGAGGAGCTGACACGATGGAACCTGTGGATCGCCGGGAGTTCATGAAGTCCATGGCGGGCACGGCGGCGCTCGCGGCTGCGGATTTTCCGAACGCGACGGCTTCGCCACGAGGCCCTGTGTTTTTAACCACCTGGGAATGGGGCAGGAACGCCAACGAGCGGGCGGCGGAGGTCTTCCGAAGCGGCGGAAGCCTGCTGGACGCCATCGAGAAAGGCATTAACGTGGTGGAGGATGATCCTTCTGTGACGACCGTGGGCTATGGCGGGCTGCCGAACGCCGAGGGGGTGGTCGAGTTGGATGCCGCCTTGATGGACGGTACGCGACATCGCGCAGGCTCCGTCTGCAACTTGCACATGATTAAAAACCCGATCTCGGTGGCGCGGCAGGTTATCGAGCGCACCAAACACACCACTCTGGCAGGCCAGGGCGCGCTGCAATTCGCGATCAAACTGGGATTCCAGCCGCAGCAATTATTGACCCCGGAAAGCCTTAAAAAGTGGATGGAATGGAAAGCCAATCCTGACCGCCAGACCTTCTGGCTGAAGCCTCCCCGGAACCATGACACGATTGGCATGGTGGCGACCGACGGCCAGGGGCGCATGGTGGCCGGTTGCTCCACTTCCGGTTTGGCCTTCAAGATTCCCGGACGTGTTGCGGATTCATCGCTGGTGGGTTGCGGGGTTTATGCGGACGATAGTGTGGGCGGCGCCTCAGCCACTGGCGATGGCGACCTGATGACCAATTACTGCACCAGCATTTCCATCGTGCAGTTCATGGCGCGCGGCGCTTCTCCCCAGGAAGCCTGCGAGGAAATTCTTCGCCGCATGGTGAAAACCGATTCGCGCAACCGCTCCGCGCAGGCCGCCGTCATTGCCCTGAATCCTCGCGGAGAAGTCGGCGCAGCCTGCATGAACCCGCAGTTCCAGTTGAAATACGCCTTGTGGAAGAACGGGGCAAATCAGATGTATGAAGGAAAGGCGCTTTATGAATGAAGAGCGCAGCTTTTGTCAGACTTTTTCCAGCTTTTCGATCACCACAAGCGCCACGGTAATGATAGTTGCTGCAATCTGCAGGGCGCGCTTGACCGTCTTCAGTGTAAACATGACGCGGATCCTCCCAGCTTGAATGTGATGGATTCCGGTACACCTTGATTATAATCCTCCAGCGACAAAATTTTCACTCTCGCTTCCTGATTCAAAATGGAGATTTCACCGCAACAGCGGGGCAGGGAGAATCGCTTTTTGCCGGCGCTGCCCGGATTTACAAAGAGCTTTTCGCCCAGTTGCGCGAGGCAGGGCTGATGGCTGTGGCCGAAAACCACAATCTGCGTTGAGGGTTCAAAGCGCGCCAGAAACCTCTTCCGCGCGCGCGATTCTGCCTCCGAAAGTTGTTTGGAGCCGCTCCACTCCTCAATCTGACTTTGAGATATTGGAAGGATATGTTGCATCTCAAAGCGCGTTCCGCCCAGCGCGAAATGCAGCGAAAGCGGCAAGCCCAGCGCGTCCGAATCGACGTTGCCTTTCACCGCCCTCACAGGCGCGATAAGCGCCAGTTCCTCCAGCACATTTATGGTCCCCACATCACCCGCGTGCAGGATGACGTTTGCGCCCGCGAGCAGTTCGGGAATGCGCGGGTCAAAATATCCGTACGTGTCCGAGATAAGACCAATCTTCATCGGAGGGCTGGCGTTCGATGTTGACCGCGCATGTTGGCCTCCTGCAACGTAGCGGCGGTATCCACATCGCGGAACCATCCCTTAGCTGTTACGGCTTACCACTTTAACCTTGGCAACCAGGGGGACGCCGGTGGGAGGGAAACACGCATGGTCATTGCAGGCCTGATATTCCAGCTTGCCACGCAGCGTGTATTCGCCCGGCGGCGTTCCGGGCGCAACTTTCAACTGGGCGTTAATTTCAATTTTGCCTTCGTAAACTGAAAGTTCGGTGTCAGAAAAGGCGAGCTTTTCAACCTTGCCTTTGGGATACAGAATGCTGGCTACGGTGAATCCATCTATAGGCGTGAACTTCAGGTCAGTTGGAATCAGATAATCCAGGCTGGGATGATGATCGTTAATGTGATAGCCAGAGGCAATATCCGCCGTCACTGAAGCCCGAATTGTTGATCCTGCATGGACAATCGGGGTCACCAGGGTTAAATGCGCCTGGACAATCGCCGGTTGCGTCTGCGCAGAACCCTGCCGAACAAGAAGAACCAAGGTCAACAGCAACGCCGAATTTACGGCAAGGGCGGTTCGGAGGATGGAAGGCACAGGCTTGATTCGGGTCTTGAAAAGCATGATTCGTGGGCATCCGCCAGCCGGCATTGCATCGAGGAATATCCGCTCTCCGATCGCAATATCGAGGTCGGAACATCATTCCTACGGAGGGTATATTAAATTCGCGGATTAAGTTTCTGGAACTTCTCAAGCTGCGATTTAGCTAATTCACGGCTGACGCCGCAACTGGGGTCATTCGTGCGGCATTGAAGCACGTTGAACTTGCACCCGCAGTCGCAATTCTGTTTGCTCAACTGATTCTTGTAACGTTGAAGCTCGATTTTATTGAGCTTGCTGACGTCAACTCCTGGAACCGGAGAATTCGCTTCGGCAGGCGTTTCCACCTCAATATTGCCGGAAGCGCCTGCGGGCTGGAAGTTTTTCACGGCCTCACCCGGCGAAGCCGCGAGAAGCGTCTTAATCTCAGTAGCAAACCGCTCGGCGTCGACCGCTCCCGGCACTTTATCGTAAATCCGCCCGTCACGCCCGATCAGAAACGTGGTGGGCAATCCGATAATGCCGCCGTAAAGCTCGCTGATCTTGGTATCGCTGCCCATCGCAACGGGATAATTCATGCCAAATTGCTTGTAGAATTCGCGCACAGGCTGAACGTCATCGTCCATGGAAATGCCGATGATCTGGAAACCCTGAGGCCCATATTCTTTCTGCAGCTGAATAAAGCCGGGGATCTCCACCCGGCAAGGACCGCACCACGTAGCCCAGAAATCGAGCAGCACTACTTTGCCTCGATAGTCCGCAAGGTTCAGCTTCTGGCCGAAGATATCCGTCACGGAGAAGTCGGGAGCGGCAGGATACTTCCCGCTGGAGGCTTGCGGTCTGGCGGCCGTTACGGGGGCAATCCAATAGCGGTTGGCCAGGTAAAGTCCCCCGATCACGATCGCGATCACAACCAGGACTAAAATGATTTTATTCTGTTTGGACATCACAAACTCTCCTTAAGGGAAGATGCCGACCGGTTGCGGTTTCCCCTTACCATCATTTTACGCACTCCCTAAGCTCTCGAAAAGCTGTGAAAGTCAAGGGTGAGCGCGTTTGGCTTCCACAAGCGCCCCGTTGGGCGCTTCGCGCGCGGGCGGATGGCCGCGCAGGATGAACATCAGGATAACACCGGCGATGAAGGCCGCGATAGCCACCACTTGCGCGGTGGAAAGCAGCCCGTGAAAGAAGAAGCCCCGGTCGGGATCGCCGCGATAGAACTCCAGAAAGAATCGCGCCACCGCGTAAAGCATAAGGTACATGACGAAGACCTGGCCATCATGTTTCTTACGGCGATAGAACCAGAGCAAGGCCAGAAAAATGATCAGCGTGGCCGCCGACTCGAACAACTGCACCGGATAAAGGGGAATGCCCAATGGCACGCCAGTCATTTGATGACTATAGGGATTCGTGAAAACAACGGCCAAAGGCGAGTGATGAGCGGCTTTGCCGTAATCGTCTCCGGCCGCAAAGCAGCCCACCCGGCCAATGCACTGTCCAATCGCTACGGCCGGGGCGTAGGCGTCAAACACTTTCAGAAGAGGCAGCCGCTTCGACTTCACATACCAGATGGCAAATAACGTCGCCCCGATGAAGCCGCCATAAAAGCCGCCGCCCGCTTCGAGCGTATCGAGGCTGAAAATCTCCCCCGGATGCGCCGCATAGAATGACCAGCCAGTCAGAATCATGTAGATTTTGGCGCCGATCAGGCCCGTGACGATCAACCAGGCGCTGAAGTCCACCAGTTGTGAGGATTCCAACCCCTCTCTGCGGCCCAGGCGAACCGCCACATAGAGGCCGGCAAGCAAGGCGAGCGCCAGGAGAAAACCGTAGGTGGGAAGTTGAAGGGAGCCGATCCGAAAGAGAATTGGATGCATAACCGCGGTCAGGCGCCGCTCTGTCTCAGCAGCGCCACATCAGAGCGTAAAACGATTCAAGAAGCCCAGGTAGCCCGAAAGGATTGTAAATCGGTTGAGCGCAATCAAAATTCCAATAAGAATCAGCAAAGCACCCGAGCCTATTTCAACGGCCTGGAGGTGTCTCTTGAACCGGCCATAGAACTTCAGAAATTTACCGAGTCCCAGGCTTGTGAGCAAGAAGGGAATCGCCAGCCCGGCGGAATAGATGGCGAGCAGAAACATTCCCTGAAACACCGTATTGCGCGTCGCCGCCAGCGCCAGAATGCCCGCGAGAATCGGCCCGATGCAGGGCGTCCACCCAAACGCGAAAGCGAATCCCAGAATAAACGCTCCGAACAACCCGCGACGCGGGGCGCCGGTGTTCAGCCGGGCATCGCGATAAAGGAAGGGGATTTTTATAAGTCCCGTCAGGTGCAGTCCGAAAATAATGATGATGATTCCCGCCACCACATTAAAAATCGTGCGACGCGAAGCCAGGAACGCTCCCACTTCCGTCGCCGAAGCGCCCAGGGCGATAAACACCACCGAAAAGCCAATCACAAAGGCCACGGCATTCCTCAAGACGCGCGCCATGAGCGTGCCATCTCCGCTCGCCCGCAACTCCTCCATCGAGGCTCCCGAAAGCATTGAAACGTATCCGGGAACCAGCGGAAGCACGCAGGGGGAAAGGAATGAAACCACTCCGGCTACCAGGGCAATAGGTAGGCTCAAATGATGACTCATCAGCGCTTCCCTCTGCAGGGTCGATTACACTCTCTTTCTTGGATGCATCCTGTGAGGATGCGTTTCAAGCCTATCCTGCTGCAAAGATTGTATTTGTTCACGTTGCGGGAAACCTGATCGCTCCGACGATCTGCTATGATGGTCAGGACTCGGCAGTTTCTGGCCTAGATCAGGAAGTCAATAGCCTTGCCTGACCCTGCTTTCAGTCTATCACACCGCTGAACTTGGCATCGAACGGCACTGAAGGGGCAGCCATTTAAACGGAGCATCAATTTGTTGCGAGCCATCATTTTTGATTTTGACGGAGTCATTGTCGATAGCGAGCCGCTGATTATGAAGTTGACTCAGCAGATGGCGGCGCGCGAAGGGTGGACTATTACTGCGGAGGAGTACTATCGGGATTATCTGGCGCTCGATGATCGGGGCATCGTTGAGCGCCTGTTCCAGAGTCACGGGCAGCCGGTGAACGTCGCGCGCCGCGATGAACTGGTGCGCTGGAAAGCGCAAGCTTATCAGGAAGCGATTGGCGACGGCCTGCCCGCCATGCCGGGCGCCGTCGAATTTGTCCGCCAATGCGCCCGCCGGTATCCCCTGGCGATTGCCAGCGGCAGTCTGCGCGAGGAAGTGGAACCGCTTCTGAAGAAACTCGGGCTGCGGGAGGAGTTCGGCGTGCTGGCGACGGCGGATGACTGCGAACGCTCCAAGCCCGATCCCGCCATCTACCGGATTGCGCTTGAAAGGCTGGGCAAGCTGGACGCCTTCAAAGAACGCGGCTTAAAAGCTGGCGAATGCCTGGCCATTGAGGATGCGCCGCTCGGTGTCAAGGCCGCTCATGCCGCAGGGATGAAGTGCATGGCGCTCGCTCATAGCCGGCCCATTGAGGAGCTTCGGCACGCAGACTGGGTCTTTCACAGTTTCGCGGAAGCATCCCTGAGGGACATTGCGAAGGCGTACGAATAAGAACGCTGCGCCTTCGCCTCGTTCCGTTTGAAAAGATTTGCTAATGCGAGATGCTTTCCGTGAAGACCGTCGGGGCGATCCGCGGCGGATGGTCGCTCGCACGAGAAGCGCGCCGGTGATCTGCGAGCAGCGCCAGCATCAAATTCCGGTCCAGATGCTCGTGCACGGTGCAGAGCGAGAGCGCGTCCAGAGAGCGGATGAAATCATGCACGCGGCGCTGGTACTCTGAGACCGCCGTCGGCTCGGCGGTCTTCCCATACGCCCAGGACCAGTCCGAGACCCAGCGCAATAAGGGAGCGTTCGCGCGCACCGGGCCGCGCTGGAGAGTCTCATCCGGCTTGATCAGGGAAGAGAGGCAATTGGGCGCGGTCAAAAAAACCAGCCGCCCGTTGCGAAGCAGGGCTTCTGAGCGCAACCCGCATTCGCCAAGTTCCTGCGCCAATTCGCGCAGAAACTTCGGCCCCGCCATGGCGACAACCTGCTGGCCGATTTGCAACCCTTCCACAACAAACTGAGAAATCTCAGCCAGCTTTTCATCTTTTCGAACGACCACTCGACACACTGCGCAAGACTTCACATGATGACTGACGTTTTCTGTGGGTAACATACATTTTCATTTTGTTGAAACAGAACCGCAAAGTCAACGACGTATCGCATTGAGATGCAATTTCAGATTCCGAACTCGCGAGATGCCTCTTGACAATTTCAAAAAAATACTCTTCCAGGGGATTACAAATTATAGTGACACTCTTTGCTGTAGCGGCGCTGTCCCTTCACTTCGTTCAGGGCAGGCTCTCAGCGCCGAAAGACGCCGGTGGGGACACCGGCGCTACAGAAGAAGTCGTCACTATAATTTGTAATCCTCAATAA
>Ga0070737_10004329_pt1 | contig 14357 bp, 12 predicted proteins | sample Coa_R1_10_FD_66438 | JGI IMG/M metagenome (GOLD analysis project Ga0070737, IMG submission 66438) | Surface soil microbial communities from Centralia Pennsylvania, which are recovering from an underground coalmine fire - Coalmine... | ecosystem: Environmental > Terrestrial > Soil > Unclassified...
ATCGTGCTTCTTACCCTCTTTATTCTTGGGCGGTACTGGCACTTTTACCTTAGTTGGAACAACAATATGATCATCATCATCCTCAAAAGCTTTTGCTACCATTTTCGGCTGTACATTCGGTTTTTTATGCTGTTGTTGCTGTTCTGAAGTGACATTTTGACGTTTAGCATGAGGGTTGTTTCCTTGTTTTTGCTGCGGATTTTTCCCCTGCTTTTGCTGTCTTTTTTGCTGGGTTTGCCCCGCTTTTTTCTCCTGTGAATGATTTATCTGCTTTTGTTTTCCCGCGTTTGCTTCTTGATGATTGTAAGCAGCATCAAGTTTCTTGATGTCTCCTTCTTCTAATGTTGCCATATGGTTAGAAACCTCTATATTCATTTCTTTTAATTTCGTGATAATTTCTTTACTTGAAATATTGTGTTTTTTTGCATACTCATAAACACGTATTTTACTCATTGTTTTCACCCCCGCTAGATTTAATCGAGCAACGTTACCAGTTTATTAGCAAATCCATCATCCATAACAGCTGCAACAACGCGGGCTTCTTTACCAATCGCTTGACCAAGAAGATGACGGTTTTCCACAATTTTCAATGGAACCTCATACGAATTACATTTATCTGTAATTTTTTTTGCCGTATTTCGAGATGCATCTGCGGATAATAAAATGAGTTTTACATTTCCGCGGCGGATTTGCTTTACGGTCAACTCCTCACCCGAAATGACTTTCCCTGCTCGATTGGCTATGCCAAGCAATGACATCCATTGATGATCTGACATTGGATGGTCAGTTCTCCTTCTCAATTAGTTCAAGTAATTCATCATATAACGAGTCATTTATATTCACTTCTAAATGGCTAGCTAGTATATTTTTTTTCTTGGCCTGTAAAATAGCTTCTTTATTTTTTGAAAGGTATGCGCCCCTTCCTGACTTCTTCCCCGTCAAATCAATTGATACTTCTCCTTCTTTCGTGCGAACGATGCGAACGAGTTCTTTTTTCGGCCTCATTTCCCCTGTTGCTACACATTTACGCATAGGAACTTTTCTTGGTCTGTTCATCATCATTCACCTCTCCTTATTCGATCTCTTCATCATATTCAGGTTCATGTTCATCCTGATTATCAAAAAGCCGAATATTTTCTTCGCGCGGATAGATTCCTAAATCACGTGCTTCTGTTTCTGACTTGATATCGATTTTCCAGCCTGTCAACTTAGCAGCCAACCGGGCATTTTGTCCGCGTTTGCCGATCGCAAGTGACAGTTGATAGTCAGGAACAATAACAGTCGTAGCCTTTTCTTCCTCATTTACCAAAACATCGAGAACTTTGGAAGGGCTAAGGGCATTTGCAACAAAAACAACGGGATCATTCGACCATTTGACGATATCGATTTTTTCTCCCTTAAGTTCGTTAACAACCGCTTGAACTCTGGCCCCCTTCGGTCCGACACAGGCTCCTACTGGATCTACTTCAGGGTTATCAGAGTGTACAGATATTTTGGATCTATCCCCTGCTTCCCGGGCAACAGATTTTATTTCAACTGTTCCATCATAAATTTCTGGGACCTCGATTTCAAATAAACGTTTTAAAAGCCCTGGATGGGTTCGGGAAACAAAAATTTGCGGCCCCTTTGTTGTTTTTTCTACTTTTGTGATAAAAACTTTAATTCGATCGTGGGGCTGGTATCTTTCATTTGGCATTTGTTCACTTTGAGGAAGCAATGCTTCGATTTTTCCAAGACTTACATAAATAAATTTCGAATCTAGACGCTGCACGATCCCAGTCATGATATCTTCTTCTCGATCAATAAATTCCGAGTAAATTATTCCCCGCTCTGCTTCTCTTACTCTTTGAGTAACAACTTGCTTAGCCGTTTGAGCAGCGATTCTGCCAAAATCTTTCGGGGTTACTTCCAATTCTACAACATCTTCAACCTGATAGTTTGGATTAATGCGTCTTGCATCTTCAAGAGAAATTTCTAAACGAGGATCAAATACTTCATCCACTACTTCTTTGCGGGCAAATACCCGCATCGAACCTGTTTCCAAATTGAAATCAATTCGAACATTTTGCGCTTGATTAAAATTACGACGATACGCTGATATCAGCGCTGCTTCGATTGCATCAATAATAATATCCTTGGAAATACCTTTTTCTTTTTCCAATAATGTAAGAGCATCCAATAATTCGCTGCTCATTTAGTTGTATCCCCCTAATCTTTTTTAAAATTTCTAAATCTGTGTACATTTAGGAAAACGTAACAGCCAATCTTGCATTTGCCACTTTTTCGTAAGGAATTTCTATGTTCTTCTTGCGCCCTTTTACTTTCACATCTAGACCAATGGTCTGGCCATCAAATGCCGACAAGACTCCCTCAAAGATCTTTTCACCGTCTATCGGTTCATAGGTTTTGAGTAACACATTTTTGCCAATGGCCATTTCGAAATCCTTTGCTTTCTTAAGAGGACGTTCAGCACCCGGTGAAGATACTTCAAGAAAATAGTTATGTGGAATCGGGTCCACCTCATCAAGCTTTTCACTGAGACGCTCACTTACTAAACCGCAATCCTCAATATCCACGCCAGATTCTTTATCGATATACACACGAAGAAACCAGCTTTTTCCTTCTTTTACATACTCTATATCAACTAACTCCAAACCGAGTTCCTGCAAAATTGGTCCAGCAAGTTCACTTACTACTTCTGTTACCTTGCTCATGCTATACCCCCTTTTCCCAATCACTTTTACCTATATTCTATGTAGTCAAAGTCGGTTATCTGGCTAAGCTAATCCATTACAAGACGAAAGAGTGGGAAAGGCCCCACTCTTGAACTTGAGAGTAATCTTTAGTATTTCCAATAAAACTATACCATAACCATGTTTTTTATGCAAATTCCATAGTTCTCCTAAAGCCGAACATCGGTACGTTCTGGTGTTTAAATTTAAAATAATGAAAGTTGATTTTGTTCCGGCAGAGCTTTCAAGCAGCCTTGCTTGTCTAAATATTCGAGAATGGTTTTTGATACTTTACCACGCTGCTGAAGATCTTCTTTCGATAAAAATTCGCCTTCCTCTCTCGCTTTTACAATATTAATCGCCGCATTCGTTCCGAGACCCGGAATCGAGTTAAATGGAGGAATTAATGTATTTCCGTCAATAATAAACTCTGTTGCAGCCGATTTATATAGATCATAATTTTGGAAAGAGAAACCTCGCTGAGTCATTTCAAGTGCGAGCTCCAGAACAGTCAATAAGTTTTTTTCTTTATTCGAAGCATCTAATCCTTTTGCATTGATCTCTTCTATTTTAGCACGAATGGCTTCAGAACCACGTGTCATCGTTTCAATATCAAAATCTTCCGCCCGAACCGTAAAATAAGCACAATAATATAACAGCGGCAAATGGACTTTAAAGTAAGCAATCCTTACCGCCATTAATACGTAAGCAGCAGCATGAGCTTTTGGGAACATGTATTTAATCTTTTTACAGGATTCAATATACCATTCCGGGACTTCATTTTTCCGCATTTCCTCTTCCATTTCTTCAGTTAGTCCCTTCCCTTTTCGGACCGACTCCATAATTTTGAATGCAAATGAAGGTTCAAGGCCCTGATAGATCAGATAAACCATGATGTCATCCCGGCAGCCAATTACCTCACTCAATGTACAGATTTGATTTTGAATCAATTCTTGAGCATTGCCAAGCCATACATCTGTGCCATGAGACAGACCTGAAATTTGTACTAGTTCAGAAAAAGTCGTCGGTTTCGTATCTTCAAGCATCTGTCTGACAAACCGAGTTCCAAATTCTGGTATACCCAAAGTTCCCGTCTTACACATAATCTGCTCTTCTGTTACTCCGAGAGATTCTGTACTGCTAAAAATTTTCATCACTTCAGGATCATCAGTAGGGATCGTTTTCGGATCAATACCGCTCAAGTCCTGCAGCATTCTTATAACAGTCGGATCATCATGTCCGAGAATGTCGAGTTTTAGGACATTATCGTGGATGGAATGGAAATCAAAATGCGTCGTCCGCCATTCGGATGTCCTATCATCGGCCGGAAACTGGATCGGTGTAAAATCAAACACATCCATATAATCCGGAATAACAATGATTCCTCCCGGGTGCTGACCTGTAGTCCGTTTTACCCCGGTACAGCCGGAAGCAAGTCTTTCCACTTCGGCATTTCGTATGTGCAGATTATTTTCCTGCTGATAGGCCCTTACATAACCAAATGCTGTTTTGTCAGCGACTGTACCGATTGTTCCTGCCCGATAGACATTATCTTCGCCAAACAAAACCTTTGTATAGTCGTGTGCACGCGGCTGATATTCGCCAGAGAAGTTTAAATCGATATCAGGTACCTTATCCCCTTTAAAACCAAGAAATGTTTCAAATGGGATATCGTGACCATCCTTGCGATATTTGGCACCGCAATTCGGACAGTCTTTATCAGGCAAATCAAACCCAGAGCCAACCGATCCGTCATTAAAAAACTCCGAATGCTTACAATCAGGACAGACATAATGTGGCGGCAATGGATTCACCTCGGTTATTTCCGTCATTGTTGCTACCAGTGATGAACCGACAGAACCCCGTGAACCGACGAGATACCCATCATTAAGCGATTTTTTTACAAGTTTGTGTGCAATTAGGTAAATAACGGCAAATCCGTGGCCGATGATGCTTTTCAGCTCTTTCTCAAGCCTGGCCTCGACAATCTCCGGCAGAGGCTCACCGTAAATTTTATGAGCCATCGTATAGCTCATTTGCCTCATTTCTTCTTCTGCACCTTCAATCTTTGGTGTATACAAATCATCTTTAATTGGCTTAATGGCTTCAATCATATCCGCAATTTTATTCGTATTCGTGACAACAATTTCTTTTGCTTTTTCTTCCCCCAGAAAACGAAAAGCATCAAGCATTTCATTTGTTGTCCGAAAATGAACATCAGGAAGTTCATGGCGGTTAAGCGGATTTGCCCCTCCCTGTGAACTAATTAGGATTTTTCGGTAAATTTTATCATTTTCATTTAAATAATGTACATTTCCTGTTGCCACAACTGGAATTCCTAATTTATCACCAAGCTTCACTATTTTACTAATAATATCTTCCAGGTCTTTCTCATTTCGGATCAGTTCCATTTCAATTAACGGAGCATACACCGGTTTCGGCATTACTTCCAAATAGTCGTAAAACCTTGCCGCTGACTCTACTTCTTCAGGAGATTTTTGCATCATTCCTTCAAATACTTCGCCTTTATCGCAGGCAGAGCCGACAAGAATTCCTTCCCGATATTTTTGCAAAATAGACCTTGGGATTCGCGGCACACGATAAAAATAATCAATATGCGCAAACGAAATAAGCTTAAATAAGTTCTTTAACCCAGTTTCCGTCTGGGCTAACAATGTACAGTGAAAGGGGCGCGCCCTTTGATAAGCATTTCCTTTTCCTGAATAATCGTTTAATTGGTCATGATATTCAATTCCTTTTTCATTGGCGTCTTTTAACATTTTCATTAGCAGATACCCGGTTGCTTCTGCATCATAAATCGCACGATGGTGCTGGGTTAGCTCGATATCAAATTTTTTCGCCAATGTATTTAAACGGTGGTTTTTCAACTCAGGATAGAGAAACCGTCCCAATTCTAATGTATCAATTACCGGGTTATTTGCTTTTTCCAAACCAGCTTTTTTAAATCCGACATTGAGAAACCCCATATCAAAGGAAGCGTTATGTGCAACTAAGACACTATCTTCAATCCAATCATGAAACTGTCTTAAAACGTCAACATCATCCGGAGCATTCTGTACCATATCATCTGTAATGCCTGTCAAGTTAATAGTCGTTGCTGACAGCCGATGGTGCGGGTTGGCAAATGACTCAAACCGGTCGACAATTTCGCCGCCTCTAATCTTAACAGCTGCAAGTTCAATGATCGTGTCATATACAGCTGAAAGCCCTGTTGTTTCAACGTCAAAAACAACAAAAGTATCTTCAGTAAGTAAACGGTGAGCATCATTATAAGCAATTGGTACACCGTCATCAATTAAATTTGCTTCTACACCGTAAATAATTTTAATATCATGCTTTTTGCCGGCACTGAATGCTTCCGGGAATGACTGGGCAACAGCGTGGTCTGTGACCGCAATAGCTTTATGGCCCCATTTCTTTGCTTGGGCAATAAGAGTGCTTACCGGCGTCACTGCATCCATTTGGCTCATCGGGGTATGAAGATGGAGCTCAACACGCTTTTCATTTTCCGGTGCTGTGTCTTTACGCTCGACTGGCTTTACTTCATTTATATCATTACAAATCATCACTAGATCACGGACAAAGGTATCGTTTTGAATGCTTCCTCTTACTTTTACCCACATTCCTTTTTTCACATGATGGAAATTAGCAGCATCCTCTTTATCACGGGAAAACATTTTCACCATAATGGAGCTTGTATAATCGGTAATCTTAAAGGTTAATAGGGAACGGCCGCTCCTCAATTCTCGAATGTCCGCATCAAAAATATACCCTTGAACAACAACTCTTCTTTCTTCATCCACTATTTCACTTAAACTGCGAAGCTCACTGTCATCTTTTATCGTGAGACCAATCGTAAGTGGACCAGATGGGGCATTTTGAGGGATTTGTTCCTTTTCAGCTTCCTGTTTCTGCATTTCTGCCATCGCCAAAAAGGCACGTTCTTCATCTTCCTTTTGTTTAGCGAGTAAAAATTGCTCATACTCTTCATTCTTTTCTTCGCTTCTCATCTCTGTTTCAATCGAAACAATCGGGAAACCGAAAGATTGATAAATTCGTTCAAGAATGGACCCATATTTTCGTTTAAGTGTCAGTCCTTGTGCCTCGTTTCTTACTGCCACTTTGAGTCTCGAGCCGCTGATTTCTGGAATTTGCTCATTTAATAGTTTTAAGAGAGGCGGGGATATACCATCTATTTGCTGAATACAATATCGCCAATAATCTTGAATCAATTCCGGCGTAAATGTTTGATCCATGGCATTAATGTCCACTCTAACAGCAGCAATATTCGAAAAGGTTCTTTCCAGTTGAGTGATCAATCGAAGATAAACATCGAAAGGGAGGATTTTTTCAAGTGAAAAATAAAAATGCCAGCTCTTCGCTTTTTTCTCAACTAATAACTTTTCAATCTGAGCATTGCGAAAGTGTGCAACCACCGCATCCTCTGTCAAATTCAACTGCTGGAGCAAGAGTTGAAATCGCTCTTTTTTGCTTAAAGCACGTTCGCTCAAAGCTTTTCTCTCCCCTCAAAAAAATCTCTATTTATACCTAAAAATTATATCATAGGATTCGAACTGTTTCGCGCATCTACGACATAAAGCTTTATCCATTTAAGAAAAATGAGGAACCGCTATTTGGCGATTCCTCACTCGCTTATTTCAAGAAAAATCTTTGAATATCATTCCACGTTACGACGAGCATTAACAGCATGAGAAGCGCAAATCCGATGAAATGAACCATTCCTTCCTTCTGCCTGTCAATTGGTTTGCCTCTTAATGCTTCAACAACAAAGAACATCAGCCGGCCGCCATCAAGTGCAGGGATTGGAAGCAAATTCATGATCCCTAAGTTGATGCTTAAAATACCTGCCCATTTCATTAAATAATAAATACCGGATTTGGCTACTTCATCCGTAGACACATAAATGCCTACCGGCCCTGAAAGAGCATTAATGGAAAATTGTCCTGTTACAAGTTTCCCCAACATGCTAAAAATTTGCGTTGTCCAGAAATAAGTATCCTTTGCTCCGCTTGCTACAGCTTGAACCGGTGATTTTTCTACTGGGCTATAAACTCCAATAATCCCTATTTTCTGCCCATCTACCACATTTTCTTTCGGTGTTACTTCAATATCTTTTTCTTTTCCGTCGCGTACAATCGAAAAGTCAAGTTTTTTATTCGGATTTTTGCGAATGATCTCTACAACATCAGACCAACTGGAAATTTCTGATCCATTAATACTTTGGATTATATCTCCTTGTTTCAGTCCTGCTGCTTTGGCTGCACCATCAGGTGTTAACTCACCTAATTTGGGCTCATTGGTTGGCACTCCTTGCAAGAGTGCAATGACTACAAACAAAATAAAAGCGAGGACGAAATTCATCATGGGGCCGGCAAAAATAGCCATAAATCTTTGACCCAAGGTTTTAGAACCAAATTGGCGGTCAATTGGGGCAATTTGTGTTTCCACCCCATTTTCCACAAGAACTGCCTGCGGATGAATAGAAAAAGTTTTTAGGCTTTCCGCATCATCATCCGGGTATCCTTTAAGAATTAATTCCTTTTCAATATCCGCATATTCTACTTCAACGATACGACTGTTCGGGAATTTCTCTTTTTTATTTAAAATAATTTTGGTTACTTTTTCATCTTGATTAAATAAGAGTCCAACCCGATAGCCCGGCTTGATTTCTACTATTTCCGGGTCTTCGCCTGCCATGCGGACAAAGCCCCCAATCGGTAATAATCTTATGGTATAGGTTGTTTCATCTCTTTTATAGGAGAAGACCTTCGGACCCATTCCTATTGCGAATTCTCGGCAGAGGACACCTGCCCTTTTGGCAAAAATGAAATGACCAAACTCATGAAAGAAGACGAGAGCGCCAAAAATCACAATAAAGGCAATAACTGTTGTCAAAAATAAAACCACCTTTTTTTATAAAAGTGAACGTACATATTCTCTTGTTTCCTTGTCCGCCTCTTGAATTACTTTTAAACTCGGGTGATCAATTGCTTTATGGGAGCTTAATGCCTTTTCAATTAAATCTTCAATCTGCAAAAACCGAATTTTCCCTTCCAGGAAAAGAGCAACTGCTGTTTCATTTGCAGCATTCAATACTGTCGGCATTGTGCCGCCGATCTTTCCTGCTGTATAGGCATATTCCAAACAACGGAACCTCTCAAAATCCATTTCCTGAAAATGAAGCTCTCCAACTTTCGCCAAGTTCAAGCGGTTCGCTGAAGGAAGCGGGAGCCGGTCAGGGTAGGCAAGTGCATATTGAATTGGCACTCTCATGTCTGGCGTTCCTAATTGCGCAATAATACTCGAATCATGAAATTCAACCATTGAGTGTATGATGCTTTCTCGATGGAGCAGCACATTAATTTTTTCATAAGGCATATTAAACAACCAGTGAGCTTCAATGACTTCCAGCCCTTTATTCATCATCGTTGCAGAGTCAATCGTAATTTTTGCACCCATTGACCAATTTGGATGATGAAGTGCTTCTTCAACCGTCACATTTTCCAATTCTTCTCGGGTACGGTCACGGAAACTGCCGCCGGATGCTGTTAATATAATGCGTTCAATATTCTTTTCCTGTTCACCCTGAAGTGCTTGAAATATTGCAGAATGTTCACTGTCCACCGGCAAGAGGGCAACTTGATTTCTTCTGGCCGCCTCCATGACTAAATGTCCGGCGGTCACCAATGTTTCTTTATTAGCAAGTGCAATTGTTTTTCCACTTTCAATCGCCTGAAGTGTCGGGTCTAAACCTACACTCCCCAGAACAGCGTTGACTAGAAGATCTGCCTTTTGAAAAACAGCAATTTCTATTAATCCAGCATCGCCATAAGTGAACTTTATATGAGGAAACTCTGCCTTTAATGTATTACAATCCTCTTTATTTTGTACAGAAACTAGCTCTGGTTGAAATTCCACAATGATTTTGCGGGCTATATCAATATTTTTACCGGCAGAAAAGGCGGCTAATTTAAATTCTTCCGGATGCTCGCGAATAATTGCCAATGTTTGGGTTCCGATCGAGCCTGTTGCTCCCATTAAACTTATTGTTTTCAATCATGTCAACTCCTAAACAAAACGCTTATTACCAAAGATGAAAAAAATGCAATAAAGGCAGCACAAACAAAAGACTATCAAAGCGATCAAGTATTCCTCCATGACCAGGCAAAATATTCCCAGAATCTTTCACATTAAAGTGTCGCTTAAAGGCGGATTGGACAAGATCGCCAATTTGTCCAAAAACAGACAAAACGGCAGTGATACCTATTATTGTGACTATCGCTGCATGTATATCCGTAAATAAGGCAAATAACACACCAACTATAATGGCACAAATAACACCGCCAATAGAGCCTTCAACGGTTTTATTCGGGCTGATGTCCGGCCATAGCTTTTTCTTTCCCATTGTCTTGCCAATAAAATATGCACCGGAGTCGGTCGCCCAAATCATAAATAAAGAATAAAAGATATAAACCAGTCCTGCATCACGAGTTTCGATAAAGAAGTAAAAGCCAATTCCAACATAAAGAGCGGAAAAAATAGAAAAAGCTGCATCTTCAAAATTAAAGCGATTTTTAGTGATCACCGTAAAGGTAAGCAGCAATAAAATAAAGGCAATTGCCAGCTCCGTCTTAGAATAAAAAAAGTTCGCCGCCCGTTCGTATTTTTCTGGAAAAATAACGACCCAGAGAAATAATAAGGAAAGAAAGCCATTTATAGAAAAGATATTCAGATTCTTCATTTTTAATAATTCATATAAGCCAATACTGGCTAATAAATACGTTAATATAACAAATGGAAGTCCGCCGTAAAAGACGATTGGCAAAAATAATGCCGCTGCAGCAACCGCAGTTATGATCCTTTGCTTCATTTAAAGTTCAACATCCTTTTTTGTTGTCAATCAGGAAGACATGGTTTTAAGATTAAACGGAATATCCAGCATTAAAGTCCTCCGAACCTCCGCTGACGTTTTTGAAACGCTTCAATTGCTTTCAGAAAATGTTCTTCATCAAAATCAGGCCATAAAACATCTGTAAACCAAAACTCCGAATAAGCAAGCTGCCACAGCATAAAATTACTAAGGCGAATCTCGCCGCTCGTTCGAATTAATAAATCAGGGTCTGGCAGACTTGATGTCATTAAATAGGAGGAAAATCTTTCTTCATCAAGATCTTCTTCTTTAAGTATACCACGCTGATAATCATTTAAGACCTTCTTAACAGCATCAATAATTTCTGCCCTGCTTCCGTAATTTAATGCAAAGTTTAATATTAAACCATTATTATTTTTTGTTTGGTCAATGGCCTTTTCGATGGCCTTTAACGTATGTAAAGGCAGTTGATCTTTATAACCTATCATCTTAACTTGGACATTATTTTCAATTAACTCTGGAAGAAACGTTCCTAGAAATTCCTCTGGCAGTTTCATGATATATTCTACTTCATTCTTCGGCCGTTTCCAGTTTTCAGTCGAAAAAGCATACAATGTTAAATTTTTAATACCGAGGTCATTAGCCAGCATGGTTGTCTTGCGGACAACCTTCATGCCTTCATGATGACCAGCGATACGGGGTAAAGCCCGTTTCTTTGCCCATCGGCCATTTCCATCCATAATAATCGCAACATGATCAGGTACAGGCAATTCTTTTATTTTTTCTATCTTATCTCGGAGTGTGGAAGAGTTATTTTGGTTCTTCCAAAGCCGTATTTTATTTAACATACACTCTCCTCCATCCAAATTATCATTTCCTCCGAAATGAAATTAGCCCAGTAAATCTATTGTACTAATATGTAAAGAAAAATAATAGCGTAAAAACATGTTTTTATCATACCAAAAAAACGGCAAGATATCTCTATTCATAAACTATGTACACGAAAAACTGTTTTTCCTGCCAATTTATAGTCCTAATATAGTGAAAAAACCCCCTAAAAAGAGGGTCTGTAGATTTAGACTTCCATAATTTCTTTTTCTTTGTCTTTTGTAATTTGATCAATTTTATTGATATGATCATCTGTGATTTTTTGAATGTCATCAGAATAACCGCGAAGTGCATCCTCCGTGATTTCGCCGTTCTTTTCCAGCTTCTTTAGTTCATCGTTCGCATCACGGCGAATGTTGCGAACGGCAACTTTTGCTTCCTCTGATTCTTTCTTAACAACCTTAACAAGTTCACGACGGCGCTCTTCTGTCAATTGCGGGATGGCGATCCGGATAATGGAACCATCGTTTGATGGATTTAGGCCGAGATCCGACTTTAGAATCGCTTTTTCAATTTCTCCAAGAATAGATTTGTCATATGGCTGAATAACTAACAGTCTTGGTTCCGGTGTTGTAATTCCGGCAAGCTGGTTAACTGGAGTTGGTGCACCATAGTAATCTACTGTAATTCTGTCCAGCATGGACGCATTCGCTCTCCCAGCACGAATGCTGGCAAGTTCCCTTGTAAAGGCTTGAATCGCTTTTGTCATTCTTTCCTTGGCCGAATTAATGACTTGTTGTGGCATTAGTTTTTCCCCCTTACGATTGTTCCGATTTTTTCACCCATGATAGCTTTTTTAATGTTTCCTTGTTCCATGATGGAGAACACAATTAACGGAATATCATTGTCCATACATAATGAAGATGCAGTGGAATCCATGACTGCTAATCCTTCTTTCAACACATCAAGGAATGATAAATCTTCATATTTTGTTGCAGAAGCATCTACCCTAGGGTCTGCTGAATATACACCATCGACATTGTTCTTCGCCATAAGAATCACTTCTGCGTCTATTTCGGCTGCTCTTAAGGCAGCAGTCGTATCTGTCGAGAAGTACGGATTTCCTGTACCAGCAGCAAAAATGACAACACGTTTCTTTTCTAAATGCCTAATTGCCCTGCGTCTGATGTATGGTTCAGCAACCTGACGCATTTCAATTGAAGTTTGAACACGTGATTCAATCCCTAATTGTTCAAGGCTGTCTTGCAGTGCTAGGGAATTCATAACTGTGGCAAGCATCCCCATATAATCGGCAGTTGCACGGTCCATTCCCATTTCACTGCCGATTTTCCCGCGCCAAATATTTCCGCCGCCTACGACAACAGCTACCTCAACGCCCAAATCGGCAATTTCCTTTACTTGAACGGCAATGGATTTAATAACAGAAGGTTTAATGCCAAAGTCGGAATCCCCGGCAAGTGCCTCTCCGCTCAATTTCAAAACAACGCGTTTATACTTAGGATTGCTCATAGAAACCTCCATAATTATAACTTTGACCTTTAAAAATAGGGAACACAACGTGTCCCCTATTCAAAATGCTTTACTAGCATCCCGTTACCTGTGTTTAACTGGAATGGTTTACTATTTTTTATTGATTTGATTCATAACTTCTTCTGCGAAGTTATCTTCACGCTTTTCAATGCCTTCTCCTACTTCGTAACGGATAAATTCACGGATTTTGGCACCTTTAAATTCAACAAATTGGCGAACCTTTTGGTCAGGGTTCTTAACGAATGCCTGATCAAGTACACATACTTCTTCAAAGTATTTGCCAAGACGGCCTTCCACCATTTTTTGAACGATATTTTCCGGCTTACCTTCGTTAAGAGCCTGCTGAGTTAGGATTTGGCGCTCATGCTCCACTTCTTCTTGAGAAACTTGGTCGCGGGAAACATATTTCGGATTTAAAGCAGCGATATGCATTGCTACATCTTTTGCTGCATCAGCATCTGTTGTACCTTCAAGAACTGTTAATACAGAAATGCGTCCACCCATATGCAGGTAAGCACCAAATGCATCATTGTCAGTCTTGGATACTACTTTGAAGCGGCGAAGGGTCAGTTTTTCACCTATTTTAGCAATTGCAGCATTTATATGGTCCTCAACAGTTGCTCCATTGTCCATTGTTTGTTTCAAAGCATCTTCAACTGTTACTGGTTTGTTTTTCAGAAGATGTTCGCCAAGTTCTTTAACAAGGGTTTGGAAGCCTTCATTTTTTGCAACGAAGTCTGTTTCAGAGTTAACTTCAAGAATAACAGCATCGTTCCCATTTGTTAAAATGGAAGTTAAACCTTCTGCTGCAATCCGGTCTGCTTTTTTTGCTGCTTTAGCAATGCCTTTTTCACGTAAAAAGTCAATTGCTTTTTCCATATCACCATTTGTTTCAGTTAATGCTTTTTTGCAATCCATCATCCCTGCGCCTGTTTTTTCGCGAAGTTCTTTTACCATTTGAGCAGTAATTGCCATTATAAGATCCTCCTTAAAATACTATGTATTTCTAGCTTAGCCATTGCAAGCTTTAATAAACCTTCTTTGTGTTTAGAGAGTTTAGCAAGTTGTCTTTAAAAAAAGGTGATAAAGGGTGCTCCCTCTTATCACCTTTTTATTAGTACATCATATCAATTAAGCTTCTACAACTGCAGCTTCTTCACCTTGTTTTGCTTCAAGGATAGCATCTGCCATTTTGCCAGTTAGCAGCTTAACCGCACGAATTGCATCGTCATTTGCAGGAATCACAACATCAATTTCATCCGGGTCACAGTTTGTATCAACAATACCTACGATCGGAATATTTAACTTTTTAGCTTCAGCAACTGCAATGCGCT
>Ga0070737_10004330_pt1 | contig 14353 bp, 15 predicted proteins | sample Coa_R1_10_FD_66438 | JGI IMG/M metagenome (GOLD analysis project Ga0070737, IMG submission 66438) | Surface soil microbial communities from Centralia Pennsylvania, which are recovering from an underground coalmine fire - Coalmine... | ecosystem: Environmental > Terrestrial > Soil > Unclassified...
GCTCCGGTGCCCAACAAGATGAACAAGCTCGGCTCGGCCGGCTCGCCCGGCTCCGGCAGCTTGCTGTTCGCCGACCCGCCGTCGGAGGACGCGGCACTTCGGGAGGCGGCACACGCCGGCGAGCAGCGCGCTCTCACCGCGCTGCGGGAGCACCAGGACGGCTCCAACGGTTCGGTCAACGGCGAACACTGAACCAGCCGTCCGGGCCCCCATCTGCTGCGCGGCCGGCCCGACACAGTTGGATTGTCACGAATAGCGCGGTGGCCGTGAGGCTTTCGCGCGGCTAGTGCTGCGAGAGCGTGCGCCGCAGCCGCCGCACATGTTGCCACGGGATCACCGGCATGGTGACCGTCACAACCCCGGCGATCACGTACGCGCTCCAGGCGGCCCCCTGATGTCCGACGGCCATCAGGTAGGTCGCCGTCGCGACCGCGATCAGCGCCACCCCCATCGCGGCCATCAGCGCCACGCTGCCACGCAGCCAGATTCGCTCCACTGCCGCGTCCGGCAACCGCAGCGTGGTCAACCGCTCGGTGCGGGCCTGCTGGATCGCGTTGCGTGCCGGCGGGTGGCCTGGCCGTACCTGCTGGCCGTCCGCGCTGCGCGCCGGCACCACCACCGACCGCGCGGCGGCCTCGGGCCGCGTGGTGCGGCGGGCCCGCAGCAGCACCGGGATGGCCGCCAGGATGACCAGCGCCGAAACGACGATGATGACGTAGAGCACGGCCGACGAATGCGGGTTGCCGGTGCTCTCGTGGAAGCCGCGGCCCAAGTCGGCCAGTGCGACGACGGCGGCCACGCTCACGCCGACGAGCACCAGCCAGATCGCGGCGCAGACGCCGATCAGGATGCGGTCGCCGGTGGTCGGCGACATCGTGGACCAGCCGCGCGGGCCGGTGGAATATCTGTCGGCCATCAGCAGCTCGTCTGCGGCGCGTTGTTTTCGTTCGACGACAAGACTTGGCCGTCGCTGGTGGTGATCGAGCAGTTCAACCTGCTGACCCGGAACAGGCTGGATGCCTCCACCGATCCCACTTCCGACTGCGAGATCGGCGTGACCGTGATCGACCACGGGATGTAGACGTTGTGCTGGGTACGTCGCCGACCGGAGGCGTCGACGTAGGTCACCGAGATGATGTCGCCTGGCGCTTTGGTGCCGGTCACCGAGTAGGTGACCTGCCGCGGGCCGGCCGGCGTGGTCGTGGTCGGCGGCGGTGGCGCGGCGGACGAGGTCGCCGGCGGTGGCGCCGGCTCGGGTGTCACCGTCACCGTCTGCGGTGGAGGCGGCGGCGGTGGCTCACTGGTCGGCGGCGGGGGTGGCGGTGGCGCCTCGCTGGTCGGCGGCGGGGGCGGGGCCGGTGGCGGCGTGGTGACGATGATCTCGTCCTGCATCGGTGGCGTGGACGTGGGAGCGGTTTCGGGGGTGGCCAGTTTGTTGGTGTCGGTGCGGGCGAACAACAACGACACCGACACCACCAGAGCGATCGCCGCCACGATGGCGGCGATGCCCACCACCCACGGCCAACGAGGCGGGGCGGCTTCCTCCTCGGCCGGCTCGTCGTAGCTGTCGTAGTCGTAGAGGTCGAGATCGACCGGCACATACGGACCGCTGGTGAAGTGCTCGGACTCGGGGGCCGAGTAGGCCCGCGAATAGATTTCGGTCTCGCTGGTCTGGACGCTGTCGTCGGCGTGGTTCCCGTCGTAGGCTTCTTCGTCGAAATCGTGGTCTTCGCTGGGCTCGACGCCGGGTTCCAGTTCCTCCGATTCCGGTCCTGGGGGATTCGGCCCGCTCATGTTTGCCTGTCCTGTCCGACTACATCACCAGCGCACGCAGCGTCGCGGCTGCATGGCCGAGTGCGCACTGCGATAATCCTCATTGTGCCTCGCAAACCCTACCCAACCGGCACAGGCACGGCATTCCCGGCGACCTGGTCACGGATCAACTGATGCCCCGATTGTGACCTTGCCAGTGACTGGTGGGCGCGGTCAGTGCTTCTCGGGACCGAGGTAGTACTCGAAGACCAGCCCGGCCGCCGAGCTCAGGATGAACACGACGCCGGCGACAATCAGCCAGGGCAACCACAGCGCGATGCCGACGGCGGCCACCGAGCCTGCCAGCGCCACCAGCACCGGCCACCAGCTGTGGGGGCTAAAGAAACCCAACTCCCCTGCGCCGTCGCTGATCTCGGCGCCCTCGTAGTCCTCCGGGCGGGTGTCGAGCCGGCGGGCCACAAACCGGAAGAATGTGGCGACGATCAGCGCCATCCCGCCGGTCAACACCAGCGCGGTGGTGCCGGCCCATTCCACCCCGCCGGTCGCGAACAGTTGAGTGAGCACGCCGTAGAGCACCGCGGTCACGACAAAGAATGCGGCCACGAATTCGAACAGCCTGGCTTCGATATGCATCGCTGGTTCCTGGCTTTCCTACTTACTCGCTTGGGGTGACCGCTCACCGCGGCGGGTTTCGAACGGGTGGGTGGTCTGGGCCAGCGGGGGCTGGTTGATCGCCTGCAGCGCTTGGGCGTTTGTCTTTCCCGCGATCCGCTGCTGCAGGTAGGCCTTGAAGTCGTTGGGCTGCACCACCCGAACCTCGAAGTTCATCATCGAGTGGTAGGTGCCGCACATCTCGGCGCAGCGGCCGACGAATGCCCCGGTCTTGGTGATCTCTGCGACCTGGTAGCGGTTCACCGAGTGGTTGGCCTCGGGGTCGGGCATCACGTCGCGCTTGAACAGGAACTCCGGCACCCAGAACGCGTGCACCACGTCGGCGGAGGCCAGTTGGAACTCGATCCGCTTGCCCGCCGGCAGCACCAAGACCGGAATTTCGGTGCTGGTGCCCACCGTTTCGACTTTGTCGAAGTTCAGGTAGGTGCGGTCCGAGGTGTTGCGTCCGCGCACCGGGCCGACGAGTTCCTCCCCGTGCTTGTCCTTGCCTTCGGGCTTGGAGACCATCGCCGCCTTGCGCGCCGGGTCGGCACCGTCGTATTTGAGGGTTCCGTCCTTGAAATCGACCTTCTGGTAGCCGAATTTCCAGTTCCACTGGAACGAGGTGACGTCGACGACGACCTCGGGGTCGGACGCCAGGTGCAGCATCCGCTCCTGCACCACGACGGTGAAGTAGAACAGCACCGAGATGATCAGGAACGGTGTCACGGTGAGCACCAGCTCCAGCGGCATGTTGTAGCCGAATTGCCGGGGCAGTTCGGTGTCGGTGGCCTTCTTGCGGTGAAACGCCGCCGCCCAGAAGATCAGCCCCCACACGATGACCCCGACCACCAGCGAGGCGATCACCGCGCCGAGCCACAGCTCGCGGTTGCTCTCGGCCTCGTGGGTGATGCCGTTCGGCCAGCCCAGGCCAAGCACCTGCTGCCAGCTGCAGCCGCTGAGGGTGACCGCCAGCAGGCCCAGAGCGCCGGCCAGCAACGGCAGACGGAACCGACGGGAGCCTGCAGAACGGCCTGCCCCGCGAGGTGTCACCTTGGCGCCTCCTGTATCCCGAGCTGGGCCGACGACCTCGGCCGCTCCCTGCAGCAGTCGAATACTACGCAGCGTAGACCACGGGGCCTAGCGCAGCCGCGCAGACTCCCCCTCCGACCGTTTGCCGGGTCTTGACGGCATACTGGGGGCCGATGTGCGGACTGCTGGCTTTCGTGGGTGCGGCCGCCCACGACGCCGCCAGCGCCGTGGCCGACGCGTCGCACCTGATGCGCCACCGGGGCCCCGACGAGCCGGGCACCTGGGCCGACGACACCGTTGTGTTCGGGTTCAACCGGCTCTCGATCATCGACATCGCGCACTCGCACCAGCCGCTGCGATGGGGGCCGCCGGAATCCCCCGACCGCTACGTGCTGGTGTTCAACGGCGAGATCTACAACTACCTGGAGCTGCGCGCGGAACTCGCCGCCGACTACGGCGCGGTCTTCGCCACCGACGGCGACGGCGAGGCCATCATCGCCGCCTACCACCACTGGGGCACCGACGCGCTGACCCGACTGCGAGGCATGTTCGCGTTCGCGCTGTGGGACGCGGTTGCAGGTGAATTGTTTTGCGCCCGTGACCCTTTCGGCATCAAGCCGCTGTTCGTGGCAGCCGGGACCGCCGGCACCGCGGTGGCCAGCGAGAAGAAATGCCTGCTGGAGCTGGCCGAGGTGATCGGGTTCGACACCCGCATCGACGAGCAGGCGGTGCAGCACTACACCGTGCTTCAGTATGTGCCGGAGCCGGAGACCTTGCACCGCGGCGTACGGCGACTGGAATCCGGCTGTTACCTGAGGGTTCGACCCGGAGCCGCGCCCGAGACCACGCGCTACTTCGTGCCCCGGTTCGCGGTCGCGCCGATCACCCGCGGCACCGAGCAGGCCCGCTACGACGAGATCACCGCGGTGCTGGAGGACTCGGTGGCCAAGCACATGCGCGCCGACGTCACCGTCGGCGCGTTCCTGTCCGGTGGCATCGATTCCACCGCGATCGCGGCGCTGGCCATCCGGCACAATCCCCGGCTTATCACCTTTACGACGGGCTTCGAGCGCGAAGGGTTCTCCGAGATCGATGTGGCCGTCGCCTCGGCGGAGGCGATCGGCGCCCGGCACGTCGCCAAGGTGGTCAGCCCCGACGAGTTCGTCGCCGCACTGCCCGAGATCGTCTGGTATCTCGACGAACCCGTGGCCGACCCGGCGCTGGTGCCGCTGTTCTTCGTGGCTCGTGAGGCCCGCAAGCACGTCAAGGTGGTGCTGTCCGGCGAGGGCGCCGACGAGCTGTTCGGTGGCTACACGATTTACCGGGAGCCGTTGTCGCTCAAGCCTTTCGACTACCTGCCCGCCCCGCTGCGCCGTGGGGTGGGCAAGGTGTCCAAACCGTTGCCGGACGGCATGCGCGGCAAGAGCCTGCTGCACCGCGGATCGCTGACCCTCGAGGAGCGCTACTACGGCAATGCCCGCAGCTTCTCCGACGACCAATTGCGCGACGTGCTGCCCGGGTTTCGCCCGGAGTGGACACACACCGATGTCACGGCGCCGGTGTACGCACAATCGGCGGGCTGGGATCCGGTGGCCCGCATGCAGCACATCGACCTGTTCACCTGGCTGCGCGGCGACATCCTGGTCAAGGCCGACAAGATGACGATGGCCAACTCCCTAGAGCTGCGGGTGCCTTTCCTGGACCCGGAGGTGTTCGCGGTGGCCTCCCGACTTCCGGTGCAGGCCAAAATCACTCGCAGGACAACCAAGTACGCGCTGCGCCGCGCGCTGGAGTCCATCGTCCCGGCGCATGTGCTCAACCGGCCCAAGCTGGGCTTCCCGGTGCCGATCCGGCATTGGCTACGCGCCGGTGAACTGCTGGAGTGGGCGTGCGCGATGACGGATTCCTCGCAGGCCGGCCACCTGGTGGACATCGCCGCAGTGCGCCGAATGCTCGACGAACATCGTTGCGGCGCAACGGATCACAGCCGCCGCTTGTGGACGGTGTTGATCTTCATGCTGTGGCACGCGATCTTCGTCGAGCATTCCGTGGTGCCGCAGATCGCCGAACCGCACTACCCGGTGCAGTTGTAGCCGTTCACTGCGTCCACCAGGCGCCCTACTCGCACTTTTGCCTGGTGTGCGCAGAATCAACGCGAAAGTGCGGCGGCGATCTCCTGCGCCGCTTCGTCGCCGTAGGCACCGGCCAGCCGGGTCACCGCAGCCTCGCGGTCCCAGTCCCATTCCTGCGTGCCGGTCGACTCGAGCACCAGCACCGCCACCAGAGAACCGAGCTGCGCGGAGCGCTCCAAGCCCAACCCGGCGCTGCGCCCGGTCAGGAAGCCGGCCCGGAACGCGTCGCCCACGCCCGTGGGGTCGACCTGGCTGGTCTCCGGCACCACCCCGACGTGGATGGTGGTGCCGTCGCGGTCGACGATGTCGACGCCCTTGGCGCCCAGCGTGGTCACCCGCAGCCCGACCTGCGCCATCACGTCGGCCTCGGTCCAGCCGGTCTTGGACAAAAGAAGGTCCCACTCGTAGTCGTTGGTGAACAGGTAGGTGGCGCCGTCGATGAGCCGGCGGATCTCCTCACCCGAGAGCCGGGCCAGCTGCTGGGACGGGTCGGCGGCGAAGGCCAGACCGAGTTTGCGGCACTCCTCGGTGTGCAAGAACATGGCCTCCGGGTCGTTGGCCCCGACGATCACCAGCTCCGGCGTGCCGATCGCCGACACCACGTCGGCCAGCGAGATGTCGCGGGCCTGCGACATGGCGCCCGGGTAGAACGACGCGATCTGGGCCATTTCCAGGTCGGTGGTGCAGACGAACCGCGCGGTGTGCGCCGTGTCCGAGATCAGCACGTTGTCGCAGTTCACACCGTGGGCTTGCAGCCAATCGCGGTAGTCACCGAAGTCGTCGCCCGCGGCGCCGACCAGCGCCACGTCGCCGCCGAGCACGCCGATGGCGTAGGCCATGTTTCCGGCGACTCCCCCGCGATGGATCACCAGGTCGTCGACGAGGAAGCTCAACGAAACTTTCTGCAGGTGGTCGGCGAGCAGTTGTTCGGAAAACCGGCCCGGGAACCGCATCAGATGGTCAGTTGCAATCGAACCGGTCACCGCGATCGTCACGAAAAATCCACCCTTCATTCGTAAGCTCGTCTAGCTAAGCTTACGCGCGGCGGCGGTCGCGCTTGCGCTAGCCTGCCTAGAGCAGCGTCGCCGGAGTCAACCAGCGTAGGAGAAGCCCCGAATGCCCGGTCCGTACTCGCCGAACCATGGGGTCGGCGCCGACGGACCGCCGTTCACCGACCCGCACCCGAGCCAGCCCATCCCCAACCCCCAGGCGTACCCGCCGCCGTCGGAGACGGATCCGGGACAACCAACCGAAGCCGCGCCGCCGTCGGCCGCCTACCCGGGGCTGTTGCCGCCGCCGGTGCCCTACCGCAAGCGGAAGCGCAAGCGACTGGTCATCGGCGCGCTGGTGGCCCTGCTGGTGATCGCCGGGATGACGACTGCGATCGTCTACGGCGCGCGTCAGGGCGGATCCGGCTCGGGCGCAACGTTTTCGGAGCCGACGGCCAAGGCGGCAATTCAGGGCTATCTGAACGCGTTGCAACACCGCGATACCGAGGCGATTGCGCGCAACACGCTGTGCGGCATCTACGACGCGGTGCGGGACCGCCGATCCGACCAGGCGCTGGCCAAACTGTCCAGCGACACATTTCGCAAGCAGTTCTCCAGCGCGCAGGTGACTTCGATCGACAAGATCGTGTACTGGTCGAACTATCAGGCGCAGGTGTTGTTCACCATGAGGGTGACCCCCGCCAGCGGGGGTCGGCCGCGCGACAACGTGCAGGGCATCGCGCAATTGCTGTTCCAGCACAACCAGGTGCTGGTGTGCTCCTACGTGCTACGCACAGCGGGCACGTACTGAGTTCTCGCGCGGCGACCCGCTTCGCCGCGCTTGCGATCGCTAGCTCAGTTGAACGAGTCGCCGCAGGCGCAGGACCCGGTGGCGTTCGGGTTGTCGATCGTGAAGCCCTGCTTCTCGATGGTGTCGACGAAGTCGATCGAGGCGCCTTGCACGTACGGCGCGCTCATCCGGTCGACGGTCAGGGTCACGCCGCCGAATTCCGCGGTCAGGTCACCGTCGAGGGAGCGGTCGTCGAAGAACAGGTTGTAGCGCAATCCGGCGCAGCCGCCGGGCTGAACCGCGATACGCAGCGCCAGGTCGTCGCGGCCCTCCTGGTCCAGCAGCGACTTCGCCTTGGCTGCCGCGGCGTCGGTCAGAATCACGCCGTGGGTCTTGGTGGCTGACTCGTCCTGAACGCTCATTGCTTCTCCCTAGATGTCAATGCGTCCCCTGGGCGCTGAAGCCCACTGCCTCAACGGTACCTTGTCGGCTCGCTATTCCCGAGTTGCGCGGCCGCCGCAGTGGCCAGGCCCATGAGCTGGTTGACCGCATCGACCAGGGCCAGGCGCACCGAACCGGCATAGTCGGCGATCGCGTAGGCCGCCAAAATGCCCGCCGACCGCTGCGCGGAGTCGTCGAGGCAGACCTGGCCGGCCAGCACCAGCACCGGAAGTTGACGTGCCCGCGCGGCGGCCGCCAGCGACCCCACCACCTTGCCGTGCAGGGACTGCTCGTCCAACTGCCCCTCGCCGGTGACGATGAGATCGGCGGCAGCGATGTCGTCGGCCAGGCCGGTGTGCTCGGCGATGATCGCCGCCCCTGATGCGCACCGCGCGCCCAACGCGAGCAGCGCCGCGCCGATCCCGCCCGCGGCTCCGGCGCCCTGCTCGGCACTCACCTCACGTCCGGCGGCCGCGTCCAGCTCGGCGGCCCACGTGACCAGCCGCTGCTCCAGCTCGGCGACGGCGCGTGCGTCGGCGCCCTTCTGCGGCCCGAACACCCGGGCGGCGCCCCACGGCCCCAGCAGCGGGTATTCGACGTCGGAGGCGGCGACGAGCTCGACCCCGGCCAGCCGGCGGCGGGCCACGTCGAGTCCGCCGAGCTCGTCGACCAGGCCGCGGCCACCGTCGGTGCTGGCGCTGCCGCCCAGGCCGACCACAATGCGCGTCGCACCGGCGTCCAGCGCAGCGGCAATGAGCTGGCCGACGCCGCGGCTGTGGGCGGCCAGCGCGGTCTGCGGGGTCGGCGGCCCACCGAGCAGGGCCAGACCGCAGGCTTCCGCGCACCCCAGGTATGCCGTTGCCGAGGCGGGGTCGTACACCCACTCGGCGTCCACCTCGCCGTCCAGCGGACCCGACACCCGCAGCCTGCGGATCTCCCCCAGCCGGTCCGCCAGCACCGTGACGAACCCCGGGCCGCCGTCCGACTGCGGCGCGATGGTGATTTGATCACCGGGACGGGCCCTGTTCCAGCCCGCGGCGATAGCTGCGGCGGCCTGCACGGCGGTCAGGCTGTCGCCGTAGGAATCGGGGGCGATCAGGACGCGCAGGGCGGAGTGCTCAGCCCCCGAGCCGCTCATTCCAGAGAATGTAGCGGCGGACCCGCAAAGGCGCATCACAACGCGGAACGCCTGCGAAGTAACCTGGCGACTGTGAAGCTGCTCGGCCGCAAGAAAGACGAGACCGCTGCCTCGGAGGAGACCGACGCGGCCACGCCCGACGACGACATCGCCACCTCCTCGGCGTCTCGCGGGTCCCGCACCACCGCGCCGAAGGGCCGGCCCACACCCAAACGAAGTGATCGCCGTCGCGGCCCGGTCGCCCCGGCGCCGATGACCGCCGCGGAAGCCCGCGCCCGCCGCAAATCGCTGGCCGGGCCCAAGCTGTCCCGCGAAGAACGCAAAGCCCAAAGCGCCGCGCGCCGCGCCCAGATGTCCCAGCGCCGCGAGCGCATGATGGCCGGCGACGAAGCCTACCTGCTGCCGCGCGACCAGGGGCCGGTGCGCCGGTTCGTCCGCGACGTCGTCGACTCGCGCCGTAACGTGATGGGACTGTTCATGCCGTCGGCGCTGGGGCTGATGTTCGTCATGTTCGCCGTTCCGCAGCTGCAGCTGTACATGTCGCCCGCAATGATGGCGTTGATGGTGCTCATGGTGATCGACGGGGTCATCCTGGGCCGCAAAGTCAGCCGGCTGGTTGACGAGAAGTTCCCGGACAACACCGAAAGCCGTTGGAAACTGGGGCTTTACGCGGCCGGCCGGGCTTCTCAGCTGCGCCGAATGCGCGCGCCCCGGCCGCAGGTCAAGCGCGGCAGCAAAGTCACCTGAGCTGCCATGCGGACCCTGGTGCTCGGCGGCATCAAGTCGGGTAAGTCCCAGTGGGCGGAGGCGGCCATCGCCGAGTCGCTGGACCCGGTTGAGCCGGTGCGCTACCTGGCCACCGGATCGGTGGCCGAGGCCGACGCAGGCTGGTTGGAGCGTATCGCCGAGCATCGGGCCCGCAGGCCCGAGCACTGGTCGACCGTCGAAAGCGACGACATCGCAGCACAATTGCGGGAGTCGCCGGGGGTGCCGACGCTCGTCGACGACGTCGGCGGCTGGCTGGCCGCAGTCCTCGACCGCCGCGGCTGGGAGTACGGATCGATATCGGACGATGTCGACGAGATGCTGGCCGCGGTGGCCGCTTTCGATTCACCGCTGGTGCTGGTCAGCCCGGAGGTCGGGCTCATGGTGGTGCCCACCACGGCGTCCGGGCGGCGGTTCGCCGACGAATTGGGCACGGCGAACCAGCGGCTGGCCGACCTGTGCGATCGGGTGGTGCTGGTGGTGGCCGGGCAGCCGGTGCAGATCAAGCCCTCGGGCACCGGATGACATTCGGTCCGGTGTCGCCGCCCGACGCGGCCAGTGCGGCCGCAGCCCGCGCCCGGCAGGACACCTTGACCAAGCCGACGGGTGCGCTGGGCCGCCTGGAAGACCTGTCGGTGTGGGTCGCGGCGTGCCAGGGGCATTGTCCGCCAAGACAATTCGAGCGCGCACGGGTGGTGGTGTTCGCCGGTGACCACGGCGTCGCCCGGTCGGGGGTTTCGGCGTACCCGCCGGAGGTGACCGCCCAGATGGTGACGAACATCGACGGCGGTGGGGCAGCGATCAACGCTCTGGCCGATGTCGCCGGCGCGACGGTGCGGGTCGCCGATATCGCGGTAGATGCCGAACCGGCATCCGAACACATTGGGGCGCACAAAGTCCGGCGTGCCAGCGGCAACATCGCGGTCGAAGATGCGCTGACCGACGCCGAAACGACCGCCGCGATCGATGCCGGGCGGCGGATCGCCGACGAAGAGGTCGACGCCGGGGCGGATCTGCTGATCGCCGGCGACATGGGCATCGGGAATACCACGGCCGCAACCGTTTTGGTGGCCGCGCTGACGGACACAGAACCGGTCGCGGCAGTCGGCTACGGCACCGGCCTCGACGACGCCGGCTGGATGCGCAAGACGGCGGCGGTGCGCGACGCGCTGTTCCGGGCCCGGACGGTGAAATCCGATCCGATCGGGCTGTTGCGGTGTTGCGGCGGAGCGGATCTGGCAGCGATGGCCGGTTTCTGCGCGCAAGCCGCGCTTCGGCGCACACCGTTGCTGCTCGACGGGTTGGCGGTGACGGCCGCGGCGCTGATCGCCGAACGCCTGGCACCCGGTGCGCGGCAATGGTGGCAAGCCGGTCACCGCTCCCCCGAACCGGCGCACGCGCTGGCGTTGGCCGCCTTGGACCTGGACCCGATCCTCGATCTGCGGATGCGCCTGGGCGAAGGCACCGGTGCGACGCTGGCCCTGTCCGTGCTGCGGGCCGCGGTGGCCGCGCTGTCGTCGATGACGACCTTCGCCGCGGCCGGTGTGTCCAACCAGATCTCATCGTGATCCGCTCGGTCGCAACAGCTTTCGGATTCGCCACCGTGGTACCCGGGACCGGCGGGCGCCCGCTGGGCGGCGGTGCGATCACGGCGCTGCCGGTGGTCGGCGCCGCCCTGGGCGGGCTTGGCGCCGCCGTGACGTCTGGCGGGTCGCTGGCGTTCGGCGCGGGCAGCCCCCTGGCCGGGCTGCTCGCGGTGGCGGCCCTGCTGGCGGCCACTCGCGGCCTGCACATCGACGGGGTGGCCGACACCGCCGACGGGCTGGGCTGCTACGGGCCGCCCGAGCGCGCCCGGGACGTGATGCGCGACGGCTCGACCGGGCCGTTCGGGGTGGCCGCCGTCGTGCTGGTGATCGCGCTGCAGAGCTTCGCCTTCGCGATGCTGAACGCGGTCGGCATCGTCGTCGCCGTCACCGCGGGCCGGGTGGCGGCCGTGCTGGCCTGCCGCAGGTCGGTGCCGGCGGCCGATGGCAGCACGTTGGGCGGCGCCGTCGCCGGCACTCAGCCGGCGCTGGTGGTAGCGGGCTGGATTGCGGCGCTGGGCGTGGCGTCGCTGTGGGCGGGCCCGCGGCTGTGGGCCGGACCAGTGGCGGTGCTGGTGGCCCTGTACTGCTCGGCGGTGTTGGTGGCGCACTGCGTGCGCCGGTTCGGTGGCATCAGCGGCGACGTGCTGGGCGCCGCGATCGAACTGACCGCTACGGTGACCGCGCTGCTGCTGGCCGCGTTCTAGCTGCGACCTAACCCAGCCGGGTCATCCAGCCGTGGGTGTCGGCGAAGGTGCCGCGCTGGATTCCGGTCAGCGTGTCGCGCAGCGCCATCGTCACTTCGCCGGGTTCACCGTCGCCGATGGTGAATTCGGCGTCGCCGTATTTCACGTGGGCGATCGGGGTGATGACGGCGGCGGTGCCGCAGGCGAACACCTCGGTGATCTCACCGGCGGCGGCCTTCTTCTGCCACTCGTCGACGTCGATCTTGCGTTCCTCGATCGCGAAGCCCGCGTCAGTTGCCAACTGCAACAACGAATCCCGGGTAATACCCGGCAACAGCGAACCCGACAGCTCCGGTGTGACCAGCCGCGCCGAGCCGCCGCTGCCGAACACGAAGAAGATGTTCATCCCGCCCATCTCCTCGACGTAGCGGCGCTCCACGGCGTCGAGCCAGACCACCTGCTCGCAACCGTTTTCGGCGGCTTGGGCCTGAGCCACCAGCGACGCGGCGTAGTTGCCGCCGAATTTCGCCGCACCGGTGCCGCCCGGGCTGGCCCGCACGTATTCCGTCGACACCCAGACGGTGACCGGCCGCAGGCCGCGCGGGAAGTACGCGCCGGCCGGTGAGGCCAGCACCAGATACCGGTACTGCTTGGCGGGGCGGACCCCCAGCCCCGGCTCGGTGGCGAACACGAAGGGCCGCAAATACAACGACTCCTCGCCGCCGGCGGGCGGCACCCAGGCGTTGTCGACGGCGATCAGCTGCCGCAGCGACTCGATGAACAGCTCGTCGGGCAGTTCCGGGATCGCGATGCGCCGCGCCGACGATCGCATCCGGGCGGCGTTGGCATCCGGACGAAACGACACGATCGACCCGTCGCCCCAGCGGTAGGCCTTGAGCCCCTCGAACACCTCCTGTGCGTAGTGCAGCACGATCGCCGACGGATCCAGCTCGATAGGGCCGTAGCCGATGACCCGCGCGTCGTGCCAACCCTGGTCGTCGGTGTAGTCGATCGACACCATGTGATCGGTGTGGTACCTGCCGAAGCCGGGGTCGCGCAGGATCGACTCCCGTACCTCGTCGGCCGTCGGGTTTGCGGTGCGAGAAACCGTGAACTCGAGAAGGCCGCTGGTCATCCTGAGATTGTATCGCCGCCCGCTAGCGGGTTTTCGCGTCGACAAAAGGCGGTCGCACCACTTCGCACTCGACCGCGCGGCCGCGGACGTCGACCGTGACGTGCCGGCCGTCCTCGATGCCGGCGTCGGTGTCGATCAGCGCGAGCGCGATGCCGACTTGCAGTGTCGGAGAGAAGGTTCCCGACGTGGTGACCCCGACCTTGCGGTCGCCGTCGAGCACCGTCAGCGCGGGCCGCAACACACCCCGGCCGACCGCCCTCAGGCCGCGCAACAACCGCGACGGGCCGGCCGCCTTCTCAGCCAGCAGAGCATCCCGACCGAAGAACGCCTCCTTCTTCCAGCCGATGGCCCAGCCGCAGCGGGCCTGCAGCGGCGAAATGTCGGCCGACAATTCATGCCCGTGCAGCGGGTAGCCCATCTCGGTGCGCAGGGTGTCGCGCGCGCCCAGACCCGCCAGTTGCCCACCTGCACGGGTGACCGCGCCGACCAGCGCGTCGAACACCACGCCCGCGGACCCCCAGGGCGGCAGCAGCTCGTAGCCGTGTTCGCCGGTGTACCCGCTGCGGCACACCCGCACCGGGACGCCGGAAAACGAGGCGTCGGCATAGGCCATGTAGTCCATGCCGGTGGGCAGCCCCAACTCGTCGAGCACGTCGACCGAGCGAGGACCCTGCACCGCCAGCACCGCATAGGAGCGGTGCTCGTTGGTGATCGTCACTCCGGCCGGCGCGGCCGCCGCCAGCGCTGCCACCACCGCGGCGGTGTTGGCGGCGTTGGGCACCAGAAAGATCTCGTCGTCGCTGACGTAGTAGGCGATCAAGTCGTCAATCACACCCCCGGATTCGTTGCAGCACAACGTGTATTGCGCCTTGCCGGGTTCGATGCGGCGCAGGTCGTTGGTCAGTGCGGAGTTGACGAATTCGGCGGCGCCGGCGCCGACCACCGACGCCTTGCCGAGGTGGCTGACGTCGAACAGGCCGACGGCGGTGCGGGTTGCGGTGTGCTCGCTGACGGTGCCGGCATACGACACCGGCATCAGCCAGCCGCTGAACTCCGCGAAACTGGCGCCCAGCTCGCGGTGGCGGTCTTCCAGCGGTCCGTGCTGCAGGTTTTCGGGCACGGTGCTCCACACTAATCAAGTGGTCGATTTCGATGCGCTGGAAGCTGCCGGTATCGCCAACGCGCGTGAGCGGGCGCCGCTGATCGAATATCTGGCCGGCCTGGGCTTCAGCGCCGAG
>Ga0070737_10004332_pt1 | contig 14349 bp, 11 predicted proteins | sample Coa_R1_10_FD_66438 | JGI IMG/M metagenome (GOLD analysis project Ga0070737, IMG submission 66438) | Surface soil microbial communities from Centralia Pennsylvania, which are recovering from an underground coalmine fire - Coalmine... | ecosystem: Environmental > Terrestrial > Soil > Unclassified...
CCTGTCTCAACGCCTGAGAACTACGGCCTTCTTGGCGGGGTGTGGCCGAACGCGGCTCTCTGGGCTGGCAAAGCTGCAGGCAAAGAAGGTCTTCCCGATTTTACGCTACGCGCTCTCCGAGGGACGTTTCTGCTTTCAGCACAGAATGATCCTGTTCATTACAATGTCGTTCCAGGGGAGTTTCCAGAGTACTTCAATGGTGACAACTTGATTCAGAAAGGGATGCCACTGAGCCCTTTTGTGCCAGGGATTTACATATGGACAGCGTTGGAGGGGCTAGTCGGCATATCCCCATATCCAACGGCTCTTCGGGTTGATCCGGTGCTACCTCGCGGATGGGACTGGATGGCCGTTTCCAATCTTCCATACCGGGGAAACCCTCTAACGATCTTGGTCGATGGAAAGAACCACATTCTTTATACGACGGCGCCCGTCGAAAGTGCCTGGAAGCACAAAGTTGTTCCTGAATCGCTGCAGAAAAAATTCATTTTCGTTTCAGAAAAGCCGGCATTCGAACTGATGGTCTCAAAGGATGGTCACCTTGAAGTTCTAGCGGCCTCGGCGGAAGCGGTAACCGCAAAAGTGGTCGACCGGGAAACGCGCCGGGTAATCCGCCAATTCTCAATTTCTGCAGGCAATCTGGTTGAGGTTGGGTTGCAGTGAGGATGAGATTTTCAATGCCTTGCTTTGTAGCCCTATACCCTTGTAGATCAAGGCCTTACGAATTCTGGCGGCCTCGCGTAAAGCACCCTGGGGGTGGACTCTCGCCTCTGGTTACATCGACAACCAAATGACACGACATGAACAGCCCCAACTTGTTGCGGACATCGCGTGCGAGATTGGCGAAAATCCCCTCTGGCATCCTGACGCGGAATCACTATTCTTCTTGGACATTTCTGCTGGAATCGTCTACTCATATACACCAGCCACCCGGGCGCTGAGGCAGTTCAGTAAGGGACCTGTAACCGGAGGGATGGTATTGCAGGAAGACGGGAGCCTCCTGTTGTTCCAGGATGGCCGCATCTCGATTCTTACCCTCGATGGGACTCAGCGCGAAGTCGCATGTAACCTCTGCCCTGCGAACGACCGATTTAACGACGTTGTTGCCGACCCTGAGGGACGGGTCTTTGCAGGAGCGTTAGGGGGTAGCGGCCGCCTGTACCGGATTGATCGGGACGGAGCAGTCGTGGAACTTTTCGAAGGATTTGGCGTTCCCAACGGTATGGGGTTCACCGCTGACGTCAAAAGGATGTACTTCACTGACTCAAAACTGCGCCGGATATATTTGTTCGATTATGACCGCTTCACAGGTAATCTTTCGAATCAGCGTATTTTCGCTGAGATTCCAGAAGTAGAGGGTCTGCCCGACGGGATGACAACCGACGCTGAGGGGTGTGTTTGGGTTGCTTTATGGTTTGGCTCGCGACTGAAACGGTACAGGCCCGACGGCACCTTGGAAAGGGAAGTATACTTTCCGGTAACTCAGGTCACCGCGGTCGCCTTCGGCGGGGCTGACCTCGATGATATTTATGTTACAACCGCCGCCAGCAAAATATCCGATGCGATGAAGCCGCCCGGATACAACGAGGTGGCTCCCCGCGGAGGCGGCCTCTATCACCTTCGCATAAGCGGTGTTAGCGGCAGGCCGCTTTACCGCTCTCGCATAGAGTTCAAAAGATGAGTCCGGGGGACGGGCACTTTGTCCGGTTGCCACTGAATGTTTATTGGCTCCTGTGGAAAGAAACGCAGGTCCCAAGAACTGTAAAGGAACTCTAGGGGCGAGGGATTACCGATGGATGGAGACTCACATGAAGGCATGGCGATTTTACGGATTTAACGATATGCGACTCGATGAAATTCCAGAGCCGCCGCTGAAACCGAATCATGTCATCGCACGCATCCTGTGCATTCAGCCGAGTGTAACGGAGGCGCAACTTGCCTGCGGAATCCGAACCTTGGCCTACGAGCGAATCAAGAAAAGGCTTGAGTCGGAAGCCCCAGTACAGTTGTTCGGGCATGAATTTTGCGCCCAGGTTATTAAAGTCGGTGAAGGCGTCTCGAGGTTCAAGCCAGGCGATCGCGTGGCTGCACGGGCAAAACTGCCTTGCGGGAGCTGTTCGCTTTGCCTTTCCCAGCGCGCCGATTTATGCCGAAAGGGGCCGATCATCGGGTTTCAGCTCCCGGGCTGCTTCTCGGAATTGGCCTCGATTCCGGAGATTGCTCTTGTGAAGGTGGACGAACGACTCTCAAATAACGAGGCAGCCTGCCTCCAGTCACTGAGTGATAGTATCGCTGCTGTTGAAACAGCTGAAATCGAAATGGGCGACACAGTTGCTATTTTCGGTCAAGGCAGTATGGGACTTGAGTGTATGCAGATAGCCCGAGTGAGCGGGGCTGGTATGGTTATTACGGTTGATGTGCGCGAGGAAGCCTGTCATATCTCGAAGGAGCTGGGGGCGAGCCACATCATTAATGCGCGTGTTGCCGACCCGGTTGTTGCGATTGCGGATTTGACGGGAGGCGACGGAGCCGATGTGGTCTTTGAGTGCGCTGGGGGCAGCCCGCAGCAGGGCCTTTCAGGCAGCAAAACGCTGTTGCAGGCTATCGAATCGGTTCGCTCAGGAGGCAAACTGGTCGGCGTCTCGTGGTTCGGCGGATCCTTAGATGTCGATATTGATTTCATGCGTGAGCGAAGCTTGCGATGGCTCTTTCCCGACATCAGCACAATGGGACACCTCGAGCACTCAGTGCGACTTGCAGCGTCAGGGCGTGTCCAAATCCAGCCGACAATCACGCACGTTCTGCGCGGCATCGAGTCGGTTCCGAAAGCGTTTGAAATCACCGCGCATAAAGGACAGCATAAAGCCATTAATCCTGCCCAAGTGGTTATGTGAAATGAAGCGATCTCCAACGAATAGTACGATTTTCTCTCAAAAGAAGCGGTTACTGGCGTTAAAGACGGCCCTGCTTTCTGACGCTTTAGGAAAGACAGGCGCCATGGACCATGACGTGAAATGTATGTCTGCTAATTGTCGTATGGCCGGGCCCGCAGTGACCTTGCGGGTCCATACGGCGGACATTTTGATGGTGGGGAAGGCGGTCTCATCGTGTCCTCAAGACTATGTGCTTGTCATTGATGGACAAGGAGAATTGAACACCGCACTGTGGGGCATCTTAATCACCATAGCCTCGCGGTTGAAAGGTGCCGCTGGCGTGGTAATCGATGGAGCTATCCGCGATCTCGAAGAGATAAGGCGTGATCGTTTTCCAGTGTTTGCGCGGGCGGTTGTGCCAAACGCGGGCGGTGCCGAATATCCGGGTGAGTTCAATGTGGCCGTTCAATGTGGCGGCGTGGTGATCAACCCTGGAGATTGGGTGGTGGGGGATGAAGATGGGGTGGTTGTTATTCCACAGGCTCGCTTGTCGAGCGTAATAAAAGAAGCTGAAAAGCTTCGGAGAATCGAAAAAGGCATTGAGAGGGCGGTACGCGGTGGAAGAGACTTGGCTACCCTCCTGCGTTATGACGAGGTGCTCGCACGGAAACGAGAAGACATATTGTTACCCCAGATGCGTTTCAGGGTTAGGCCCTCGAAATGATAGATATAAAAGCGCCGCAGCCGAAGCAGCCGGTGGCAACGCAAATCGGGGCAGGGCAAGAGAGGCTGCGATGAAGCCGCAATAGACAGACCAGCTTTCAGAGGTGGCAAATCTGCGACTTTTAGAATCAGCAACTTCTGAATTATGAATAGGGTTGGATAGTTCGAATCCCACTCTCTCCGCCAACTCACCGAAAAGTAGCGCTGCCCTTCGAGGCGGCGTTCCGGAGCGTGGCAGAGCCGCAACCCAAGCCAAATTTCAAATTCCAGATTTCAGAGAGCAGCTCTCACGAAAACAAGCATCAGCTCGCATGGCAAAGATCTTTGCGGAGCGAGAGGAATTCTACGGTTAGTAATACAGAAAGCCCGGCGCTATCCACGGGCGCCCCAAAGGCGTTCTAACGCTTTTTTTTGTTCAGGGTTCTTGCGCAGGATGCGGCGGCGTAGTTCGCGGAATTCATCCGGATCAATCTTCTGCACCGTTCCGCGGCCGCGATGCGGCGTGAATGCGAGAATGTGATCCAGATCAGGATGGCGTTTCAGGGGATTTCGCAAGCGAACGGCTTCGGAAGGAGGGCAAAAATCGAGAAGCGAACCTGCCCCGGTATCCCGGCCATCAGAGACCGCGCGCGCAAGACCCAGCATGCGCTTGCGGTCCACCTCATAGCAAAGAAAGAGATCGCCGCGCTTCACTTCTTCGCGCAGGAAGCGAAGGCTCGAAACGCTGCGAATCCAGCCTTCATCTCCAAGTTCATAAGGTCCGCGAGCGCGCGAGTTGAAGTACGTATCGAATTCCCAGCCCCGCCGCGTGTTGATCTTGAAAACCCAGACTCTCATCGCCCAGTGAATTCATGACACCGACATGAATCCATGACCTTGTCACCCCAATGACCCGACAAGTTCAGGTTCTCACTCCACCTGGATCACCTGCGCCGCTCGCACCGCCGGGATGGCCTGAATTTCTTTAAGAACCTTGCCCGGGACCGGCTGATCCACGCTGACAAGTCCGATGGCTTCTTTCAACTGCGGATTGCGGCCCAGAGTGAAATTGGCGATATTGATGTGCCCGTTGCCGAGCACCGTGCCCACCCGCCCAATCACGCCGGGCACATCCTCGTTACGAATATAGAGCAGCACGCCGCGCAGCGGAGCTTCAATATCAATATCATTGATGCCCAGAATGCGGAGGGTATCCCGCGGGCCAACCATCCCCAGGACGGAAGCCGAGCCGGATTCGGTGCGGAGAGCGATTCCCAACGAGTTTGAAAACGTGGCGCGGCGCGCGCTTCGCAATTCCACCACTTCCACGCCGCGCGATTGCGCCAGCGAACCCGCATTGACCAGATTCGCCTGCGCCTCCTCTGAAACCACGTGGTTCAAAACCCCTTTCAGCACGGCGTTCTTCACCAACTGTGTGTTGAGTTCCGCCAGGCCGCCGTCGTAGCTGATCCTCACCTCATTCAACGCCCCGCCGACCACCTGCGCCAGGAAGGAGCCCAGCCGCTCGCCCAACTGAATGTAGGGTTCGAGCTTCTTGTATTCTTCCGCTGAAATTGAAGGCAGATTAACCGCATTGCGCGCAACACCCTGCAACAAATAATCGCGCACCTGTTCGGCGATCCGGATGCCAACAATTTCCTGAGCTTCCTCCGTCGATCCGGCAATGTGCGGCGTTGCGATGACTTCCGGATGAGAGATGAGCCGAGCATCCACGGGTGGTTCCTTTTCAAAAACATCGAGCGCAGCCCCGGCCACCTGTCCATCTTCTAGGGCCTGAAGCAGGTCTGCTTCGGAAATCAACTCACCACGCGCGCAGTTCACAATGCGAACGCCTTTCTTGGTCATCGCCAGCGACCGCGCGTTCAACAGATGGGTGGTTTCCGGCGTGGCGGAGCAATGAAGACTGATGAAATCGCTGGTCTTCAGAACTTTCTCCAGGGAGACCAATTTCACATTCTGTTGATTAGCCACCAGCGAAGAGACGTAGGGATCGTGAGCGATGACTTCCATCTGAAAGGCCTGGGCCAAACGGGCAACTTCCATCCCGATCATTCCCAGTCCAATCAGTCCCAGTTTTTTGCCTCTCAGCTCAATGCCCATAAACTTCTTCTTTTCCCACTTGGCTTCTTTCATCGACTGGTTCGCCTGCGGAATGCGCCGGGCAAGGGCTAACATGAAGGCTAGCGTCTCCTCGGCGACGCTGGTAGCGTTGCCGCCCGGGGTATTCATGACGACAATGCCCTTGCGGGTGGCAGCTTCGAGATCGACGTTATCCACGCCAACGCCGGCGCGTCCGATGGCGCGCAGTTTCGTTGCATGGGATAACAGATCAGCCGTCACCTTGGTCGCGCTGCGAACAATCAGGGCCTCCGCGTCGCGGATCTCGTCTTTGACGGCCCCTTTTTTATCGGCCACATAGACCACCTGAAAGGAAGGCTCCGAGCGCAGCACCTGCAAGGCGCTTTCGGAAACACTGTCAGAAACAAGGATTTTCATAGGGGACTCATCCATAAATGAATTCGAGCGGCCGTCGGGCGACCGATGAATCAGGGTTTGGCGATGGAGGTCTCGCCCCGTTTCAGGTAAGCGCGCTTATCGCGCTCCGGCGCGATGCGGCTCGACGCTATCCACGTGCTTTAAATAGGTTTCCTGCGCGGCCTGGACGCCAGATCCCAGTTCAACCTTGTGCCCCACTTTATTCAGCGCGATCTCGAGCGCCGCCACAATGGCAAACAAATCGACGGCATCAAAATAACCCAGGTGAGCCAGGCGGAAAATCTTGCCTTTCATTGTGCCCTGGCCGTTGGCGATGATCGCTCCGAAGCGAGACCGCAGTTCCTTGATGATCGCTCCGGAATCCAACCCTTCCGGAGCGCAGATGGCCGTCACCGCGTTAGCAGGTGATGAAGCGGCAAACGGCTTCAGACGCAAAGCCTGCGCCGCCTGGCGCGTGGCATCCGCCAGCATCGCCGCGTTCGCAATCAGCGTCTCACGCCCGATCTCCTTGATATAGCTCAAGACGCCATGCAGGCTGACAACCAGCGAGGTTGCCGGCGTGTAAGCCGTTTCACCTTTGGCCAGATTCTTGCGCTCCTTGGCGTAATCGAAGTAGAAACGCGGGCTTTTGGATTTTTCCATCGCCTTCCAGGCCTTCTCGCTGACGCTGGCAAAGGCCAATCCCGGAGGCATCATCGTGGCCTTCTGCGAACCGCCGATCACAATATCCAGTCCCCACTCATCAGGCCGCAAGTCGCTGGTTCCAAGACCCGTGATGGCGTCGACCACCAGAACCGTCTCAGAATACTTACTCACCAAAGACCCGAGCGTTTTCACATCATGGCTGACGCCGGTGGAGGTTTCCGTAGCCTGAATGAACACCGCGCGGAAGGGGCCGGACTTTTCCAATTGCCGCTTCATTTCCTCAATGTTGACCGGCTCGCCGTAAGGCGACTCCACTTTGACGGCTTCCACCCCGTAAGCCTGAGCCAGCGCCAGCCAGCGCTCGCCGAACTTACCGGCAGTCCCCACCAGCACGCGATCCCCCGGAGAGCACAGGTTCGCCACCGCACCCTCCATCGCGCCCGTTCCGGAACTGGCAAACATCACCACGTCGTTTTTAGTATTAAAGTAATAGCGAAGAAGTTCCACCGTCTCGCGCACCACTTGGCGGAAGTCTTCTGTCCGGTGATGCAGGTCGCGCGTGACGGCGCGCACTTGGGCTTCCATGAAAACAGGAGTAGGGCCGGGAGTGAAAAGTCTTTCCTTAATGATTCCGCGCATATTAAATGATCCTCGCCAGAATTTTAGCAGGCTGCCGGAAGGTTGAATTCATGAGGCTGATATGGCAAAGCATCTCTATAAAATATTGAAATAAAAGAACTCGGATTCTTCACCGCACGCCCAGGATGGCAACCTCCGAAGCCTTTTTCCACAACCTGTCAGGTTAAATTCGAGGGCAGATTCAGGCGGGCCAGCGTAGGTTCTGCAGCGCCGGGCTTTGCGCCGGCAGATATCGGGGCGCTACGGATATTGCTAGTCCGAACCGTGATAACCGAAGCAACTAGTTTAGTGGATGGAAACGACTTTTGTCAAAAAGGCTTGAAGGCTATCAAGGCAAAATAAAAGGTTCCTGTTCTGAGCAAAATAGAAAGTTCCGGTTGGGCGTTAACCGAAGAAGCCGGAGCGCAACGGAGGTTAGGTCCAACCGCATCGCGTTGCCGAGGGCGCCGCTCCACCGAGGGGTGCATTATTTACCCATTCCAGCACCCGTTGGGGCAGCCAGAAGGCCCCTGACGCGTTCTTTTTTAATATCTGTCACCCTATGTCTTCAGTAAACGAGATCATGTAATGCACAACCTTCGCAGCTTTCGCATCCTGCGCTCCCTCAGTCCTAACTGCTGCCTGGCCACCCACTGCGTCAGATGACCCCGTTCCACTTCCTGCAAAACCTTCAAACGATCCTCATCTTCCCTGGTCAGCATCCATCTCTCCGGTTCTTTCATCCCGCCGAAACTTCCTCCTTGGCTAAAAGAGGATCCTCTTACTTGGACGCTACAACTGGTATTATTTGGTTGACAAAGTTGCCCATTGATGATAACACAGTACGACACAATCAATGCTGACTCATATACCAGTCCAAAGGGGGGCCTGAACATGGCCAAGGAGAGTGTTCATAAGAAGCTCGAGAGGGTAAGGCCGCCACGCGTCCACGTCACCTACGACGTCGAGGTTGGCGATGCCATTGAGCAGAAAGAATTGCCGTTTGTGCTGGGGGTGATGGGAGATTTTTCGGGTCAGCCCGTTGATCCCCTTCCCCGGTTGAAAGAGCGAAGATTTGTCGAAGTCACGCCGGATAATTTCGATTCGGTGCTCGAAAGCATGAAGCCCCACCTTTCATTCGCTGTTGAAAACAAGCTAAGCGACGATCCCAACGCGGGCCAATTAAAGGTAGACCTTCACTTCAAGAGCATGGATGACTTTGAGCCTGATCAGGTGGCCCGGCAGGTGAAGCCGCTGCGCGAATTGCTGGAGTTGAGAACGAAGCTAAACGACCTCAAGGGCACGCTGCAAACCAACGAGAAGTTGGATGAGCTGCTGCTCGAAGCGGTCAGCAACACTGAAAAGCTTGAAAAACTGAAAGGCGAAATCGGGCAAGGCAAGGGAAAGCCGCAGGAGGGAGATTCCAATGAGTGAGGCGGAAAGAGCCGCGGTCGGTTCCACGGCTGCGGAAAAGACAGTCGAGCGCGGATTGCTCGATCAAATTGTGGAGGAAGGGCGGCTGGGGACGGACGCCGCCACTCGAGAACGCGGTAAAGATCTGGTGAAGGAATTCCTGACACAGGTTCTCGAAGGCAACGTGACCGTTTCGCGCGATACGGAAGCGATGATCAACGCGCGGGTTGCGCAGATCGATCATCTGATTTCACTGCAACTTAACGAGGTGTTGCACCATCCCTCCTTCCAGAAATTGGAAGCAAGCTGGCGCGGCCTGAAATATCTGCTGGACCAGAGCGAGACGAGCTCCATGCTCAAAATTCGCGTGCTGAATGCAAGCAAGAAAGACTTGCTGCGTGATCTGCAACGGGCGCCCGAATTTGACCAGAGCGCGCTCTTCAAGAAAGTCTATGAAGAGGAATTCGGCGTTTTCGGCGGCGAGCCTTTTGCAGCGCTGGTGGGCGACTACGAATTCAGCAAGCACCCGGAGGACATCGAGCTTCTGGAGAAGATTTCGCAAGTCGCCGCGGCGGCGCATGCTCCCTTCCTCTCTGCCGCCTCATCTCAGCTTTTGAGCATGGATAGTTACACCCAGCTTGACCAGCCGCGCGACATCGGCAAGATTTTTGACACCACGGAATACGCCAAGTGGCGGTCGTTCCGGCAAAGCGAAGACTCCAAGTATGTCGGCCTTACGTGCCCCCGCATTCTGATGAGGCTGCCCTATGGGACCGAGACAAAGCCGATTGAGGCGTTCAACTACGAGGAAGGAGTGGATGGCGCGGACCACTCGAAATATCTGTGGGGCAATGCCGCCTATGCGCTTGGCGCGAGGCTTACCAACGCCTTCGCGCAATTTGGCTGGTGCGCCGCCATTCGGGGCGTGGAAGGCGGCGGGCTGGTGGAGGGCCTTCCGGCCCATACTTTCCGCACCGATGAAGGCGACGTGGCGTTGAAGTGCCCGACGGAAATCGCCATTACCGACCGGCGCGAGAAGGAACTGGCTGACCAGGGCCTGGTTCCGCTGGTGCATTGCAAAGGGACGGACAAGGCGGCCTTCTTCAGCGTGCAGTCTGCCAACAAGCCGAAGCTTTATGACAGCGATGCCGCCAACGCCAATGCGCGGCTCTCGGCGCAATTGCCTTATATGATGGCCGTTTGCCGTTTCGCCCATTATCTGAAGTCGATCATGCGCGACAAGGTGGGAAGCTTCATGTCCCGCGCGGATTGCGAGAGCTTCCTGAACAAATGGATCAACCAGTATGTGACGGTTGACGATCAGGCGAGCGCCCGCACCAAAGCACAGTTCCCCTTGCGCGATGCGCGCGTGGACGTGGAAGAAGTGCCCGGCAAACCCGGCGTCTACCGGGCCGTGGCGTTTCTGAGGCCGCACTTCCAGCTTGATGAACTAACGGTCTCCTTGCGGTTGGTTGCCGAATTGCCGGCGCCCGCCAAGAAGTAACAGTTCGCTCAAAAACTCGCAAGCTTTCAACAACTCGTTCGAATCAGGCACGTATTACCGGCAACAACCTTACAGCTTGCCCAAAAAATTAGGAGGGGGCGCCATCCTGAGTGATTCCCGGAAAAGATGCACGAGCCACGGAGCGATGAATCGGCGCGCTCTGGCCGGGGTTTTTCGCGCCTCGCAGATCCGCGAATCTTTAGAATGGCCGCGTCATTCCGCTTTTTAGACAAGCTAGTTAACACTCGAATTCACAGGAGGCATACGATTCATGGCAGTTGATTATTTCCTGAAGATAAAAGGCATTGACGGCGAAAGCCAAGCTGACAAACACAAGAATGAGATTGACCTGCTGAGCTGGTCGTGGGGCGAATCGAACAGCGGATCCATGGCTTTCGGCGGCGGCGGCGGCAGCGGCAAGGTTTCCATGAATGACTTCTCTTTCTCGATGAGGAATAGCAAAGCGAGCCCGAAGCTGATGCTGGCCTGCGCCAATGGCGAACACATCTCGGACGCCCTCCTCACTTGTCGTAAGGCCGGAAAGGAGCAGCAGGAATATTTGAAAATCAAGTTCACCGATGTCCTCATTTCCTCGTTTCAGACTGGAGGCTCGACCGGCGACGAAATTCCCATTGACTCGGTCTCGTTCAACTTCGCCAAAATTGAGTACGAATATTACGAGCAGGACGACAAAGGCAACGTCAAGCTGGCTGGCAAGGCTTCGTACGACTTGAAGGCCGTTAAAGGCAGCGCCTAGCCATCGGACTCTCAGGCTCACTGAGAAGGCAGGTTTCGGTCCGGCCTGAGAAATGCCGAAGGCCGTAAGGAAAGTGGTAGGGAGTGACGAGTGGGAGGAGAAAATCTGCCTCCTTAGAATGAAGCGCTTTAAGCGCTGCATTTCATCAGTTCACTCACGTATTTTGCTTTCCCCTCACCCGCTCCGACGAGTCGAGGTAGCCTCTCCCTGCAAATGGGGAGAGGCTCAGAAATCATAAAAGAGAATTCACCCCTTCTCCCCTAGGGAGAGGGGCGGGGGTGAGGGGGAGTCTGATTGGGGCGGCGCTGATGCGTTTTCGAAGCTCGTCATTTCCTATCTCTCAAAGTTGGGTTTTATGACTCCCCAAGAGCTATTCCGGGCTGGCAAGCTGGATGAAGCTGTCCGGGCGTTGATCGCTGAGGTTAAGGATCATCCGGTGGATGTGAAGCGGCGCACCTTTCTGTTCGAACTGCTTTGCTTCACGGGTGATTTTGACCGCGCGGAAAAACACCTGGAAGTTGTGGCGCAGGGAAATGAGAAAGCAGAATTGGGTTCGCTGGTTTATCGAGCGGCGATCCATGCGGAAAAAACCCGCCAGGAAATGTTTGAGAAAAAGCAGTACCGGAAGCCCGATTCTGAATCTTCTCCAGCCTCGCCGGCTGGAACGCTGAACGGCAAGCCTTTTCAGACACTCACGGATGCTGACCTGCGCGTTGGCGCGCGTTTGGAAGTCTTCGCTGCCGGAAGTTATCTCTGGATTCCGTTCGAGCACATTGCATCGGTTGAGATGCAGGCTCCGCAACGGCTTCGAGACCTGATCTGGGCGCCGGCGGTGGTTCGGACCGGCCCTTCGTTCAAAGACATTGAGCTGGGCGAAGTTCTTTTGCCCGCCCTTTCTCCCTTCTCCTGGCAGTACCCGGATGACGGCGTGCGGCTGGGGCGGGCGACTGCCTGGGTGGAAGAAGACGGTGAGGTGGTTCCAGTAGGCCAAAAGATGCTTCTCCTGGACGGGGAAGAGTTTCCCTTTCTGGAATTGCGCAAATTGGAGTTCGCGCCAGCGTCAGCGACTCCTTGACCGTCATGTTTCTTCCTGACAGTCTTCTCAATCCCATCCCTGGACCTAATCCGAGCGGGGAGAGTCTCCGCTACACTCCTATCTCCAAGCAAGACCCCACCTTCTTTTACGACAAAATCAAAGAGGCGCGCCGGGAAGAAGAAGAGCTTGAGCAGGGCGAATGGCAGCACGAGGTGAAGAAGGCTGATTCAGCCCTGGTGATCAAGCTCGCAACCGACGCGCTGGCCAACCGCAGCAAAGATCTCCAGATTGCCGCTTGGCTTGCCGAAGCGCTGCTTCGAAAACACCGGTTTGCCGGATTTCAGGAAGGACTCGACCTCCTTCGGGGTCTTCTCGAAAACTTTTGGGAAACCCTCTATCCGGAATTGGAGGATGGCGATGCGGAACTGCGCGCGGCTCCGCTCGAATGGGTGGGAACGCGCCTGGGTGAGACGATCAAACAGACGCCTCTGACCGATCCGAAACCTCCGCTGACAAAGACCGGTTTCAACTGGTTCGATTACAAACAATCGAGAGGGGTTCCTTCCGAGCAGGAATGCGAAGGCAATGAAGCGAAGCAGGCTGCCAGGCAGCAGGCTATCGAAGAAAAGAAGGTGACGCCGGAGGAATTCGACGAGGCGCTGGCCGCCACGAAAAAGGCCTTCTACCAGCAGGCTGCGGAAGACCTGGAGAAGACGCTCGAATCGCTCCAGGCTTTAGATGCCGTCGCCAATGAAAAATTTGGGGACGCCGCCCCCGCCTTCGGGCCCCTTCGCACCTCGCTTGAGGAAGTAAAACAGACTGTGCGGATCCTGCTCAAAAAGAAAGAAGAACAGGAACCGAGCGCCGAGCCGGCGGAGGGAAGCGCTGAAGCAGCCGGGGAGGCTGACGCCTCAGCGGAAGAGGTCGGGCAGGCTGAGGTTGAGGAGGCGGCTCCGGAAGCGCCCCGGCGCGCAGCTCGAAGAACTGTTTCTGAAGAGCCAGCGGATCGTGACGACGCCATCCGCAGGGTGATCGCTGTGGCCCGATATCTGCGCCAGCAGGAGCCTTACAGCCCTGTGCCTTATCTGATGCTGCGCGGCCTGCGCTGGGGTGAATTGCGCGCTGCCGGGCCAGAAATCGACGTCACCTTGCTGGAAGCGCCGCCCACGGAAATCCGGCAACAGATCAAGCGCGCCTCCCTTGAAGGCCAGTGGCAGGAAGTGCTGGAAACGGCCGAGACGGCGATGGGGATGCCGTGCGGCAGAGGCTGGCTGGATTTGCACCGTTACGTTGCAAAGGCCTGCGCTGAACTGGGCAGCTATTACGATCCAATCGCGGCGGCGACGCAGTCGGAGCTGAAGGCGCTGCTTCTGGATTATCCCCAGTTGCCGGAACTGACGCTGATGGATGATACTCCTACGGCGAATGCGGAGACACAGGCATGGCTGCGGGAAACCATCATCCCTCCTCCGCCCGCGTCCCAACCGGAAGCTCCGCAGATTATCGCTCCAGTCATTGAAATGCGCGAAGAGCGCGTTGAGGAAACAACCGAGCAAGGGCCGCCCGACGCTTATGAACTGGCCACAGAAGCGGCGCGAAGCGGTCGGACGCAGGAAGCTATTGCCATTCTTTCTGCGGCGATGACCCAGGAACGTTCCGGGCGTGGGCGGTTCCAGCGCAAAATTCAACTGGCCGGAATTTGCATGGCCACGGGCAATGAATCCATTGCGCACCCCATCCTGGAAGAACTGGCAAACGAAATTGAACGCCGCAAGCTGGAAGAGTGGGAAGCCTCGGAAACCATCGCGCAGCCGCTGGCGCTGCTTTTCCGCTGCCTGGTGAAGCTGCGCCGCGACGACGCGGAGAAACAGAAGGTCTATGATCGCATTTGCCGTCTCGATCCGGCTCAGGCCTTGGAGTGTCTGAAATAGCAGAAAAGGTCAGGAAGCAAGCCATCAGGAGCAGTTCTTCCTTAATGATTCTTGATGGCTCTCTGAGTTTGCGATGCCCAGGCGGGAAATTGAAAGCGCGGTTCAACTCTCCGTACTCGATCGGCTGATCGACGAAGAACCCCAGCGCCGTACGGAAGCGCCTCTCACGCGTCCTCAGTCGCTGCGGGCGCTCAAGGCTTCTTTGCGCCGAGATCTCGAGTGGCTTCTGAATACGCGCCAGCCGCTGGACGCGGCAGAGTATACATCCAAGGACCTGCAAGGATCGGTTTATGATTACGGCCTGCCGGATATTACTTCACTCTCGTTGCGTTCCGCGAAAGACCAGGGCCGCT
>Ga0070737_10004339_pt1 | contig 14339 bp, 13 predicted proteins | sample Coa_R1_10_FD_66438 | JGI IMG/M metagenome (GOLD analysis project Ga0070737, IMG submission 66438) | Surface soil microbial communities from Centralia Pennsylvania, which are recovering from an underground coalmine fire - Coalmine... | ecosystem: Environmental > Terrestrial > Soil > Unclassified...
TCCAGTGGCCCCTGCTCGAAGCGGCGATCGAAGGCAATATCGTCGCCGATTTTCCGCTGTGCAATAAGTCGTTCAATTGCTCTTATTCGGGCCACGATCTCTAGCGGGAGCCGAAATGCGCAAACATCTCTTCCAAGGCATCGTGCATTCGCCGCTGACCGAACTGGCGCCCGCCGCAAGCGATCTCGCCATCCAAGAGCTGGCGGCGTCGCTCGACCGAACGGCGAGGCGGCGCCTCGGCCGAAGCCTATCGATTCGCGCGGTCGATGCCGGCTCGTGCAATGGCTGCGAACTCGAAATCCACGCGCTGAGCAATGCGTTCTACGATCTCGAACGCTTCGGTCTGCGGTTCGTCGCATCGCCGCGTCATGCCGATGTGCTGCTCGTGACCGGCCCCGTGACCAAGAACATGCGCGAAGCGCTGCAGCGCGCTTATACGGCGACGCCCGATCCGAAATGGGTCGTCGCGTTGGGGGATTGCGCACGGGACGGCGGTCTCTTCGCGGCAAGCACCGCTTGCGTCGGAGGGGTCGGCACGGTCGTGCCGGTCGACCTTCACATCCCTGGTTGTCCGCCGCCGCCACAAAGGATTTTGGAAGGGCTGCTCGCGTTAGTGGAGAGATCTGCTGAATTTACGCCATCCACGCGGACCCGCACCTCCGGCCAGCCTCTTTGAATCATCTTTCGATTTGCTTTAGCTCGGTCGCTCGCTAGCGCGGCGGCTCAAGCCCGAGAAGCTGCACGACCATGCCGATGAAGGTCAGCGCCCAGGCGATGACGGCAGCCCAGAAGATTACTTGTGGCAGCAGAGCGAGAAATGTGAGGCCGGCGACCGCGGCGTAATCATGCGTCGCGGCGCTGTACATGCCGAGCGGGAAGACGGCCGACCACAGGCCCGGATCGTAGCCATGCGGCCCGCGCTGCATTTCCTTCCAGATGAAGAGAATGATCAGCAGCGGGATCCAGAACGTGCTCGTCACCCATAAAAGGACCGTGAAGGACGCGATGAAATGCGAAAACATCGCGAGATCGGCGTCGGTGAGGGCGAGGCCCATGAGCTGCGCGCCGGCAAGGGTCGCGATCGCGACGGCGCCCATATTGATCCACCACGGCGCGCCCATCTCGGCCGGATGCATCGGGCGGAAAACCCAGCGAAAAAAGATCAGCGCCGACAGCAAGACGTAGAGCATCGCGCCCAGCAGATAGAAGGCGAGCGCGGCGAAGACGAGCGGCTGCGAAGCTTCGGTCTGCAGCGCCAGCAACGAGCTCAGGATCGATAGCGACTCGGTCGCGACCACCAGCATCAGCCAAGTGCCGTTGAGGCCATGCTCCAGGTCGGGCTTGGCGATGCGCGCGGTGACGGCGGCGAGGAACCCGTAAACCAGCATCGCCCACAGGACTAGGCTGAACCAGAAGAGCGCCGGCACCAGGTCCGTGAAAATATGGAAGCTCGCGAACTGCGCGCCCAGGACCCCGTTTGCCGCGACGATGGTGAGAAAAGTGGGGCCGCGCTCGTGGCTCATGAAATCGTCGATGACCGCGCGCGGAAAGCAGGCGATGCGCGCAAGCAGAATAACCCAAAGCAGCGGATAGGCGCCCACCGCGATGAAAAACAGCAGCCACGACAAAGCCTGATAGCGCAACGTATGTGCCGCGACCGCGACAATACCGGTGCCCATGACGAGGGCGAAATAGCCCGGGAAGAAATCCTGCAGCCATGCGGCTCTGCTGCCGATCGCGGAAATGCTCGCCATGCCGTGGCCTCGAACGGCGGTGTCCTTTATAGATGGGGCATGGGTCGGCGTTCGGCCAGCGAAGGGAAGCGAAAGCATGGGTCAATTCGGAATCGGTCAGGCGGTCCGCCGCAAGGAAGATGTGCGCTTCATCACCGGCATTGGCCGCTATGTCGATGACGAGCGCGCGCCGCGCCAGGTCTATGCCGCTTTCCTGCGCTCGCCGCATGCTCACGCCAGGATCGAGCGCATCGATGTAGCCGAAGCAGAGCGCGCGCCGGGCGTGCTCGCGGTCTATACCGGCGCCGATGTGCAAGCGGCGGGGCTCGGTACCATCAAATGCGTCGCGCCCTTAAAGAATCGCGACGGCAGCAATTTCTTCAATCCCGGCCGCCCGCTCTTGGCGCTTGGCAAAGTGCGCCATGTCGGCGATCCGGTGGCCATGGTGATCGCCGAGAGCCTCGCTGCGGCAAAGGACGCGGCCGAGCTGATCGAGGTCGATTACGCGCCGCTGCCGGCGGTGATCGATCCTGCGGCCGCGGTGCAGCCGGGCGCCCCCGCGGTGTGGGACGAAGCGCCCGGCAATGTCGCGCTCGATTGGGGCTTGGGCGATCGCAATAAATGCGAAGAGGCCTTTGCCAAGGCTGCGAAAATCGTGAGCCTCGATCTCGCGATCAATCGCGTGATGGTCGCGCCGATCGAGCCGCGCGGCATCCTCGCCGAATACGATCCCGCGACCGGGCGCTACACGCTGCACATCGGCACCCAGGGTGCCTTCGGCATGCGCGCAACGGTGGCGCAGCATCTCGGCATCAAGGAAGACCGGCTGCGCGTCGTCACCGGCGATGTCGGCGGCAGCTTCGGGATGAAGACCTTCGATTTCCCGGAGAACACGCTGCTGCCTTGGGCCGCCAAGCTCCTCGGCCGGCCCGTCAAATGGCTGAGCGATCGGCAAGAGGCTTTCCTCACCGACACGCAAGGCCGCGAGCAGAAGGTGCATGCCGAGCTCGCGCTCGACAAGGACGGGCATTTCCTCGCCGTGCGCGCCGAGACGCTTGCCAATATCGGAGCCTATCTCTCGCATTTCTCGGTCTTCGTCGCGACCATGGCGGGCTTTCGCCTGCTGACCGGCGCCTACCGCATCCCGGCGGCGCATGTCCATGTGCGCACGGTGATGACCAACACGGTCTGGGTCGATGCCTATCGCGGCGCCGGGCGGCCGGAATGCTCCTATATCGTCGAGCGGCTGGTCGATGCCGCGGCGCGCGAATTGGGGCTCGGCCGCGACGAGATTCGCCGCCGCAATCTCGTGCGCGCCGCTGACATGCCGTGGCAGACGCCGTTGCTCGTCGCTTATGACAGCGGCGACTTCCCCGCCAATCTCGAGCGCGGGCTGAAAGAAGCCGATTTTCCCGGTTTTGAAGCGCGGCGCAAAGCGGCGCGTGCGCGCGGCAAGCTGTTGGGCCTCGGCATTGCCTATTACATGGAAGTGACGGCGGCGATGCCGCAGGAAAAAGCCGACGTGCAATTCCTGCCGACCGGCCGTGTGCGCCTCGGCATCGGCACAGGGCCCTCGGGGCAGGGCCATGCGACGGCCTTTGCGCAAATTCTCGCCGACCGGCTTGGCATCGACCTCGACGCCATCGATTTCGTCACCGGCGACACCGACGCGCTCAGCCAGGGCGGCGGCACCGGCGGCGCCAAATCGTTGCTGCTTGCCGGCACGGCGGTGGTCGACGCGGCCGAGAAGATCATCGCCAAGGGCAAGAAGCTCGCCGGCCATTTTCTCGAAGCCGCGGAAAGCGACATCGAATTCCGCGACGGCCGCTTCGCCATCGCCGGCACCGACCGCAGCATCGATATCTGGGAGATCGCCGCGAAGGCGCGCGCGGCAGCGAAGCTGCCCGAGGGCGTGCCTTCATCGCTCGACGATGCCGGGCTCTCGACCGGCAACAAGAACACTTTTCCGAACGGCACGCATCTCTGCGAGATCGCGATCGACGAAGAGACCGGCGTCGCCGAAATCCTGCGCTATTGGGTGGTCGACGATTTCGGCGTGCTGGTCAATCCGCTGATCGTCACCGGTCAGATCCATGGCGGCATCGTCCAGGGCGCGGGACAGATCCTCATCGAAGACGCCCGCTACGACGAGAGCGGCCAGCTGCTCACCGGTTCGTTCATGGACTATGCGATGCCGCGCGCCGATAATTTCCCGAACTTCGACGTGCAGTTCCTCAACGTGCCGTGCAAGACCAACGTGCTCGGCATCAAAGGCGCGGGCGAGGCGGGTACGGTCGGCGCGCTCGGCGCCACCATGAACGCGGTGCTCGATGCGCTGAGCGTTCTCGGCATCACGCAGCTCGATCCGCCGGCGACGCCGCAACGGCTCTGGGCGGCGATCCAGAAGGCGAAATCTCGGTAACTATCCGCGCGTCATTGCGAGCGAAGCGAAGCAATCCAGGCCCGCATATGGAGGCTGGATTGCTTCGACGCTATCGCCTCGCGCATTGACGCGGAAAGTTAATGCAGCGGCTCGCCGCCCGGCTTCGACAGCCACACCCACGCCTTCTTCTGCGGATCGTAGGTCGTCACCGTCGAGGATTGGGGGCCGAGGCCGCGCTGCGGGTATTGCTTGAAATCGTAGATGCCGTCGACGCCGGCGAAGTCGGTCAGGTTCGCGATGTAGTCCTTGAGCTGCGCCGCTGTCGCATTGGGGCCGAGCTTCTTCAAGCCGGACGCAACGATAAGGCCGGCATCCCACGCCGTTGCGACCATGTTGTCGGCCTTGAGGTTGCGTTCTTTGAGGATCGCATACATGTCGTGCTGCGCCTTTTCCATGCGCGGATCGAGGGTCAGCACGCCGTCATGCTCGGGGAACAGCGCCGAGGCGAGGATGAGCTGCTTGGGCAGGAAGCTCGCCCATTGATCCATCGCCGAGAAGGACTGGTTGCCGCTGGTCGGCGCGACCGGGATATCGAGCCCGGCTTGGATCATGCCCTTGAACACGGTCGCCGCCGGGGCGCCGGTCACCCAGGCGATCAGCGCCTGCGCGCCCGAGGATTTGATCTTCTCGATCTGTGCCGAGACGCTGATATCGGTCGGGTTGAAATGCTCGAAGGCGACCTTCTGCATCACGCCCTTGTTCTCGGGATAATTCAGCACGGTGTCGATCGCGTGGTCGCCGTCTTGGCCGCTGGCATCCGTCGTGTCGAGCACCGCGAGCTTGGTCCAGCCTTTCATGCGGTAATAGCGCATCACCGCCGCGACTTGATCGACGGAATCGGCGCTGGTCGAGAAGGTCCAGCCGCCGGGTTGAGGATGGATCGCCGGGGAAAGACAATAATGCACCGGACCGTTCGCCATCAGCGGCGCCATCGCGAGGCACATCGCGACGATGCTCGAGCCGAGAACCACGGCCGGCTTCGAGGGAAGCACTTCGTTGGTAAGCTGCACTGCGACCTGCGGGCTCGACTGATCGTCGTGGAACGAGAAGGCGAGGTCGCGGCCTTGGATACCACCCTGCTTGTTGACGACGGCCGCCAGCGCATTGAGCACATCCCGTTGTCCGTCGCCAACGAAAGCGGCGCCGCCTGTCAGCGGCAGGATCACGTTGATCGTATAGTCGTTGGCGGCGCGCGCCAGCGGTGCGCCGAGGATCGTTGCGGCCAACAGGGCCGCGATGGCGGTCTTGGTTCTCATCGTTTCTCCCCTGAAAATTCTTCGCCTACCTTAGCGTGAATCGGCAAGGGGCGGAACGCCGGCGCGGCGGCGGAAATCGGGGTCGCGCGCCGAGACGACCTTGCCCGCGCACTCATCCGCGCCGGCACTGGCCACCCAGGCGATGATCTGCGCGACTTCGGCGGGCGGCCGCAAATCCTCCGTGCCGTCGCTCGGCTCGCGGCCGTCGCGATGCGCGCGGTTATAAGCATACATCTCGGTGTCGACCATACCGGGCGACAGCGCGACGACGCGGATGCCGCGCTTCTTGCCTTCCTCGATCTGCACGATGCGCGAGGTGATCATCAACGCGGCTTTCGAGGCGCAATAAGTCGTCCAGCCGTAGATCGGCGCCTGCGCGGCGCCCGAGGTGATGTTGATCACGACACCGCCACGCAGCAGATGCGGAATCGCGTAATGCATTACATGCATCGGGCCGCAGAGATTGATCGCGATCGCTCGCGCCCATTCGGCGGGCGGCGTATCCACCAGCGGCCCGACCGGCGCCAAGGTGCCGGCATCGTTGACGACGATGCCGAGGCCGCCGAGCGCCGCGACCGCACGTTCGACCGCGCGTTTCACCGCTTCGGCATCGGCGACGTCGCACGGAATCGCGACAGCCTTGCCCCCGGCATCGTTGATCTCCTTCGCAAGCGCTTCGAGCGCCGATGCGGTGCGCGCCACCAGCGCGACCGGGTGGCCGCCGCGCGCGAAATGCCGCGCGGTGGCGGCGCCGATGCCGCGGCTGGCGCCGGTGATGAAAACGGGCAGGGGTCGCTCGGCCATGATCGCTCCTCGAAAACGATCACGGCCTTAGCAACCGATACCGGTACGCGCTAGTGCCGGTCTTGCGGGTGCGGATGCGGAATGTCGAGCTTCTCGCCGGTCTCGAGCAGCGACTTCAGCATCGAAAGGATGAGCGGCCAGCCGCCGGATACCGCTTCGATGAGCTTTGAATGCGGCACGGCGATCTCGTGCGTCACCGTGAGCTTCACTGCCGGGCCGGCTTGCTCGATTTCATAGGTGGCGCGCGACCAGCCTTCCGCTTTGAGTTCGGGCCGGAATTCGTTGCGCCACGAAATGATCAGCCGCTTCGGCTTCTCGCTGGCGACGATCGTGCCTTGGTCGGCGATACGCCCGTCGGGGAACATCATTTTCCACGACGAGCCTTCCTTCCAATCGCTGTCCTGCCACATGTCGTACCAATAGACGCGGGTGAACTCCGGCTTGGTCAGCGCGTCCCAGAGCTTCTCCGGCGTGGTGCGGATAAAGGTGACATAGACGAAACGGCTCGTATTCGGTGCTTCACTCATCGCTCTCTGCCTCCAGTTGTCGTTTCAAATTGGCGAGCGCGTGTAAGCGCGGCCGTTCGTATTTGCCGATCCAGCGCTCGGCGATCTCGTTGATCGGTACCGGATTGAGGTAGTGCAGCTTCTCGCGCCCTTGCTTTTGCGTGACCACGAGATTCGCGGCTTCGAGGATGCCGAGATGCTTCGTCACGGCCTGCCTTGTCATGTCGGTGCGTTCGCAAAGTTCGGTCAAGCTTTGTCCGTTCCGGGCGCGCAGCCGGTCGAGCAAGCGCCGCCGCGTCGGATCGGCCAGCGCCTTGAAGACCGCGTCCATGCTCATGGCCTAAATATGCAACTAAATGGTTGCATGTCAAGTGCCGCCGCCTGTGGTTGACGCTCCGCCCCCCGTGGGGAATGGTTGCCGCCGTGACGCAACGGCGCGAGGGGCGCGGCAAAATGACGGAAGAGACCGCACGGCCGCGGAACAGCACCCGCGCCGGTCTGGGCATGCGCGAGCCGCGCTCGCCGGTCTTCGGCAGCCATGCGATGATCGTTTGCGGCCATGCCGCCGCGAGCCAAGCTGGTATCGCCATCCATCGCCGCGGCGGCAACGCGGTCGACGCAATGATCGCCGCCTCAGCGGCGCTGACGGTGGTACTGGGTCACGCCACCTCGATCGGCGGCGATTGCTTCATCCTCTATCACGAAGGTTCGACCGGCCGCATCCTCGGCCTCAACGCCTCGGGCGTTGCGCCGCAAGGCGCGACGCCCGAGCGCTTTGCCGGCGGCATGAAGGCGCAAGGGCCCCTTGCGCCGGTCGTCCCCGGTCTCGTGATGGCGTGGGAGACGATGCATCGCCGCTTCGGCAAGCTGCCGTGGCGCGATCTTTTCGTCGAGGCGATCGCCCTCGCCGAAGCGCATCCGATCTCGGCGGTGCTCGCGCGCAACATCCTTTTGAGCCGCGCCGCGCTGGCGACCGATCCAGGCTGCGCCGCGCTTTATCTGCCGGGCGGACGGCCGCTCGGCCTCGGCGACTCGCTGCGCCAGCCCGAGCTTGCCGCGACCCTAAGGCAGATCGCCGAAGGCGGCACCGAGGCGTTCTATCGCGGGCCGATCGCCGAACGCATCGGCAGCTTTTTCGCCGAGCGCGGCGGCCTCATGCGCGCCTCGGATCTCGCAAATTTCGCGCCGCTTTGGGTCGAGCCCGCTTCGACCACGTATCGCGGCCATCGCGTCTACGTGATGCCGCCCAATTCCTACGGCACGTTGCTGTTGATGCAGCTCAACGGGCTGAAGGCGCTGGAACGCAACGCCCTCACCGCCGATCCGGCGCGGCGCATCGGTTATCAGATGAGCGCGATGAAAGCCGCCTTCGCCAACGGCGTGCCGCTGATCGCCGATCCCAAAGCCGTGCCGGACGCGGTCGACCGCATGCTCGCGCCCGGCATGACCGAGCGGCTGCAGCGCGCGGTGCTGGGCGAGGCGCCGTCGCCGCGCATTCCCGATCGCAACGGCACGTCATGTCTCCTCGTGGCGGATGCGTCGGGCGATGCCATCTGCGTCGTGCAGAGCGTCTTCGCGGTCTTCGGCAGCTATTTCCGCGATGCGGCGACGGGCATCCTCTTCAACAATCGCATGTCGGGCTTCACCGCGACGCCGGACGAGGCAAATACCGTCGTGCCCGGCAAGCGTCCGGCGCATACGCTTTGCCCGGTGATGGTGCAGCGCGATGGGAGGCTGCGCTATGTGCTCGCCAGCCCGGGCGGGCTCAGTCAGACGGTGACGAACACGCAGGTGCTGGGCCGGCTGATCGACGACGGCGTTGACGTCGCCGCGGCCGTCGAGGCGCCGCGCTGGTGCAATCATACCCACGGCACGGATTTGCTGCTCGAGCGCGAGCTGCCGGACGAATTCATTCCGGCGCTGGCGGCGATGGGGCATCGCGTGCGCAAAGCCGAGGACCCGTTCTATTACGGCTCGGCGAAGGCGCTCGAGATTTTGCCGAGCGGTAATTTCGCCGGCGCCGGCGATCACCGTCGCGAGGCGTTTGCTCTCGGCTACTGAAAGGCGCGCTTAAGCGCGCTCAGCCGAGCGCGGCGACGCCGGCATTCGCGACTTGCTCGTCCTCATGCGATTGCACGCCCGAGACGCCGATCGCACCGACGCATTCGCCGCCGCTGAGGATCGGCACGCCGCCCTGGATCGGCAGGATGCCGGGGAAGAGGACGAAAGCCGGCCGCTCCTTGATGCGATCTTCCATCGCCTTGCTGGGCCGGCCCATCATCGCCGCGGTCTTCGCCTTGCCGACCGCGACTTCCGCGGTGACGGCACCGGCGCCTTCGAGGCGATGCAGCTGCCATAGGCGGCCGCCGTCGTCGACGATCGCGATCGAGACCTTCCAGTTGTTCTTCTTCGCTTCGGCCGTGCAGGCCGCCATCATCTTCTCGACATCGTCCGCGGTGAGCGTCGGCTTCGTGCGCATGATTGCCTCCGGTTGTTGTTATCGGCTCGCTTAGAACAAATTCATAAAATGCGATAGCCCGGTCGCGACCGACACTACGGCCGCGCCGATCGTGGCTACAGAGGCGACCGAGGTCTCGACGCGTTTCAGCGTCTTCTCGAATTCGAAGCTGCCTTCCTTGCGATTGCGGGCGATCAGCCGCGAGATGTCGACGGCGAGGCGGTTGTCCTGCTCGGCGGGCTTGTTGAGGCCTTCCTGCCAGCGCCGCGCCAGCACGCCGGCGAAAAAGCTGAAGGCGATGTTGCAAACGTATTTGCAGAATTCGCTCCATTCCGCGCCGCCCTGCGGCAGGATCGGCACGTGATCGGTTTCCGCCACGGCAAAGGACATGATGAGGATCGAGACGACGGCGATGCCGAGGCTGGTGACGAAATCGACCGCTACCGAGCGATGCTCCGAAACGCGCATCAGATAGCCGCAGATCAGCGGGAAGGCGATCGACGCTGCGAAGAGATAGAGCAGCGACGTGTCGTAAACGATGATTACTAGAAAATGCGCGATGACGAGGGCGCCGATGGCGAGGCCGATCGCGACGGGCGGCGCAAGCGTGGGCACGGCGACAAGCGGTTTGCGCTCGCGCAGCCGCTTGGCGCGCGGCTTTCGCGCTGGCGCCACCGCATCGGCGGCGGCACTGGCGCCATCTGCTGGAACGGGGAGGGCTTCGCCGGCGGCTTCGGCCTCGATCTCCGTCTGGTAGCCATAGGCCCGGAGCCCCTCGATGAGCGCTTCGAGTTGCTCGACGCGCTTGTTGAGGCTGGTGACCTGCTTCAGCAACGGCATGAACAGGAACAGGTCGCGCCCGCAATGCTTGCAGGCGACCGCTTCGTCTTTGATCTCCTCGGCGCAATAGGGGCAGTTCATCGCGGCTCCGTCCGAATCCGGCCCACCATACCGCAAATTGCCATAATCTCTAAGCTGTGATTATCTATGGTTGAATCAGCGTTTGGCCGGCTCTGGGGGAGGTAGCATGGCGCGAAATCGGCTTATCGCGATGATAGCGGTGGCGGCGGTTCTGGCGGTAGCGGAGCCGGCCTTGGCGTTCCAGCTTATCAGCCCTCAGGAGGCCAAGCTCCCGGCGGCGCAGGTCGTTCAGATCGCCACCCGCGGCCTGACCCGCGGTCCGACGGTGAAGCAGGTGTCGCCGCCGCCCAATACGGCGGCGCCGAGCGGCGGATCGCTGACCCTCGATATCGCCTTCGACGCCCACAACGGCGCCACCATCGATCCCGCGAAGGTCAAGGTGATCTATATGAAGCAGCCGGCGATCGACCTGACGCCGCGGCTAAGGCCCTTCATCACGCCCAACGGGATCGATGCGACCGACGTTCAGATACCGCCGGGGACGCATATGCTGCGCGTGGAAGTGACCGATTCGGACGGGCGCAGCACGACCCAGATCATGACGATCCAGGTGGCGGCGAACTGAGCACGTAGCGGCCGTCTTCGAGCCGCCCGAGCTTGCCGGCGGCATAGAGTCGCTCGAGGATCGGCAGGATCTCGCGGCCATCGCGCGTCCCGAGCGCGGCCATGAGATCGAGGTAGGTCGCGGGGCCTTCCGCGAGCACCGCCTCGACGGTCCGTCGCGGCGCCTGCGGCAGAACCGGCGCCACCGGCACGGTGAAAGCAAACTCGCTGTCTTTGCCGAGCGGCTTGGTGCAATCGAAGCCCGCTTTGGCGCCGGTGCGGCTGCCCTGCAATGAAGGATCGAGCGGCACGGCGCGAAAGCCGGAGGCGACGACGAGATCGCGATCCGCTTGGAAGCGCGTCGCGAAGGCCCAATCGACTTGCTCGTCCGAGAACACGTCGACATCGTCGTCGACGACGATCACATGCTTCACATCGGCGGTCGAGCAAAAGACGGCGGCGATGGCGTTGCGCGCTTCGCCGGGATAGCGCTGCTTGATCGACATGCGAACATTGTACATACCGCCCGACGAGCCGGTGCAGCACACGGCGACCGGCTGGCGAATCGCTTGGCGCAGCGCGGCCCAGACGGCGGCTTCCGTGCGCGCCGCGCCGAGCTGCGCCGTGTCGGTGCGGCCGATGAGCTTGCCGCCGATGGTGACGGTCTGGAAGATCGCGTCATGCCGCTTGGTGATCGCCGTGAGGTGAAACACCGGGTTGCGCTTCAGCATGCCGTAATAGCCGATGTATTCGCCGTACGGCCCTTCGGGCTCGACGAGGCCGCGCGGATCGAGATAACCCTCGAGCACCATCTCGGCATCGGCGGGCACTTTGAGATCGATGGTAGCACATTTGACCATCGGCACCGGCGCGCCGCGAATGCCGCCCATCACGTGAACTTCGTCGATCGGCGGCGTGACCGCTTGCGCGGCGAGAAAATCGGCCGGATGGCAGCCGACCGCAAAGGCGATCGGCAGCTTCTCGCCCTTCGCGACCATGCCTTGATAGACCGCGCGCAAATCGCTCGGCGCGTTGAGATCGATGCCTGCGGCTTGTGCGCCGCGCAGCATCAGCCGGCGACAGCCAATGTTGGTGAGGCCGCTGACCGGATCGCGCGCGAAATCGATGCCGGCCGAGATATAAGGGGCGCCGTCGAGCGCGTGCTGAAGATGGACCGGCAGTTTGGTGAAGTCCGCCTCCTTGCCGGTCAGCACCACCTCTTGTACCGGCGCTTCGGCAGCCGGGATCTCGACCGGTGCGATCGGATGCTCGATGCCGTCACGGAGCTTGCCCGGAAAGCCTTGCGCGTCGGTATCGAGCGCCAAAGCCAGCCGCTTGCGCGATCCCATGACGTTGCCGACGACTTCGGCGCGCTCCGGTCCCGCGGCGCGGAACCACACGGCCTTAGGGTTGCAGTCGAGCGCGCCGCCGAGATCGATGAGATCGGTCGGCTGATCGCGGACCTCGCATTCCCCGGCTTCGGCAAGCTCGCCGACGAAGCGGCGCAAGCGAAAGGTCTCGGTGTCGATGCGGTTCACGCGCTGTCTCCTTGGCCGCGGCTTTAGAGCATCTCGATTTCGCCGCCATCCATGAGGATGGTGGCGCCGTGCAGCCAGCGGCCGCGCGGCGACAAGATAAACGCCGCCATGGCGGCGACATCGTCGGTGGTGCCGATCCGCGGCACGTTGAGCTCGCGGCGATAGGCCTCGATCTCCGCCGCCATGTCGCGGCCGCTCTTCTCGATACGGGCCCGCATCTGACGGCGCATGCGGTCGGTATCGACATGCCCGGGATGGATGGTGTTGACCTGGATGCCGTCGCGCTTGCCGATATCGCTCAATGCCTTGTGAAAGGCGGCGACGGCGGCATTGACCGAGCTGCCGATGGTGAAATCGGCGGTCGGCTTGGCGGCGCCGTTGCCGCCGATTGCCAGCACCGCGCCGCCGGCGGTCTTGAGGAGCGGCCATGCGGCGCGAGCGAGCCGCATATGGGCGAAGAATTTCAGCGCGAAGCCGTCGGCCCAATCTTCGTCGGTCAATTTGAGGAAATCGCCGCGCTTGGTCGCGCCGGCATTGTTGACGAGGATGTCGAGCCCGCCGAAATCGCGCTTCACCGCTTCGACCAGCGCTGCCGGTGCCGCGGGATCGCGCAACTCGGCAAGGTGCGTCTTGGCTTTGCCGCCGCGCGCGGCGATGGCGCGCTGCGTCTCGGCGAGCGCGGTTTCGTCGCGGCCCGTGAGCATGATGGCGCAGCCTTCGGCGGCGAGCAGCTCGGCAATACCGCGGCCGATGCCGCGACTCGAGCCGGTGACCAGCGCCACCTTTCCGGCTAAACCCAACTCCATGACGACTCTCCTCATCGGCGAGCTTAGCGCAGGAGGGGCGGCTGCCCAATCTCGCGCCCCAATCTATGGAATCGCTTTCGCATCTGAGCTAAGACCCCGGGCGGGAGAGGTTGCGTGCACAAAGCTCGAAGCTTCGGGGGCGTCGCGCTCTTTCTGACGATCGTAGCGTTGGCCTTGCCGGCGCGTACCACGTCGGCATGGGGCGATACGCGCGCCGATATTTTTAGCGTATCGGTTCCCGTCGACGCGACGGCGGCCAGCGCTCAAGCCGCGCGTGAAGCGGCCCGTGCCGATGGCGAGCGCAAGGCCTATGTCGCGCTGATCGACCGTCTGACCCTCGCCCGCGACCGCGGCAAGGTACCGCCGGCCAACGATACGATTCTCAATCAGGTCATCCAGGGTTTCGAAGTCGCGAACGAGCGCCGCTCCACCGTGCGCTATCTCGCGACTTACACCTTCCGTTTCCGGCCCAACGCCGTCGAGCAGCTGTTGCGCGCGCACGGCGTGCCGTTCGCCGAAACCGTGAGCAAGCCGGTCGTCGTTCTACCTGTGCTCAAGAATCCGAACGGCCGTGCGATGCTTTGGGACGATCCCAATCCGTGGCGCGATGCGTGGGCGAAAGCTCCCCCGCCGCCGGGTCTCGTACCAATGACGGTGCCGCTCGGCGCGGTCGAGGATGTCAGCGCGATCGATGCCGAAACCGCCGATGCGGGCGACGATGCGCATCTTCAGGCGATTTCGGCGAATTACGACCACGACGATGTTCTGGTGACGCGGGCGACGATCAAAGGCGAGGGCGGCCCCAAGACCGTCGATGTCAGCACCACGCGTTTCGTTCCCGGCTCGCCGGGCGGCGAACAGAGTTGGGTCGCGACCTATACGGCCAATCCCGGCCAAAGCGATGCGGATCTTCTCGCCAGCGCCGTCGCGGGCACGGTCGCGCAGGTCGAAGAGGCGTGGAAGCAAGCGAACATCCTCGACTACAGCCAGTCCGCGACGCTCGTGGTCAGCGTTCCGACCGACGACCTCAATAGTTGGGTCGCAGTACGCCAACATCTCGCGACGACGGCTGCCGTGCAGAGCACGGATCTGATCTCGCTCGATCGCCACGGCGCCCGCGTCGCTCTGCATTATGTCGGCAGCGCCGATCAGCTTCGCATCGCCCTGGCGCAGAACGACCTGACCCTCAGCGGCAGCGATCCCAATTGGGTTCTGCTGCCCGCCGGCGCCGCGCCGCCGCCTGCGATGCCGGCCGCCGCGCCGACGCCCGGGTCCGCTCCGCCGATGTCCGCTCCGCCGATGCCGACTCAGCCGCCGATCCCCGCTCAGTC
>Ga0070737_10004342_pt1 | contig 14325 bp, 13 predicted proteins | sample Coa_R1_10_FD_66438 | JGI IMG/M metagenome (GOLD analysis project Ga0070737, IMG submission 66438) | Surface soil microbial communities from Centralia Pennsylvania, which are recovering from an underground coalmine fire - Coalmine... | ecosystem: Environmental > Terrestrial > Soil > Unclassified...
GTGACCGGGGCGACCAGCGAGCGGCTGGACTTCGACCGGGGGGTGGCCGACCGGCTGCCCGTCATCATCGCCGTGGTCGTGGCCATGGCCTTCCTGCTGCTGCTCGTCAGCTTTCGCAGCCCGGTCCTGGCCCTCAAGGCGGCCCTGCTCAACCTGCTGTCGATCGCCGCCTCCTACGGGGTGATCGTCGCCGTCTTCCAGTGGGGATGGGGCGGCGCCGCCCTCGGCGTCAGCCAGCCGGTCCCGATCGAGGCCTACCTGCCCATGATGCTGTTCGCCATCGTGTTCGGCCTGTCGATGGACTACGAGGTGTTTCTCCTGTCCAGGGTCCGGGAAGCGTGGCTGCAGAGCGGCGACAATCACACCAGCGTGGCCGCCGGGCTGGCCGCCACCGGCCGGGTCATCAGCAGCGCGGCGCTGATCATGGCCAGCGTCTTCCTGGCCTTCCTGCTCTCCCCCAACGTCGTGGTCAAGATCCTGGCCCTCGGTCTCGGCGTCAGCGTCCTCGTCGACGCCACCGTCATCCGGCTGGCGGTCGTGCCGGCGGCCATGGTGATCCTCGGCGGGGCCAACTGGTGGACGCCGCGCTGGCTGGACCGGCTCCTGCCCGGAGGGCCGGGGCGGCGGCTGAGGCCCGCCGCGGTCTCCCATCCGCCGGCGCCGGCGCCGATGCCGGTCGCCGCGCCCGAGCCGGCAGCCGCGCCCGAGCCGGCGGCCGCGCCCGTACCGGCATCGGTAATGCCCGGACCGGCGGCTCCGGACGCCGCACCCGAGCGGGGGGCGACCGTCGTGGCCCGCCGGCGCACGGCCCGGTGGGCCGGGCTGGCCGCCGCCGGCCTCGGCCTGGCCGTGGTGGCGGCCATGTCCGTCGCCGTCTTCGGCACCGGGGAGAGCCAGGCAGAGGCCAAGGGCACCGGTCGCTCCGCCACTGCTGGGCTGGCCGGCACCGTCGCCACCTCGCCGGTGCAGCGGGCCTCGCTCACCGCCCGGTTGAGCCTCGCCGGCACCGTCGGGTCGGCCAGCGGCCGAGTCTCGGTCACGCCGGCAACCTCGGGCCCGGTCACGTCCCTCGACGTCTCGGTCGGCCAGTCGGTCACCGCCGGCCAGACCGTCGCCCACCTCTCCGACACCCAGGGATTGCAGGCCAAGCAGTCGGCGGCTCAGGCCCAGCTGGCTCAGGCCCAGGCCGCCCTAGCCCAGGCCCAAGCGGGCCCGGGCCAGGGGAGCGCCGTCACCCAGGCCCAGGACCAGGTCACCGCGGCCCAGGACAACCTCGACGCGGCCAACCAGGCGGTGGCCCAGCTGTCCGTCACCGCCCCCGTCGCCGGCCGCATCGCCCAGGTGCTTGTGCCGGTCGGCGGGTACGCCTCACCGACCACCCCGATCGCCGTGCTGGCCGGACCGACCCGGACCGTCACCGCCTCCGCCAGCCCGCTCGCCGTCACCACCATCGACGGCCAGGTCGGCGCCAAGGGGACCGCCGCCCTGGCCATCCCCGGCACCCCCCACCCGGTGCCGGTGACCCTCACTTCCATCGCTCCGAGCGCCGACCCCACGACGCAGCAGACGACCCTCACCTTCGCCACCTCCGGCGCCCTCCAGTCCGGCGCCCCGGTGTCGGTCACCCTCGAGCTGCGCCAGCCGCCCGGACCCGTCGTCCCGGCCGACGCCGTGGTCGACCAGGGCGGCCGGACCGGCGTCTACGTCGTCAGTGGCGAGGTCAGCCCGGCCGGGCTCGGCGTCAAGCTGCCCGCCGGTGTCCCCGCCGGCGTCGAGGTGGCCACGAGCACCTGGACGCCGGTCACCACCGGCGTGACCGCCGGCGGCCGAACCCAGATCCGGCACGGCCTCACCGTCGGCCAGGCCGTTGTCACCACCGGCCAGACCGACCTGTCCAGCACCGGTGGGCGGCAGCGGGTCGCCGTCCTGCCCACCTCCAACGCCAACCAGCACCCGGCCACCCGCAAACCGCCGGCGGGCAAGGCGCCGCCGGGGGCGGGCATCGATATCACCGTGGTCGCCGTCCACGGCCGCTCGGTCACCGCCTCCACCCCAATCGGCGACAAGACCTTCACCGTCCCGCCCGGACTCACGGTGACCGAAGTCGGCCAACCCGTGCCCCTCGACCGGCTGCACGCCGGCGACGTGATCCGGGTCACCCTCGGCCGCAAGGACGGCAAGCGAACGATCACCTCCGCCACCCTCGAGCCGGCCTCATGAGCGCCGTCACCCGCCTCAGCATCCGGCGCCCGGTGCTGGTCAGCGTGGTCTTCGCCGCCGCCGCCCTGCTGGGCGCGGTCGCCGCCACCCGGCTCCCCGTCACCGAGCTGCCCAAGGTCAACTTCCCGGCCATCACCATCGCCACCAGCGACCCGGGCAGCAACAGCCAGACGGTCGAGCAGGACATCACCACGCCGGTCGAGCAGGCCCTCCAGGGCGTCACCGGGGTCAGCCAGATCGACGGAACCAGCGTGGCCGGCACCAGCCGGGTGGTCGTGCAGCTCAACAGCGGCGTGGACGTGGGCACGGCCGCCAACCAGGTCAGCCAGGCCGTCGGCAGCATCGGCCGCCACCTCCCGCCCGGCGCCAGCACGCCGAGCATCACCGAAACCAACCCGTACGCCACGCCACTGTTGACGGTCAACTTCGCCGGAGAGTCGGCGCAGTCGCTCTACGACACCGTCACCACCATCGCCGAGCCCCGACTGCAGCTGGTCAGCGGGGTCGGCCAGGTCACCCTCGCCGGGGGAGTGCAGACCAATGCCCAGGTCTCCCTAAACCCGGCCCTGCTGCAGGCCCGCAACGTCACCGTCACCGAAGTCGACTCCGCCCTCGACGCCAGCACCACGCAGGCGCCGGCGGGCACGGTCAGCAACGGCTCGCTCAGCACCAACGTCATCACCGACCCGGCCGCCACCAGCCCCTCCGGGCTGGCCGGGGTGGTCGTCGGCACCAACGACGGCGCCCCCGTCACCCTCGGCGAAGTCGCCACCATCACCCAGGCACCGGCGGCCAAGCAGAGCACGAGCGAGCTCGACGGCAAGCCCAACGTGTCGCTCACCATCGTCGCCGCCGACGGGGCCAACGCCATCGCCACCGACGACGCGGTCAAAGCCGAGCTGCACCGGCTCGACGGCGAGCTGCCCACCGGGGTCAGCACCGCCATCACCTCCGACAGCAGCACGTTCACCCGGGCCTCGCTCTCCGCCACCGCCGAGGACCTGGCCCTCGCCATCATCCTGGCCAGCTTGGTCATCCTGCTCTTCCTGCAGAGCGTCCGCGAGACCCTGATCGTGCTGGTCGCCATCCCGACGTCGCTGCTCACAACCCTGCTGGCCATGGACGTCGTCGGCTTCAGCCTCGACATCATCAGCCTGCTCGCCTTCAGCCTCCTCATCGGGATCCTCGTCGACGACGCCATCGTCGTGCTGGAGAGCATCAGCCGTCACCTGGCCGCCGGCGAAGGGCCCGCCGTGGCCGCCGGCCGGGGCCGCACCGAGATCGGGGCCGCCGCCGTGGCCTTGACCCTCACCGACGTGGTCGTCTTCCTGCCGGTCGTGTTCGCCTCGGGCGTGACCGGTCAGCTCCTCCTCGAGTTCGGGGTGACCATCACCGTGGCCAGCGCCGTCAGCCTGGCCGTGTCCTTCACGCTCACCCCGATGCTGGCCGCCCGCTGGCTCCGCCGGCCGACCCGGTCCCGGACCCGGCGGGGGGTGGGGGCGGCCGTGCGGCGAGGCCTCGACCGGCTCACCGACGGCTACGAGCAGGTGCTGCGGGCCAGCTTGGGGGCCCGCCCGGCCGTCGTCCTGGTGGCCCTGGCCGCCGCGGCCACGTCGGCGATCCTGGTCACCACCGGCCGGGTGCCGTCCGCCTACGTCCCCGCCGAGGACACCGGTCTGGTCAACGTCACCACCCGGGTGCCGCCGGGCACCACCCTCGACGGCACCGACCAGGACATCCAGCGGTTGGCCACGCTCATCCGGGCCCACATCCCCGGCGTCACCGATGTGTCGACCACCGCCAGCGCGCTGGGCGGCGGCACCCTCACCGTCGACCTCGTCCCCAAAGGGCAACGACCCGAGTCGGCGGCCAAGGCGGCCCGGACCATCAGCCGGCTGGCCCTCACCATCCCCGGGATGCGGGCCAACGCCACCGTCCCCAACCCGCTGGTGCCGCCGAGCGGCAGCGGGCTGCAGGTGATCTTCCGGGGCCCCGACGCCGGCACGGTGACCCGCCTGGCCAACCAGGCCAGCGGCCCCATCGCCCGCCTCCCACAGCTCGGCCAGACCCTCGACGCCGCCAACGAAAACACAGCCACCTACGCCGTCCAGGTCAACCAGACGGCCGCCGCCGACCTCGGCGTCACCCAGCAACAGGTGGCCGACACCGTCGCCACCGCCATCGGCGGCACCCAGGAAGGAACCATCCAGACCAGTCAGGGCGTCCAGGAACCGATCGAGGTCCAGTTGGCCGACCCCAACCTCACCCGAGCCCAGCTGCTCGCCCTCCCGGTCGCCACCACGGGGAGCCCGGTGTCGCCGGCGGCCGCGGGCCGGGGCGGCGCGGCGGCCACCGGCACGCCGGCCAGCACCGGCGCGCCGGGCGCGGCCGCCGCAGCCGGTCCGACCCCGGTCACCCTCGGGCAGGTCGCCACCGTCACCGACACCACCGCCCCGCTCACCATCACCGACTACGACGGGCTCCCCCAAGCCACAGTCAGGGCCAGCGTCGCCTCCTCGTCGACCACCGCGGCCGCGGTCGCGGCGATCCGCCACAGCCTGTCGAGCCTCCATTTCCCCGCCGGCTACAACTACGTGATCACCGGCGCCAACCAGCAGCAGGCCACCGCGTTTGCCCCGCTCGAAACCGCCCTGGCCCTTTCCCCTGTCCTCGTCTACCTGCTGCTCGCCGGGCTGTACGAGTCGCTGATCCTGCCCTTCTGTGTCCTGCTGGCCGTGCCCCTCGCCACCGCCGGCGCCTTTTGCACCCTGGCCTGGACCGGCCAGACCATCAATTTGTTCAGCCTCATCGGCCTGCTCATGCTGATCGGTCTGGTGAGCAAAAACGCCATTCTCCTCGTGGACCGGGCCGAACAGCTCCGCCGCCGCGGGTTCACGGCCCGGGAGGCGGCCGTGGAGGCGGGCCGGACGCGGCTGCGGCCGATCGTCATGACCACCCTCACGGTCGTGATCGCCATGCTGCCCATCGCGGTGCTCAACAGCGCCGGCAGCGAGGACCGCACCCCTATGGCCCTGGTGCTGGTGGGCGGGATGACCAGCAGCACGCTGCTCACTTTGCTGGTCGTGCCGACCCTCTACACCTACCTCGACGCCCTCCGCCGGCGCCTCCGTCCCCGGGTGAAGCTCCCCGTCGCCCAACCGGTCCCCGCCTCGACCGACGGAGTAGGAGTCGGATGATCCACTCGCTGTTGTTGCCTTTTGCCGCCGGGCTGTCGTCGGCCCCGCTGCTGGCCGCCGCCCACGGGCACCATCACCGCCGGGTCCTCCGGCTCGCGGGTCTCGTCGTGATCGTCGCCGCCATCGTGGTGGTGGTCGTCCTGGCCCGCTGGCGGCGTCGGCCGCAACGCGGAACTGGTGGATCTACTCGTCCCCGGTGAGCGGCTCAAAGCCCGGGCACTGGCAGCGCCGCCACCCTTTCCACCACCCGGACCGCTCGGAGCAGCGCCCATCGTGGTGCGAGCCGCCGCCGTGCGGGCAGTGCCGGCAAAACCCGGAGTGATGGCCGCCCTCAGGAGCCGGGGTCCAACCGACCATGTACGACATCGCTATCCCTCCAGGACGCGTCCGCCTGCCTATCTTTCTACTCCTCTACTGGTCCGCCGGGGCGACGGCGCGATCATCGGGCATGGCCGACGAGCCCGGACTCAACGTCTTGCTGGCGAAATGCCTGCTCTCGCTCACCCGGGAGTACGAGCGCACCGACGGCCGCGCTCCGACCTTGCCGTTGTACGCCAACCTCCTCCGGATACTGGACGACGACGGCCGTGATATCCGCGAGATCGCCTCGAGGGCCAGGATTTCCAAGCGGGCCGCGAGGACCCTGCTCAACGCCACCCGGCGGACCGGCGCCGGTGCCACCGAACGGGCCGGCGCGGCGCGAACGCTGACGGCGGCCGAAACGGCCTGGACGGCGCGGGTCGGTCCAGGCTCAGTCGCGCAGCTGCGGGCCGCCCTCGAGGGGCTGGTCGGCGAGTTGGACCTCGAGCACCCGCACTATCTGATGCAGTACGGCACGGCCGATCCCAGCGCCATCGGCGGCAAGTGGCCCGGGCACGGCCAGGACTGGAAACCGGTTCCCCGACTGGAGCCCCTCGGCTCACTGCCCCTCACCGCGCTGCTCTCCCAAGCGCTCATGGACTTCACCATCCGCTACGAAGCCGGTCCGACCTGGCCGTTGTCGACGACCGTCCACTCGCTACTGAAATTTCCCGACGAGGGCCTGCCCCTCGCGGCGGCCCCCACCGCCTACCCGGTGACCGGCAACGGACGATCGCTCTTCGAACGACACGGTGTGGTCGAGGTCAGGGACGGCACGGCCACCCTCACCGCTCGCGGCAGATCTTGCCGGGATGCCTACGAACCCAACGTCGCCCGAGTCGAGGGCGAGTGGTGCGACCGTTACGGGGACGGGGCGGTGGCCGCCCTGCGCGCCGCCCTCTCGGAGGCCGGGGACCGTCTCGAACCCGGGCTGGCCGATCACCCACTGCTCGACTGGACCGGCAAGGGGTGCCGCGAAGCCAGCGGCGAGCGGCGGGATGCCCTGCCGCCGCCTGGTCGGCAGTAGATTTTCAGCTCTCCCGCGGTCGCCTACCCGGCACCGGCGGCATCAGAACGGCGAGCACTTGTAGCCCACGCGGGTCGGAGCTCCCGGTTGTGCCACCATGACGCCGTGGCCTACGTGGAGATTGCTGGACACCGCATTTGGCACGAGGTGACCGGCGACGGACCGCCGGTCGTGCTGTTGCACGGCGGGTTCTCGGGGGCGTCGGCGTTCTTCGCCCAGACGCCGGTGATCGCCCAGGCCGGCTACCGCGTCCACGTCCCGGAGCGCCGAGGGCACGCCCACACTCCCGATATCGAGGGGCCGCTCACCTATTCGGTCATGGCCGACGACACCGTCGCCTACCTGGAGGCCCAGGTCGACGGGCCGGCGATCCTCATCGGCTGGAGCGACGGCGCCGTGGTGGCCCTGCTCGTCGCCCAGCGTCGCCCGCAGCTCGTCGAGCGCATGGTGCTCATCGGCCAGTACTACAACTCGGGCGGCCGGCCGCCGAACGACGACCTCGAGGCCATGTTGGGCTCATCCGAGGCGATGAATTTCCTGCGGACCGAGTACGACGCGTCCTCGCCCGACGGGCCCGACCATTTCCCGGTCGTCTACGCCAAGATGATGGAGATGATCCGCTCCGAGCCGGAGATCGACCTGGCCGCCCTGGCCGACGTGCACGTCCCCACGCTGGTCCTGCAGGGCGACCGCGATCTCGTCACCGTCGAGCACTCGGCTGCGGTCGTGGCCGCCTTGCCCGACGCCCGGCTGGCCGTCCTGCCCGGAACGCATGGCCTCCCGATCGAGTCGCCGGCCACCGTCAACCCGCTCCTGTTGGCGTTCCTCGAGCATGGGACGGCCTTCCCGAGCCTGATGCCCGTGGATGGTGCGTAAGCGCTTTTGCGACGTCCGGATCGTTTGATGGTGTGGTGCTAGAAGAGTGGGTATGGCGATCGTGTTGGAGGAGCCGGGGGTCGACGGGTTGAGGCGGGCGGTGGGCGCCCTACGGGAGTGGCAGGACGACCGGGCGCCGATGCAGCTGCACCCGGGCGACGTCGGGTGGTTCTGGCGGTTCGGGACGGAGGCGACAGCGGCGGCCGTCCGGACCTGGAGCCGGGACCGGCGGGTCGTCGCCGTCGGGCTTCTCGACGGCCCGGACCTGCTGCGGCTGACCACCGCCCCGGACGCCCGGCGGGACGAGGAGCTGGCAGAGCGGCTGGTTGACGACTTGACCCGGACGGAGCGAGGGGTTTTGGGGAAAGGGACCGTATACCTGGAGGCTCCGACCGGCACGCGCCTGCCCGAGCTGTTGGCGGACAACGGTTGGCAGCCCGACGAGCCGTGGACCCCGCTGCAGCGTGATCTCACCGACCCCGTCGCCGACCCCGGCCTGCGGGTCGAGGTGATCGGCCCGGCTGAGGCGCCGGTACGGGCTGCGGTCCAGCGGGCGGCCTTTGCCGGATCGACGTTCACCGCCGAGCGGTGGCACGACATGGCGGGCGGGTCGCCGTATGCCGACGCCCGCTGCCTGGTCGGCTACGACGAGCTGGGGAGGGCGGTGGCGGCGGTGACGGTGTGGTCGGCCGGTCCCGGCCGGCCGGGACTGCTCGAGCCGATGGGCGTGCATCAGGACCACCGCGGCCACGGCTACGGCAAGGCCATCTGCCTGGCCGCGGCGGCCGCCCTCCGGCAGCTGGGTTCGTCGAGCGCGCTGGTCTGCACCCGCAGCTCCAATGTCGCCGCCGTCGCCACCTACACGTCAGCCGGCTTTGTGCCGATGCCCGAGCGCCGGGACCGACGCCGGGACGCCTAATCCGGCTCGAAGCCGATGAGCCAGTGGAGGCCGTAGCGGTCGACAACCTGCCCGTCGGACGCTCCCCAGGGCCGGGTTTGCAGGTCGTCCACCACCCGGCCGCCCTCCGACAGCTTGGAGAACCAGTCGCGGAGCGTCGGCGGGGCGGCGGCGCCCAACAGGGAAAACATCAATCCCTCGCACTGCACCGGTCGCTCGTCGCCGGCCACGTCGGCGCCGAAAAGGAGGACCGGGCTGTCGGTGAGGTAGCCGTGGGCGACGGCTTCCGCGGGCCCGTCGGTGCGGCCGAAGTCGCCGAAGGTGTGCAGCTCCACCGAACCGCCGAACACCCCGGCGTAAAAGGTCAGGGCCTCCCGGGCGGTGCCGGGGAAGTGGAGGTAGGGCGTGGGCGGCGTACCGGGCATGGGCGGTCCTCAGCAGCTGAGCTGCTCGAGGTGGGCCAGCGACGCCTCGATAGCTTCCCGCCATCCCTCGCCGCCCTGGGTGGCCTCCTGCAGCCACTCGGGCGAAGCCGAGCAGTCGAAGCTCTCGGTGACCACGGTGGCGTCCGGGCCGTCGGGGGTCAATTGCCAACCCCAGCGGTAGCGGCCGGGCTCGGCCCCGATCCTCTCCGGCGTCCACTCGATGCACCGACCGGGCTCAAAAGCGACGACCCGGTTGGTCATCTCGTAGTCGCCGAACTCGTCGTGGTGCATCTTCATCACAAAATCGTCGTCGACCGAGGTCACGGGCCGGGGCGAAACGGCTCCCCGCAGCATGCCCGAGCCGTCGATGTCGGGGTGACGGGCGGGGTCGGAGAGGAGGGCGAAGAGCTTGTCTGCAGAAGCCGGGATCCGGCGGCTTACGGCGATGGAATTGGTCATGCTCTACAGACTCAGCGGGCCGCCGATACTCATCGCGGCCCGAACGCCCACGCCACCATGAGCGGGAACTCCTCCCTCCAAAACGGGTCACCGTGGTTGCCGGCCCGCTCGGTCATGACGACGTCGGCGCCGGCGTCGCGCAGCGCCTCGGCCCACCGGGACGCGTTTTCGAGGAAAAACGGCTCCTGCGTGCCGCCGAGCAGGTAGGAGCGGGGAAACGGGCTCGGCAGCACCGCCGGTGGGCGCAACCCCCCACCCGGTGACGCACAGAAGACCGCGCCGTAGATGTCGGGGTGGCGCAGACCCATCGCGAGAGCCAGCTCGCCGCTGGCCGAGACCCCGAAGACCGCGGTCCGCCCGGGGGGCAGGGCGACATCGAAGCGCGACTTTGACCAGCGGCGCACGTCATCGACGAAGAAGGCTTCGTGGGCGGCGAACCGCTCCGGGTCGAAGCTCGGCGAGTATTCATGGAGCCGGAGTGTCTCGTCGTCCAGACGGTGAACTCCGACGACCATGGTCGGCGGCAGGTCGGTCTGTTCGAGGTCGCGCCCCCACGGGGCCAGTAACTGGCCGTCGCCGGCGAAGACAATGGCCTCCGGCGGAGCCGACGGGACGTACGCCGTGACCTTCCGCCCGCCGTCAAACGGAAATGCTTCAGTGACGAGTTGTCCCCCCATGCTTGGCCAGCATAACGACCCCACTTTCAGGCGGTCGCGAGGTGGTCGAGCACATCCTCATCCCTCGTCAGGCCGAAGTAGCCCTCATGCGAGGCTGGCGGCCCGGGCCCGGGCGGCCTGGCGGACCAGGTGGTCGCGTTCGGCCACGGCGGTGGCCAGCCGGGCGGCCTCGGCGTAGGCGGATGCCGCCGAGGCGAAGTCACCGTCGAGCTCGTGCAGATAGGCCCGCACCGCATGCCACCTGTGCCGGTCACCGAGCATGTCGCACAGCCGGTCCGTCTCCCGCAGGCCGGCGGCGGCCCCGTCGACGTGGCCGACGGCGACGGCCCGTCCGAGTACGGCGGCCGGATCCTGGCGGACCGGGTCGGTGCTCAGCCCGACCAGGTCGTCGTACCAGGCCAGGATCTGGGGCCAGTCCGTCTCCTCGGCGGTGGAGGCGTCACCGTGGAGGGCGGCGATGGCGGCCTCGACCTGGTAGCGGCCGGGTGGGCGGTCGTCGGTCTGGCGGGCGAGGGCGGCCTGCAGGAGGCGGACCCCCTCGGCGATCTCTCGCTCGTCCCACCGGCGGCGGTCCTGCCGGTCGAGGGTCACGATGCGGCCCTCCGGATCGATCCGGGCCGGAAGGCGGGCGTGGTTGAGGAGCATCAGGGCCAGCAGCCCCAGAGCCTCAGGCTCGTCCGTGGCCAGGATGAGCTGGCGGGCAAGGCGGATCGCTTCGACGGTCAGGTCGGTCCGGCCGCCGTGACCGGCGGTGTAAATGAGGTAGAGCACGCGCAGCACGACGGCCAGATCACCGGGCTCATCGAGTCGACGCTCGCGAAGGCTGCGCTTGGCCCGGCTGATCCGCTGCGCCATCGTCGCCTCGGGGACGTAGAAGGCATCGGCGATCTCCTGGGTGGTGAGGCCGCCGACGGCTCGGAGGGTCAGGGCCACCTGCGACGCCGGCGTCAGGGCGGGGTGGCAGCAGCAAAAGAGCAGGAACAGGGTGTCGTCCCCCTCCTCGGTGGCCACCGGGGCGGGCGACGCGTAGGTCAGCTCCTCCCGGCGGTGCCGGGCGGCCTGGCTGCGACGGGCGTCGACCAGCCGCCGGGTGGCCACCGCGGTCAGCCAGGCCCGTTGGTCCCGGGGCGGGTGCTCGGGCCAGACCCGGAACGCCTCGAGCAGCGCCTCTTGGATGGCGTCCTCCGCCGCGTCGAACTGCTCGCCCCGGCGAACGAGGCCGGCGAGGACGGCCGGGACGAGGGCGCGCAGGGCGCCCTCGTCCAGCGATGGCGTCGGCCGGTCGGTCACTGCGGGTGTCCCTGTCGCCGCCTACGGGGCCATGACCTCGCGGATGTCGATCCACTCGTAGAGGGGCGTGCCGCCCGGGCCCGGCTCGGAGGACACATAGGCGGCGAGCTCGACGGCCCGCTCGTAGGAGTCGACGTCGATCATGTACCAGCCGGCGACCAGGTCGCTGGTCTCGGGCAGCGGTCCGTCGGTGATGACCGGGGCGGCGTCGGGGCCGCCGTAGCGAACCCAGGTCCGCGACGGGGTGAGGGCTTGGGCGTCGACGAACTCGCCCTTCTCCTCGAGCAGGTCGCTGACGTGCTTGAGGAAGGCCATGTGGGCCTCGATGTCCTCCGGCGCCCACTGGTCCATCGGGGGCACCGGGCGGTACGGCTCCGGGGCGCCGCGGTAGTGCTTGAGGAGCAGGTACTTCGGCATGTGGGTCTCCTGGGGTTGGTGGCCTCGTCGTTCGGGGCCGGCATCTGATGAGCGGAGCCGACCGGCGGATCTCGACATGGCGCCGGCAAAGTCCAGCCTTCCAGGCGGTGGCGTGGGCTGCTGCCATGATGAAGATCCGGGTCGGTGGCACCGAGTCGGTGGCGGCCCGCTTCGCCCCGACCGGGGAGCGGAGCGAGCACCTGTCGTACCGAGCCCAGTTCCTCGACATCACCTTGGACCGGCGGCTGGTCTACTCGTACACGTTCGAGCTCGACGGTCGGCGCCGGTGGGCCTCGTTGGTGTCCGTCGAACTGTTCGGGAGCGGGGACGGGACCCGCTTGCGCCGGACGGAGCAGTACGCCTTCCTGGAGGTCACCGGCGCCGCCGAGGACGACGTCGCCCACCTGAAGGGCGGGACCGAGCTGCAGCTCAACGGCCTCCTCGCCGCGCTGAGGTCAGAGAGGTAGCGCGGCCGGGCAATTACGGGCCGGGCTGCTCGTCGAGCCGGGCGGTGAGCTTCTTGGGGGCGAGTCTCCGGTAGCTCTCGGTGATGAGCTCGCGGATCTCCTCCCAGTCGGTGTCGTCGGTGACCCGGACCTCGATGCGATCGTGGCCCGCGTCCGAGGTGGAAAACGGGTGGCCGATGGCCAGCAGCACCTCGCGTTCGTCCGGGTCGGCTCGCAGGGTGAGGACCGTGACGGGCCGACCGGTCGGGCCGGCCCAGGCGACCAGCATGCAAAACGACCGGCGGCGGATGTCGAAGCTGTGAGCGGTCGACCGGGTCGGGACCAGCGACAGGTCCACCCGTACCGTCACCTCGGGCAGAGCCAAACACATCGTGCTCACCCGTTCGAAGATGTCGGCCGGGAGCTCGACCTGCTCGACCTCGGGCGGGTGGCGGCTGGTCACGGCGGGCCGTCGAGGAGGGCGAGGACACGCTCGGCTTGGCCGCGGCGGGTCTCAGGGGGGTTGACGGCGAAGCCGGGCTGTCCCGGCTGGAGCAGGAGCAGCCAGGAGATGGACATCAGCCGTCGAGCGAGGGCCAGGTGGCGGCGCTCGGCCCGGGTGAGGTCGAACGCAGTCAGGAGGGTGTCCCACGTGGCGTCGGGCGTGGCCCGGGACTGGACGTGTTCGACGAGGTCGCCCAACTCGAACGCCCGGTTGGTCGGGCCGCCGTCCTCCCAGTCGATGAAGGTCAGGGCGGGGGTGTTCCAGAGGCAGTTGGCCAGGTTGGGGTCGCCCCGTCCGAACACCGCCGTGTCCAGCTGTTTGAGCTCGTCCGGCTCGGTCGTCGCCAGCCATCGCCCGGCGGCCGCCAGGGCCGGGTCGTCGCTCGTGGCGTCGCGGTGACGTCGGCGGACGTTGTCCACGCCGGCGGCCAGCCCGTTGCCGGGCGGTAGAGAGGTTGGGAGGGGGATGCGGTAGAGGCGGTCGAGCTGGTCGGCCAACGTGGCCACCTGCGCGGCGTCGAGCTTGGTGTGGCCGAGGCCGTCGCCCTCGACTAAGGACATGAGCACCGCTCCTGGCTCGTAGTACAGCGGGAGCGGCGCGAAACCCGCGTTGGCGTCCCTGAGCAGGCACAGGGCGGTCCACTCCCGCTTGTCGGCTCCGTCCCCGGTACGAAAGAGCTTGCAGCAGGCGGGGGTGCCGTCGGGCAGGGTGACGGCGAAGACCGAGTGGTTCATCCCGCCGGCCAGGGGCCGGGCTGTTACTCGTTCGTGGTCGCCGGCGCGGACCGCAGCCACCACGTCGCAGAGAGCCATCACGCTTGGAGCTGGGCGACGAGGTCGAGCAGGGGACCGATGACCCGCTCGGGCTGGCTGAGCACCGAGAGGTGGTGCCCGTCGAGCTCCCCGACGGGCCAGCCGAGCTCACGGGCCCGGCCGGCTTCTTGCTTGTAGGCCTCGCTCAACCTCAGGTAGGCGCCCGGTCGCTCCGCCCAGTCGGGCGAACCCGGTAGCGGCTCTTCGAACAGGGCGACGGGCAGCCGGGGGCAGGCGGCCGTGAACCCCTCCCTGAGCTGCGGGTCGGGGATGAGCTCGGCCAGCTCCTCGGGGGCCCACCACTCCGACCAGGGTGGCAGCCAGCCGTCCTCGGCCATGGATCGGACTGCGGCCGCCAGCTCGGGTGGGACCACCTCGAACCAGTTGCGACCCGGCGTCGGCAGCCCGGCGTCCACGAAGACGCAGCCGATCGCGGCCGCCCCGCAGGCGTCGGCGGCCGCGGCCAGCAGGGGACCGGCCCCGCTGTGGCCCACCAACACCGTCGGCTGCCTCCCCGCCGCCCGCCCGATCAGCTCAATTTGCTGTTCAGCGAAGGGCGCCCCGGCGGCCAGGGCGGGGGTCAGGTCAGCGACAACGACCCGGTGGCCCCGGTCCTCGAGGGCGGGGACGAGGGTCTGCCAGGTCTCCGGTCCGACCAGCGGGCTGTGGACCAGCGTGAGCGGCACGGGCATCCCGTCCAGACTCGCACGCCGTCC
>Ga0070737_10004343_pt1 | contig 14322 bp, 19 predicted proteins | sample Coa_R1_10_FD_66438 | JGI IMG/M metagenome (GOLD analysis project Ga0070737, IMG submission 66438) | Surface soil microbial communities from Centralia Pennsylvania, which are recovering from an underground coalmine fire - Coalmine... | ecosystem: Environmental > Terrestrial > Soil > Unclassified...
GAAGCCGGAGAACTGGCGCATGGTCCAGAGCTTGCCGCGATACATGTCGCGGTGAATGCCGCGCGTGTAGGGAAAGTCGCCGGGGCGGGCCAGCTCGCGCGCGGGGTCGAAGTGTGCGAGTTGCTCGGGCCCGTAGAGGGGCTCGACCGGTACTCCACTGATCGTGGTGAAGGGGGGTTCGAGGGTTTTCATGGAAGGCGGCGCAGCCGCCGCTATGATCGTAGCGTAGAAAACAGCAGAGCGCACAGGGCGGTGTGCGCCCGTTGTGCGCGAGAGACAGCAGAGCGCATTGCACCCGGTAGTGGGGTCTTAGCGTGGAGAGGGCAACTGGGAGTTGACGAGAGGTGAGGCGTTCCGTTCTCCTCTCTGAATGGCGTGCTCGTGGTCACTCGTGTACTGCCTTATAAACTTCTCGCGCGAATCCCAGTACGGATACCAGCGCCAATCTTGAACCACTGCGTGGGTGGTTTTATCGAGGAGGCGAAACCCGTATTCCTTGGTCATTTTCACTGACTTTCTGTCGAGTCGGTTCCGCCCTCATGGCGCACTGTGGTCAGGCGATCTCTCAGTGCAGGCCATCGGGCATCTCGAATTTGCCCAAAATTTTGCTCAAAGGCCACAAGTTGGCCGATTAGCGAAATGACCATATGGACAGCGTGCTCAATCGGAATAGTGACGCCTACCCGTGGCTGAACGGTACGGTTTGGCAAAGCCTCTGCGAATCCGATCTTAATGTCCATTGCCATGACCGAGTACGCGCTCGCATTTGAATAAACAAATGTGTCGGGGAATGGTATCGTCATCTGGACGTTGACGATTTCCACCTCTGAGTCTTCGGCGGGGATTTTCCCTGGATCTTGGTCCATACTAGACTCCGGTGGCGTATTCCGGCGCGTCGCCCGTAGTTGGCAAATAAGCGACTGTCATCTTCTTGCGTATAATCTGACCCCGGCGAAACGACGGCGCGCGGTCAATTGGAACGACGTTGTATTTGTTCTGTAGAGCCTCCGTGCTTCGCATTTCGCCGCTAATGGGCGTGCTCGATTGTGTATCGCTGCGACCAAGGTAAAGGTAAATCACTTGCATAGGCGGGGCCGTGGAGTTGCCGTACATCAACAACGCATCAAAATAGGTGTTCGTTGCTTGGTCTGGTAACTGAGGCGCAGTGCTGTTGTCGCGGGGCTGCTGCGCTCCATCTTCAATCTCGCGCTCCAGAGTTGGTAATTCTTCGGTGAAGCTTGGAACAGCAAATGAAGCGTCTGAAAGATCCCTCATATCACGGATGAGACTTGAGAATGGACGGAATCTAATATCTAAATCGACATCGCAAACCGCCGCAACTTCCAACAGTGATGGGATCGTAGGGGGAGAGTCGTTAGGGTCTTCTAGCCGATAGGCCCAGGAGAGTTTTTTCCCAAGCTTCTCCGCAAACGTCTTATAGTCCCACCCATTTTTTGTCCGGAGTGCGTGTATTTGGGCCGTGATCCTAGTGCGGATCACTTCTTCTACGAAAGAGTGTCTATACTCTCCGCTAGTCTTCAGGCTGTTTAGTAGGTGATCCGCTGTCAAATTCGTGTCTGCGGATTCTACTGCGCCCGGTTGCGATAACGATCTTTCTGTTAGCATCCGCGACCTCCAGAATCCGCTTCGGCAATTTGCCCTTTTCGATTGCTCCCAGAACTATCGTGAACTCCCGACGTTCCGGACCGTAGAAACCCAGTGGGCGATAAGCGTTGCCGATTGCACCGACGCGCAATTCTATGGTTTCCGGCCATGTCTTGAGTGAGCTTACCCATCCGTCTGGCCAGACCGATTTTGCCTGCATAACCAGGAGGCGCGCATTTATCTTGGCCTGAGCCTTGATAGGCAGGGTATCTAACCACGCTCGGATTGTGTTTCCGCCCCGTGAATCTAGAAAGTCGTAGAACGTCCACAAAGACATCGTAGTTCAGGATTTTCTGAATTGCAAGCAGAAAGCTCTCGACATGCATTTAGGAGATCCTGAAAAGGATGTAGACCCATGAAATCAAAAGGCCTCCGATCAGATCGCCAAATCTGAGGGATTGGCCTTCGCTTTTTCTTGCTCCTGTAGTTCAATGGGTAGAGCAATGCAGTCGGATGCAGCGGTTGCAGATTCAAATCCTGCCAGGGGTATCACTTCAAATCGACCCCGGCCAGAGCGTCAACTCCAGCCGGGATTAAGAAACGCACAGCCGAAGCCGCACGAGTCTGTGGATCGCAAGGGGGTTCACACTGACGTGCTACAACTGCCGGATCGAGATGGTCAAGGCCGGTTTTTATGGAAAGAACAAGGTTCAGCGCTACAAGTGCCAGCAGTGCGGTAAGCGCTTCGCTGAACCGCATCAGAAGCCATTCGGCGACGATGTACGCCTGCCAGCCGAGAAGGTGGCAATGATCCTCCATTGCCTCGTGGAAGGTAACAGAGTGCGCGGTACGTCGCGCCTTTGCGATGTAGAGAAGCGAACTGTTCTCAACGTCCTGAAGCTTGCAGGGAGCGCTGCGAACAGCTTCTTACGGAACAGATCCGCAACGTGCGTGTTCATAATTTGAGCTGGACGAGGTTTGGACGTTCGTTGGGTGCAAACAAAAACGCCTGACGCCGGAGCGCGTTGAGCAGGGCATGGCCGGAGATGCTTGGACGTTTATCGCGCTCGAAAGAACCTCAAAACTCGTGGTTGCGTGGCATCTCGGCAAGCGCGACCGCATCAATACCGAAGACTTTGTTTCGAAGATCCGATGGCGACAGCACCCGGATGGTTCGACGTCAGTACCGATGCGTTCCAGCCTTACGAGAGTGCGATTGATGCGGGCCTATATGACCGCGCGAATCACGCACAGGTCGTGAAGTTGTTCTCGACTCGCCTGGACCGCATTTCGGAGAGTTACAGTCCGGCTAAGTTCGTGTCCGTTGCTAAGGATGCCGTCACCAATAACCCGGACCTGGACCGCGCCGGTACGTCGCATGTGGAGCAAAAACGGAACACTTCGCCAGTGGTGCAAGCGGCTCAATCGATTGACCTATGCGTTTTCGAAGTCGTGGGACAACTTGCGAGCTGCGCTCGCGCTCCACTTCTGGCATTACAATTTTGCAAGGGTGCATTCGGCCCTGAGGATTACACCAGCGATGGCAGCGGGAATCACAGATCATGCATTGGCCATTTCTGAATTACTATTAGCGTAAGCAGGGGAAAGCTGGTGGTTCAGTTTCCATGGAAAATGACGGCAAAATTCATTCTTTGGCAGAATTTGTTCAGAGCGTTAAGGACGCCCGTAGTGCATGGCGCGTTCCATATCGGCGTGAACTGTGGTTTCGAGGTGAACAACGCGACTATGGCATGACGCGCCTTCGTCCGACACTTTATCGACCGGCTGAAGGATACGACCTGCGACCAATCGAAAGCCTCCTGCGAACAGAGTTCGATCTGTTTGAGTCATTTAGGAAATCGAGCGTTCAGCTATCGGAAGATCCTATTCAGGAAGATTTTGATGGGTACTTGTTAATGCAGCATCACGGAGCGCCCACGCGATTATTGGATTGGTCTGACGGGTGCCTTATGGCGCTGCACTTCGCTTTACGGCCGACAATTGAAATGCGTGATCAATTAGCAGATTGCGTAGTCTACGTTTTAGATCCCAACAGGTTAATCGACAGGTTAGAGGCACTTCCAGAGTACGGATTACTGCAAGAGAGATGGACAGAATATGTCCAGAATAATCCTGCCGAGAACTTCGACAAAGATGACCAATCTCCTGCATACATGCCCGATAATCGTCGGGGCTTTGAGGAGCTTGAGCTTCCGCGAACCCCGATGGTTTTGCAGTTTCCAAACATCACGCGCAGGGTTGCTGCTCAACGGAGTCAGTTCATCGTGTTTGGAAGCAGCCCATCGTGGCTATCAGAGGATTTTGAGAGACCGGAATCAGTGATCAAGGTCATCACTATCAAGGGTAAAGCCAAACGCTCTATCCGCAACGAATTAAGAGAAGCTGGCATCACGGAGTCTGTTATCTTTCCAGACCTTGACGGCCTCGGTCGCGAATTGGCCCAAATGTGGAGGGAACGGCGTTGATTCCGCCATCTCCACGCTAAGACCCCACTACCTTGCACCCGTTGTGGGGGTGCGTTATAGGGCGCGCTCGGCGATTTCGGTCAGCTCTTGGGGAGTAAGAGGCAGCGGGTTAGCCTTCATGCTGCTGGCGCGGGCGGTCTTTTCGATGAGCTCCGGTATTTGTCCTCGATCGAGATTGTAGCGGCGCAGGTTGGGGATGGCGAGGCGGTGGCAGAGCGCGGCGGCATAGGCGGCCAGATCTTCGGGGGCGGCGTCGGGTTGGCGGGTGAGAATGCGCGCAGTCTCTTGATAGCGCCGCAGCGCATCGCTTGCGGGGGCGCGCGCCCGCAGCGCTCGCACATTGACGGCAATGGCGTGCGGCAGGACGGCGGCGCACAAGGCTCCGTGGGGCGCATCGAGCATGCCGCCCAAGGGCGACGCAAAGGCATGCACTACGCCGAGGCCGGCGTTAGAGAGCGCGAGGCCGCTGAGCAGGCTTGCAAACGACATGGACTCGCGCGCATGGATATCGCGGCCGTCGCGGAATACGGTTTCAAGCGAAGTCGCGACGCAGTGCAGGCCTTGCGTACAGAACATATCGGTCATGGCGTTGGCGCGGACGGAGACAAAGGGCTCGATGAGCTGGGTGAGGGTGTCGAGGCCGGTCGAGGCAGTCACGTGGGGCGGGACACCGAGGGTCAGCTCGGGGTCGATCAAGGCAATTTTGGCGACCAGGAGCGGGCTGCGCATACTGGCCTTGGCCTGATGCTCGGGCGAGCCGAGGACGGCGTTGCGGGTGACCTCCGCGCCGGTGCCGGCGGTGGTGGGAACGGCGAGAAAGGGCAGCGGGGCGTGGTCGAGTGGCTGCGCGCGGCCGATGACCTCCAGATAATCGAGCGGCTCGCCGGAATTGGCGGCCAGGGCGGCGATGGCTTTGGCGGCATCGATGGCGCTACCGCCGCCGAAGCCGATGACGAGATCGCAATGGTGGCGCGCGAGGGCAGCACCGCGGCGGACCATTTCCAGCGTGGGTTCGCCATAGACGGAGAAGACGGTGGGGGCGATGCCGGCGTTTTCGAGCGCACGGGCGAGCGGCAGCGCGCGATCCGTATTGCGTCCGGCGACCAGCAAGGCGCGGGCGCCGAACTCCTGCGCGAGTTGGGGCAGATCCGCGATGGCTCCGCTTTTGAAGACGATGCGGGCGGCGGTGGAGAACTCGAAAGGCATTACCAGTTTTCGTCGCCGGGGAAGAGGTTGTGGAACTGAACGCTCGAGCGCGGCTCGGCCATCATGCCGGCGACTGTATCGCGCCAGGCGGCGTAGTGGGCAGTGGCGCGGTGGGCGGCGCGGGCATCGGGGTGGCGATAGACTTCGACCAGCAGAAAGCGGGTGGGGTCCGATTCATTTTGTAAGACATCGAAGCGGGCGATGCCCGGCTCCTGGATGCTGTTGCGGGCGTTTTCGAGGCTGGCCTCAAGGAACGCGGAGACCGACTCCGGCTTGACGTGTATATCGACGTGAACGATGAGCATGATTATTGCCTGGTATCCAAAGGATGGTTGGAATGTTCGAAGAACTCGTTTTGAAGCTCTAAGCTTTTCTGGTCGGCTTTGATGGCGCGAATGGCGGCGGCGACGCGATCGGTCCAGGCGTTCATGTCGAATTCGCCGAGGGCGGTGTTGGCGGCGGCGGCATCGCCGGCATAGTGATTCGGGAAGCGCGCGTACCACCAGATGCCGGTATAGACGTCGGAGGGCAGATCGAGGCGTTGTCGATCGGCGCCGGATTCGCTAGGGGCGCGGTCGAGATGCACGAGGTCGGGGCGGGAGATCATGGTGTGCGAGGTTTCGGATTCGCCGGCATGCATGTCGGTTTTAGTTTTGAGGGCGGGCCGGCCGGGAGGATATTCGCCGCGATCGACGACATAGACGACGTAATCGTGGGGCGAGGCGAGTTGGGACTGCGCGAAGTAGGGGAGAAAACTGGAGTTGCCGCCGTGGCCATTGACGATGACGATTTTCTTGCAGCCGTTGCGGGCCATTTCGTCAGTGGTGGCCTGGAGAAGCTCCATTTGCAAGTGGGCCGGATAGGCGATGGTTCCGGGCTCATGGCGGGCTTCGAAGATCTGGCCGAAGTAATATTCGGGGAAGACGACGGCGAACTCGCGCTGGGCGGCGTGGAGGGAGACGTAGCGGACGTTGATGAGGTCGGTGCCGAGAGGCAGCTGCGGCCCGTGCTTTTCGATGATGCCGAAGGGGAGCAGGCAGGCGCCTGCGCTCTTGTGGATGGCGGCGGCGAAGTCGGCGGCGGTGAGCTCTTCCCACTGGACGGCGGGCGATTGCGCGTGCAGAGCAAAAGCGGCGAACCAGAAACAGCAACAAACTCGCATTCCCATAGATTTTCACAATAGCCGACAGCTAAGCTTGACAGTATGCCGTGCCCGTATTTCGAGCCGCTGGCGAAGGTGACCGATGGGGGGCACAGCAGCGCGCGGCTGCCGCTGATGGATGAATATGACGGGGTATGCCGGGCCGGGGCGGAGTTTGTGGCGGCGCCCGCCGAGCGGCGTTTCCGTTGTTGCAACCACGGCTATTCGCGCGGGCTGTGCGAAATTTTGCCGGTGGGGGACGCGCGCTCCTGCTTTCGCTATACAGTGGTGGGCGAGTCGGCGGCGGGTCTGGAGATTATCTGCATTGAAGAGCAGGACTATGCGCCGCTGCGCTGGCAGATGACGCAGTACCTGGCGGCGACGGGGCGTCTGGAACCGGAAGTGGCGGACCAGTGCATGCGGGCGCAGGCGCTGGCGTTTTGCCGGAGCTACCTGGAGCGGTTCGCGCGGGCGTGGTAGCAAACTGGCTGTATGGCGGACCAAGACGCTGACGTGACCGTTGTCTTAGCTGGGGCGGAGCCGCGCACGGTGCGGCAATCGCAATCAGAGTATTTTGAAGTGTGCCTACCGAACGACGCCAACCTGCTGGGCAACATGCTGGGCGGGCACGTGATGCATTTAGTGGACTTGTGCGGGGCGATTGCGGGCATCCGGCACGCGCGCTGCATGGTGGTGACGGCGTCGGTCGATCAGATGACGTTTTTGCATCCGGTGCGGGTGGGTGAGCTGGTGCGGTTGAAATCGCAAGTGAATCGAGTGTTTCGCACGTCTATGGAAGTGGGGGTGAAGGTGTGGGTAGAGAATCTGCAGAGCGGGGCGATGCGGCACACGTCTTCGGCTTACCTGACGTTTGTGGGGCTGGACCAGGCGGGCAATAAAGTGATGCTGCCGCAGATAGTGCCCGAGAGCGAGGAAGAGAAGCGGCGCTATGAAGAAGCGGCCGAGCGGCGGGCGTACCGGCTGGCGTTCAAGGATAAGACCAGGCGCACGTCCGACAGGTGAATCGCAGCTAGCGTTCGAGGATTTGTTTTGGCTCAATTCATGTTTGCTACCGGGATCGAGAATAGCTACCCGGTGATTTCGCTCCCGGACGGATCGAGCAAGCGCATAGACGAGATGGAGAAGTGCTGCCATTACAAGCGCTGGGAGGAGGATTTTCATCTGGTGCGCGAGCTGGGGATCGAGTTCCTGCGCTATGGGCCGCCGTATTTCAGCACGCATGTGGGGCCGGGGCGCTACGATTGGGAGTTTGCCGACCGGACGTTCCGGGCGCTAGAGCAACTGGGGATTACGCCGATTGTGGATCTGTGCCATTTCGGGGTGCCGGATTGGATCGGGGATTTTCAGAACCGCGACTGGCCGGTGCTATTTGCGCAATATGCGCACGCGGTGGCGGAGCGCTATCCATGGCTGCGCTTCTTCACGCCGGTAAATGAGATCCACATCGCGGCGACGTTTTCGGCGCAGTTCGGATGGTGGAACGAGCGGCTGACGGGCGACCGGCATTTCGTCACGGCGCTGCACAATCTGTGCAAAGCGAACGTGCTAGCGATGCACGCCATTCTGGATGTAAACCCGAAGGCGATCTTCATTCAAAGCGAAACGTCGGAGTTTCATCATCCGATCAATCCGGCGAGCGCGGCGATGGCGCATATCTACAACCAGAAGCGGTTTCTGTCGCTCGATTTGTCCTACGGCAATCCGGTTACATTTGAAATGTATGAGTACCTGATGGACAACGGGATGAGGCGGGAAGAGTATCATTGGTTCTGCAACAATCACCGCAAAGAACATTGCGTGATGGGAACGGATTATTACGACACCAACGAGCACCTGGTAGATAGTGACGGTAGAATCAGCCCGGCGGGGGAAATTTTCGGTTACTACGTGATTACTCACCAGTACTTCAGCCGCTATCATTTACCGGTGATGCATACGGAGACGAATCTGCCGGACGCGGCGCGGGCGCCGCAGTGGATTCGGAAAGAATGGGCAAACGTTCATCGGCTGCGGGAGGATGGAGTGCCGATGATCGGCTTTACATATTACAGCTTGACCGACCAAGTAGATTGGGATAGTGCATTGTGTCAGGACGACGGTAACATCAATCCGTTAGGGTTATATGATTTGGAGCGGAAGATTCGGCCGGCAGGAGAGACTTATCGCGAAATCATCCGCGAGTGGCGGCACATCCTGCCGACACAAAGCCACAGCTTGTATCTGAACTGTTGAGCGGTGCGGCGCGTCTAATCGCCTTCGGCCTTATACATATATTTGATAGAGCGCTTATAGAGCAGCAGATTGGGCGCGCCGTCGCGGTTAAGCTTCAGGCACTCACGGTCATACCATTCGATGACGCCTTCCAGCTTTTCGCCATCCGTAAGCACGACGACCATGCGTGTTTTACTCTGCATTTGCTTCGAGTAATAGAACTGTTCGGCATTAGTTTGGTCCGGGGGCGTAGTTTTTTTGGCGGCGGGAGGCCGGCGGGCGGGCTCCCTTGTTTCCAAGGCGATACTGCGCGTAGGTTTTCTAATCAGCGGCTCTAAACGCCTCTCCTCAATCATTTGGCCTCAGTTGTGATTTCCCGAAAGTTTGTGGATTCGCCGGGAGAAACCGGCGTAATTGCTTAATTAGGTGCTGATCTTTTCCGCACGGTTACGCAATTTTATAATCATAGCGTCGAGGGCTGCAGTTTTTTGTATATTTCTTCGTACCATTACTACAAGCTCATCTAAAGAACGTACTGCGCGTTCTATCCAGGGGAAAGAGACGGCGCGGGCGAGGGCGGCGATGCGCGGCTCGACGTCCCGATTTCGCACAACGGGGGCGCCGTATAAAAGCGCTAGCGCGTCTTCGAGGACACCGTAGCCGATTTTCAAGTAGGTCTCGAGCTTCTCCGATTTGCGGGCGCCGAAGGATTCCGAGGCCTGGACCCAGGAGGAGAACGGGGTGAGGCCGGCGGAGCAATCGAAGGCGGCGAGCATGAGGGCGCGGCGCTGACGAAAGTCTTCGAGATCGAGGGTGGCGGCGCGACCGGGGCTGCCTTCGGAGAGCGCGATGCGGGCGGCAGCGTCGGGGAGGTTGCGGGAGGCGGCAAAGCGCTGGATGTCGTGATCGGAGAGGCGCGACATCTGGAGGACGATGGCGCGGGAGCGAATGGTTGGCAAAATGTCGTAGAGGTTCTCGACGGTGGCGAGAATGACGAGGTGCTCGGGGGGTTCTTCGAGAACTTTGAGCAGTGAGTTGGCGGCCTGTTCGTTGGCGCGCTCGAGGTGGTCGATCAAGAAGACCCGATGGGAGCCGCGGAGGGGTTTGAACTGAGCGCGCTCGCGCAGCAGGCGCATCTGTTGAATGGTGATCTGGCGCAGGGGTCCGTCGGGCGCAAAGGTGACGAAATCGGGGTGGGAGGAGAACAGCAAGGGGTCGTCGGTGCGCTTGTCGGCGGGCCATTTCTCGCGCTGGTCGATGAGGTCGAGGTTTTGCGGCAGGCTGAGGTCGTCCTGTTCGATTTTGTGGGGGTCGCCGAGGAGCGCGGCGGCAAAGCGCCGGGCGAGGGTTGCTTTGCCGATGCCTTCGGGTCCGCTGAGCAGGATGGTTTGGGCAAGCCGGCCGCGCTCGATCATGTGGGCCAGGGTTGCGGCGGTGGAGGAGTTGCCGTAGAAATCAGGGAAGGTCAAATTCTATTTTGCGCCACAGCGGGGCACACTTCCGACCACACGCGGGCGGCGACTTGGGAAGGATCGCCGGAGCCGTCTACGATGCGAAAGCGGTGCGGGTCGTGGGCGGCGATTTCAAGGTAACCGGCTGCGACGCGTTGGTGAAAGTCTAATGGCTCTTGATCGATGCGCGCCTCGCGGGCATCACGATTGCGGCAGGCGGCGCGGGCGAGGCCGGTTTCGATGTCGAGCATGACGCAGAGGGTGAGGTCTGGGGAAAGCGAGGCGAGCGAAAGCTGCTGCACGTTGCGCACGGTATCAAAGCCGAGGCCGCGGCCTGCGCCTTGATAGGCGAGCGTGGAATCTGTAAAGCGGTCGCTGAGGACGATGTCTCCGCGCGTGAGCGCCGGGCGGATGATTTCGGCGGCTGCCTGTGCCTGGGCGGCGACCATGAGCAGGAGCTCGGTGATGGGCGTCATTTCACGGTGGCGCGGGTCGAGCATAATGCGCCTGATCCGGGTGCCGATTTCGGTCGTGTTCTCCGTGACGCGGCGGCCATTCGCCTCAAGACGCTGGCGCAACAAGCGGAGCTGCGTGGTTTTGCCGCTGCCCTCGGGGCCTTCGAAGGAGATGAACAGCCCGCGACTCATGGGGCCGCAGGCTCAGTCATAGACAAAATGCAGGAGCAATTTGAGGTCTTCCCAGGCTTCGCGCCGGGCAGTCTGGTTGTATTGGCGCAGCAGATAGGAAGGATGATAGGTGACCATGAGGGGGATGTCGTGCCACTTGTACCATTTGCCGCGCGCTTTGGTGATGCCCTCTTTGGTGTTGAGCAGCGCCTTCATAGCGGTAGCGCCGAGCGCGCAGATGGCTTTGGGCTTAATGGTCATCAACTGGCGGTAGAGGAATTGGCCGCAGATTTCCATTTCATCGGGAAGGGGCGTACGGTTTTCGGGCGGGCGGCATTTGACGACGTTACAGATGTAGACATCGGGGCGGCGGATGGGGATGCCCTCTTTGGCGGCGGTGCCTTCAATCATCTGAGTGAGCAACTGCCCGGCGCGGCCGACGAAGGGGAGGCCCTGCTCGTCTTCATCGGCGCCCGGTCCTTCGCCGACGAAGACCAGCGTGGCGTGTTCGTTTCCGGATCCGAAGACGATGCTGTGGCGGGCTTCGCAGAGGCGGCAGCGGCGGCAATCGCCGATATCGGCGCGTATTTGGGTAAGCGAATCGCCGGCGGGGGCGAGCGCGGGGAGTTCGACGATCGGGAGTGCGACGAGGTTATTGGGCGGCGGCGCGGGTGGGTCGGGCGGCGGGACGGCGGAGACGCGCTTATAGATAGAGTCGAAGCCGAGATCGCGATAGAACTCGAGATAGCTGCGGATTTGTTCTGGCGTCATCTCGTGTGGCGTTAGGGGGTCAGGCGCGGGCATCGGCGGCATGCAGCGAGAGGCGCAGCATGGCGACCTGGTCGAGGATCTTTTCGGCGATTTCGCGCTTGTCGGCGGGCCCGGCGTGCACGATTTCGCCGGAGCGCGAGAGGATCTCGACTTCGTTGCGGTCGGATTCAAAGCCGAGGCCGTCCTGGTTGACGTAGTTGGCGATTAGCATGTCGCACTTTTTGGAGATCATTTTGCGGCGGGCTTCTTCGATGAGGTTCTGGGTTTCGGCGGCAAAGCCGATCAACAGACGGTCGCCTTTGCGGGCGCCGATTTCGGCCAGGATATCGGGGGTGGGATCGAGTTCGATGGAGAGCCGGGTGGCGGTTTTTTTGAGCTTCTGCTTGGGGACGTCGGCGACGTAGTAATCGGCGACGGCGGCGCTCTTGATGATGATGGTGGCTTCTTCGAGGCGGTCGAGGACGGCCTTGCGCATTTCCTGCGCGGAGGAGACAGGAATGACTTGCACATGGCGCGGGGGAGTGAGGTGGACGGGACCGGAGACCAGCACGACGCGTGCTCCGCGGTGGACGGCGGCCTGGGCGAGGGCATAGCCCATTTTGCCGCTGGAGCGATTGCTGACGTAGCGGACGGGGTCGAGCGGTTCCTGGGTGGGGCCGGCGGTGATCAAGACGGACTCGCCTTCGAGGTCGCGCCGATGGAGGGTGAAGGAATCGATTTCTTCGGCAATGGCGAGCGGGTCGGCGAGACGTCCGGCGCCGAGGGTACCGCAGGCGAGCCAGCCTTCGCCGGGATCGACGATGCGGCAGCCGCGAGCGCGCAAACGGTCGAGATTCTCCTGGGTGGCGGGATGCTGCCACATCTGGGTATTCATGGCAGGGGCGAGCACGACATGGCCGGAGAAGGCGAGATAGAGGGTGGAGAGAAAATCGTCGGCGAATCCGTAGGCGAACTTGGCGAGGAGGTCGGCGGTGGCGGGGGCGACGACGAGCACCTCATGGTCCTGGGCAACGGCGATGTGCTCGACGGCGCTCGAGAGGGTGTCGTCGGGGCTGTATGGGGCGCTGTCGCGGGCACTGTCATCGGCGAACAGGCCGGTGATGACTTTGCGCCCGGTGAGCGCCGCAAAGGTGAGCGGCTGGATAAACTGCCGGGCGGCGTCGGTCATGACGACCTGTACCTGGTGGCCGCGCTGCTGGAGCGCGCGCACAAGCTCAGCCGCTTTGTAGGCCGCGATTCCGCCGCCGACTCCGAGTACGACGCGCATGGCTCAAAAGGGTTGACTATTCGGCTTCGGCGAGGGGCTGGGGCTCTTCGCGGGACAGATCGTCGTAGGGGACGAGACCGCGGCGCACTTCTTCCATGGCGAGCATGGTGGGTTTTTTGTTGGTGGCCGGGAGCAAGCTGCGGTGGCCGTTCTGCAACTGGCGGGCGCGCTTGGCGGCGACGATGATAAATCTGTAGGTGCTTGCGTCCACGTCGTCCGGGATACAATACATTGCGTTTCTTGGTCTATCTGCCATAACCTCTCCTTGGAGCGCGAGGCGCTCACTACTCAAACAACGATGGGGACCGCTCTTCAAAGCTCTTGAGGATCGGCCGGATCTGATCTTCCATGCGGATCCTACGGACCCGTTCGGCGCGGATGATGGCCGCCAGGGTGCTGACGGACTCTTCCACCTGGTGATTGACCAGCACATAATCGTACTGATCGTAATTGCGAATCTCTTCGGCGGCTTCCCGCAGGCGGCGCTGGATGACTTCCTGAGAATCCTCCGAGCGCGCGCGTAAACGCTGTTCCAGGATGTCGCGCGACGGGGCGAGGATGAAGATGCTGACCGCCTCGGGAATGCTTTCCTTTAATTGTCGCGCACCCTGGACATCAATGTCGAGTATGAGGTCCTTGCCCTCGCTTTGCGCCTGTTCGAGGACTTCGCGGTGGGTGCCGTAGTAGTTGCCGAAGACGAGGGCATGTTCGAGGAACTCGCCGCGCTGGATGCGGGCTTCGAACTCGGGGCGCGAGATGTAGTTGTAACTTTCGCCGGGGCGCTCGGTTCCGCGGGGCTTGCGGGTGGTATAGGAGACGGAGAAGCGGAGTCCCAGGCCGCTGGCGAGTAAACGCGAGACGAGCGTGGATTTGCCCGAGCCGGAGGGGGCCGAAATGATGAAGACGGTGGTCCTGCGGTGACTGGGATGGGCGGCATTGCGCGCCGCCAGATCCGCAATGGTTCGGCTATTCAAGGTTCAAGGCCTGTTCCCGTATTCTTTCGATGTTAGCCTTTACGGCGAGCGCGAGGTTGGTGACGGTCAATCCGGTTTCGCCGGCGCCGGAGGTTTTGGACAGGATGGTATTGGTCTCGCGGTTCATTTCCTGGAGCAGGAAGTCGAGGCGCTTACCGATTTCGCCGCCGTCTTGAAAGATACGGCGCAGCTCCTGGGCATGGACCTGGAGGCGGGTTAATTCTTCCTGGACGTCGGACTTGTCGGCGAGCAGGGCGGCTTCTTCGGCGAGGCGGGCGGGGCTGAGGGCGGAATCGGCGAGCAGTTCAGAGAGGCGGTCGCGCAAGCGTTGATAGAGGACCTGGACGGCCTGGGAGCGGATGGCTGCCATGTCGCGGGTGCGCTGTTCGATGGAAGCGACTTCGAGCTGGAGTCCGGCGACGAGGTCCGCGCCTTCGCGCTCGCGGCAGGCGTTGAGCTCATGGACGCATTGGGTGAGGGCGGCGAGGAGTTCGGCTTCGAAGGCGGCATCGACCGGCGTGGGTTCGCGGGCGGCATCGAAGACGCCGGGCAAGGTGAACAGG
>Ga0070737_10004344_pt1 | contig 14320 bp, 15 predicted proteins | sample Coa_R1_10_FD_66438 | JGI IMG/M metagenome (GOLD analysis project Ga0070737, IMG submission 66438) | Surface soil microbial communities from Centralia Pennsylvania, which are recovering from an underground coalmine fire - Coalmine... | ecosystem: Environmental > Terrestrial > Soil > Unclassified...
ATGGATATGCAGAGGCTGAAGGATCGGTCTTTTATACCCTGCATGGAAGATGCACTTAAGGGGCGGGATTCTCGTCATGAGGGCTTCTATAAATCCACCCTGAGCTCGGTGAGTTTGTGGTTATCACTACACTTCTCTCCATTACGGGATAGCAATGGGGACATTATTGGCGGAATAGCTGTAGTAGAGGATATTACAGAGCGCAAGCGTGCTGAGGAGGCGCTGGAGAGGAACGAGAGGAAGTTCCGGACCCTTGTTGAGAACCTGCCGCAGAGAGTCGCCCTCAAGGACCGAAACTCTGTCTATCTGTCTTGCAATACCAGCTATGCGAGCGACCTCAAGATCGCACCCGACGAGATAGTGGGGAAGACCGATTATGACTTTTACCCGCGGGAACTTGCGGAGAAGTACCGTGCTGACGACAGAATGGTGATGGAGACCGGAAGAATATCGGAGTTTGACGAAGCCTACATCCAGGACGGGCGAGAGATGATTATACACACGGTGAAAGTGCCAATGAGGGATGAGGCGGGAGGGGTTGTAGGTGTGTTGCTCATATTCTGGGATGTCACAGAGAGCAGGCGTATGGAGATTATGAAGGAAAGGCTGAGCAAGGACAAACTCCTGCTCCTCGATTCGGCGGGTGAGGGTATTTTTGGTATTGATTTCAATGGAGCCTGCACATTCATCAACAAGGCTGCTCTTAAGATGCTGGGGTATAAGTATGCTGATGAATTTTTGGGCAAGAATGCACATGAGATACTCCATCACAGCCATCCTGACGGCTCTCCATATTCCGTTGAGGAGTGCCCTGTGTATATCACCCTCCGGTCTGGTCAAAGCACCCGCGTCGGCGACGAGGTCTTTTGGCGTTCGGATGGAACGTCATTCCCCGCTGAATACGCCTCATACCCGATTATTGAAGAGGGAAAGATTAGGGGTGCGGTTGTGACCTTTATTGACATTACGGAGCGCAAGCGGGCGGATGAGGCAATACGGCGGGCAAACGAGGAGCTTACAATCTCGGTGAAACAACTAGAGGAGCGCAATCGCAATACCACATTGCTGAACGAAATGAGTGATCTGCTTCAATCCTGCCAAACCGGGAAAGAAGCGTATGCCGTCATTACTGAGTTTGCTCATCAATTATTCCCCATGGAGTCGGGCGCGCTGTACATCCTTAATGCCTCGGAGGACCTCGTAGAGGCTGTCGCTGTATGGGGTGATCCCCTGTCTGATGGGGCTGCATTTGCATCGGATGAATGCTGGGCGCTGCGGCGCGGTAAGGTGCACGTGGTTAGGAACTCTCACTCCGGAGTGGTCTGTCAACATCTGAGTCATCTCCCTCCATCCGGTTATATTTGTGTGCCTGTTATGGCTCAAGGCAAGGCCCTTGGCATTTTGTACCTGCAACCCGATATGAATGGAAGGGGTCAACCGGAGGGACATTGGGAGCAACTCAGGGAATCCGCGAGGCAGCAGTTGGCGTTGGCACTGGCGAGAAATATCGCACTGTCTCTGGTGAATTTGAAGCTCCGTGAGACACTGCACAGCCAGGCTATTCGGGATGTCCTTACCGGCCTGTTTAATCGGCGCTACATGGAAGAAATGCTAAACCGGGAGATACATCGGGCTGAGCGTAAAGCGACCCCTCTGGGAATAATCATGCTCGACATAGACCACTTCAAGCAGTTTAACGATGCATTTGGCCACGCTGCGGGTGATGCCCTTCTGCGAGAACTGGGTTCATTCCTAAAGGCTCGTATCCGAGGAGGGGACATTGCGTGCCGATACGGGGGCGAGGAATTCATGCTCATCCTCCCGGAGACATCACTTGACGATACACGGCAGCGGGCTGAACAGTTGAGGGAGGAATTCAAACACCTGAATGTGCAGTACAACGGCCAATCTACCAGGTCAGTCACATTGTCTCTGGGAGTGGCGGTTTTTCCGGAGCACGGCTTAACTGGGGAAGCCGTCTCGCGTGCGGCTGACCTGGCCCTCTACCAGGCTAAGCGCGGGGGCCGCGACCGGGTAGTGGTTGGGCAATCAATTGTGAATAATGAGCGGCTTTCTCAATCTCCCGCTATCTCGCACTAGGCTATGTAATACCAGTTCTATTCTCTACAGAAATTCCTCATACTATACTCACGTTAATCTATCACCAAATATCTCCGGGTGAACAATTCTGGAAAGCATCTCCAGTCCGTATATAATTCTCGGCCCCGGACGACCAAACAGGCACTCGGGGATGCAATAGACCCTCTTGTCTCTTATGGCTCTTATGCCCTCCCATCCGCGCCTTGTAAGTACCTTGTCTTCGCTCATTCTCTTTTGCATCTTGTCCCCGCACCAGCAGATAAGAGCTATGTCCGGATTTTGATTAAGGATCTCCGAATCTTCCACTACAGAGCTTGTTCTCTCAATGTGAGAGAATACGTTAATTCCTCCTGCAATCTCGCTCATATCGTTTACCCAGCTAAGTCGGCACGCGGCAATGATAGGCTTGGGCCACCACTCCCAGTAAAGCCTGGGCTTATGCTGGACCTTTTCTGCCTCTGATTTTATTGACTCTATCGTGTGATTGATTTTCTCGACAAGTGTACGAGCCTCTTTTAATGCCCCTGTAATCTCGCCGAGTGTTAAGATGCCCTCCAGTGTTTCCCCTATGCTCTGCGGATTCAGAATGACATAGGGCAGTTTCATTCTCTCAAGCGCCTCTATATTCCTCTCCATTCCGGGGACAGTCAGTGACGCAACAACGAGGTCAGGCTCCAGAGCCTTGACCTTTTCCATATTGATTCTGAGGTCTGGCCCAACCCTTGGCAGTTTTTTCACATCGGGAGGATAATCCGAGTGGCTGTCAACCCCCACCACCCTATCTTCCAAACCGAGGGCAAAGAGAATCTCGGTGTTACTCGGACAGAGAGAAACTATGCGCTTAGGCTTCATGGAATTATTATAACAAATCCATCGTATAAATAGCACAAGGTAGGGGCAGATTTCAAACCTGCCCCTACAGAATGAAAAATCTTATTGAAAAGGTTTTCTCTTCATGAGACAATATTTAGAGAGGTGTTTCATATAGGTACTTAAAGGAGGATGTCTATGGGGATTATCTCCTGGATAATATTTGGATTAATAGCCGGAACCCTCGCCGAGTGGATTCTTCCTGGAAAGGACCCGGGCGGGATTATCGTAAAGATCATTGTAGGGATTATTGGGGCTTTTATTGGTGGCTTTATTGGAACAAGGATTTTCGGGCTTCAAGGAGTTACTGGTTTTAACCTACACAGCTTTATCATAGCCATTGTCGGGGCGATTGTGCTCCTTCTCCTCTACCGTATGGTGGTAAAAAGGACATCGTAGTGGAATGCGCCTTAGCCCTTCTTTAGGTGTTTCAAAAGGGCATCAATCCCCGCCTGAGCTACGGTTCTGTCCTCTTCAACGGAGCCTGAGCTGCATCCTACACCGCCCACTATGTGACCATTTACGAAAATGGGAAGCCCTCCGCCAAATATCATAAACCTCCCACGGTTGCTTACATGGATTCCAAAAGCGGGGCCTCCTGCCCCTGCAATCTCCGCGTATTCATGGGTTCCCTTTCTAGCCCCTGCGGCGGTGAATGCTTTATTTATCGCAACATCAATGCTCGTTATCTTCGCCTTATCCATGCGATAGAATCCGAGCAGATTCCCTCCGTCGTCCACAACCGCAATGTCCATGTCAACCCCTATTTCCTCTGCTCTTTTCTCTGCCCCCTCGAGAATGATCTTTACATCCTCTAATGTGAGCTTGGGTACGGTTATCATTTTTTACCTCATTTGGCTTCTAATGTCATCTAAGAATTCTCAATCAATAAGCCCTAATATTTCCTCAAACTCCTCTGCCATGCCTGGATGACCGTGACGCTCTGCGGCCTCAATTCCATTTCTGTAGGCTTCTCTTGCCTCTTCGTTTCTTCCGAGTTTAAGAAGCGCCTCTCCTAGCATCCTGTATGCTGCCCCCTCATCGTCTTTGAGTTTCAGGTAGGCTCTGATCTCATCAATCGCCTCCTCATACATCTCTAGCTTCAAATACTCGTTTGCGAGTCCGTATCTGCCCAGGGGGTTGTTTGGATTCTTTGCAACAAGGGCTTTTAGGGTTTCTACTCTGGGATCACTCATCGTTATCTCCGATTTTTAAGATTCTTATATTTTATCATAAGTGATAGGGGTTGGTTTATTGTGGTATTAGAAGGAAAATTTTAATTGACAATGACTTATTAATTGTGAGACAATGGCGATGGAGAGGGTTTGTCAAGAAAATGGGAGATGGAGGAGCAAATATGACCAATGGTTTCAAATCAATCAGGTGGATAATAGGCCTGTTTCTCGTGGTTCTCTTAGCGGAGGGCTGCGCTCAGAATTTGCCAGCCATTAGGGAATTTTCTCAAGCAACCGTAGTTGCATCCAGCTCATTTGACACTATAGCAGATGACATCCCCAAGAGCTGTATCCGGCGAGTGGACGCGGAGGAGGGTTTCAAGGGGGCGAGAATCGTTGTAGTTGATGACAGTGTGGAATTTTCAAAGGAATACAAGGATAAGCTGAGCACGTGCGATGCGTTAAAAGAGAGTCTCAACGGAATTATGGCGGCTAATGGCGTCCTTAAAGGCTACGCGCAGGCAATCGGTCAGCTTGCCTCGGATGGGGCTGTGACCTTTACGTCAGAAATGGGTGCGCTTGAGGCCAGCCTTAGGGGAATAAACATAGGCGGCGACAGGCCTTTTGAGGGCCCAAAGGCTACGGCGGTATCGGAACTGGCAAGGTTCTTATCCAATGCCGCGGTGAGGGGATACAGACAGAAAGAACTCAAGGAGACGATTGAGACAGCTAATCCGTACCTTGAAAACCTGATAGACGGTCTAATTGCCGTTTCCGGGGATTATCAGGCGGTGCTGAGGGGTGAAGAGCAACAGGTTCGTAATGTCCAGGTGAATTTAGTCATAGAGAGCGAGAAACCCGAAAATAAAGGTAGGATTCAAGAGCGCGAGATGGATGAGAGATTATTCGCGACAAGGCGTGAGATGGAGATTATAGAATCAAAGAGAAGGGCGGTCGAGGACTACAAAACAGTACTCAAGAAGATCTCCGAGACGCACGGAGAGCTTTATAAAAACAAGGATCAGCTAAATTCCCAGGCGCTCATACCATTAGTTGAGGATTATGCCAAGCAGCTGATACCGCTTATAAACAGCATAAAAGAGGCTTTTGCCAGGTGATATAAAGAAAGGATGGAGGTGGCTGAGACTATGCCTGACTTAACCCCCGATCAGATAAGACAAACCAGGGATGCTTTACAGGACACCGTGGATCAGTTAAATCGGCTGTTGATGGCAAAGAGAAAGGAGCTTTCACAAGATGATATTGACAGGATCAATGAGGCGGTAGGAAAGCTACTCGATGCCTCGGATAGATTAACCGCCCAGGCAATTAAAGGAACGGCCGAAGAAATCGCCGACTCGGTTCAGCGAATTCAAGACGCCACAAGTAACGCAAACCACACGCTTAAGGTGCTCGACAGCATTAGAAAGGGGATTAATGTGGCTGCAGCTCTTGTGGGGCTTGGCGCGGCTATAATAGCCGGAAACCCTGGAGGGATAGTTCAGGCATCGGCGGGTGTGATTGAAGCGGCTTGGACGGTAATTGCCTAGATGTAAAAGCAGAAGGGTGGGACAAATAAATTTTAGGGGGTAGCCACATGAATGGAGAGCCGGATTTTATGAAACTCTACAGGCGCTTTGGAGATACAAGGTCTTTTGAGGAAGCCAAGGATAGGGTTACACCCGAAGGCCTGAAGAAGGTTAAAACAGACTTGTATGATACTGAAAAAGCAAAAGGTATTTTATCAAGGGCAAAAAGGGTGTGGGACTCAGAGATTACCAAGGAAGACCTTCAAAGATCAATTGAGATGACTCAAACAAAATTTGCCGAATTTGCCGAGGTGCCTGGCATGCCGGGGCTTCCACTGATCTTATCACAAGAAATGCTTCCACCGGATTTTAAACTCCCTCTAGCGATGCCACCAATTGATATTGACCCAAATAACTTGAAATTTGAAAGGGATGGAGATGCACTCGGCTGGGTATTATTTGCGGGTTATTACTGGATTCACTCCCGCTCTCAAGATCGCCCAAAAGCCCCTTTTCGTAGGCACAGCACTGAACGCACATTTGTATATAATCTACCGGAACCTCCACTCGACATAGCGCTTTTTAGTGACTTCGGTACAGGGCTTTACACCTCTCTGTACATAGCACAGCAAATTAAAGAAGGGAGATTCCCCTATGCCATTCACCTGGGCGATGTTTACTATGCTGGAAGGAAAGAGGAATTCGAGACGAATTTATCTAAACCGCTTGAGGGTATCCTTGAGGACACACGGTTTTTTACGATGAATGCCAACCATGAGATGCTTTCTGATGGTTATGCGTACTTCGAATACATTGATACTAAAAAGAGATTACACCCAAACCAGGAACAGGAGGGGAGTTATTTCTGCCTGCGGTCGAATACCTTTCAGATAATCGGTATTGATTCTGACTACTTCGAGGAAGGGAGATACAGGGAGGAATTCCTTCGCAAGTGGCTTGAAGATGCGCTTAATCATGGGAGGGCTAACAATAAAACAAACATCCTTCTTACCGCCAATGAGCCTTATAAATACGGTGATAAAAGCTACCGCTCTGATATTTATGGGGACCTGAAGCCGTTCATTGACGGTGACATGATTGACCTGTGGTTCTGGGGGAATACACATTACTGCGCCCTATTTGATAGGAGTGATGAAATGAAATTTATCGGGAGTTGCATCGGGCATGGTGGCTTTCCTTACATTAAAAGGGAGGAAGGAAAGGAAACCCCCGCACCCCTTCTTTTTCTGGAGACAGAGCCTCGGTTTCCGGCATGGACAAAGCTGCACAGAGAGTTTGGTAACAACGGCTTCTGTGTCCTTAGATTGATGCCCGATCGGAATGTAAGACTTATGTATATTGATTGGTTACGAGATATAAGATGCGAAGCATCATTATCAAGGTCACCTGATGGCCGTCTTACAGTCATTGATAAAAACCAGGATATTGTAAAGCATCCTCGTAATGAACATAGGGTTACGTGAATCTATCTTCGAGATAAGAAAGAATGGTTAAAGTATAAGGATAATGGGTGATTAGGACTAAAATTGTCTATTGACTCTACTTTTTGATTTGTAATATAATCATGCTCTAGGGGTAAAACACTGAAGGATGCTCAACTGAGGTCGGTTACCCTTTCTTAAGAATTATACTATTTCTACATCTCTAATATCTTCTGTACATAGGTGGTTTTCCCTTAACCAGTTGCTGTATTGCTTACGGAGGGTGGGCTAACTCACAAATGAAGGGGGAGACTATTGATGGGGGAGATGAAAAAAGATTCCATAAAGGTATTGGTGTTTGGTGCTCATTCCCTTATGAGAAAAGGGATAATCAGCGCTCTAATCGGCGAAGATGATATAAACGTTGTTGGTCAGGCGTCAAACAGGCTAGAGTTGATAGTGGCTATTGATAATTTAAACCCTAACATCGTAATCATCGAGGATGGTAACGGTACTGCTGGTTTGGAGACTATAAATTTGATAAACCAAAGGAATGGTCATACAAAGGTATTACTCTTGATCAAAGACTATGATGAGGATAAGGAATTAGCCGCGCTCAAGATTGGGGTAAAAGGGTTCTTGACTGAAACTGTGGCGGAAGCCGATTTAATCAAATGTATAAGGGCTATCACTAATGGAGAGATGTGGGTAAGAAGAAGGGTTTTGGAGAGGCTTATCAGGCAGTTTCTAGCACTAAATAGATTAAATGGAGATGGCTATTTGAATAAACCCATGCCTTGTCTCACTAAGAAAGAACTCGATATTATGATGCTGGTTGGCAAAGGCTATAGAAACAAGCAAATTGGGTGCAGTCTCTCTATTAGCGAAAAAACGGTCAAGCATTATCTCTCGGATATTTTTAAAAAGCTTCATGTCAGGAAGAGGGTGGATATTAAGTGGTGTGATGGCTGATATTTTATGTCCTCTGTTAGATTGATAATTGAATGGCCTTAGGGCGGAGACGATGATATGGTGACTGTTGATGCAGAGTTTATTTGCTTGGCATAACCCTGTAAACAACCCTGCCCATATCGTCTGAGACATAGAGACCTCCGTCGGGTCCGACTAACACATCAACAGGTCGTCCTCATACTCTCGATTTCTATCCTGTGCAAATCCTTCTGGAAAAGCGTTAGCTCAGAACACAATGGAAACTATTAGGCAGTTGAAAAACCATTATTTCCCAATATACTGTCTATCAGATAAACAGAAAATCAGGAGATAATTCATGACTGATACAGTGACAGTGCTGATTGCACAGCGTGGGGTATTGACTCTGCCCAAGGCTATTCGAGAACGCTATAATTTGCGTCCCGGAGACCGTTTTACCCTCCTCGACCTAGGTGGTGTGTTCGTTCTAAGCCCTCAAAGTTCAGAGATTGACGCTCTGGCAGACCGAATTACTCGGGCTCTCACTGAACGCGGGGAAACGCTTGAGACCATGCTTCAGGCTCTGCGCGAGGAACGCGAACGGGATGTCAAAGAGGATTAGCGTGTTTCTTGACACCAGCGCGCTCTTTGCCGGTATCTGGTCGGCCGAGGGCGGTGCACGCATGATTCTCAAACTAGGGGAGGCCGGAGCCATCCGATTACTGGCTAGTCCTCAGGTACTGAGTGAGATTGAACGGGCATTGAAGCGAAAGGCGCCGGATATGCTGGGAATATTGGTACTAATTCTTGAGCGCAGCGGTATTGAGATATTACCTGTACCAACTGAGGAAGCGGTGGGTCAGACCTTGTCCATTATCGGTCATCCCGGTGATGCAAGAGTGCTTGCATCAGCTATAGAGTCTGGAGCAGACTACTTTGTAACACTGGACCGAGCACATTTCTTGGGCAATCCTGACGTGCGAAGGGAGTTGCCTTTTCCTCTTGGCACACCGGGCGATTTTCTGGACTGGTATAGAAAGGTTATTAAAGAAAGAAACTAAGAATCCTTAAAAATCTGATTGGTTTTTATTTACTCCACGTAATCCTATAAACAACCCCGCCCATATCGTCTGAGACATAGAGACCTCCGTCAGGTCCGACTAACACATCAACGGGCCGCCCCCATGCCCTTGAACCTTTCAACCATCCTGTTGATACTGAACGGTTCCACGACCCGTGAAACGCTACAAATAGGTCTCCTCTGTATTGGGGTGGAAATAGCTTTCCTGTATAAAAAGTGAGTCCCAGAGGGGCGGAGTGCGCCTGCATCTGAAATGCTGGCGGGGTTGTGCTCTTGCAAAAATCGGCATTGTTATACCTCGGGTCTGGAATTCTATCCCCGTAGCAATAGGGCCACCCGTAGTGGTTCCCTAAATACCCTCCCTCTTGATTGCTACCCCAGTCCCGGTGGTTCGCTTCTTTTACTATATCTATCTCTTCAGGCGGGAGATTATCTCCGAGCCAGTCCCTTCCATTATCCGTAGCCCATATCTCATCTGTCCCAGGACGCCAGGTGAAACCGACTGCATTCCTTAAGCCCTTGGCAAAAATCCTTCCTCCGGTTCCATCGGGATTAAACTGGAGGATTGACGCACGCCTTTTGTCTTTTTCCTCGCATATATTGCATGAAGAGCCGATAGAGACATACATCTTTCCATCAGGACCGAATCCAACGGTTCTTGTAAAGTGGCCCCCGGTGGGGAGGTTTGGAACAACAACCTCCTTTTTGCCGGGTGGTGAATCAAAACCGTTATACTTAAAGCGCACAATTTCATCTGTTTCGCCTATGTAGATGTAATCCCTGTAAAAGGCTATACCGTGTGGACGGTTTAACCCTCTGATAAATGTTATTACTCTATCTGCCTTGCCGTCTCTATTCTTGTCGGGAAGCGCTACGACTCTTCCGCCGTTAATAATAGTCGCAAACAGTACCCCGTCTGGACTAAATGCCATGAACCTGGGAGTCCCAAGGTCTGAAGCAAACACATCTATTTTAAACCCCGGAGGGAGATGGATTTCTTCAACTGATGAAAGAGCCGCTTTAGAACAGAAAGCAAGAAAGAACAACAAAATAATAGTTGCTCTGATAGGCTTTGGTTGTAAAGAAGGGCTTGTCAATTTATTTGCCAAGCAATCGCTTAGAATCTTCATGACTTATTCCCATCTGTCTTAGTATGCTTTTGAAAGTTCCTATTGGTATCTCTCTTCTATTCATAGGAAGGATAACTATTCTGCCAGTTTCATTTTTGAATTTGTCGTGAGAGCCTTTTTGTGAAACGAGTTTAAAACCTAGTTGGATTAGAACACGCTCTATTTTCTTTGAAGAGTACAATCTAGCCTCTTACTCTGTCTTTTCCTATTATAACTCTCCCAATATCCGAGATTTCTATGTCTTCGCCTTCAAGATATAATTCCATAGCTTCCTTCAAATTATTTATAGCCTCATCAATTGTTTCACCAAATGAGGACACATCAGCATTTAAGCACTGAGCCACGTAATATCTTCCTTCTTGATAGATGATGTAGCTTATTTCTTTCATGTGTCTCCACCTTAGCAATATTTAACTTATTTTATTATAGAAATAAAGGTTGCTGAATATTACGTCTCAATAGGATATTCAGTGATGCCTACACCACCCAAAATTTTTTGTCGGCGGATGTTATATTATTGAGCCTTCTATTAAACACCTTAGAGAACGAATCTATGATGCTTGTTTCTACAACTGCCATTTCTATATTCTCTGTCATTCCCAGGAATTTCTTCATCGAAGTCATCTTTACACCCTGGATTCCACAGGGGATCATCATATCAAAGTATGACAAATCGGTATTCACATTGAGCGCGAACCCGTGATATGTTATCCAGTTCTTTATTCCGACCCCGATTGATGCGATCTTCTCTCTACCGGGACTGGGGTGCATGTCTGACGAATAGGTAAGACATGGACGCCGTGAGTTCATATCTGAGGTGTCTGTATCCTCCTCTTCGTCGGATACGTGGTAGCGATAGATAGGGAGGGTATTTGGGGAGCCGCCGGGTCTAGGGTAGCTATCTAGAGGGGGGGTATTTAGGGCACCGCCTACCCAAACTCCAGTGAACCCTTTTATCCTCTCCGCCTTAATTTCAAAATCACCCAGGGCGCGGATTATCACCTCTTCAATGTTTCTCAGGTATTGATGAACGTCGCGATTAAACTTATCTAAATCTAGAATTGGATAGCCGACCAGTTGTCCCGGGCCGTGATACGTTATATCACCACCTCTGCTTATTACCTCAAAGTGAATCCCTCTTTTCTTTAACTCTTCTTGGCTTAAGAGAAGGTGTTCTGTCTTGCCGCTCCTCCCCATTGTGAATGTTGGGGGGTGCTCAAGGAGCAAAAGCACATCCTCTATTTCTTCATTCCTCCTCTTCTCAATAAGAGAGAGTTGAAGGTTTAATGCCTCTTGGTAGTCAACCATTCCCAATCTGTATGCTTTAAATCCGTCCATTTTAGTGATGTGTTCAAACATTTCTTGCTCTTCCCAATGCGGCTAGAGCCGCTTCCATAACGGCCTCCGAGAGGGTAGGGTGGGCATGAGGAGTTATTCCAATCTCAAGAGGGGTGGATTCGAGCGTTTTTGCAACTCCGATCTCCGCTATAAGCTCCGTCGCCCCCTTGCCTATTATATGAGTTCCTAAAATCTCCCCTGATTTTGCATCCGATATGATTTTTACAAATCCCTCTGTTTCCCCTACAGCAACCGCCTTCCCTAAGGCCTTGAATGGGAACTTCCCAACATTAAACTTAATTCCCCTCTCTTTAGCCTCATCCTCTGTAATCCCAATCGAAGCTACCTCAGGCTGGCAGTAGACGCAACCCGGGATCCTATCATAATGCATCCTTGCGTTTTTGTCTCCAGCCATTATCTCAACCGCTACAACCCCCTCATCTGATGCCTTGTGGGCAAGAAGAGGAGGGCCGATGACATCTCCAATTGCATAAACATTTTTGCAAGTCGTCATAAACGAGCTATCAACCTTTATAAACCCCTGTTTTGTAATCTCTATGTTTAAATCCTTGAGTCCTATGTCGCTGGACTTATTGCCGTAGTAGCTGAGCGATGTCGGAGCCGTGTTGTATACTGCCTTTCTACCAACGGCAACGAGAAGCCGTGATGCGGATACCCTCTTTTCTCCCTTTCCTGAGCTGTCTTCGAGTGTTACTTCAACTGAGTTATCCAGTTTCTTTAGCTCCTTAAACCTGGTGCTTGTGAGTATTTGCATGCCATTTCTCTTAAAATTCTTCTCAAGCTCTTCCGCCACCTCTCTATCAACCCCCGGAAGGATCCGGCTCTCCATCTCGACTATCGTGACCTTGCTTCCAAAAGAATTGTAGATGTATGCGAACTCTACTCCAATATATCCGCCGCCTATAATAACGATTGATTCGGGAATCTCTTTTGAGAAGATGGCCTCGTCGCTTGTCATTACAACCCTGCCGTCAATCTCTATGCCGGGGAGGGTTCTCGGCACTGAGCCTGTGGCAATCAGGATTCTCTCCGCTTCTATCTCTTTTTCATTCTTGTTTCCTATAATCCCAACCCTATTTGGCGAGATTAGTTTTCCGGTCCCTGGAAAGAGGGTGGTTTTATTCTTTTTGAGTAGAAACTCCACTCCCTTTGTCAGTGTAGAAGAGGCCTTCCGGCTCTTCTCTATTACTTTAGAATAGTCGTAGGATAGCTCTCCGCACTTGATCCCATAATTCTCTGAATGCTTGAATGTCTCGTAGATTTCCGCGCATTTGAGGATTGCCTTTGAAGGGATGCAGCCCCAGTTAAGGCATACCCCTCCGGGTTTATCCCTTTCAACAACGGCGACTTTCATTCCAAGCTGCGCCGCGCGTATCGCAGCGATATAGCCGCCGGGTCCTGCGCCGATTACGACAAGGTTGAATTTTTCCATAGTGATTTATTATACATAAATTGTGGGATTATTACCTAATTTTAGTCTCTCTAGAATGTTTTCCATAGCACAAAATTTTAGCCAACCTACGGCTCCTGCGTAATCCCGGTAAATGCTCAAATAGCAAAACAAACTCATTTCCTTTGAATCAGTAGTGAGTTAAAATAATCTCATGAGGTTAGCAGACTATGGCAGATCGCATCATAATTGCCGTTTAGAGGGGGCAATTCATTATGAGCAGCATAGTGGATAAAGGGGCTTCCGAGATCGAGGCATTGGAAACCCAGGAATGGCTTGAATCCTTGGATTATGTGTTGCAGACAGGCGGCCCTGAGCGTGTCAAACGCCTCCTCAGGCAACTCCAGATCCATGCTCAGGAGGCGGGAGTCAGGCTACCCTTCACCGCCAATACGCCATATATCAATACAATCCCCGCTGAGGAAGAGCCTCCTTATCCGGGAAGCCGTGAGATTGAGAGGCGCATCAAGAGTATCATTCGATGGAACGCCATGGCAATGGTCGTGCGCGCCAACCGCACGGAAGAAGGGATTGGAGGTCATATCTCGACTTATGCATCGGCGGCGACATTGTATGAGGTTGCATTCAACCACTTTCTCCGCGCGAGAACTGAGGGTCACGAGGGTGATATTATATATTTTCAGGGTCATGCCGCTCCGGGGATTTATGCGCGCGCCTTCCTCGAGGGCCGTTTGACTAAGGAGCAGTTAGAAAACTTCCGACGTGAGCTACAACCCGGAGGAGGGCTTTCATCCTATCCACACCCCTGGCTCATGCCCGACTTCTGGGAATTCCCAACCGTATCCATGGGGCTGAGTCCCATTATGGCAATATATCAGGCACGCTTTAACCGCTATCTCGAAGACCGGGGACTCAAGAAGCCCTCTGATGCCAAGGTATGGGCATTCTTGGGGGACGGAGAAACGGATGAGCCGGAAACACTCGGGGCCATCACACTGGCATCACGGGAGCAACTGGACAATTTAATTTTCGTGATTAATTGCAACCTCCAGAGATTGGACGGGCCTGTGCGCGGAAATGGCAAGATCATACAGGAACTCGAAGCCATCTTTCGCGGCGCAGGATGGAATGTCATAAAGGTTATATGGGGGAGCGATTGGGACCCGCTCCTTGCAAAGGATCATGACAATATTCTCGTCAAGAGGATGGAAGAGGTCGTTGATGGAGAGTACCAAAAGTACGTTGTCGAATCCGGCGGATACATACGCGACCACTTCTTTGGCGCCGACCCTC
>Ga0070737_10004346_pt1 | contig 14310 bp, 15 predicted proteins | sample Coa_R1_10_FD_66438 | JGI IMG/M metagenome (GOLD analysis project Ga0070737, IMG submission 66438) | Surface soil microbial communities from Centralia Pennsylvania, which are recovering from an underground coalmine fire - Coalmine... | ecosystem: Environmental > Terrestrial > Soil > Unclassified...
CGCGGGCGATACCGCTTTCTATCTTTTCGCCGATCCGTTTTTGCCGCCGCGCAACAAGGTCGTTCACAAGGCAGGCAAATGGGCCAGGTATCTCAAGCTGGCCTTTGAAAAATACTATCTGGCGCGCATTCGGCACGATTGGCCGCCGTTGCATTTCGGCTGGTAGCGCGCCAATCGGCAAAAAGGAGTATGGCAATGAAGTACCTTTTCGTTCTTAACGACCCGCCTTACGGTACGGAACGCAGTTACAATGGGCTGCGCCTTGCGACTTCCCTGACCAAGTCTGAGTCAGATACCGTGACCGTCTTTCTTATCGGGGACGCGGCGAGTTGCGCGGTTGCCGGACAAACCACGCCCAACGGCTATTACAATCTCGAACGGATGCTCAAGAGCCTGCTCACAAAAGGGGGCCGGGTCGGCGTCTGTGGAACCTGCATGGATGCCCGCGGAATCAAGTCTGAATCGCTGATTCAGGGCGCCAAACGGAGCTCGATGGACGAACTCGCCGGCTGGACGCGAGAGGCAGACAAGGTGTTGGTGTTCTAAATAATGATCGCCTCGCGTAACGTGCGCTTCCGGGAGATTCGGGAACGCTCGCGCCGAAGAAGTGATGATGTTAGAAACCTACTGTCAAAGGAGAAACCTTAACGATGGAAAAGCTTAGCCGACTGGTTACCGTGTTCCTTGCTTCGGTCGCATCGCTGGTCTTGGCATCGTCCATTGCCGTTGCCCAGCCGGCATCCCAAGGCGGCGCGGGCTCGCCGCCCATGGGAATGTCAGGTGGTCAAGGTTCGATGATGGGCGGTGGCATGGGGATGGGTATGGGCGGCATGGGAGGTATGGGCAACGGCGGTATGGGGGCTATGGGCGGTATGGGAGATATGGGAATGGGATGCATGGGTGGAATGGGAATGATGCAAATGATGCAGAAGGACCCGAAGCTGATGGGCCGCATGATGGAACTCCGGGGCGAGATGATGCGCATGATGAGCGACGCGATGATCCAGCGCGGAAAGGAACTGCAAAAAGCCAAGTAGCGCGTTTCCGCAGCGAGTCGGTGTGCTGCTCGAAACCGCAGGCAAGAGACGTGACAATAAGCGCGCAAATCAGCGTCTATCCCTTGCGGCAGGGACATCTGACGCCGGCGATTGAAGCGTTTACCCGGGCGCTTGAGGCACACGGACTACGGTCCGAGGTGGGCCCGATGAGCACACAAATCACGGGCGAGGCCGGCGTCGTATTTGTCGCTCTGAAGGAGGCTTTCGTCGAAGCCGCCGCCACAGGCGACGTCGTGATGACGGTCACCGTCTCCAACGCCTGTCCGACCTGACTGTCGCAGTGGCTTGGCAAATATTCGAGGAGCAGGCCGGCGGATACGAGGACTGGTACGCAACGCCACGCGGCCGGCGCGCGAATGCTTCGCGCGCTTGACGAAGCCAAGTTTTGCGAAAGCGCAAGAACCCTGAGCGACCGATTCACCCTTATCGCTTTTGGGCCAAACCAATTGCTCCGTTGCCCGAGTCTCTGTGGAAGACGGCTGAGGGAATGCAAGCGCTCTGGAATGAGCTTACGATTCTCTGCGACAAATTGTTTACAGAAGCCTCGCGGACTGGGCTTAAGTTTCCCTGGGATGAGTTCAATAGGCACGCAGCAGACCTTGCGAAAAGTTCCAGCCTGAATTGGGAAACAGGTCCCGAAGTGCTGGATCGCTTTCGGGCCGCGTGCCATGCGGCGGCCAGAAACAAACAAGGACGGCCTCAACCACGGAAGAGGCTCGATCATCTCTCGATTCCGCATCGTTTCACCCGTGGGGGAGTTGCGGTCGAAAAGCTGTTTTCGGCGCGCGCTAAGCGTTTTCGCCTGGAACGCACTGAGGGGTGGGCCTACGAGGGAAAGACGCGCAAGCACTCGAATGCTCGGATCACGAACGGCATCTTCGGGCTCGGCGCGGGTGATGCGATCCACTTCAAAACCGTGCTTCACCGGGAGCTTCCTCGAGATGGAATCGTGAAGCGGGTGATGTGGGTCGGGCGGCGCCATCCGACTCGTGGTTGGCAGTGGGCGTTAGTTGTGATTGTTGAAGAGCCAGCGCATCAGGTGAAATCGCCGAGTTCGCTCGCATGCGCTGTCGATTTCGGCTGGCGGATGATGGGGGCATATATCCGCATCGGAATGATCTGCGATCAGCGTGGTCGTTGTCTGGAACTCCGGCTGCCCTTGGACGCTCCCACTTCACACACGCGGCGGCACAAAATGCCGAGCGGCTATCACGACTTGATCGAATACGCCTCGCGAATTGGGTACCTGCTGGAAGTGACGAAGAGTCGCCTTGCGGAGCTTGCGCCGAAGGAACTGGAGCCGAGCCTAACCGGTCTCTCTGAAGTTAAGCAAGGTGGCTTGATTCGAGTGCTTCAGGAGTTGCGCCAGCGGAACACTGCACTCGCCGCGCGCGAGCAGCTTGAGCGTTGGCTGGTGGAGAACGACCGTCTGCGGTCGATCAGGCTGGCGTTGTCGGAGCGGCTGACCAGACGTCGGCAATGGCTTTATCAGAATCTGGCGACATGGCTGTGTCGATCGTATGGATTTATCGTTTGGGAAGACGACCTCAATCTCAAGCGGCTGGCGGAAAGGAAGGAGATGGCGCCCGCATTAAGGGCAGCCGGCGTCTACCGTAAATGGGCCGCGATAGGGGAACTCCGGGTCTATATTGCGCAGGCGGCTGAGAAGCACGGGGCCAGCATCATCCCAGCCGACGAGGCGTTTTCCACAGTCAGATGCGCATTATGCGGCCAAAGCGCTGCCAACCCCAGGGGCGCTCTGATCTTGGCCTGCCCCAACGGCCACAGTTGGGATCAGGATGTTAATGCCGCCCGCAACCTGCTGTCTCAATCCAACCAGGAGAAACGGCCCGCCCGTCGCAGCGGCGTTAGAACCCTCGACATTCCTTCAATTTTGCAGAAAGTGATCATTCAGGTTCTCCCTGAATAACGGGTGAAACCTGTATTTCTGGCGTACGGCCAGTAACTGCGGACCCCGCGGCCTAACCAAGCGTTAGGCCGCGGGCGCATGTTTTTGGGTCCTGTTTCATTGGTGGCGATCTAAGCTCCCTTCAATAGAGCCGACGGCGGACGGTTTCAAAGTGCCGTTACGCAGTTCGCGTTCCTTAATCATGGCGAAGAGCACCGGTAGCAGGATCAGCACGGCGATCGACGATGTAACCATTCCCCCCACTATTGGCACTGCGATCGGTTCCATCACGTCGTTGCCGATGCCGCTTTCGAGGAAGATCGGCGCCAGGCTGAGTATTACGACAAACACCGTCATCAGCTTGGGCCGCAGCCGGTGGACGGCGCCTTCTATCGTGGCGGCTTCAACGTCAGCGTGATCGATGGATCCCTTGCTGAGTCGTAGGTCGAGCGCCTCATCAAGGAAGATGATCATCACGACACCGGTCTCGACCGCGATCCCAAACAGGTCAATGTAGCCGACCGCCACCGCGACGCTGAAATTGAAACCCATCAGATACTGCAGAAGGAGGCCGCCGGTGAGCGCGAAGGCGCATGGGAAGAGCAGAATTAGAGTTTCGGGAATTGAGTTGAACAGCATATACAGGAGCACAAAAATCGCGGCGAACACGACGGGCAAGATCAGCGTCAGGCGTTGCTTGGCGCGCAATTCGAACTCATATTCGCCTGACCACTTGAGGCTGTAGCCCGACGGCATGTGAAGCTTGGCGTCGAGCGCTTTTTGTGCTCGAGCGACGTAGCCACCGTAGTCGCTGGTAGTGAGGTCGATAAAGACATAGGCCGTGAGCTGCGCATCCTCATCGCGTACCATGGAGGGTCCAGGGCTAAGCTCAACGTCAGCGACCTCGCCGAGCGGAATCTGTGCCCCGCTTGGCGTCATGATGAGCATCTGGCGTAGCGCCTCCAGGTTGTCGCGATAGTCGCGCAAGTAGCGGACATTGATCGGGAAGCGATCGCGTCCCTGCACCGTGACCGCGATATTTTCGCCGCCCATTCCGGAAGTAACCAGGCGCTGCACATCCCCTACCGTCAGGCCGTAGCGGGCCGCCACCGCACGGTTGACATTGATGTTGACGTAAAAGCCCTGGGCCACGCGCTCGGCAAACACGCCGCGGGTATCCTGAACCCCAGTGAGGATTTCTGAGATGTTCGCGCCGATTTGCTGGATCTCTCCGAGGTCCGGACCCTGAATCTTGAGTCCGACTGGGGTCTTGATCCCGGTAAGCTCCATGTCGAGCCGGTTTTCGACCGGCATCGTCCAGGTGTTCGACAGCCCGGGAAACTGGAGCTTCGCGTCCATCTCCTGCACCAGTTGGTCATAGGTCATCCCGGCAGGCCATTGACTGCGTGGTTTCAACATCACGGTCGTGTCGTACATATCGAGCGGGGCGTTGTCAGTGGCACTGTTGGACCGTCCGATGGTGCCGAACACGGTGTCAACTTCCGGGAAGGACTTCAGGATTTGGTCCTGCTCCTGCAGCAGATGGCTGGCGGAAGTGATCGAAATTCCGGGCAATGCGGTTGGCATGTAGAGCATCGAGCCCTCGAACAGCGGCGGCATAAACTGGCTGCCGATCCGGAAGGCGAGCGGGAACGTGACGACGAGAAAAAGCACGCCGACCGCGAGCGTTATAATCCGGTGGCGCAGACAGAAGCGAATGATCGGCATGTATAGCAATTGAAAGAAATACGCGACCGGGTTTTCTGTCTCCAGGCGGTAGCGTTTCGCCCGCACCAGCAACACCATCAGAATCGGCACGATCGTGATCGCGAGCAGCGAGGAAAACGTGATTGCGAACGTTTTCGTATAGGCCAGCGGCTTGAACATCCTGCCCTCTTGCGCCTCAAGCAGAAATACCGGCAGGAAGGACACGATGATGATCGTGAGCGAGTAGAAGAGCGGCCGGCCAACTTGTTTCGCGGCGCTGAGCACGACCGCGTTATGCTCGCCCGAGTCTATGCTACGGCCGTCTCTGGTCCGGTCGGCAAGATGACGGTAGGCGTTCTCGACCATCACGATCGACGCGTCGATCAGGACGCCTATCGCCAGCGCGAAGCCGCCCAGCGACATAATATTGGAGCTGACCTGCAAGTAGTACATTGGTATGAACGAAGCTATCAGCGCGATGGGGATGCTCAGGATTGGTATAAGCGCAGAGCGGACATGAAAGAGGAACAGAATGATCACGAAGCTGACGATGATCGCTTCGGCGATCAGGTCCCGCTTCAGGGTGTCGATCGACGCCGTGATCAGCCCGGAGCGATCGTAGCCCGAGACGATTTCCACGCCTGGCGGAAGGCTCTTTTTTATCTCGGCGATCTTCGCCTTAATTCCGTTGATTACGGTTAGAGCGTTCTCGCCATAGCGCATCACGACAATCCCGCCCACGGTCTCTCCCTCTCCGTTCCATTCGGCGACCCCTTCGCGCAGGTCGGGACCGAAGCTCACGACCCCGAGATCACGAACCAGAATCGGAGTGCCGTTGTTGCTTCCGACCGGCACGTTTTCTAGATCCGCGAGCGTTTTGATGTAGCCTACGCCTCGGATCAGATAGTCGGCCCCGGTCATCTCTAGCACGCGTCCGCCGACCTCGTTGTTGCTGTCGCGAATCTTATCGATCACGGTTTCCAGCGGGATATGCAGGGCAAGCAGGCGGTTTGGATCGAGCTTCACCTGGTATTGCCTCACAAATCCTCCAATATTTGCGACTTCGGCTACCCCTGGTACGGTTTCGAGCTGGTAGCGGACATACCACTCCTGCAGGGTATCGAGGTCGGCAAGGCTTAAGTTATGGCTCTTATCGAGCAGGACGTACTCGTAGACCCAGCCGGCGCCGGTTGCGTCAGGACCAATCACGGGATGGACGTCAGGCGGCAGCAGTCCTTGAAGCTGCTGCATGTATTCGAGCACCCGGCTGCGTGCCCAGTAGAGGTCAGTGCCGTCCTGAAAAACTACGAAGACGTAGGAATCGTTGAACATGGTCTGGGCACGCACTGCTTTGACGTGAGGTGCGGCCAGCATGGTCGTGACGATCGGATAGGTGACTTGGTCCTCGATGATGTCGGGCGGCTCGCCCATCCATTGCGTGTGGATGATCACCTCTACATCGGAGATGTCGGGGAGAGCGTCGAGCGGGATACGGTCGAGTGACCAGACGCCGGCAAGCACCACTCCGACAAGGAAGAGCACGACCAAAAACCTGTTCTTGTTGCACCAATCAATGGTTTTGTTAATCATCACGTCACCCCGTTACATGCCGCCCGTCGTGGACATACTGAGCTGCCGACTCGCGACCGGCTTGCCGCCCTTGGTCGCAATCACCGTCACGCTCCACGTGCCGCCGCTTTGCAGGTTGACGTCCGCGGCATAGACCCCGTTTTCAGTCGGCTTCGCCGCAGCCTCCACGCGCATCGCGGACATGCCCATCGCCGGCATCGCTGGCATGAAAAAGACCACCGACACATGTGCATCCATCACGGGTGTTCCGGATGAATCACGCACCGTAACGAGCACCTGATTGCTACCCTTTCGCGGCGGGCTCGGCTTGGTGCTGATTTCTATTGTCCCTGAAGGCGCGTTAGCCGCGGCGCTCGCTCCCGGCGGCGCTGGCGCGAAGGTTCCCAGCGCAGCCTGCAATTGGCTCTCAGAGTCGATCAGAAAGTTCGCCGAACTTACGATCCGTTCACCCGCCTGAAGGCCTTTCAGCACTACGAATTGTTGCCCCGCGTGCCGACCCAGTTCGACTTCGGTAGGTCGGAGGTACCCGTCACCGCGATCGATGAAGACGATATTGTGAGTCCCGGTGCGGAACACCCCAGAGTCGGGGATGACCAACCCGCGTCCAAGTCGCGGCTCGAGCGCGATGCTTACGTACATGCCGAGCTTGAGTAGACCCTCAGGATTCGAAAGGGCGCACCGCACACGGGCCGTGCGGGTGGTGGGATCAATCGCCTGCCATATGAAATCTACGCGGCCGTTGAAGGTTTGCCCTGGGTAAGCGTCCACCGTAACCGAGACGCGATCGCCAAGTTTCACCTCGCCGATCTGGTTCTGGAACACCGCGGCATAGACCCAAACCGTCGAAAGATTGGCAATCGTGTAGAGTCTCGCATCGGGCTGTACGTACTTATTGGGCAGCGCTGACCAGTCGACCACATAACCGCTCATGGGCGAGTCGATCTCCACAGCTTCGCGCACGCTCCGTTCGCGCTTGAGCCGTGCGACTTCGTGCGGCGCTACGCCAAACAGCCGCAACCGTTCCAGTGCGGCGTTTACCAACGACTCCGCGCCGCTTGCCACGCCTTGCACATCGCTGCCCCGCAAGTCCTTGGTGGTGTCGAGTGCGAGCAGATACTCCTGTTCTGCGCTTACGAGATCCGGACTGTAGATGGTGAACAGCGGCTGGCCACGTTTAACGTACTGGTACGTCTGGTTGACGAACACGTTTCTGATCCAGCCCGCAAAGCGGGTCTGCACGTAGCCTTCGAGCTGTTCGTCAGGTTCCACTAGCGCGGTAGTATCGATTCGATCATCCACTTCCTTTTCTTCGACCGTTGCGAACTGAAGCCCAATGAGCTGCCGCTTCTCCGGCGAGATTTGGATCGGACTGAGTTGGGGGCCGTTCTGCGCGGCATTTGCCGAGACACACAGCGTCATTGTTGCGAGCAGCAGTAGCCCGAGTGTCTCTGCAAGAACACCGAGCCACCAAATGGCCACAGCGGGCGAGGTTGCACGTGTCATAGAAAGGTCCTCTGTGTAAGGCGCGCTCATCGTACGTTCCCGATGATCTGTTGAATTTTCGCGACTGCGATCTCGTGGTCGGCCACTGCGCGGTAGTACTGCTGCTGGAGGCGAAGCACGTCGATCTCGGCGCTGAGGAGGGTCTGGAAATCAACCTTGCCGACGCGATACGTAGCCAACGCGGACTTCAAGGTTGCCTTGGCTTGGGGAATTAGGCCATCGCTGTAGATCCTGATGACGCGTTGCGTGGTCTGGATCGCAATCCACTGGTTCTGCGCCTGCGACAGAATCGAAAGCTTCGTGGCATAGGTTTGGGCGTGCGACGATTCCTTTTCGAGGCCCGCCTGTTCAACCGCGGGTGTTTGCTTTCTCCACCAATAAAGGGGAATCTTCACTCCTACCGTCGCCATGTAATAGTCCGGAAAGCGCGCGCCGGTCTTTTCGTACGTATAGGCGAGGCTGAAGTCGGGTATGTAATCCTCGCGGGCTAGCTTTAGCGATTGCTCGCTCTTCGCCTCCAGCGCTTGGGCCTGCTTGAGTACCGGCGAGCCTCCCAGTGCCAGCTTCCGTAACTCGCCGTCGTTAAGATTAAAGGCGGTAGGCCGAACGTCGCCCAGCGGTATTTCGGGCGAGTCCTGTTCGCGCCCGAGAATTGCCTTCAGGTCCGCTTGGCCCTGCCCGAGCTGTTCGCGCGTCGTCTCCATTTCTTCAAGGATTGCGGTCATTTCGAGCTGCGCCTTGAGCACATCCTGCTGCTGAGCCATTCCCACCTGGTACTGGGCCTGTGTGATGTGTTCGACGCGCTGGAGTTCGTTGTAGGTTTGCTGGAGGACCGCGAGCGCCCTTGCCAAGTAGAAGAGGTTGAAATAGGTCTCGCTTATCTGCTCGACGACTTGCCGCTGTTGCGCCTCATAAGCTTCGCGGGCAGCCTGGGCCTCTTTGTCCGCGACCGTGGCGCGGAGGCGAAGCTTGCCCGGATATGGAATGTCCTGGGACACGCCGTAGCCGAAATAGGCAAAGTTGTTGGTCTGCAGATTGTTTCCGGGAAGCGGATTGCCGACGGAAAAACTTTGAAAGGCGACTTGCGGATCCGGCAGCGTGGATTGCTGGATGGGCACACGCGTATCGGCTTGCCAATGTTGGCGCGCTGCGACGATTAGCGGGCTGTGCGCCAACCCTTCCTCTATTAGTGATCCGAGCGTTCCGGATGCCGACTCCGCTGGACCGCTGTCGGGCGCTGCTCCCGGCCGAGGGGCTGCCGGCATCTGCGCTGACGCCTTCGGCGCCAGCAGCAGTACAAGGGCGAAAGTGAAAACCGGGAGAGAAATTCCGGCGGAGCGCAACAGACGCCGCCTAAGTTCATATGTCATCTCGAAAGACCTCTTTTGTCCGCGTCGGCGCGTGTTCCGATGTCTATGCTCGGCGGGAAGCGCCACCACTCTGCGGGGATGCGGTCCCGCGCTACGCCCGTCAAAGGCGAAGCACGGGGCACATTCACAAGGAAGCGGAGCTGAACAGACGATCAGATCTGGCGAGAACAGAGAAAATCGAATTGAAGCAGCGGTGGCGAGCAGGCAGGGAAGCGATAGTGTGCGAACGGCCTCGAAACTAAGACCGGCCCGAGCAGCTGCGCAACTTGCCCATGCAGAGTTCGCTCAGGCAGAGGCCTCCCGTTTGTGGGAGGAGGGCCTTCAGAGTTGAAAGGAACCGGGGCTATGCTACAGCAACTGGGTCGGCTTTCGTTCGAAGATTGGACATTTCGGCAAGTTCCAACACAGCAGCTCGCCCGCATAGACGCGCCGCTGGCCGCGGCCTGACCGCTGAGGCCGAGCGGAAAAACCAGGGCCACCGCCAGTATAAGAATCAGCTGCCTCCGCACGAACGTCACCTTACGGCAAGCTCAAGGGCAGAGCAAATCGACATCAGGCGCGCTGCCTTCGAGAGCCCATTGCGGTAATTTTTCGGGTACCCCGATCAACCATCTTGCGTTTACCGCCTTCCGCATTACCGGCAGCGCCACTCATGGGGCCGGTTCATCCAAGCACCGCTCCAACTTTTGTGCGCGTCCGATGGGTGTATGGCGAGTGCGCGGCCATCATTTAGTTAGGTGTCGGCGGTGTTCTCCTTGACCGCTTCGATTATCTTCACGATATCGAGGTAAACGTTTTCCTCGCGGCGAATCCGGAAGCCGGCCTTCTGCACATTTCCCACGGTGTCGCGGTTCAAATCGGGTCCGAAGCGCCGCGAAAGCAACGTCATGAGGTCGAGAAAGCTGCCAAGGGGACCGATCTTGCTGCGCACATGCTCGAACATCAGCATCTGCCCAGCCGGCTTCAGGACGCGATGCAGCTCGCGAAGGCCGCGCACAGGACTCGGGACGGAACAGAACGTGCAGACCGTTACAATCGTATCGAAGTTTGAATCCGGGAATTCTAGGTCACACACATCCATCTGGCGCAATTCAATCTTTCCGCCGTATTCCGCTGCTTTCCGCGCCGCCCGTTCCAGCATTTTCGCGCTGATGTCTATTGCGATTATGTGCTGTCCGGGCGGCAAAAACTTGAAGTCGTTGCCGGTGCCGGCAGCCACCATGAGCGCCTCACCGCGCATCTTGGCGAAGAGTTTACGCTTGTAAGCGCCGAGCCGATGGTCGTCGGCAAAGCTCAGGAAGTCGAAGCTGCTACTGGCTGCGTCCCATTTTCGTTGTGTTTGGATATCCACGGAAACCCTCCGGTTGAGGTCAGTCGCCAGCCTCGACAACGGCGCCTCTGAGAATGTGGTCGTAGACTTGAATGACCATCACCACGATCGCGCCGAAGATGGCTCCGACAAGGACCGCAGCACCGAGCGTTCGGGAACCAGCCGCCATTGAATCGCGCATTCCAAAGAACATCCCGCCGTACATGCCAATGACGGAGGCGGGCACCATCGAGTTGAACATTCCGATCACCGGGCCGAGAAGCAACCCGAGAACGATATGGACGATCATGCCAATCGCCATACCGATAAGCATCGCGATTACCATGTCCATGCCCGGCCAAATGGCAGTGCGCACACCGAGTGCGGTGAGCACACCGACTGCCATGCCCGCTATGTAGTCCCCAAACATGAAGTACATGTCGCCTCCGGTAGTGAGCGTGAAATCTGGTTCGCCCCTTCGCCTTGAGCGGGATGCTGGAAAAGGTTGCACCCTTTTCCACCTGCGAAGGGAGCCATCTGCGGCGGCCGAATGTGTCACCTCGACCGGCGCGCCGCCGCAGACCGCTTGTTGTCGTGCATAGTGCGAGCCTCAGTGTGATCCGGACCCCTCCGAGCCTGAAGGCGGCGCTGAAGCGGAATCACCCATCATCCCGCCCATGTTTCCCGTACCGCCGGAACCACCACTCATCATTCCTTGCATGTGCTTCATGCAGCAGCCCTTTCGACTGGAGCTTTTGCCCATCATCCTAGTGTGGGACGTGTCGTTTTCGCCGGGCGACACGCCGGGCGAAGGGGCCGCTCCTTGATTCATATCGTTCATCCCCGCTGCCGGACTGCCCGAACTGTCGCCCATCATCCCGCCCATTCCATTCATCATCCCGCCCCCGGTACTCGAGCCGGCCTTGGTACCGCTCGATCCGCTTCCAGCTTCGCCGGGTGTGGCTTGCGCCATGCTCTTTGATGTCCACGTCAAGGCGAACAGCGCGACAAATAACGCGGTGCAAGCCGCTTTGGCCACATGGTTCCTTAATTTCATCGAAACTCCTTTTTGCTCTTCAGTCCTCGGCATTAACGTTCTTGCTCTTCAAGCTCCGATTCCGGCCTATTATGGCGGCTTCGTCGCATCCTAGAGATTGGCTTTTCCGCCGGCTGTCGGTGCGAACAGGTCGCAGTAAGCCATCGGGCTGATCGTTCCGGCGACCACCTTACAAGTCGCCTCCATCATGGATCCGCAACCGCCGCCTGATCCCGGTTGAAAGAATCTGCAATGCACGCAATTGCGACCTTCATTGCAACCTGCAAAGCGATAATGGACCAAGCTTTTATCGGCTTTCGCTTCGGCTTCGGCCTTATCCGAGCGTGGCAAGCCGCTCAAAAGGGCGGCGCTGCAGGCAATGGCGATCCTCGTCAGAAAAGAGCGCCGGTTAAATTCCGAATTATCCATGTCAAAATCTCTCCTTTTGGTTGCTTCCCGCTCCATTGGCATATCTCTCTTCGAGCGCCGAAGGGCGCCTACGTAAAAGGCATCTGCCTGACAAGCGGGCATCACAGGTCCACAGTGACGACCGGAAGACCGGCCGTGGTGCCCTGGTACGCGGTCTGCTAGCTGAGCCTACTAAAGTCGTTATGCCGTACAGCCGAACAGCGGTTCTTTCGCTTGGGTTTCTCGCGGCAACGACCTTTCTCGCTGCCAACCCCGTGCGGGCGGGAATCCGGTCCGACGCATCGACGCAGGTGCAGATGAATGCCCACACCTGCGTCGTCCAATACGACGCCCTGCTTCTGCAGGCTAAGCAGGCGCTGGCGCGATCAGATCGACCTACGGCGCTGGAACTCCTGCTGCACGCCAGGTCGCTGGCCAGACAGTGCGCCGATCTCCAAGACCAAGAGTCCATCGGCCTCGCACTCGCCGACAACACCTTCGACATCCCTTAGCGCAAAGCCTGGTCGATATCTTCAGGCGCAAGCTGCTGGCCGTTCTTGAGGCGATTTATAAGGTCGTCGAGCTGGATGCGTTTCGACATCCAGCGGCCCATCGGTGGGCCCTTGGGCGGCATCGGCATCTGTTGGCCAACCTGCTCTCTCCGCGCTTCAAGCTGGCTCAGAGTCAATTGCTGCTCGGCGGTAGCAGTCCTTCCGATTCCTATCGGGCCGGCTAACGCTGGCGCAGTGGCGCTGATCAAGGCGCCGAGCGCGATGGTGCCTATGGCTATAGTCTTCATTTTTTCGAACCTCCGAATCTGCGCCGGTACGAACCAACGCGTCATCCTATTGGTCCTGCAGCGCCCTAATTGGGAGCCTCAGGATTTCAACCCAGACGTGATAACCGGAGGAGCGAAAATCAGATCTGACGAGAACAGAGAAAGTCGATCAGAGGGGGTGGTGGCGCTGGCGAGCGCCAAATCGAACAGGCAAAAGAAGCCGCCAAGGAAGGTACCGTAACCGTAGCGTCCGCTCTAACCGCAACAGCAGTGATGTCTGGAACCTGAACCGCAGCCGGATGTGCAAGCGTGCTCTCGGCGCTTATCGACACTTGGCAGCAATCGTTCGCATGCTGTGTCGACGGCATTGGACATTTCGTTGCACAGCAGTCACCATCATTCGCTGCCGCGACGCGGATGTACCCACACCCGAGGCTCAACTGGAAAGCCAGAGCGAGGACTACAAAAGCGCTGATGATCTTGCCCACCGCACTGATTAGGCTAGCTCGGATGGCCTGCCCGCACAATACGCACCAGCACACGGACAGATCGGAGACCAGCCGCTTGAGCTTCGCCTTCTCCTCGCAAAGTTGCCTGAGCTCGCGCAGCTCGCTCAGGCGCAAACAATCCGCAACGCGGACAACTCGGCGGGTTCATCCATCGCACTATCTCGTGACCGGTACGAACCTGATTCCCCAGTGGCATCCCATTTCGCACATTTCCTTGAATGTCGCTTTCGCTGGGGCGCTTGACAGCGTGACCATTAGCTGGACGGGCTCTCTGCTTGGTGTGTAAAGCGCATCCGAAATTACGCGAGGGTCGATGCGACCGCGAGCATCGATACCGAAAACACATCGGTGGCCAGCGAGTTCAAACTTCACATTGAGATCAGAGACAATGAGTGTGACGGCGCGACCGCTTCTGCATGATGGATGTGAAGATTTAGAAATTCTTGCGTCGGTCCGCGATCGAATTCGCACAAAAGGCCGCGATTGCCCAGCAGCGCGAGCGAGAGGAACCCGGCTAACCCTCTGCGACTGGAATCTGGACTCCAGCTTCTGCCGTTTCTCCATCGTTCATCTTGCGAGAACAACAAGCCGAGCCGATATTCCGAAAGCCTACGCAGAACTTCCTTAAGACCAACGACCTCCGCCGCCATTTCCGGCAAAACCTCCGAAAAGTCGTTGTATCAACCAGATCCGGATGTTGCATCGGTTTTTTAGAGATCAAGTTCCCACAGGCGGGATAGTTGAGGGCCGGCTAAACTGTTGCCAGCCAGCAAAGGGGTTGTGGTTCGAACCAACGAGAGGGGTAACGCTCCGAGGGTTTCTATATCGTTCGGGCGGGCGGACCTCTTCAGGGGTTCGCCGGGGGCGCTCTCTAAACTCAATCCGAGCCAAAGCCGATTCTGCGCCGATTTGGCTTCGGTGGCGTCATCAACTCGCGAATCGCGTCGAAAACGACCTTGAATTGCGCGTCATATTTCTTTTCGAGCGCATCGAGCTTCCGGGCGAGGTCGGCGTGGGAGGCAAGCATTTGCCGCAGGCGAACGAAGGCGCGCATGATCTCGACGTTGACTTGGATGGCGCGCTTGCTCCGAAGAACGCTTGAGAGCATCGCTACTCCCTGCTCGGTGAACGCG
>Ga0070737_10004349_pt1 | contig 14301 bp, 12 predicted proteins | sample Coa_R1_10_FD_66438 | JGI IMG/M metagenome (GOLD analysis project Ga0070737, IMG submission 66438) | Surface soil microbial communities from Centralia Pennsylvania, which are recovering from an underground coalmine fire - Coalmine... | ecosystem: Environmental > Terrestrial > Soil > Unclassified...
AGCCGGATGCCGCGGCCGTCCATCTCCTTCACCCAGGAGTCCGTCCCGGCGGCCAGGTCCTTGTCTCTCCCGGGCACACCGGCGGGTCGCGTCCGGGCCCAGAGAGACCTTGGTGACCGACGGGCCGTTCCTGGTGGTGTCGTTGGTGTAGCCGTGCGGCATGCGCTCCACCGGGAGCAGCCTAACCTCCCGGGGTGATGAGGCCGGTCTCGTAGGCCAGCACGACGGCCTGGGCCCGGTCCCGCAGGCCCAGCTTGGCCAGGATGCGGCCGACGTGGGTCTTGGTGGTCTGCTCGGCGATGTACAGGGTCTCGCTGATCTCCGCGTTGGACAGGCCGCGGGCGATCAGCCGCAGCACCTCGGTCTCCCGGCTGGTGAGCGCGGTCAGCGTCGCCGGAGCGGGCGGCTCCGCGACCGGCCTCCGGCTGAAGTCGGCGATCAGCCGCCGGGTCACCGACGGGGCGAGCAGGGCGTCGCCGGCCGCGACCACCTGGACCGCGTGCACCAGTTCGGCCGCGGTCGCGTCCTTGAGCAGGAAACCGCTGGCCCCGGCGCGCAGGGCCTCGTACACGTAGTCGTCGACGTCGAAGGTGGTCAGCATCAGCACCCGCGGCCGGCCCTCGCCGGGCTCTTCCGCGAGGATCCGCCGGGCCGCCTCCAGCCCGTCCATGACCGGCATCCGCACGTCCATCAGGACCACGTCCGGCTTCAGCCGCCTGGTCTGGGTGACGGCGTCGGCCCCGTCGGCGGCCTGGCCCGCGACCACCATGCCGGGCTGGGCGGCGAGCACCGCGGCGAAGCCCTCCCTGACCATGGCCTGGTCGTCGACGATCAGGCACCGCGTGGTCACGCCGTTTCCCGGCGCACCGCTGGTCATGCCGTCAGGCCGTCCCGATCGGAAGCAGGGCCGACACCACGAAGCCGCCGTCGGGTGACGGGCCGGCCGACAGCGAGCCGCCGAGCAGCGCCACCCGCTCCCGCATCCCGGTCAGCCCGTGCCCGGGCCCGGGCGCTGGCCCGGCGCCGATCTCCACCAGGTCGACCGGCTCGGCCGGCCCATTGGCCACCCGCAGCAGGACCGCGTCGACGTCGTGGTCCACGGTCACGGTGACCGCGGCACCGGGCGCGTGCCGCCCGGCGTTGGAGAGCGACTCCTGCACGATCCGGTAGGCGCACACGCCCACGCCGGAGGGCACCTCCAGCGCGGGCGGCGCGGCCAGCCTGACCGGCACGCCGGCTTTCCGGCTGGTCTCGATCAGCTCGGGCAGGTCGGAAAGCCGCGGCTGCGGGGAACGGCCCGCGGGCTGGTCGTAGCGCAGCACACCGAGGAGGCGCCGCATGTCCGACAGGGCCTCCCGTGCCGTCTCGCTGAGCGAGCCGAACTCGCCGCGGACGGCGTCGTCCAGGCCCGCGAGCCGGTACGGCGCGGTCTCCGCCCGCACCGCGACCAGCGACATGTGGTGGGCCACCACGTCGTGCAGTTCGCGTGCGATGCGGGCACGCTCCTCCAGCACGGCCCGCCGCGCCCGTTCCAGTTCGGTGCGCTCTTCCTGGTCGGCCAGGGCATCCTGGGTGTGCCGCCGGGACCTCATGGCGTCCACCGCCAGCGTGGCGGCGGTGAAGGCGACCATGCCCAGGGCGCTGACGATCAGGCCGGACTGGTTCTTGTCCGCCCACAGCCACCACGGGATCAGGCTGAGCGCCCACATCCACCACAGCACCGGCCGCGGCTGACGGCGCCCGGCCACGCAGAACACCACGAGCAGCACGACGATCTGGACCGGATTCCACCGCCAGCGGCCCAGCCAGTCGATGCGGGTCAGCGGGACCAGCAGCAGCAACAACCAGGCGATCCGCCAGCCCAGCAGCGGATACCGGGCGGCCAGCGGCAGCGCTGCCACCACGGCCAGGGCCGTCAGCACCTCGAAGACGACCACGCCGCCGGGCATCAGCAGGTTGAGGAGATGCGGCGCGGCGCCACCATGGAGCCGTATCGAGCCGCCCATGACGTAGTTGACGGTCACGGTGCTCTGGACGGCCTGCCGGAAGACGCCGCCGATCACCTTGGCGCGGCCGACCGAGGGCCCGCTGGTCAGGCGGTTGATCTGGAACGGCAGCCCGATGCCGGTCACGGAGATCAGGCTGGCCACGATGAGCACCACGGTGGCCAGGGCCAGGCCGGAGTGCGCGGCCCGGCGGCGCCACGGCGAGCGCCACCGCGCCGGGGTGTCGCGGCCGGCCAGCACCGCGATCAGGCCACCCAGCGCGACTGCGGCCAACGGCCGCGCGCGGCTCGCGGCCGCCGCGGCACCGGACATGCGTTTCACGGTGCCAGCGTAAGCCGCCCGCGGCGGCCCGGTCGTCCCTCCACGGTCGTCATACCCAGGTATGAGCCGGCTGGAGGTTCGCTCTGCGCTGGCTCAGTGGTATGGCGGCGGGTTTGGCTCCCCGGCGTGACGACGCGGCCGGGCCGCGCCCGGCAGCCTTGGCGCGGGGGATGCGACGGCTACGGAAGGAGCGCGACCGCCCACATGGACGACGGTACGGGGGACGAGGAACACGAACGCCGGCGTCTGTCTCGGCGAACGGTGCTGGGCGGCGGTCTGCTCGGTGCGGCCGGGATCGCGGCCCTGCCCCTGCTGACCGCGGGTTGCGACAGCGCTCCGGCCGGCCCGCCCGATGAGACCGCCGAGCCCGACGAGCCGGCCAACGGGTCCGCGTTCAGCACCGGATGGCTGTTCGGCGGGGAGTACACGGCCGGCTCGGAAGGCGCCGGCCACGACGACAGCGCGTTCGCCCCGGTGACCCTGCCGCATACCGTGACCCCGCTCTCCTGGGGCGGGTGGGACCCGGGCACCTGGCAGAAGGTGTGGATCTACCGGCGCCATTTCGACGGCGGCGCAGTGGGCGGCCACCGCGTATTCGCCGACTTCGACGGGGTCATGGTCAACGCCGTGGCGGTGATCAACGGCCAGACGGCCGGCGCACACCAGGGCGGCTACCTGCCCTGGTCGGTCGAACTGACCGGGCACCTGGTCCCCGGCGACAACGTGCTCGCGATCGTGGTGGACTCCCGGTGCCTGCCGGTGCCGCCGATCGCGCCGGGCCGGGGCCCCGAGAGCATCGACTTCCTCCAGCCCGGCGGCATCTACCGCGAAGCCACGTTGCGCCTGGTGCCGCAGGTGTACCTGGCCGACGTCTGGGCCAGGCCCGGCGACGTCCTGACCGCGCGGCGATGGGTGGACGTCCAGTGCACGATCGACGCCGCGGTGCCCGCGGCGGCCGCCGAGGTGGCGGTCGAACTGATGGACGGGACACGGCGGCTGGCCGCCGTGACCCGGAAGGTCCGCGTCCCGGCCGGCACCACGGTCACCAGCGTGCGGCTGACCGGGCTGGACCCCGTCACGCTGTGGTCCCCCGGCACGCCGAAGCTGTACACGGTGCGGGCCACCGTGACCGGACCCGACGGCGGCAGCCACACCGTCAGCCACCGGATCGGTTTCCGCGCGGCGTCGTTCCGGCTGGACGGCTTCTACCTCAACGGCGAGCGGCTGCGGATATTCGGCCTCAACCGGCACCAGTTGTTCCCCTACACCGGCATGGCCGCGCCCGCCCGGCTCCAGCGCCGGGACGCGGAGATCCTCCGGAACGACCTCAACTGCAACATGGTGCGCTGCTCGCATTATCCGCAGTCGCCGCACTTCCTCGACGCCTGCGACGAGCTGGGCCTGATGGTGTGGCAGGAGCCACCGGGCTGGGGCGCCGTGGGCGGCGCGGCCTGGCAGGACATCGTGGTGCAGAACGTCCATGACATGGTGGTCCGCGACCGGAACCGGCCCTCGGTGATCATCTGGGCTCCCCGGCTCAACGAGACCACCGGCTTCGCCGGGCTGTACGCGCGGACCCGCCGGCTCGCGGACGACCTGGACGGGTCCCGGCAGACCACCGGGGCCATGGACGTCCACTCCACGGCCGGCTGGGCCGAGGACGTCTTCGGCTACGACGACTACCACTCCAGCGGCGGCCGGGCCCGGCTGCTGCCGCCGCTTTCCGGCGTGCCGTACCTGGTCAGCGAGGCGGTCGGCGCGATCGACGGGGCACGTGCCTACCGATGGACCGACTCCGGCGCCACGCTCGCCCTGCAGGCGGTCATGCACGCCGAGGTACACGACATCGCCCGGTCCGGCCCGCGGTACGCGGGCCTGCTGGGCTGGTGCGGCATCGACTACGCGTCGCTCAACGGCAGCGCCCGGATCTGGGACCACATGAAGGCGTGCGGCGTCCTGGACACGTTCCGGGTGCCCAAGCCCGGCGCCGCGTTCTACCAGTCCCAGGTGGATCCGGGGATCCGCCCGGTGATCCGGCCGGTGTTCTGCTGGGGCTCCGATCCGGACTCGCCACCCGGCGGCCCCGGGCCTGGAGCGATGATCGCCACCAACTGCGACCGGCTGGAGATCTATCTCGCCGGCCGGCACGTGGCCACCGCGACACCGGACGCGGCCCGGTTCCCGGGACTGGCCTATCCCCCGGTCTTCGCGGACCTCAGCGTCCGCGGGAGGCAACTTCCTGACCTGCGCATCGACGGTTACCTGGGCGAGCGGAAGGCCGCGAGCACGCGCATGACCGCCGACACCTCCCGGGACCGCCTGGAACTGACCGCCGATGACGACGTGATCCAGGCGGACGGCGCCGACGCCACCCGGATCACGTTCCGCGCGGTCGACGCCTACGGCAACCACCGGCGTGGCGTCAGCGGGGACGTGCTCCTGTCGGTGAGCGGCCCGGCCGTGCTGGTCGGCGACAACCCGTTCCCGTTCGAGGCGTACGGCGGGGTGGGCGGTGCGTTCGTCCGGTCCCTGCCCGGCCGGGCCGGGACGGTGCGGGTCACCGCCGATCACCCCCGGTATGGACGCCGCGTCGTCCGGATCACGGTGGCCGGCGGGCATTCGGCTCAGGAATCACTGTTACGGCGGGTGAGCCAGTGATGATCCTGGAACTTGAGCAGGTGACCAGAACGTATCCCGGGACGCCCCCGGCCCGGGTGCTGGCCGGGGTCAGCCTGGCCGTGGCCACGGGCGAACTGGTCGCGGTGACCGGGCCGTCGGGGTCGGGGAAGACGACGCTGCTGCGCCTGATGGCCGGCCAGGACCGGGCCAGCACCGGAACCATACGGATCGCCGGGCAGGACGTGACCACGCTGCGCGGCATGGCCCCGGCCGGGCCGCGGGCCCCCGGCATCGGCTTCGTACCGGAGGAGCCGTGCCTGACCGGGCGGGCCAGCGCGCTGGACAACGTGGCGGGCGGCCTGCCCAGAACCGGGGCGGCGCTGGCCGTGCGGCGCGACCGGGCCGCCGGCGCGCTGGCCCGGGTGGGGCTGGGCACCCGGCTGGCCGCCCGCCCGGACCGGCTGTCCCGGGGGGAACGGCAGCGGGTCGCCATCGCCCGCGCCGTGGTGGGCCGGCCCGCGATCGTGCTGGCCGACGACCCCACCGGCCATCTCGACGGTGCCACCGCCCGGTCAGTGCTGGGCCTGCTGATCGAGTTGCACGGCAACGGGGCCACCGTCGTGATCGTCACCTACGACGAGGCCGTCGCCGCCCGCCTGCCCCGGCGGGTCGAACTGGGCGGCGGCCGGATCGTGGCCGACACCGCCCCGCCCGCCCCCGCCGAGTGGCCGCGACCACCGCGCTGACATGCGGCGCTGGATCGGGGTCCGTCGCTCTTTCGGCGCGGCTACCCGCTCATCCATGGCCACATGTGCGCCCGGCTAGCTGCCGGCGTTCGTGTCCGGTGTGACGAGGCCGGTCTCGTAGGCGAGGACGACGGCCTGGGCCCGGTCCCGCAGGGCCAGCTTGGCGAAGATCCGGGCAACGTGGGTCTTGACGGTGGCTTCGCTGAGGACCAGCGTGCCGGCCAGTTCCGCGTTGGACAGCCCGCGGCCCATGAGGGTCAGGACCTCCACTTCCCGGGGGGTCAGGCCGCTCAGGTCGCGATGGATGGCCGGTGCCGGGGATTGGCCGGCGCCCTGGCCGGAGGCGAACTTCTCGACGAGCCGGCGGGTGATCGAGGGGGCCAGGAGCGCGTCGCCGGTCCCGACCAGGCGCACGGCGGCGGCCAGGTGCGCGGGGGTGACGTCCTTGAGGAGGAAGCCGCTGGCTCCCGCGGCGAGAGCGTCGTACACGTAGCGGTCGAGGTCGAAGGTGGTCAGCATGATCACCCGGCAGTCCGGCAGGTGCCGGAGGATCCGGCGGGTGGCCTGCAGGCCGTCGACGTTCGGCATCCGGATGTCCATGAGCACCACGTCGGGCCGGAGCCTGCGCGCTTCGGCCAGGGCCTCGGCGCCGTCGGCGGCCTCGCCGACCACGGTGATGCCGCGGGCCGTGAGGATCAGGCCGAACCCGGCGCGGACCAGGTCCTGATCGTCGGCGATGAGCACCCGGGGCGCCGGCTCGGGGCCCGCGGCCGGGCCTGGTGTCGTCATGGCGGGTCCAGCGGGATGCGGGCACGGACCCGGTATCCCCCGCCCAGGCGCCGCCTGGCGTCCAGGTCGCCACCGTACAGGGCGACGCGCTCCCGAAGCCCGACCAGGCCGCGGCCGGTGCCGGGCTCGCCGCCCGGGCCCGCGTCCGGCCCGCCCGGCCCGGCGGCGGTACCGGTGAGCACGCTCGGCCCGGTGTTCAGCACCTCGACACGCAGGGACCGGCCGGCGTAGCGGATGACGACCTCCGCCTTGGCCCGGTTGCCGTGCTTGAGCGCGTTGGTCAGCGCCTCCTGCACGATCCGGTAGGCGGTCAGGTCGATCCCGGCCGGCAGCGGGCGCGGCTCTCCGGAGATCCGGACCTCCACCGGAAGGCCGGCGAACGCGATCCGGTCGACCAGCGGGCTCAGCCGGCTCAGGCTGGGCTGCGGTGACAGGTCATCGCCGTCCTCCCCGGCCGGGGAGGGTGCCAGGAGGCCCAGCAGGTGACGCAGTTCGGTCATGGCGCCGCGGCCCGCGTCCTCCACCGCGCGCAGGGCCCGGGTGGCCTCCGGCGGTACCGACGAGGCGGGCAGCGTGGCCGCCAGCACCTCGCGGGCCGCCGATACCTGGACCACCATGAGGCTGACGTTGTGGCTGACGATGTCGTGCAGTTCCGTCGCGATCCTGGCCCGTTCGGCGTCTACGGCGGTGCGCGCGGCGTCCTGGCGTTCCCGGTCGAGGAGCCGGCCGCGGTTCTGGCTCGCCGCGCGGTGGAGGCGCCGGACCCGCGCCAGCGCCAGCCCCAGGCCCGCGGCGCACGCCGCCGCGATCGCGGCGAGCAGCCAGGCGGCCCAGGACGGTCCCATGTCCCTGATGTTTCCATCCGCGCGGGCCGCGCGCATCCGACGCCGGATGCAGCGCCCTACATCGCCAGAATGACCTCATGCCGAGATTGCATCGCAGGACTGACGCCGGGGGCCCGCCGCCATGCCTAACGTCCATGGCCATGGAGACCGAGAACGGCACGGCGCAGGTCGTCGTCCAGCTTGACGACGTGCGGAAGAGCTATGACGGGGCGGCGGCACTGAATGGGGTTTCGCTCCAGATCCGCCGCGGTGAGGCGGTCGCGGTGATGGGACCGTCGGGCTGCGGGAAGTCCACGCTGCTCAACATGGTCGCCGGACTTGACCGGCCGACGTCGGGGTCGGTGGTGGTGCACGGCGAGGACCTGGGCGGGCTGGACGAGAAGGGGCTGGCCCTGTTCCGCCGCAGGCGGATCGGGATCATCTTCCAGTTCTTCAACCTCATCGATGACCTGTCGGCCCTCGACAACGTGGCGCTGGCCGCGCAACTGACGGGGACCGCGCCCAGGCAGGCCCGCCGGCGGGCGCTGGAACTGCTCGACGAGCTCGGCATCGCCGGCCGCGGGGACGCCTATCCGGGGGTACTGTCCGGCGGCGAGCGGCAGCGGGTCGCGGTGGCCCGGGCGCTGATGAACCGCCCGGCGGTGCTGCTGGCCGACGAGCCGACCGGGGCCCTGGACAGCCGCAGCGGCGAGCAGGTGATGGACCTGCTGATCGACCTGAACCAGATCGGGCAGACGCTGCTGATGGTGACGCACGAGCAGGCGCTGGCGATCCGGTGCGCCAGCAGGGTGGTCACGATGTCCGACGGCCAGATCGCCGGCGATGTCAGCATGGAGCGGGCGTCATGAGCGCGGTATGGCTGGCCGCACGCGGAGCGGTCCGGCACCGCCGGCTCCAGACGGCCGCCATCGGCGCGGTGGTGTTCATATCGGCCGTGACGATTGTCGTCGCCCTCAGCGTGCTGACCGCCTCCGCGAACCCGTTCGGCCGGGCCTTCGCCGCACAAAACGGCGCCCACCTGGTCGTGGCCTTCGATCCCAGCCGGGTGCCGGACGCCCAGCTAGCGCAGACCACGCGGCTGCCGGGAGTGACGGCGGCGGCCGGGCCCTTCGCCGAGGCCACCGTCGACATCACCGGCGTCACCGGCGCGCCCGGAACGCCGTCCCCGGGACCGGGCCAGGCCCCGCCGAGCCCGGTCCCGCCCGGCCCGCTGACGGTGGCGGGCCGCGCCGGCCCGGGCGGCCCAGTGGACGACCTGGACCTGTGGCTGGGGCACTGGGCCACCGGGCCCGGGCAGATCGTGGTCGACCTGCCCACCAGGGAGCACGTCGGCCCGCAGTTCCTCGGCTCGGCCGTCCACCTGTCCGACGGCCGGTCGCTCACCGTCGTCGGGGTCGCCTACAGCGCGAGCCAGTCCGCCGGGGCCTGGGTCACGCCGGCCGGGATCGCGGCGCTGCACCCCGACGCCGCCCAGATGCTCTACCGCTTCGCCAGCGCCGCGACGGCCGCCGAGGTCAGCAAGGACCTGGCCACGCTCACCGACTCCCTGCCCCACGGCGCCGTGCGGTCGGCCCAGTCCTATCTCACCGTCGAACAGAACTACTCCACCCTGCTTGACGTCTACACACCGCTCCTGCTGACCTTCGGCATCATCGCCCTGGCCGCCGCCGTGCTGATCGTCGCCAACGTGATCGGCGGCGCGGTCGTGTCCGGCTACCGGCACATCGGCGTGCTGAAAGCCACCGGCTACACCCCGGATCAGGTGACCGCCGTCTACCTGATCATGGTCGGCGTCCCCGCCGTCGCCGGCGCGGTCCTCGGCACGGCGGCGGGCACCGCCCTGGCCGGCCCGTTCGCCAGCGCCGCCAGCCAGGGACTCGTCTCGCAGGGCTCCGCCATCAGCCCGCAGACCGACATCGCGACCCTGGCCGGGCTGCTCGCCGTGGTCACCGTGACCGCGCTCGGCGCCGCGCTGCGGGCACGCAGGCTGCCGGCCGCCCGGGCGATCAGCGCGGCCACCGCGCCGGGCGCCGGCCGCGGCCTGCGGACCCAGCGCACGCTGGCTGGTACCAGGCTGCCCCGCGCGGTCAGCCTCGGCCTGGGGCTGCCGTTCGCCCGTCCGGCCCGCACCGCCCTCACCCTGGCGGCCGTGGCCCTGGGCGTGCTCACGGTCACCATGTGCGCCGGCCTGACCAGCACCGCGATCAGCTTCGGCGCCCTGCAGGAGAGCCACGGGTCCACCCAGGTCACGGTGACCACCGGCCGGGGCCGCCCGGGTCAGACCGCTTCTACGCTGAGCACGACGGCGACCCTGGCGCTGCTCCGGTCGCTGCCCGGTGCCGTCCACGTCGACGCCAGCTCGGGCGGTGTCGCCAGGCTCGCCGGTTCCACCCAGCCCGTCTACCCCACCTTCGTCCTCGACCGGCCCGCCAGCATGGGCACCCTCATCGTCAAGGGGCACTGGATCGACGGGCCGTACCAGGCGGTCGCCCCGCCGGGATTCCTGCAAAAGCACGACGTGACCGTCGGCAGCCGCCTGACCCTGGACATGGGCGGCAAGCCGGCCACGGTCACCATCGTCGGGGAGACCTGGTCCGGCGACCCTGACGGGATCACCGCCGACTGGCACACCCTGACCACCCTCAAGCCCGCGCAGCAGGCCGACACCTACGATGTCCAGCTCGCCGGCGGCACCAACGCCAGCGCCTACATGGCGGCGGTCAGCAAGGCCGCACCGGGCCTGCACCCGTCGCTGAACGACAAGATCAACGCCGGTACCGAAATCGTCGCCAGCACCGCCACGCTGTTCACCGTGCTGCTCGCGATCGTCGCCGCGCTCGGGGTGTTCAACACCGTGCTGCTCAGTACCCGCGAACGCCGCCGCGACCTTGGCATGCTCAAGTCGATCGGCATGACGCCCCGCGAGGTCACCGGCATGATGGTCACCTCCATGGCCGAACTCGGCGTCGCGGGCACGCTGATCGGCCTGCCGCTGGGAATCCTCGCCCACCGCCTGGTGACAGAGGCCATCTCCCACAACGGGACCTTCATCCTGCCCGCCTACATGATCAACGTCTGGGGCCCCGCCCTCGTCGCCGGGCTGGCGTTCTCCGGCATCGTCATCGCGGTCCTCGGCGCGTTCATCCCCGCCCGCACCGCGGCCCGCCTCACGATCGCCACCGCCCTGCACACCGAGTAACCGCGCGCCCGCCGCCGCTATCCCGGGACCATGCGCCCTGGCGCCTGGTCCCGGGTGGGCGGCGGTCAGGCGGCGGGGAGGACGAGGGTCATCTCGGTGCCCTGTCCCGGTTCACTGCGGGCGGTCAGCCTGCCCCCGTGTGCCTGGGCCAGCTCGGCCGCGATGGCCAGGCCGATGCCGATGCCGGAGACCTGCGCGGCACCCGGACCGCGCCAGAAGCGGTCGAAGACGTGCGGCAGGTCGCCGGCGGATATGCCCACGCCGGTATCGGTGACCTGGAGCACGGCCACCGGCCCCGGCAGGCCGTCCGCCTCATCCGAGCCGCCGTTCCCGGCCGGGCCGGTGCGGATGACGACGCGGCCGCCGGCCGGGGTGAACTTGAGCGCGTTGGTGAGCAGGTTGGTGACGACCTGGTGCAGCCAGCGCGGGTCGGCCAGGACGCCGGCGGCCGCCAGCCGCCGCTCCAGGGTGAGGCCGCCGGCCTCGAACCGCCTCGCCAGGCTGTCGGCGGCGGAACCGGCCACCTCGGCCAGGTCGCAGCGCTCCCGGGCCAGATGCAGGGCGGCGGCATCGGCGGCGGCCAGCGTCTGGAGGTCGTCGACCATGCGGGCCAGCCGGAGCACCTCGTCACGGAGCGAGCCCAGTTCGGCGGGGGTGGGTTCGGCGACCCCGTCGACCAGCGCCTCGTGGCCGGCCTGCAGGACCGCGACGGGGGTGCGCAGTTCGTGGGCCACGTCCGCCACCAGGTCACGGCGGATCTGTTCCTGACGGTCCAGCGTGCCTGCCATCTGGTCGAACGCGGCCGCAAGCTCGCGAAGCTCGGCGGGGCCGCGGACGGCCCCGGCCCGGGCGGCGCGGTCGCCGCCGGCCATGGCCCGGGTCACCGCGATCAGCCGCGACACCGGCCGGGTGATCCGCCGGGCCACGGCCAGGCCGGCCAGCAGGGCCAGCAGCGCGGCCAGGCCGGCCGCGCCGGCGATGGCCCGCAGCAGGGCGGTGCGCAGGACGTCATCGGCCGCGCCGAGACCGGCGCCGGTGGCGCGGACCTGGGCCGCGCCGACCTGCTGGCCGCGGACCACGATGGGCGCACTGGACCGCGGACCCTGCCGGGCGGCGAAGCCGGGCGAGGCGGCCACCGTGTGGCCGGCCCGATCGCGGATCCGTACGTCCGCCCCGGTGCGGGCGGCCAGGTCCAGGACCGGTGACAGGTCGGCCGAGGCCCAGGAGTTGCCCCGGTCCCAGGCGGCGCCCGCCGCCACCGCGATCGCGCTGGTCAGCTCGGATCGCTGCCGGCCGGCCAGGTCCGAGACGTCGGAGGAGGCGAACGCCGCCGTCAGCCCGGCCAGCAGGGCCACCGCGGCCAGCGCGACCGCGAGGAAGGCCAGCGCGAGCCGCAGGCCGAGCGTGTCACCACGGCCGCCGAGCGCGCCGTCAGTCATCGCGGGACACGCCCAGCCGGTACCCGCCGCCCAGGACGGTCTGGATGATCCGGGGACTGGCCGGGTCGTCCTCGATCTTGCGGCGCAGGTTCTTCACGTGCGAGTCGACGGTGCGTTCGTAGCCCTCGAACTCGTACCCGCGGACCCGGTTGATCAGCTCGAACCGCGAGTACACCCGGCCCGGGACCGTGGCCAGCGCCACCAGCACGCCCCATTCGGTCGGGGTGAGGGCCACCGGTTTCCCGCGCACGGTCACCTGCCGCTGCGGCTCGTCGATGACCAGCGCGCCCCCGCCGTAGCCGGTGACGCCCGCGCTCGCGGGCCGCCCCACGCCGCGGCGCAGGATGGCCTGCACCCGCAGGACGAGTTCGCGGGGGCTGAACGGCTTGGTCACGTAGTCGTCGGCGCCCAGTTCGAGGCCCCGGATCCGGTCTTCCTCCGAGCTCCTGGCCGTCAGCATCAGGATCGGTGTGGGGCCGCCGGCGCGAAGTTCCCGGACCACGGTCTCGCCCGGCACGTCCGGCAGCCCGAGATCGAGCACGACCAGGTCCGGCCCTGCCTCGGCGGCCATGGTGATCGCCTCCGCGCCGGAACCGGTCGACAGCACGGTAAAGCCGGCCCGCTCCAGGTAGGAGCGGACGAAATCGCGGAGCTTGCGCTCGTCCTCGACGACCAGCACCGTCGCGGCCATCGCCGCACCACCTTCCCTGCCTGCCCGGCGCGGCCAGCGCGCCCGGCATCCCCGGCCTTCCCATGATCCCCGCACCGGTCCGGGTCACGCCACGTGCACGCCGGGCCCGCGGCCACCTCCACACGATCGCCACGGCACCTTCACCGGGCGGGCACGGGCACCGGGTGTCCTGGTGCAGGAAGGCACGGCTAGCTGGGGCGGCGCGGATGACCGGAAGTGACCTGATCGTGATGGCACCGTGGATCATCTTCGGCGCCGGCCTGCTCGCCGTCTGCGTCCGCCTGCTCCGGTCGCGCCGCCGCTCCGGCGGCCAGGACACCACCGGGCAGCCTCAGTTCCAGGAAGCACAATGCCCCGACAAGACGCACCCGCGGCAGCGGTAACGGGCACCGCCCGCGCCGGCACCCCGCCCGCGGCTCCGCACGGCCCGTACTGGCGGCCGATACTGGAGGACCGGTGGCGGGCCCGGCTGGCGGAGGTCACCGAGCTTTCGCTGGCCTACCACGCCGTCACCGTGGCCACGGACGGCCCCGGTGAGCAGCCGGACGTGGCGGACCCGGAAGCAGACCCGGCCGCACGCCGGCTGCTGCGACGCACGGTCGCCGCCCGGCGCGGGCTGGCCGACGTGGAGGAGGCCCTGAACCGGCTGGCGGCCGGCCGCTTCGGCGCCTGCGAGCAGTGCGGGTCGGCCATCCCGGGCGCGTTGCTCAGCATCGTCCCCGAAACGCGGTACTGCCCGGGGTGCGGCGGCAAGCCCGGTCCGGCCGGGCAGGCCCGGCCGATGTGGCGATCCGTCCCCGCCCGGCCGGGCCGCCGATGACGGTGCCCGCCTGGGCCTGGATCGCGACGGTCGCGGTCTTCGTCCTGCTCATCGCCACGGATCTGGTCGTGACCCGGGGCCGGGACTCCGGGCTGCGGTCCGCGGCGCTGCTCAGCGCGGCGTGGGTCGGTGCCGGGCTCGCCTTCGGCGGCGTCCTGTGGCTCTGGCAGGGCCCGGCCACGGCCGGCCAGTACCTCGGCGGTTACCTGCTGGAGAAGGCCCTGAGCGTGGACAACATCTTCGTGTTCGTCCTGCTGTTCGGCTCGCTCGCGGTTCCCGTCCCGCTCCAGCGGCGGGTCCTGCACCTCGGCGTGCTGGGCGCGCTCGCGCTCAGGGCGGCCTTCATCACGGCGGGCGGCGCGCTACTCGGCCACGCGGGCTGGATCTTCTACGTCTTCGGGGCGCTGGTGCTGCTGGCCGGCGTCCGGATGCTCCGCCCGGGCGCCCCCGCCGACCCGGAGAAGAACGTCGCGGTGCGCGCCCTGCGCCGGCTGCTGCCGGTGACCGGTGACTACGACGGCGGCCGCTTCCTCACCCGGGCCGGCGGGCGGCTTCTGGCCACGCCGCTGCTGGTGGCGCTGGTCGCCATCGAGACCACCGACCTGGTGTTCGCGCTGGACTCGATCCCGGCGGTGTTCGGCATCACCCGGGACGTGTTCGTGGTGTTCACCTCCAACGCGTTCGCCGTCCTCGGCCTGCGCGCGCTCTACTTCCTGCTGGCCGGCGCGGTGGACCGGTTCACCTACCTCAAGCAGGGGCTCGCCGTGCTGCTGATGTTCATCGGGGTGAAGATGCTCGTCTCCCCGTTCGTGCACGTACCGGTTAC